>Ga0155960_1164_pt2 | contig 73364 bp, 68 predicted proteins | sample RifCSPlowO2_02_FD_107614 | JGI IMG/M metagenome (GOLD analysis project Ga0155960, IMG submission 107614) | candidate division NC10 bacterium RIFCSPLOWO2_02_FULL_66_22
CCGCATCCCGTATCCACACGCCGAGATACATCCGGTCCCCGGGCAGATTCGTTTTCCACTCAACGGCGCCTGAGAACCGCTGTAATTTCCGCAGGTTGCACCGGCGAAAAGATTCGCCTTGACAAGCACAGAGGCTCGTTGTTGAATCTGCGAACTTTGGAAAACGTTTTCCCGCTCTCGTGACGGCAAAACCTTTTCAAACACGAACACCTCCTGGCGCAACCGCCCAGCCATGATTCGACCTCGCGCTCGCCTCCGGGATATGCAGCCAACTGATTGCCTGGACGGAAGCCTCCGGATCTTGAATGGCCGCTCGCGAGCCCTCGCCCTGCCTCCAGCGTCAACATGCATCCCTCGACCTTCGGCCTCGGCCACCGCAGCGGGGCGCGTCGCTCTTTCTGAGGCTGGGGGACACACATCCTGCGCGGCTTTTTGAGGAGGAACACGGATGACACTCAGGGTCGCCATCATTGGGGCAGGCAAGTGGAGTGAACACCACATGGCCGCGTGGCGCGCCCAGCCGGATGTCACGGTGGACTGGGTGGTTCGGTCGACGGAGGAAGGGGCCCGGGAGAAAGCAGATCGATGGGGCGTGGCCCGCTGGAGCACCGACTACAAGGCCGTCCTCGCACGCGAGGATGTGGACATCGTGGATATCTTGCTGCCGCACGATCTGCACGCGGAGGCGACATGCCTGGCGGTGGCGCACGGGAAACACGTGGTCCTTCAGAAGCCCATCGCCCCTACCCTGCAGGAGGCCCGGCGCATCGCCGACGCCGGTCGCCTCCACAACCGAAAAATCATGATCGCCGAGAGCTGGATCTACTCGACGATGGTCCAAAAGGCCCGGGCGGCAATCGCTGGCAAACAGATTGGGGAGCCGTTCTTGATCCGGAGCGTCATGGACCTCGAGGTCAAAGACTATTTCGCCGGACTCCACTGGCGGTTCAGCCTTGGCCGCATGGGAGGCGGAGCCCTCATGGACTCGGGCACGCACTCCGTTTCGGTGTGCCGGTATCTCATGGGCGAGGTCCGCGAGGTCACCGCCCTCAAGAGTTGCCACGCCTTTCCCGAGATCGCACCCATGGAGGATACCTTCCTTCTGTTGTTGCGTTTTGAATCTGGTTCCTCCGGCCTCATTGCGGTTACCTGGGTCGCGCAGCGCGAGCGTCCCCGGACGGAATTCGCCATCCTGGGAACGCAGGGGACCATCGAGTTCGATACGCACGCCCGCCAGTTCTTCATCACACGGGGACAGCAACGCTGCGAACAATTCGAACTGCAGGCCTCCCGAGGGTACGCGGAACAATTTGCCCATTTCCTCGAGTGCCTCCGGGAGAATCGCGAGCCCATCACGTCCCCCGAGGACCAGATCGGCTGCCTCAGGGTCATCCTCGCCGCCTACCGCGCCGCGGCTACGGGACATCTGGTCCAGGTCAAAGACGTGGAGGGGTAGTCCGGATTATTCGCGAACATGTTCGCGAATACTCGCGGGGAATGACCAAATCCCAATCCGCCGCGGGCGGAATGACCAATTGCGGATGGGATTTCCGTGAAGCCCCTTGACGGCGCGCTGTGCGCGCCCACCATCATTGGTCATTGGAAATTGGTCATTGGTCATTTGATCCGGAGAATTCACGGGTCCGTTCGTGAATAATGCGGGGTAGGACCAGCACTCGGACTGCACCGGCAGGTATGGACGCCCTGCAGGTGGGGAGGTGGGGCGTCTCTCGTGGATGAAGGGCCCCGGCAAGGATTCCAGGAGGTGGACCAACCGACGTTCCCTTGAGACAAGGCGGCGCCCCTTGCGTACCCCAGATCCGGGCGCTCCCATTCCGACGTTCGTCCGGAACGGGTGTGGGCTCTGGGCTTTGCGGCACCCCTGCGGGGGACCAGAGGGAGGGTGAGCCATGGCATGGCAGGCGAAGAGCGGTGTGAGTCGAAGGACGGTGCTGAAGGCTGCGGCCGGCCTCGCGGCGGTCGGCCCGCTGGGGTCGCTGGCTACCAAGGTTCAGGCCCAGGGAAGTTTCAACTGGAGGAAATATGCGGGGACCACGCTGCGGATCCTCGTGAATCGCGTGACCCCGTGCGAGCTTGTTGGCCAGCGCATCCCGGAATTCGAGGCCAAGACCGGTATCAAGGTGAAGGCCGAATTTTACCCCGAGGAACTCTTCCGGCAGAAGACCGTGGTCGAGATGACGTCGGGGGCCTCCGACCTCGACTTGTTCATGACCCTCATCGGCAACGAGGGCGTCAAGTTTTACAAGTCGGGATGGTATGAGCCGATCAAGCGCTTCGTCGAGGACAGGACCCTCGCCGACCCCGCCTGGGACCCCGGGGATATCACCCAGGGTGCCTGGGAATCCCAGAAAGTTTCCGACACCCTGGTGAGCGTGCCCATCGAGGTGGGCATCCACTGCATGATGAGCAACAAGAAGCTCGTGGAGCAGGCGGGGATCGCGCCGCCCAAGACGCTGGCCGAACTCGAGGCCGCCGCCAAGAAGGTCACCAGGAAGGACGCCGGGATCTACGGCGTGGCCCTCCGGGGTCGGCGGGCGACCTCGGCCGGCATCTACTCCAACTTCCTCCACAACATGGGAGGCGAGTGGCTGGATAAGCAGGGCAACCCCACGATCAACACGCCAGAGGCCATCGCCGCGTTCGAGCTCTACGGGCGCCTGATTCGAGAATATGGTTCGCCGGGCGCAGTGAATCACCATTTCACCGAGGTCAACTCCCTGTTCATGGCGGGCAAGGTCGGATTCACCATCGAAGGATCCGTCTTCGCGACCCTGTACGAGGATCCGGAGAAGTCCAAAGTGGCCGGGCAGGTGGGCTATCACATGACGCCGGCCGGCCCCGGCGGGAATCATCCGGTCGTCAACGGCTGGGGGGTCGCCATGTACTCCCGCAGCACCAAGAAGGAAGCCGCGTGGTACTTCATGCAGTGGGCGAGCAGCAAGGAGACCTTGCTGGAGCTGGCGGTGGCCGGACAGGGAAGCCCACGGGCCTCCATCTGGAATCACCCCCGGTTCAGATCGGCCACGAAGGCCCCAAAGGACTGGCAGGAGACGCTCCTCCAGAGCATCAAGGTCGGCAACCCGTTGTTCGCCCCACCGGTGATCCCCATCGCGCAAGTCAGGGACATCATCGGCGATGTCATCCACGTGGCGATTGCCGGCGGGAATGTGAAGGAGGCCGCCAACAAGGCCAACGACCTCATGAAGAAGGCGCTCGCCGAGGCGAGCTAGCAGGCCGTGCGAGAGGGAATTGCGGCCCAATGAGGAAAAATCACGCCGGCAGCCATGCGATAGCTCCTGGGGGCAAACGCATGAGATCTGTACGAATTGGGAGTGGTTCCGCCAGCGCGGAGGATCGGATCGAACCCGCTCTGGAATTGGCACAGTACGGGGACATTCAGTACCTGTGTTTCGATACGCTGTCGGAAAAGGAGATCCAAACCGCCACCCTTCGCAAGCGGAGGAACCCGAAGGAGGGATTCGACAATCATATTGAGATGCGACTCGAACCCCTCCTCCCGCTCTGCGCCCAATGGGGGATAAAGCTCATCAGCAACATGGGTTCGGCGAACCCCCGCGGTGCGGTCCAACTGATACAGAAATTGTGCAAGAAGCTTGGGCTAAAGGGGCTGAAGATCGCCTGCATCCTCGGGGATGACGTCCGCACCACCGTGGCAAAGCTCGACCCAGTCGTTGCGGAGACCGGCCAGCCTGTGAGTGCCTTCGGATCGAACCTCATGTCGGCCAATGCCTATATCGGGGCCGACGTGGTGGTGACTGCCCTCCGGCAAGGCGCGGACATCGTCATCGGGGGTCGCATTTCGGATGCCTCGCTCTACCTGGCCCCGCCGATGTACGAATTCGGGTGGCGAGGGGATGACAAGGATTGGGACCGCCTGGCCCGAGGCATCATCGTCGGCCATATCCTGGAGTGTGCAGGGCACGCGACCGGTGGGAACTTCGCCGACCCCGGCTACAAGGATGTGCCGGACCCTCACCGGCTGGGCTTCCCGATCGCGGAAATCGCCAGGAACGGCGATGCGGTCATCACGAAGGTGCCCGGCAGCGGCGGAATCGTCACGACGGCGACCGTCACCGAGCAGCTCCTGTACGAGATGGGTGATCCTGCCAATTACATCGAGCCGGACGTGATCGCGGACATCACCGAGGCCCGGGTGGAACAACAGGGAAAGGACCGGGTGAGCGTGCGCGGGGTGAGGGGGAAGACGCGGCCAGCCAATCTCAAAGTCAGCTTGGGAGTGCTCGAGGGCTTCATCGGTGAGGGGGTGCTCTTCTTCGGCGGCCCGGGGGCCGTGGAGAAGGCGAAACTCGCGGGCGAAATCGTGACCAAGCGGCTCGATCTCATTGGTGTGAAGCCCGAGGAATTGCGGGTGGACTACATCGGCATCAATGCCCTCTTCCACCCCCACACCGCGCCTCCCGCGGCGCCGCTCCGGGAAGTCGGGCTGCGGGTGGCAGGACGAACGAAGGCGAGAGCGGATGCGGCGAAGATTGCGTATGAAGTCTACGCCCTCCCCACCAACGGCCCGTCCGGGATAAGCGCTGGGGCGATCCGGGAGGGCGTGACGGAAGTGCTGGGATACTACCACACGTTCATTCCGCGGGAGCGGGTCAAGCCCACCGTGACAGTCGTTGAGGTGAAGTGAGCCATGCCATCCGCAGCGGAAGGACCGATCCCTTCCATTCGGAGTGAGTTCGCTCGCCAATCCGCTGGATCGTGTTCGAAGAGAGCATCTCCAGATTCCCGTGAGAGGAGAGGGGGGGGAATGGCCAAGGTACACCTGAGACACATCGCGCACACGCGAACCGGGGACAAGGGCGACGACTCCAACGTGGCGGTCATTGTATATGACAAGAAGGACTACGAACTGGTCCGGAGGCGCGTGACCGCCGAGCGGGTGAAGCGACACTACGCGGGTGTGGTCAAGGGAGCGGTGGTCCGGTACGAACTGCCCAACCTGGGCGCGCTGAATTTCGTCCTCCACAACGCCCTGGGAGGCGGGGTGACCCGATCCCTCGCCATTGATGCCCACGGAAAATCCGTGGGTTGTTATCTCCTGGATCTGGAGATCGAGACGGACTAAGTGCTGCGGAACGCAAATACGGTGACACTCATTTCTGCTCCCTCTCCCTGGAATGGGAGAGGGCGGGGGTGAGGGTGCAAGGAGGGGTGCCGTGCCGAGGGTCCCCCTCACCCAACCCTCTCCCACAGCGGGGAGAGGGGATCGAAAAGTTGCGTCGAGACAATACGTCACCGTAATTCTGGCCAGAAGGACTAAGACCCGCAGGCTGATCGGCCCAACGTACGGGAACGCCAGTGACTGGGAAACGCTGGAAATACCCGACGATCGGGGAAATCCAGCGATTGATGAGGGTGGGCCTCCTCAGGTGGACGGCGCGGAGAAGCGGGATCGACTGACAGTTGGCCTGGGCGGCTTGGTCCTGAAAAGGGCCACGGCGCCCGCAGGGATCACGCGGTGGGTGGACCGGCACCTGCACGTGATCCTGCCGGTGCCCGCGGTCGCGACGATCCTGGTCATCATCGCGTTCCCGCTCGCCTACACGGGCTGGCTCAGCCTGCACAAGTGGGTGGTGTCAGCGTTTTCGCGACCGTCGTTCATCGGGGTCCAGAATTATGCCGAGCTGCTCGGGGGCGATCCCGCCTTCTGGGCCAGCGTCGCGCGAACCCTGCTGTTCACCGTCCTCGCCGTGACGGTTCAGATGTTCATCGGCCTGGGGATGGCGCTGATCTTCCATCGGGAGTTCCCCGGCCGTGGCCTGGCACGGACCCTCATGCTGCTCCCGATGACGGCGACCCCGGCGGCCGTGGGGCTGCTCTGGACCATGATGATGGATCCTGATCTGGGCGTTCTCAACTACTTCCTCTCCCTGGTGCAGATCCCGAAGTCGCTCTGGCTGGCGAGTCCGGCGACGGTCATCCCTGCGGTCGTTCTGGTGGACACCTGGGAGTGGGGACCGCTCATCGCCCTGTTTTGCATGGCAGGACTGGCAGTGATCCCTGCCGAGCCGTACGAGGCAGCCCGCATCGACGGGGCCAGCGCGTGGCAGCAGTTCCGATTCATCACCCTTCCGCTCCTGCGTCCGATTCTGGTTGTCGCCATGCTCTTCCGGGCCATTGACGCCCTCAAGACCTTCGACATCCTGTATGTGATGACCCAGGGGGGACCCGCGCGAGCCTCCGAGACGATCAACATCTTCGCGTACCTCCAGGCCTTTCACTACTTCAACATGGGGTACTCCTCCTCGATCCTGGTGGTCTTTCTGGCACTCGTCCTCGGAATCAGCTTGATGCTCATCTCCGTGCGCAGGGGAAACGAGTCATGAACAGAGAGCAGCGGCCCCGCTCCCCCCGGCCACGGGTTCGAAGGCAACTCGCCCGGATCATTGCCTACACCCTGCCCTGGGTCCTCCTGGCGCCGCTGCTGTTTCCATTTTTCTGGATGGTCCTGACATCCTTCAAGACCCACGCGGAAAGCATCACCTATCCTCCCCTGTTCCTGTTTACGCCGACCTTCAATAATTACGTCGAGGTCTTCCGGAACAACCCCTTCGGGTTCTACCTGTTCAACAGCCTGCTCATCGCGCTGGGATCCACGCTGCTGGCCGTCATCCTCGGGGCCCCGGCCGCGTACAGCATCGCCCGGCATCGCCAGCGGGGCCTGGCGCTCAGCATCCTGATCGCCCGCATGGTGCCGGGCATCGCCTACGTGGTGCCCTGGTACATCGTCTTTCGGCTCCTCGGACTTCTCGACACCTACCTGGCCCTGGTCCTGACCCATCTGATCGTGTCGTTGCCCATCGTGGTGTGGCTGATGATTGGATTCTACGAGGATATCCCGGTTGACTTAGAGCAGGCCGCGCAGGTGGATGGGTGTTCACGCTTCCAGGCCTTCCTCCGAATCGCCGTCCCCCTGACCCGTCCGGGGCTGGTGGCGGCCGTCATCGTCTCCTTCATCTTCTCGTGGAACAACTTCCTCTTTTCGCTGATCCTGGCCGGCGACAGGACCAAGACCTTGCCGGTGGCCGTCTTCAATTTCATGACCTACGGCATGATCCACTGGGGTGGGTTGGCGGCGGCGGCCACGGTGATCCTGACGCCGGTGTTCATTCTGACATTCCTGATTCAGCGACACATCGTCCGGGGGCTGACCGCGGGGGCCACCATCGGGTAGGCCGCGCGGAGAGACAGGACGGCTGGGGGAGATGGCCAATGGATATCTTCGACCTGACAGGGCGGGTGGCGCTCGTGACCGGCGGCGGGACGGGGATCGGTCTTGCCATGGCCAGGGGCCTGGCCAGCCAGGGCGCCCACGTGATCCTGGCCAGCCGGCGAGAGGCCGTGGTCAGGGCAGCGGCAGAGGATATTCAGCGGAGCGGGGGGAAGGCGGAAGGACTCGCCCTGGATGTCACGGAGACCGGCAGGATCCACGAGATCATCGGCCGGATCGGGCAGCGACATGGCCGGCTCGACATTCTCGTCAACAACGCGGGCACGAATCGCCGCATGCCCTGCCTGGAAATGGACCCCGCGTCGTGGGACCTCATCGTCAACACCAACCTCAAGGGGCCGTTCTTCTGCGCCCAGGCTGCCGCCCAGATCATGCAGGAGCGAGGGTACGGCAAGATCATCAATGTCGCGTCGCTCCAGAGTGAGATGGCGGCACGGAACGGGGTCGTGTATGCCGCCAGCAAGGGCGGGATCCGCCAGATGACCAAGGGGCTCGCAGTCGAGCTGGCGCAATACGGCATCCGGGTGAACGCCATCGGCCCGGGGACGTTCCCGACAGACCTCAACCGGGGGCTCTTCGAGGACGCCGAGTGGGTCAGGCAGCAACACCTCAAGATCCCTCTGGGGCGTGTGGGGAAGCTGGAGGAGTTGGCCGGCGCGGCGATCTACCTGGCGTCCTCCGCCTCGGACTACATGACGGGACAGATCCTCTACATCGACGGGGGCTATCTGTCGGCGCTGTTTTGATGAGGCGACCCCCGCCGGCAGCGCCAGGGGATTCCGCCGGGCCGGTGGGAACGCAATATCGTTTCCAGGAACCGGGAATGCGGACCGGGAAGCGCCAGAGCCCACGAGCCAGAAAGCAATCGCCAGGAGAGCCGGTGACGATCGCTGAGGTCGCCCGGCGGGCGAGCGTCTCCATCGCCACCGTCTCCCGCGTCTTGAATAATGTTCCCCGTGGTGTGGGCGCGGCGCTCCGGAAACGCGTGCTGAAGGCCGCCCAAGAGCTGGACTTCCGTCCGAATGCCCTCGCGCGCAGTCTGCACCAGAAGCGCACCCACACCCTGGGCCTCCTCATCACGGACATCGCCAACCCCTACTATGCCGGAATCACGCGGGGGATCGAGGACGTCTCGCGCCGCCTCGGCTATGCGCTGTTCATCTGCAACACGGACCGGGATCCGGCCGCCATGGCGCATTACATCGAGGTCTTGCGGGAGCAGCGGGTGGACGGAATCATCATCGGGGGAGGCGGGACGCCCGGACGACGCCATTTCCAGGCCCTCCACCATCGCGGGATCCCGGCCGTCCTGATCGGCCGGTATGACGTGCCGCTCCCGGCTGTCCGCATCGATAACCTGAAAGGCGGGTGGGAAGCCGCCACCCACCTGATTCGCCTGGGCCACCGGCGGGTCGCGATCCTCTCGGGCCCGGATACGTCCACCAGCATTCAAGACCGGATGAAGGGGTACCAACGTGCCATCCTCGAACACGGGCTCTCCCTTCCCGACGGATGGATCCTCCGCGGGGACCTTCGACCAGCCAGCGCCCTGGAACTCGCGGGGCGCCTCTTGAGCGCCCGGCAACGACCCACGGCGATCCTGGCGGCCAACGATCAGATGGCCATCGCCACGATCCGGGCTGCCCTGAAGCTCGGACTCCGGGTCCCCGAGGACCTCTCCGTGGTGGGGTTCGACAACATCGAACTGGCCTCCTATGTGAGCCCGGCCCTGACCACCATGGGATTGCCGCTCTACCAGATGGGGGTCGCCGCGGCGGAAATCGCCATCCGGCTGCTGGCCGGCACCTCAGGCAAGGAGGAAGCCTGGTTTACGCCGGAACTCATCGTCCGCGAGTCCACCGGACCACCGCTGACGCACGCGGGCCGAACAATCACACCCCGGCCAGACCCGGGCTCGAAGAGAAGGGATGCGTGAGATGGGCAAGGAAATCCGGTTGGCAATTGTGGGGGTCGGGAACTGCACCAGTGCCCTGTTGCAGGGACTGGCCCACTACCGCGCTGCAGGGCCAGGCGAGAGCGCGGGGATCATGCACCCGGACCTCGGCGGATACCTGGTGACAGACATTCGACCCGTGGCCGCCTTCGATATTGATGCCCGCAAGGTGGGGCGGGATCTGGCCGAGGCCTGTCTCGCCCCCCCCAATAATGCCTACCGTCTCCCGGGGGTGACGCTGTCATCAACGGGAGTCCGCGTCCAGATGGGACCCGTCCTGGACGGGGTCCCGGAGCACCTGAAAGGTCTGGTGGAGGTGCACCAGGGTGAGCCGGTGGATGTGGTGCGGGCCCTGCGAGAGGCGGAGGCCGAGGTGCTCCTCAACTGCCTTCCCACCGGGTCAGCCCTGGCCGCACGCCACTACGCGGAGGCAGCGCTGGAGGTGGGCGTCGGTTTCGTGAACGGGATGCCGGAGTTGATCGTGTGTGACCCTGCCTTCAGTCGCCGGGCAGCGGAACACAAGGTTCCGCTGGTCGGGGATGACGTGAAGAGCCAGTTGGGGGCCACCATCATCCATCGCGCCCTGATCGTCGCGATGTTGAACCGCGGCATCCGGATCCGCAAGACCTACCAGTTGAACTACGCCGGAAACACCGACTTCCTCAATCTCGTACACCGCGGCGAGAGCAAGGAACTGACCAAGACCGAAGCCCTGACCAGCATGATCCCCTACGAGGCGGAGGTCTCACCGGGCTTCGCCTACATCCGCAATATGCAGGACCGCAAGACCGCGCGCTTTTATGTCGAGGCGGTCAACTTCGGAGGCGCCCCGCTGGAGATCGACGCCAAGCTGGAGGTCGAGGACAGCGCCAATTTTGCCGGGACGGCCGCGGATGCGATCCGCTGCTGCGGGGTGGCCCGGGACCGCGGGGTCGGTGGGGTCCTGGAAGCGGCGTCGGCCTACCTCATGAAGCATCCGCCGGTGCCGATGCCGGATGAGGAGGCGCACCAGCGCCTGGAGGAGTGGCTGGCCGGCCGACGGGAACGCTGAGAGATGGGCCGGGAGGCGCGGAGATGGATCGGCATAACGATCGGCCGCTGGACATCGTCATGGCGAGCCACATCGTCCGGGAGATGATCCGCTTCCCGGACCGCGAGATTGGCCCTGTCCTAGGCGGACCCACGGCCTACTCTGCGGTGATCGCCGCCAAGCTGGGGGCGCGGGTCGGCATCGTGACTCCCGTCGGGGATGACATGCCCGAGGCCCTGCTTGCCCCGTTCGCCGAAGTCGGGGTGGATACCCGCGGCCTGTACCGGGCCGGACCGCACTCGACCAATTCGCTGCTCCTCTATGACGCCAATGGGAACAAGCAGATCCTCTACCCGCAGCGCGCCCCCGCCATCCGGTTGGCGGACTTCCCTCCCGCTTCTCTCGAGGCGCGGGCCATGCACATCGCGCCCATGGACTATGACGTCGGCGTGGAGACGCTGGGGGCCCTGCGCAAGCGTATCGGCCTCCTTTCGGGTGACCTGGGGGGGTACGGGGGTGCCCACTCCAGCACCCACCCCGGCCCTGCAGAACAGCAGGACCCCAAGGGCCTCCGGGCACTGGTCGGCCTGTTCGACATCGTCCGGGCCAGCCTCGAGGATTGCCGCCACCTGCTGGGCGAAATCCAGGAGGCTCCCGAGACGCTGCCCGGGCGGTTCGTGGCCTGGGGCGCCAAGATCGGCATCGTCACCCTGGGGGACCAGGGGGCCGCGGTCGCCACCCGGGAGAGTACGTTCACCGTCCCTGCGCTGCCCGGAAAGGTGATGGACACCACGGGCGCCGGCGACTCCTTCTCCGCAGGGTTCCTTGTCGAGTATCTGCGCAGCGGAGATGCCCATCGGGCGGCGTGGTTCGCCGTCGCCGTGGCGCGGCATGTCATCGGCGGGACCGGCGGTGTGGTGGCAGGACGCATGCCGTCCCGTTCGGATATCGAGGCACTGCTGATCTCTCATCCCCAACCGTTCCGCTGATCTCGGAGGAGTCATCATGAGCCGTACGTACCGTCTGGCGGTCATCGGGTGCGGCAGCATCGCCGAGATCGCCCACTTCCCCTCGATCCAGCGGACCCCGCAAGCCGAGCTCACCGCCTGCTGCGACACCGATGCCGCGCGGGCACGGGCCGCGGCCGAGCGGTGGGGTGCCAAGGCCTGGTACACCGATCACCGCGAGATGTTCCGCACGTGCGAGCTGGACGCCGTGATCATCGCGTCGCCAAACAACGTGCACCGGAACCAGGCCGTTGCGGCGGCCAAGGCCGGGGTGCACGTCATCGTGGAAAAGCCATTGGCCGTCACCAACACCGAGGCCTGGGACATCGTCCGAGTCTGCCGCCAGCACAACGTCAAACTGATGGTCGGCTGTGATCGCCGGTTCTGGACTCACAACCAGTGGGCGAAGCAGTTGGTGGAGGAGGGGGTCATCGGCCGGGTGCTGATGGCCCGGGCCTCGCTTCATGAGCACTGGCACCTGTACCAGAATCATGTGGCCAAGACGGACTTCCGCCTGCGGGCCGACGTGGCCGGGGGCGCGGCCCTGCCCGACACGGGGGCCCACGCCATCGACCTGCTGACCTGGCTGGTGGGGAGCCGAATCACGCGGGTGGTGGGAATCGCCCAGCGCCTGGCCATGCCGGAGACCTATACCCTCTGCGACGACACCGTCTGGGTCCTCATGGAGCATGAGAACGGCGCCTACGGCTGCGTCAGCTGCAACCGGTTCTCTCCGGCGGTGTCCCAGGCCACGGAGCTGTACGGCACCGAGGGCACCATCTTCACCGCCACCGACGCCACCAACCCATTTCAAAGCGTGCCCATGGCGGTCTTCACCAACAAGGACTATACCCTGGAGACGCTGCCCGAGATCCTGCGGAACTACCGCTGGCCCCAGCTCTTCTGGGTGGAGGACCGCCTGCAGCCCACGCTCCCCAAGCGCTGGATACCCATCATCCCCCCGCGGGAGCCGAACAACTACACCAACATGACCCGCCACTTCATGGAGTGCCTGACGCAGGATGCCGAACCCCTGGTGTCGGGCGAGGACGGGGCGCGGGCCATCGAGGTGATGTGCGCCGTCTACAAGTCCATGCAGACCAGGGCCTGGGTGGACCTGCCTCTGACCGAGGAGGTCGTGCCGCCCCACTACCAGCCGGTTCCGCCGGAGGACTAGCCATGCGCACTGGCACACCCATCCGATTCGGACTCATCGGGACGGGGGGGATCGCCTTCGACGCCCACATCCCGGCCATCGAGGCGATCCCCGACGCCCGGATCACCGCCGTCTCCAACCGCTCGGAGGCAAAAGCCCGCCGGGCGGCGGAGCGCTGCGGGCTTTCCCGCTGGTTCATGGACAATCAGCGGGTGATCGACGACCCCGAGGTGGACGCGGTGATCATCTGCACACCGCCCAATGCCCACACCGAGTGGACCGTGAAGGCGGCCCGGGCCGGGAAGCACGTCCTGTGCGAAAAGCCCATGGCGCGGACGCTGGCGGAGTGCGACAGCATGATCGCCGCCTGCGAGGCGGCGAAAGTCCAGCTCATGGTGGCGGAGATGAAGCGCTTCAACCCGGGATTTCGGAGGGCGCGCCAGCTCCTGCAGGACGGCGTCATCGGAAGCCCCTTCCTGGCCCGCTACCATAACAGCTACTTCGAGCCGCACACCCGCCAGGCCTGGTGGGTGGTGCCGGAGATCTCGGGCGGCGGAGAGATGATGAACGAGCTGACCCACCAGGCCAATACCCTGCGATTTTTCCTGGGCGAGGCGGCCGCCGTCGCCTGCATGAGCAACCACCCCCAGGGACCGCCCCCCGAGGACAACGCCGCGGTGACCCTCCGGTTCCGCTCCGGGGCACTGGCGGTCGTCACGATCAGTTGGATGACCAAGCCGTACAACCCCACCTTCCCGGCGCCCCTGGAGCACGCCTGGGACGAGCGGATCGAGATCTTCGGGACCGACGGCGCCCTCCGGATCGAGACCCCCTTCACCTACTGGAAGGTGCCGCTCCAGCTCCAGGTCTACACCGAGCGGGATCTCCCCGGATACCACAAGGGGTGGAATCTGGTGCGCTGCGCACCCACCGAGCATTACATCGAACAGATTCGCCACTTCATGCGGTGCCAACGGGGGGAGGAGACTTGCGAGGTCTCTGGGCGAGACGGCCGCGCCGACCTCGCCATCGTGTTGGCCGCCATGCAGTCGGCCGAAACGGGTCGGATCGTCACGCTGTAAAGGAGATGCCATGTACTACGAGCGCAGCCGCGCCCTGAAACGTCGGATGCGGGCCGGTGAGACCACCTGCGGGGCCTTTCTGTCATTCCAGGACCCCGGCGCCGCCGAGATCATGGCCGGGACAGGGTACGACTGGGTTTTTATTGATATGGAGCATTCCCCATTTGACCTGAAGTCGCTTCAGCATGTCCTCATGGCGTTCAACGGGCGACCCACAGTGCCCATCGTCCGCGTCCCCTGGAACGACCGGATTCGGATCAAGCAGGCGCTGGACCTGGGGGCCGAGGGGATCCTGGTCCCCATGGTGAGTTCCGCCGCAGAGGCGCGGGTAGCCGTGGCGGCCTGCAAGTACCCGCCGGTGGGGGTCCGAGGGTTCGGGCCATGGCGAGCCTCGGACTATTACCGCCAGACCGAGGAATACATCCGGACCGCCAATGACGGCATCGTCGTGGCCTTGCAGATCGAGCACGAGGACGGCGTCCGGCAGGTCAAGGAGATCCTGGACGCCCCTGGCATTGACGTGGTCTGCCTGGGGCCCATGGACCTCTCTGGCTCGATGGGGATGCTGGGACAGCTGGAACACCCGCGGGTGGTTGAGGCCATCGAGCGGGTCATGGCCGCGGCGAAGGATCGAGGGCTCCCGGTGTGCGTGCCCATGGAGACGAGTCTGGAGGCGCAAATCGCCTGGGCACATAAGGGGGCGCGGTTTGTCGTCACCGGAGAGGATCACGGCCTGCTCCGCCGTGCGGCTGCGGACGCCCTGAACAGGTACAGGGCAGCCTTGGCCTAGCCCGGATTATTCGCGAACATGTTCGCGAATAATCGCGGGGAATGACCAAATCCCAATGGCCAATGACCAATTGCGGATGGGAGTTCCGTGAAGCCCCTTGACGGCGCGCTGTGCGCGCCCACCATCATTGGTCATCGGAAATTGGTCATTGGTCATTTGATCCGGAGAATTCACGGGTCCATTCGTGAAGAATGCGGGCTAGGTCGGGCTTCTGCCATCGGAAAAAGGTATCACAGGAACGAGAGCAGACGGAGAGACGGGACCACGGACGGTCCCACTCACACCCCGCTGAGGGGAGGAGGGACGGATCATGGGGAAGAAGATCTCGCGCCGGGGATTTTTCAAAGTGGCCGGGGCAACGGCCCTGACCACGGCGGTGGCCGGTCCTACGCTTTGGGTGCGGAACGCCTCCGCCCAACGGAAGTCTGTCAGCCTGCTGGTGAATAGCCACTTCGTTCCACATTTCAATCAGGAACTGGAGCGCCAGTCAGCCGAATGGGGCAAGGCGCGGGGGGTGGATACCCGGGTGGATGTCATTGCCGAACGGGATCTGGGAGCCAAGCTGGCCTCGGAGGCGGAGGGGCGGGCCGGTCACGACATCGTCGTCCTTCGCTGGATGGAGGCCCCGGTGTACCAGCCGAGCCTGGTACCGATGGACGACCTGGTGCAGGAGCTGGAGCGCGGCCTGGGGACCTTTCCCGAGATGGCCAGGTACGTCTGCCGGATCCGGGGGCGGTGGGCATCGCTCCCCTGGCGATACGACAGCGGCGTCGCCGCCATCAACACGGAGCACTGGGGCAAGATCGGCCTCAGTGCCGATGCCGTCGGGAACCTCTCCTGGGACCAGTTCATTGACGCCGCGGCCAAGCTTCACGCGAACGGGACGCCCGTGGGGGTAGCCATCAGCGAATCGTTCGATTCCACCCACTTCTGTTTCGAGCTGCTGTGGAGTCACGGGGCCAAGGTGGCGGACGACAAGGGAAATATCACCATCAACACCAAGGAGACGGCGGCCGCCATCGAGGTGGCCAAGCGCCTGTACAAGTTCATGCCCCCCGATGTCTTGGCCTGGGACGAGGCGTCCAACAACCGGGCCATGCTCGCCGGGACCTGTTCCTGGTCCATCAACCCCCCCAGCATCTGGGCCGTCGCCAAGCGGGACAAGCTTCCTGTGGCGGATAAACTGGATCATGTGGCCGTGCCGGCCGGCCCTGCGGGCAGGTTCAGAACCGCCGCGCCGTATTCCCTCGGGGTCTGGAACTTCTCTCCCAACGTCGATGCGGCCAAGGACCTGCTCCGGTTCCTCATGCAGAAGGAGAACTTCCTCAAGCAGGTGGAGGCCTCGGGCGGCTACAACCAGCCGTACCTCGCGGGTCATCGCGGGGCGCCGATCTATCAGCGGGAGCGGGCACTCCGCCATTACGAGCCTCCAAAAGAGACGGTGCACGCCTGGGGCTGGCCAGCCCCCGCCAGCTCGGCGACCGGGATCATGATCAGCCTCTTCATCATCCCGACCATGTTCTCCAAGGCGGTCTCCGGAGAAATGACGACGGAGAAGGCCATCGCCTGGGCGGAAAGACAGGTCACGCGGATCTACCGCGGCTGAGACAGGCCCCACGGAGAAAGCCAGTGGCCGCGGCACCACGCTAGCGGCGATTGCCTGCCCCCGGCAGTCTCACGCACTGCCGGGGGCAGGGCCGCGACGGGTCACCAGCGGGTGACCGGGCGGAATGGCACCCATGCCCAAGATCGAGGCGGACGTCACCATACCGGAATCGCCTGGCGGCATCGCGGCAGAGACCAGCCTCCGGGCGCCGCGCATCAGCCCGTGGAAGCCCCGCGCAGGTGAGGAGCGGCTTGCCTACGTCCTGCTGGCTCCCGCGGTGCTGTTGCTCGCCAGCTTGATCGCCTATCCCTTTCTCACGTCGCTCTACATGAGCCTCACCGACCGCCGCATCGCCATGCCCGGCCGCTTCGTGGGTCTCCGGAACTTCAGCGAATTGCTGCTGGAGGACGAGATATTCCAGCAGACGCTGTGGAACTCGGGGCTCTACGTCGTCGGCGCGGTCGGTTTGAAGACGGTCACGGGTCTGGCGGCGGCCCTTCTGCTCCATGGCATGACCCGCGGACGGCCGGTCTTCCAGGCCCTCCTCATGCTCCCCTGGGTGGTCCCGGCCTCTTTGAGCGTCCTGGCCTGGTGGTGGATGTTCGACCCGATGTCCAGTGTCATCAACTGGGTCCTGATGAACCTCGGGATTATCAGCCGTCCCATTCGCTGGCTGAGCGACCCATTCTGGGCCCGCTCCGCCATCGTCATCACGAACGTGTGGCGGGGACTCCCCTTCTTCGCCCTGTGCTTCCTGGCCGGCCTGGTTTCGATCCCGCGGGAGTTCTATGAGGCGGCCGAATCCGACGGGGCGGGTCCGATGGCGTCCTTCTGGCACATCACCCTCCCCCTGCTTCGGCCCATGCTGGGGATCGTGATCCTCTACTCCGTTGTCATGACCATCGCCGATTTCGAGATCGTCTTCCTCCTCACCCGGGGGGGGCCCAGGAACAGCACGCACCTGCTGGGGACCCTGGCCTACCATGTGGGGCTCTCCGGGGGCCGGCTGGGCGAGGCGGCCGCCATCTCCCTCTTCATCTTCCCCGTCCTGGCCGTGGTGGCGTATTTCATGCTTCGGGCTGTCCGACACGGGGCGGAGGTCTCCTGACATGCGGAGGGCCGGGGCCGGCAGGCGTTGGCTGATCTACGGGGGGTTCCTGCCCTTCCTGGTGTTTGCCCTGTTCCCCTTCTATTGGATGGCCGTGACCAGCCTCAAGAGCAACCTGGAGATCTACGGGGCCCAACAGATTCCCTTACTGGTCAGACAGGGGATGACCCTCGACCACTTCCGCTATGTGCTCCGGGAGACGCTGTTCGCCAGGTGGATGCTGAACTCTTTGATCGTCTCGGGAAGTTCCACGCTGATCTCCGCGTGCGTGAGCACCCTGGCGGCCTACGCCCTTGCCCGTCTCCGGTTCCGCGGGTCGCAGTTCTTCGGGATGGCCGTCTTCATCACCTACCTGGTTCCACCGACGCTGCTCTTCCTCCCCCTCTCCCGGCTGGTGGCCTCGCTCGGGGTGAGCGACACTCCCTGGGCGCTGATCCTGACCTATCCGACGTTCCTCGTCCCGTTCTGCACCTGGCTGCTCATGGGATATTTTCGAACCATCCCGCGGGAGATGGAGGAGAGCGCGCTGGTGGACGGCGCCAACCGCATGCAGGCCATGGTGCGGATCGTCCTGCCCCTGGCGGCGCCGGGCGTCCTGACGGCCATCATGTTCGCCTTCACCATCTCGTGGGGCCACTTCATCTACGCCCTGGCATTCGTGTCGTCGAACCCGCAAAAGATGGTGAACATCGGCCTGGCCACCGAACTCATCCGGGGGGATGTGTTCTACTGGGGGTCGCTGATGGCGGGTGCCCTGTTGACGTCGCTGCCGATCATCCTCGTGTACGGCTTCTTCGCCAAACGCTTCGTCTCCGGCCTGACGGCGGGAGCGGTGAAGGCCTAACCTTCGCATGGGAGACGACGGCTGATGCCCACCATCCGAGCCGAGGAACTGCTGAGGCTCGGCCAGGATGTCTTTCGAGCGATCGGGGTTCCCAACGAGGATGCGGCCTGGATGGCCCAGGTGTTGGTGCGCGCCAACCTCCAGGGCCACGATTCCCACGGGGTGATCCGGATCCCCCAATACGTAGAGGAGTGGCGCACGGGGAAATTGAACCCCAAGGCGAAGCCCCGGATCCTGTCCGAGAGCCCCACCACGGCCCTCATGGATGGTGAAGCGGGATTCGGCCAGATCGTGGCCCGCGAGGCCATGACGCTGGCCATCCGGAAGGCGGGAGGGGCCGGGGTCGCTGCGGTCGGGGTGAAGAGGTCCGGCCATATCGGTCGGCTGGCCGACTACGTCGAGATGGCGTCTGCCCAGGACATGATCGCGCTTCTCTTCGTCAACGCCAGCGGCGCAGGCCAATGGATGGCCCCCTGGGGCGGGAGGGAGGCACGGCTCAGCACCAACCCCTTGGCCTTTGCCTGTCCTGCGGGGGCGACGCCCCCCATCCTCCTCGATATCGCCACGACGACTGCCCCGGAGGGGAAGGTTCGCGTCACGCGGAATCGTCGAGAACCGGTGCCCCTCGGCTGGATCATCGATGCCCAGGGAGAGCCGACGACAGATCCGGAGGCGTTGTACCGGACCCCGCGGGGGACGCTCCTTCCCATGGCGGGCCACAAGGGATATGCCCTCGCCCTCATGGTTGAAATCCTGGCGGGGATTCTGGGCAGGGCAGGTCACGTGTGCGAGCATCCCGGGCTCGACTACAACGGGTTGTTTATCATTGCCCTGGACATCGCCCGATTCCTCCCGCCGAGCGTTTTCCGGGCGGAGGTGGACGACCTGACCCGGTATCTCAAGTCCTCGGCGCTGGCACCGGGCTCCTCCCGCATCCTGACTCCGGGTGAAGCCGAGGTGCTGACGGAGAGGGAACGCGCCGCGACGGGGATCTTCATCGAAGAGGAGACCTGGACCCAGATCGTCACGACGGCTCACCAGTTGGGGGTGGCCGGACCCGCCTGAGTTGCCGCGGAGGCATGGTGGCGAATGGCGGTGTGAACGTGAGGGACTCGCCCCTCTGGGTGGGGTCGTTCGAACCCTGAATGCCGCCCTGCCGCGTCAGGAGGCGGAGAAAGGAGAGAGTGTGGGACGGGGAACACATCATCTGGAGTTCGAGGTCGTTCAAGGCTGGGAGCGCCTGCCGGAGGGATGGTCCTTCACCGAGGTGGTCGGCGTGGCCGTGGATTCACGCGACCGTGTCTATGTGTTCAACCGAGGACGCCACCCGGTCATCGTATTCGACAAGGAAGGCCAGTTCCTCGATGCCTGGGGAGAGGGCATGTTCACCCGCCCCCACGGAATCTCCATCACACGGCAGGACCAGATCTTCCTGGTGGACGACGAAGGGCATGCAGTGTACCGGTGCTCCACCTCGGGGAAGGTGGAGATGAAGCTGGGGAGCGGTCAACCCTCCGACACGGGATATGAGCCGTGGAAGTCGCCGGTCCAGCGGGTCGCAGGTCCATTCAACGCCGTCACCAACGTGGCCGTGCTTCCCACCGGCGAGATTTATGCCGCGGACGGGTACGGCAATGCGCGGATCCACAAGTTCGCCCCGGATGGCACGTGGCTCATGTCTTGGGGAGAGCCGGGGAGCGGGGAGGGTCAGTTCAACCTGCCCCACGGGATTGCGGTGGACAGCCGGGGGCACGTGTATGTGGCGGATCGGGAGAATTCTCGCGTGCAGGTGTTTTCCCCCGAGGGCCACTTCCTGCGGGCGTGGACCTGGGTCAATCGCCCCTGCGATATTTTCATTGACGAACAAGATACCATCTTCATCGCGGAGCTGGGCTTCATTTTCGGCAACGACCCGGTACCGCACCTCCTTCTCATGCAACAGCCGCCTCCCGGACACGCGCCCATCGCCCGGGTCTCCATCTGCAACCCAGACGGAGAGATCCAGGCCCAGGTGGGCGGGGAAGAAGCGCTCCTGCCGGGGAACTTCATCGCCCCGCACGGCCTGTGGGCCGATTCCCGGGGAGACTTGTATGTGGGAGAGGTGGTGGTGGCGGTGGGCGCGGTGAAGAAGTTCGCTCCCCTGACTCCCCACGCCTTTCAGAAGTTTGTGCGTGGCGGACCCCGCTAACCTGGCGACCGAGGCGCGGCGGGGTTCGCCCAGATCGGGCCGGTCGACCCGATGGCGACCCGAGCGCACCGAGGAGGCAATGGACCGGAAACCGAAGATCCTGGTAACGGTGCAGCAGTTCGCCGACCGAGAGACGCCAGAGCTTCGCCCCCTGGAGGAGGCGGGATTCGAAATCCTCCTGAACAGGAGGGGCCGGCCCCTGACCGAACAGGAGCTTATCGACTTGCTCCCCGGAGTCTTTGCCACCCTGGCCGGCGGGGAACCCTACACCGCTCGGGTCTTCGAGCACGCCACGGATCTTCGGGTCGTGGCCCGCTTCGGGGTCGGCTATGACCAGATCGATGTCCCGGCCGCCACCCGCCACGGGGTAGCCGTCGCCATGGCCTTCGGCACCAATCACGAATCCGTCGCCGACTACACCCTGGCGCTGATGCTGGCCCTGGCGGTGGACCTGCTGGCCCACCACGAACAGGTAAAGGGAGGCAGATGGATCACCGATTTCCACCGTGGGTTCTGGCGCGCCACGGTCGGGATTGTGGGCCTGGGGCGGATCGGAAAGGCCGTGGCCCGGCGGTGCCAAGGCTTCGAGACGCGGACCCTCGCGTACGATCCGGTGCCTGACACGATCTTCGCGCGCGATCACGGGGTCCACCTTGTTCCCCTGGACACGCTGCTGCGCGAGGCTGATATTGTCACCTTGCATCTCCCCCTCGCTGCCGAAACGGTCCGGTTCATCAACCGGGATCGCCTCGCGCTGATGAGGCCCACGGCGTTCCTCATCAACACGGCACGCGGCGCGATCGTAGATGAGGAGGCACTGGCCGAGGCGCTGACCGCGGGCCGCCTGGCAGGCGCCGGCCTCGACGCCTTTACGGTCGAGCCGCCTTTCGGATCGCCCCTGCTGACCCTGGACCGGGTGATCGTCAGTCCTCACGCGGCCGGGTCAGACGAGAGGGCGACCGCCGCCATGCTCATGCGCTGCGCGGACTCCATCCTGGCGGTGGCCCGCGGCGAGGATCCGGGGCCGGGACTGGTATTGAATCCCGAGGTGTTGACAAGAGAACGGTCTCCCTCTTAGCAGGCTGCTGAAAAAGGCCCATCTGCGGCGTTGGCGCGCTCGCGCGGCGCTGCGACGTACGGACTAAGTACGCCTCGCACCTCGCATCGCGCGCCGCCTTGCATCTGGACCTTTTTGAGCAGCCTGGGCGAAAACGGATTTTTCAGCATCCTGTTAGGAGAGGGTTCAGCATGGTGAAGCATCTTGTGATTGCCCCCGAGGACGTGCGCCGGGCGGAAACGATCGACCTGGGGACCATCGCGGTCAACGCGTATCGCAAGACCCTCGCCGACGAGATCGCCGAGGGGCGGCTCACGGCGGAAGATGTGATCCGCCTCTACCGCGACATGCTCCTCATCCGCGAATTCGAAGAGATGCTGGGGGAAATCAAGCGGCTGGGGCGGTACAAAGACATCGCCTACGGCCACCAGGGGCCGGCGCATCTCTCGGTGGGCCAGGAGGCCGCGGCGGTGGGCGAGGCGTTCCTGCTCGACGTCGAGAGCCACATCTTCGGTAACCACCGGAGCCACGGAGAGATCATCGCGAAGGGGCTGAGTGCCATTCATGGCTTGAGCGAGCCGACACTCCAGAAGATCATGGAGGCATACCTCGGCGGAGATATTCTCCGGGTGGTGGAGCGAGTATCCGCTTCCGGTGGCAAGGAGCGGGCGATAGATTATCTGCTGTACGGGCTCCTGGCCGAGATCTTTGGGCGCGCGACCGGGTTCAACCGCGGCCTGGGCGGCTCCATGCACGCCTTCTTCCCGCCCTTCGGCATCTACCCCAACAACGCCATCGTGGGCGGGAGCGCCGACATTGCCGTCGGGGCATCCCTCCACAAACGGGTGCAGCGCAAGCCGGGCATCGTCATCGCCAACATCGGGGATGCCTCCACCGGCTGCGGCCCCGTGTGGGAGGCCATGAACTTCGCCGCCATGGGTCAACTCTGGACTCTCTGGGAGCCCGAGTACCGCGGCGGCCTGCCCGTCATCTTCGCCTTCATGAACAATTTTTACGGGATGGGGGGCCAGACCCGGGGGGAAACGATGGGCTTCAGTCGGCTAGCCACCATCGCCGCCGGCCTGAACCCCTTCAACCTGCATGCGGAAACGGTGGACGGCAACAATCCACTCGCCGTCATCGAGGCCTTCCGGCGGAAGATCCCGCTGCTCCCCGTCGGAAAAGGTCCTGTTCTCCTGGATATCCTCACCTACCGCCAGAGCGGCCACTCGCCCAGCGACGCCGGCGCCTATCGGACCCGCGAGGAGATCCAGCTCTGGCAAGCCGTGGACCCGATTCGGGAGTTCGGGACCCAGCTCCTCGACGCCAAGGTCGCAACGGAGGCCGAGCTGGAAGCTCTGGCCGCCTATGCCGCGCGGAAGGTCCACCAGGCCTGCCGCCTGGCCGTGGATTTGCAGATTTCCCCCAGACTCACGGGCGAGGACATCGCCCGGGTCATGTTCTCGCATGCCGCCGAGGCGGCACTGCCGGGGGTCGCCCCGGACGCGGTGCAGAAGCCCCTGGCAGAGAACAGCCGCCTGCAAGCCATCGCCACCAAGAGCCGATCGGGCATTGACCCCTCCACCGGCGAACGACTGGGAGAAACCCAGGCGGTCTCGTTCCGCGACGCCCTCTTCGAGGCCATCATCCACCACGTGTATCACGACGACCGGCTCATCGTATACGGGGAGGAGAACCGGGACTGGGACGGCGCCTTCGCCGTGTACCGGGGACTGACGGAGAGCCTGCCCTATCACCGGCTCTTCAACGCGCCCATCTCCGAGGCCGCCATCGTCGGCACGGCCGTCGGCTACGCCATGGAAGGGGGGCGCGCGTTGGTCGAGCTCATGTACTGCGACTTCATGGGCCGGGCCGGCGATGAGATCTTCAACCAGCTCGCCAAGTGGCAGGCCATGTCCGCGGGCGTCCTCCAGATGCCCGTGGTGCTGCGCGTGAGTGTCGGCAGCAAGTACGGTGCCCAGCACTCCCAGGATTGGAGTGCCATGGGGGCCCACGTCCCTGGCCTGCAGGTCGTCTTTCCGGCGACGCCGTATGATGCCAAGGGTCTCATGGCCTCCGCCCTGACCGGGAACGATCCCGTCGTCTTCTTTGAGAGCCAGCGGCTCTACGGCATCACCGAGTGGTTCCAGAAGGAGGTCCCGGCCGACTCCTATACGATTCCCATCGGTCTCCCGGACGTGAAACGGCCGGGAAAGGACATCACCATCCTCACGGTCGGCGCGACCCTGTACCGGGCGCTCGAGGCCGCAGAGCGGCTCCAGCGAGAGTTCTCCCTCTCGGCAGAGATCGTGGACGCCCGAAGCCTGGTGCCCTTCGACTACGCTCCCGTCCTGGATTCCGTGCGGAAGACCCGGCGCATCCTGCTCGCTTCGGATGCGTGCGAGCGGGGGAGCTTTCTCCAGACCCTCGCCGCCACCATCCAGGAGCTGGCCTTCGATGCGCTGGACGCTCCCGCTGTGGTGGTAGGCGCCAGGAACTGGATCACCCCCGCGGCCGAGATGGAGGACCTGTTCTTTCCCCAACCAGACTGGATCCTGGATGCCATTCATGCCTCGTTGATGCCCCTACCCGGATACCGTCCGCAGCAAGATCGGTCGCCGGAGGCACGCCTTCGCGCTCATCGATACGGGGTATGAAAGCGAGAGAATATGGCCATGAAACCCTTCCGCGTGGGCATGGTGGGATTGGGGCTGGTTTCGGAAGCCCACGCCAAGGGATACGAAAGTCACCCGCGGGCGCACATTGCCGCCGTCTGTGATCTGGATGGGAAGCGGGCAGAGGCCTTTGCAGCCCGGCACGACGTCCCGAAGGTGTATGCGTCCTTTGACGCCATGGTGGCCGACCCGGCGTTGAACGCGGTTGACATCGCAACCCCGACCTATTTGCATGTGCCGATGGCCGTGGCGGCGGCGCAGGCGGGGAAGCACGTGCATTGCGAGAAACCCTTCTGCCGGAGTGTGGGTGAAGGTCTCCTCGCCTGCCAGGTGGCCCGCCAGCGCGGGGTAACCTTAGGCGTGGGTGAAAGTTACGTGTTCCTCAGCTCCCACAGGAAGGCCCGCGAACTCGTGGATGGCGGCGAGATCGGTCGCCCCATGCAGATCCGCCAACGCCACGGGGCCTGGCTGGAACGCCAGGTCGCCGCGATTCCCACCGGCCCCGCGGATCGGAGCTGGCGGATTCATCCGGAGCACTCTGGGGGCGGGGAGTACCCCTGGATCTTCGACCATGCCGTGCACTTCTTCTCGGCGGCAGAGTACCTGTTGCAGGATGAGCCCATCGCCGAGGTCTATGCCGTGACGTCCCGGGATCACGGCGGTCCGAAGCGGCAGGGAGCGGCTCACGATCCGTACACCGCGCCCGGCGTGGATATCCCGATCATCACCTGGAAATACCGGGATGGCGCCAGGCAGGGGGTGTGGGCGCGCGCCGAACGGTTGAACGGGAAGTATGACTATCGCCGAGGCTTCAGCACGATCATCAGCGGCGAGACAGGAATGATCGAGGTGCTGGGCGAGGGGGGCGCCCACCTCGACTGGCAAGGGCGCGCGGTACACCTGGTCCTGTTCAGGGAGGGGAAGGAGCCGGCCACCTGGCGGTTTGACGAGGGTGGCGATGACGTCTGGGACTCCGAGATCTCGTACTACAGCCGCGCCCACATCAATCAGGTTCACCACTTCGTGGACAGCGCTCTGGCCGGTCGAGACCCGCGCTACAAGGGAGAGGATGGCGTCCGCGCCGTGCAGTGCACGCTGGCGACCATCCTGTCCGCCCAGCAGGGTCGTCCCGTGCGGGTCGAGGAGGTGCCCAGCGACTTCACGGCCTACGGGCCGCGTCACCCTGCCTCATGATCGCTCCCCGCAGGGGATTCCCGCGGCGCTCACACGTCAGGGGTGCACGGGGAGATGCGCCGGGTATCGCGTCCCAGAGCGGGCACCGCACGGAAGGGAGGAATCGCACATGATCATCACCATGCATGGGCTGAGCACAATGCACAGCAACATGCGCACGGACATTCGGGTTGCGCGGGAGGCCGGGTACGAGGCCCTGGAAATCGTGGAATCCAAGCTCCTGCGGTACCTGGACCGTGGGTTCAAGGCAGAGGACCTGATTCCCCTCTTCAACACGCACGGCATCCGTCCCGTCTGCATCAATGCCCTGAAGAGCGTCGAGCGTATCCAGCCGAAGGAGCGGCGGGAACTGCTGGCTGATGCGGAGCGGCTCTGCGCGGCCGCTGCTGTCCTGAAGTGTCCAACACTCCAGCTCGTGCCCTTCACGGGCTTGAAGGGACGGCCCTGGAAGGAAATCCTCAAACTCACCGCCAGGAACGCGGCCGACATTGCAGACATCGCCAAGCGGCATGGGGTGAGATGCCAGGTGGAGCCCATCGCCTGGGCCCCCATTCATTCCCTCTCCCAGAGCCTGCAGCTCATCCACGAGATTGGGCGCGACAACGTTGGGATGGTGATCGACTTTTGGCACTTGTGGGCGGGTGAGGCAACCACCCCAGGCGAGGTGGCCAAACTGAGCCATTCACAGATCTACGGCGTCCACTTCTGCGATGGCATCCGGCATCCCAAGGGGAAGAAGTGGGTCGAAGAGGAACTGAGGGGATTTCTCCCCGGGGAAGGCAAGATTCCTATCAAGGAGTGGGTGGCTGCGGTCCGGGCCACGGGATTCGACGGGGTCTGGTCCCCAGAGCTCTACAGTCCAAAGCACTGGGAATGGGACCTGCTGGAGATCGCGCGCGAGGCCAAGGCGCGCATGGAGCGCTACCTGGCCTGAGGCACCACCGGACGGCGGCTCCTGCGAAGGGGGGATCCGGCGTGGGACCTGTTCGGAGATGATCCAGAGGCAGGCGGTCCGGGAGGTCAGGCGGGGGGAAAGATGCCGCGGAGGCCCTCCAGGCGGGCGAATCCTTCCCGGATGCTCACCCGGGCCTCCAGGCCGAACGCCGCCCAGTACCCCACGATGGCCTGCGCCAGACACCGTTCGCTGCAGATGCTGGGGGTGCAACTCGACGGATCGCCGGCCCGCGGAACGACACTCCCGCAGACCCGACACAGGCCGGGAAAGTCCTCCGGCTCTGGCTCGGCCGACGGACCGGCCACTTCCTCCATCTCGATCCGGGCGGGCATTACTCCTCTCCTGGTAAGATGATCCGACCACCCAAGGCAGGCCGCACGTCCTGCACCGTCACGGAGAAGGTGAGGTTCTCGCCGGCGAGCGGGTGGTTGAAATCCAGCGTGGCCCGGCCGTCGGAAATGCCGGCGATGGTGAACGGCACTTCTTCGCCCTGAGGTCCCTGGACCGTGAGGCGCAGGCCCACGGCCGGCGTGATGTCTTCGGGGAAGCGATCCAGGGGGATCTGGTGGACAGCCCGGGGCTCGCGGCTGCCGTAGGCCTCATCGGGCGCCACGCGAACCTCTTTCTGGTCGCCGACCTTCAGCCCCGTCAGCTCGCGCTCCAGGCCGGGGATGATCTGACCCTGACCGAACTGGAAGACCAGGGGGTCGTTGCCATCCGAGGAATCCACCACCTCCCCAGAGTCGAGCCGCAGCGTGTAGTCCATCGTCACGATCGTGTTCGGCCCGATCTCCATCCGAGACCTCCCTGATACCTCCCCCCTCGCCGGAGCGCCATGAAAACCAAAACCCCCAAGGGCCCTAGAGAGTCTTTGGGGGGTTGGGCCGCGCAAAAACCGTCTATGGGGCTTCCGAAGCCGCCTGTTTACGTGAAGGCACGGTAGGCGAAATGGGGCGCCGTGTCAAGTCATTTCGGCGGCAAATCCGGACCAACTCGGGCCGGCTGCAGCGGCCCGGTCCCGCTCAGGATTCTCGTGGGAGCTGATGGTGGAAGGTGCCCAGGAACGGCTCCTCCACGCTGGCCAAGCCGATCCCGTGAGCCACCAGGGACTCGCCCGGAAGGCCGAGGCTCGCCTGCCGCCGTTCGACGCGGGAGGACAGCTCGTCCGCGGCCAGAGAATCCAACTCCGTCGACTGGGAAGCCGACCGCGTAGGCCACGTTCTCGGGCGATACCGCCAGCAGCCCGTCCAGGTGCTGTTCGTGAATGGCCCGGATCAGCCGGGGGAAGACCTCGGCATTCATGGCGTCCCACCGGGCGCGGGGGCGCCGCCGCGCCAGCTCGTCACGCGGTCCGGGGTCAGGCGGATCACCGGCCCCTGGCCGAAGCCGGGCATGGCCCGATACTGCGGATACTTCTCCCGGAGCAGCGCCAGCGCCCGATCCCGATCCGGACCCGCCTCGAGGATCTCGGCCCTCCCGGTCACCAGGACATACCGGAGGCGCGCCCAGTCTTCCTCGTAGTGATCCACGATCAGGCTCGCGCACGGGTTCGCCCGGAGGTTCTGCAAGCGGCGCAGCCGGGGGACCGCTACCCGCTTGGGCTTGGAGTCGATGGCAGAGTACAGGGAGGTCCCGTCGAAGACGAAACAGACGGGAACGACGTGAGGCTCCCCCTCGGCCGAGGCGCTGGCCAGTCGCGCTACCCTGGCGCGATGCAGGAAGGCGCGATCCTCGGGAGAGATATTCAGCATAGCTGAAAAAGCGTTCGGGAGTTCGGGCGTTCGGTGGTTCGGTGGTTCACGGGCTTCGGGTACAACCGAACAGCCGAACGCCTTGGGGCAGGCCTATGGCCTGCCCCTGACCGCCGGCCGGACCTCTTCGGCAAAGCGGTGCAGTTGCTCCAAGATGGCGTCGGCGCTGGGGCCGGCAAAGTCGAAGATCAGGTGGCTGACGCCCAGGCGCTGGTACGTCTGGATGTCCTCGACGATCTGGTCCCGCGTTCCGATGAAGGGCGTCCGGGCGCCCGAGGCGGCACCGTCGGTGAACGTGATCGGCGCCTTGAAGGACAGGGTGATCGCCTTGGGATCGCGGCCGGCCGCCTCGGCCTGGGAGCGAAGGTCCGCGGCCGCCTTCGCAAATTCCTCCGGGTAGAGTCCGGCCGGAGGACGCAGGCCGATGGGATGCCATCCGTCGCCCAGGCGGGCCGCGCGGCGGATGGCGGCCTTCGTGTGGCCGCCGATCCAGATGGGCGGATGCGGCTTCTGCACCGGCTTCGGATAGAAGCGGACCTCCTCGAAGGAATAGAAGCGACCCTGGTAGGTTGGCCACTCCTTCGTCCACAGCTCCCGCAGGATCTGGATGTATTCGTCCGTCAGGGCGCCGCGATCCTTGAAGGTCGCGAGATTCAGCGCCCGGAACTCTTCCTCCATCCAGCCGACCCCCACCGCCAGGATCACGCGACCCCGGGACAGGAGGTCCAGCGTGGCCACCATCTTGGCCACCAGCATGGGATTTCGATACGGGAGGATCAGGACGCTGGAGCCGATGGCCGGACGCTCCGTCACGCCCGCCAGGTAGCTCATGACGGTGAGCGGCTCCAGGTAATGTTGCGCCACGTCCAGGTCAAGCCGCCCGTCCGCGGAATAGGGATACGTGGACGTCGAGGCCTTCGGGATGACGATGTGATCGCTGATCCAGATCGAATCGTACTGGTACTCCTCCGCCGCCCGGGCCATGCGGCGAATGGTGTCCAGAGTTCCCAGGGGGCCGCGCGTGGGGATCGGGAAGCCGAATCGCATCAGGTCCTCCTCTCCAGCCCAAGAACTTTGCGGAGTGACATCTCTATGGTCATCATGTCCTGCTTCGGCACTGACCCCAGCTTTCGATGAATCATCGTACCCTTGACGGTTCGCAGGATCCCAGTCACGACTGAAGGGAATAGCAATCCGGCCCCCTTCCAGTCGATAAGAAGGTGGTCACCAAAGAGAATGCGTTTGACGTTGCTCGTGACCGCTGCCACGATCACCTCCTGTCTGCCCTGGTGGTAAGCCGACGAACTTACGACGACAGCCGGTCGGTGCCGATATCTGGATTCATCCGTAAACATGAATCCAACCAGCACGACATCGCCACGTCTACAGGCGATCATAGGCGGCGTCCTTCTCGTTGTCCCATAGGGCTGCCAGCACGGGATCTGCCCTCGCCGTCAAGGCCAGCAGCCCTTCTGCGTCCTTCCCCAGATCTTCCTGGAGCCGTTCTTCGAGGGCCTTCAGGACATACTGACCCACGCTCATGTCGCGCTGCGCCGCCGCCAGTCGAAGAAGTCGACGCGTCTCAGGTGCTACGTCAATGCTGATGCGTGGCCGCTTGACTGAAGCTTCCATGGATCGGGCCATCGTCGTCCACCTCCTGTGGACAATATGCCACGAATACTCCATGGTGTCAATGACACCAAGGCGAGTCCCCCCGGAGAACAATTCAGCGAAAGAGGTCGCGCTCTGCCGACCGGACCAGGGACCGTGCCCGGCCCTCGGCAGCGTCGAACCGGTACCCGCGGATCCGGACGGCGGGGATGCGCTCCAGCTTGCCCATGAGCAGGCCGGCCGCGGCCGCCAGCTCGTCCGCCACCGCCAGCTCCGTCACGCGCAGCGTATGGCCGTGCGGGTCCTGCTGGCCGACGTAGCTCACCAGCGGGCTCAGCCCGGCGACGCCGATGGCCACGTTCGTCAGGCCCTCGCGCCACGGGCGGCCGAAGGTGTCGGAGACGATCACCGCGACCTCCGCCCCGCACCGTTCCTTCAGGTCCTTGCCGAGCCGCCTGGCCGACGCATCCGGGTCCACCGGCAGCAGGGAGACCCGGTCTTGCCCGGGAACGTTCGAGGCGTCCACCCCGGCGTTGGCGCAGATGAAGCCGTGGGTGGTCTCGGCGATGATCACGCCCCGGTCCATCCGCACGATGCGCCTCGACTCGCGCAGGACGACCTCGACGAAGCGCGGGTCCTTGCCCCAGGTTTCGGCGAATTCCCGGGCCAGGCCCGAGGGAACGACCTCGGTAAGCCGCACGACCCGCCCCTCGGCCTTCGACACCACCTTCTGCGCGACCACCAGGACATCCCCGGTCACCAGGCCACTCCCCTCGCGCTCCGCCGCCTCGGAGATGAGGCGGGCCAGGTCATTCCCCTCGGCGATCTCCGGGATCCCCGGCAGTCCGACCACGGTGAGCCCTCGATCCCCTGGCCGTGCCAGGCGGCCGATCATCCCCAGGCGCTGCAACAATGTGCGCGTCCGCGTTTCTCCGGGAAACTCCAGGAAGGCCGTCAGATCCTCCGGCTCGTCCACGTCCACGGCCAGGCGAGGCACCTGGAGCGCCGTCCAGGAGAGCCCCTGCCCCTCGGCCTCCGCCTGGTGCTTGTGGAAGCTATCGAACCCGAACCGCGAGGGGATCGCCTGGGGCGGACGCCGCCAGATGGCATTGGTCCCCAGGCCGTCGCGGGACGGGACCAGCACGACGGCGTGGTCCGATCCACCCGCCGCGGAGAGGAGAGCCACGATGTCCTCTGTCCGGACGGCCGGGACGTCGGCCGGGATGGTCAGGACGGCCTCCACGCCTTGCGCGGTGCAGGCTCGGGATGCGGCGTCCACCGAATGGCTTTCGGACCGCTGCTCTTTCTCTTCCAGGACCGTCGCGCCATGACGCCGGGCGACGACCATTGCCTCGGGATCGGACGTGGCGACGGAGATCGCATCCACCAGGCTCCCGGCCACGGGCAGAACCGCGACCAGCACGTCCTCCAGCATGGCCAGCGAGAGCTGCTGCCGCGCCGCCTGGTCCAGGACCGATCCCAGCCGTCCCTTGGCTCGGGCGGTGGATTTGACGGGGATCAGGATTGCGGTGCGCGGCCTCACAGCTCCTCCACGAACTTCACCGCCGCGCGGGCTACCCTCCGCTTGTCCTCGGGGCCGCGCATGACGATTTCCTCCATGCGCACCCGGATGCCCAGCTCCTCGATGCGCGCCGCCTCGCCCGCGTCCGCCCTGTCAATCAGCATCCCGTCGAGCCCGTCCAGGACGGAGTCGTAGAGACGCGCCACCCCCATGGGGGAAACCTCGACCTTGGCCCAGCGCAGGAACTTGTCGGTCGGTCCTTTCAGGGATTGGCCGCCGACCACCGGGCTGATCGCGACGATGGGCGCCTGTGACCCTCGCAGGCACTCGCAGATTCCTGGAACGGCGAGGATGGGCCCGATGCTGGCCACCGGATTGCTGGGCGCGAGGAAGATCGCCTCGGCCTCGCGGAGCGCGGCCAGGACCTCCGGGCTCGGGTGGGCGCGAGCGCTCCCCCGGTACTCGATCCCGCGGATCTCGTCAACCGCTCCCCGCTGCACCAGGTATTCCTGGAAGTGCAGGTGCCGGATCGGGCCATCGCCCACCAGGATGTGCGTGGTAACAGGATCGTCAGTCATGGGCAGGACGCGCACCCGGACGCCCAGCGCCCGCCGGATCGCGTCCGCCACCTCGGTGGGACGTCGTCCTTGGCGCAAGGCCTGGGTCCGGAAGAGGTGCGTCCCGAGGTCCCGATCGCCCAGTTTGAACCAAGCGGGCTGGCCATATTTCGCCAGCACCTCCATACAGTGGAACGTGTCCCCGGCGAACCCCCAGCCCTTGTCCGTGTCCACGAGGCCGGCCAGGGTATAGGTGACGATGTCCACGTCGGGACTGATCGCGAGGCCATGGAGCTCGATGTCGTCCCCTGTGTTGACGATGGCGCTGAGGGATTCCTCGCCCACCTCCTGCGCCAGCCCCCACAGAAATTTCGAGCCGCCGACTCCACCGGCCACCACCGCGATGCGCATGAAATCACCACAAAGGCGTTTGACTGTTCGGCAGTTCGGTGGTTCGGTGGTTCTGGTCCGATAGGTACGGTCGAACAACCGAACGGTCGAACTGCCGAACGCTTTTCAGTCCGGGCGGAGCCCGGTGATCCGGATCCCCGCACCTCGACCCTTGTCGCGCCGGTTGATTTCCATCAAGAGGACCGTGAGGCCTTCGACCACCCTGGCATTCCGCGCCGGCCCCACGTCCAGTGCGCGAAGCCCCAGCAGCCCCGCCAGCTTGATCACGTCCTGGCGGGCGTCGGCATCGTCGCCGCAGACCAGGATGTCGCAGGCGTTCGTCTCCCCGTGGGCCAGGTGCGTGTGGGAGATGTTCTGGAACGCGGCCACCACCCGGGTCTCGGGCCCGAGCAGGGCCTGTGCCTCTTCCGTCGCCGACCCCCCCAGGGGAATCCGCAACCGGCGGGGCTTTTCCGGATCCAGGGGAACCGTGACATCCACCAGGATCTTCCCCCGCACCGACTCCCGGATATCCTGGAGCGTCATGGCGTGCGCGTCGTAGGGCACCGCGAGGACCACGATCTCCCCCGCCGCTGCCGCATCCTGGTTCAGCATCCCGGTGGCAGCCCCTCGCCCCACGGCCGCGTTGATGGCCTCGGCCACGCGCTGTGCCCGATCCAGCACCCGCGAGCCGACCAGCACCTCCTGGCCCGCGCGGGCCCACCCCATGCCGAGGCCCTGTCCCTCCTTGCCGGTTCCGCCGACGATGGCAATGCGCATTCCGTCATCCTTTGGGGCGTCAGGCCGCTGCCTCGGGATTCATCATCAGACAGAAACGTCTACCCGATGGCCGAGTCCCCGGGGCCAGCCCAAGGCGCGGGTCCGCGGGGGCGGCCGGTTCCGGTCGCGATGGCAATGCGCATTCCGTCATCCTTTGGGGCGTCAGGCCGCTGCCTCGGGATTCATCATCAGACAGAAACGTCTACCCGATGGCCGAGTCCCCGGGGCCAGCCCAAGGCGCGGGTCCGCGGGGGCGGCCGGTTCCGGTCGCCGTGTCACGCCTCTGGCGTGACGGCGGCGCGGAGTCCCGCCCCTGGGCGGGACGACCCGGAGCAAGGCCGCCCCGGCATCGACGAGGCCCGCAGCCCGGAGGGCTGGCCTTGGGGGTGATGGCCAGCGGATCTCTAATTTGCACGACCAGGGAAGATCTTCAGCAGCTTGTAGGTCGTGCTTCGCTCGGCCGGGATCCGGCCCAGTTCCCGGATCCGCGCGTGAAACTCCTCGGGCGGCAGGTACTCCCCGGCGGTGGCCCCCGCCAGCCGCGAGATGTTCTCCTCCATCAGGGTGCCGCTGTAGTCGTTGGCCCCCGCCTGGAGGCACCGCTGCGACAGCTCGCGCCCCAGCTTCACCCACGACACCTGGATGTTGTCAATGGCCCCCTGGAGCATCAGGCGGGCCAGCGCATGTACCTTCAGGTGCTCCTCCAGCGTCGGGCCCGTCCTGGACTTTCCCTCCTGGAACAGATGCGTGTTGAAGTGGACGAAACCCAGCGGCACGAACTCCGTGAACCCTCCCGTCTCCTTCTGGATGTCTCGCAGGAGGCAGAGCTGGTTGACCCAGTGGACCGGCTGTTCCACATGGCCGTACATCATGGTCGAGGTGGTCGGGATGCCCAGGTGGTGCGCCGTCGTGATGACGTCCACCCACTGCTTCACCGTCACCTTCTTTCGCGAGAGAAGCTGGCGGACCTCGTCATCCAGGATCTCGGCTGCCGTCCCCGGCAGGCTGCCCAATCCATCGGCCTTCAGCATGGCAAGATAGTCAGCGAGCGGCATCCCCGTTTTCTCCACGCCGTACACCACCTCCATGGGGGAGAAGGCGTGTATGTGGATCTCTGGCGTGGCCCGCTTGATCGCCCGCAGGATGTCCCGGTAGTGGAAACCCTCCAGCTCGCGCGGCAGGCCCCCCTGGACGCAGACCTCCGTGGCGCCCCGCTCCCATGCCTCAGCCCCCCTCCGTGCGATCTCCTCGAAGGACAGGTCGTAGGCGTCGGCCGCATTGGGGCCCGTGCTGAATGCGCAGAACTTGCAGCCGATGATGCAGATGTTGGTGAAGTTGATGTTCCGGTTCACCACGTAGGTGATGATGTCGCCCACGCGGCGCCGGCGAATCTCGTCCGCAACCGCCACGAAGGCGTCCAGGGACTCGGTCCCCATCTCCGCCAGGATCAATCCCTCCTCGCGCGTCAGCTCGCGACCCTCCAGCGCCCGGTCCAGGACGCGCGCGATCATCGGGGATGCGCTTCGAACCGCCGTATCTGCATCACATGGCAAAACGGTTGTCGCCATGAAGGCTCTCCTCAATGAAAAACGGACAACCGACAACTGACAATCCTCCGGCCGTCAGATGTCCGTTTTCGGATTCTCGTTTCGATCCTCCCGGAGGAAACCATTTGCGTTCATTTGCGTTCATTTGCGGTTGCATTTTCTGGAACCAACCCGTCCCCATCCACCGACGCCCAGAGGCGCTCGGCCAGCTCAGGCGGCAGGTACTCCTGCCGGTCGACGATGTACTCAGGATACACCGGCAAGCGCTGGCGCAATAGGAATCCTCGAGCCTCCGTGGTCTCGCGCAGGGCGTCGAGGTGCGGCCAGGGGGCCTCCGGGTTGATGAAGTCCCGGGTGAGGGGCGAGACCCCGCCCCAATCGTTGATCCCGGCCTCCAGCAGCCGGCCGTACTCCTGCGTCAGGTTGGGTGGGGCCTGGAGGTTCATGGACGGCCCCAGGATCAGCCGGGCCACGGCGGTCGTCCGCAACATCTCCTCCAGCGTGGGTTCGGGATGGTCGCGCATGGGGATGGTGGGCTTGGCCCGGAAGTTCTGGATGATAACCTCCTGGATGTGGCCGTGCCGCTCGTGGAGCGCCCGGATGGCCAGCAAAGAGTCCACGCGCTCCTCGGCCGTCTCGCCGATGCCGATGAGCAGGCCCGTGGTGAACGGGATCTTCAACTGTCCCGCAATCTCCATGACGCGGAGGCGGGCCCGGGGATGCTTGGTCACGGCCCCGTGGTGTGGCCCCCCGGGTTCCATCAGTCGCGGGCTCGCCGATTCCAGCATGAGGCCCATGCTCGCGTTCACAGGCTTGAGCGCAAGGAGGTCCGGTTCGCCCATCAGGCCCGCGTTTGCATGGGGAAAGAGCGGCGAGCGTTCCAGGACCAGCGCACAGGCCGCGCGCAGGTACTCCAGCGTGCGCCGGTACCCCAAACGCTCCAGAATCGCCCTGGCCTCGGGAAAGACTGCCTCGGGCGCATCCCCCAGGCTAAACAGTGCTTCCGTGCAGCCGAGCCGCGCCCCCTCCTCGACCACCGCCAGCACCTGTTCCGGCGTCATGACCCAGCCGTCCGGGTCTCCCGGATCGCGCCGGAACGTGCAATAGCCACAGCGGTCCCGGCACAGGTTGGTCAGGGGCAGGAAGACCTTGCGAGAATAGGTAATGACCTTCCCCTTCCCCCGATCCCGCAGCGCCGCCGCGGCCGCAAGCAAAAGGTCCAGTGGCGCGGACGGCTCCAGCAGGCGGATTGCCGCCTCCCGCGAAAGATCCCGGCCCGCCGCCGCACGATCCAGGGCGAGAGCGAGCTGGCGGTCCTGCAATGAAACCACAGGGAAGGTCATGCGGGATTCCTCGGCAAGCGGGCCGCGACGGAGATCTTGCTGCTTTCCGCCACCCACTCCCACGGACAACGTTGTCGCGGCATTCTGGCGATAACGGAAGAACGCTCTTTACCTGGCCCCGGCTCTACCAGCCCTTTGGTCCAGGTAGACCCTCCACGGTTCCCAGTAGTACTTTCTCCACCCCTGACTGACGCCGTCGTGATCGTGTTCCGGTACGTTGGCGTGCACCAGATCAACCCGCGCCCCGTGCTTGGTCTTGCTGAAGATCAGCACCAGGATGGAATCCAGATCGGTTTTCTTCCAGTGCTTGGAGCGCCAGGACTGGACGATCATGCGGTTGGGGACGATCGCCAGGATGGTCCCGGTGATCACACCGTCAAAGGCCGAGAACTTGCTTCCCACCTTCCTGCGCACCACTGCCTTGGCATACGTCGCCGCCGAGTGCTGCCTGGAGTCCAGGTACAGATTGAACAGGCGGGCAGGCGATACGTTGAATTCCACCCGCTGCTGAATGGCAGGCGTCATATCCACTCCCTCCTGATCCAGGGGCGACCAACTCACATACTGGGGGGCGTCCAGGCCTACGGCTTCCCCCGGGAGATGACGACCTCGTTCAGGACCACGTCCTTCAGCGGGCGGTCGCCCGGGCCGTGCGGGACGTTTCCGATGGCCACGACCACGTCCTGGCCCTGGACGACCTCGCCGAAGACCGAGTGGCGGTTGTCCAGGTGCGGCGTCGGAGCGTGGGTGATGAAGAACTGGCTCCCGTTGGTGTTGGGGCCGGCATTGGCCATGGACAGGATGCCGGCCTTGTTGTGCCGCAAGTCCGGGTGGAACTCGTCTGCGAACTTGTAGCCGGGCCCGCCCGTCCCGCGCCCCAAGGGATCCCCGCCTTGGATCATGAAGTTGGGAATGACCCGGTGGAAGAGCGTCCCACTGTAGAGCGGCTGCTTCACCTTTGCGCCGGTCTTGGGATCGGTCCATTCCTTCGTTCCCGTGGCCAGCCCGACAAAGTTCTCCACCGTCTTGGGCGCCCTGTCATCGAACAGCCGGACCACGATGTCACCCATGCTCGTCTTGAACGTCGCATGCAACGATCCGTCCACTTTCTTCTCCTTTTCTCCGGCGGCGGCCCATGCGGATATCCACACAAGGAGCCCACACAACAGCACAACGCGTCCGGCGAGACGTACGCCCACGGTTTGCCCTCCTTGTATCCCTTCCTCCTCAGACGTGATCCCAGATCTACGAGGCGGTCCAGCCCCCATCGATGGCTATCGTCGCTCCCGTAATGTAGCGGGAAGCGTCCGACGCCAGGAAGACCAGCGCCCCGCCGATCTCCTCCGGCTGCCCGATCCGCCCCAGGGCGATCCGCTGCAAGATCCGCTTGGTCCGCTCCGCATCCGCCTCCAGGTATCCCTTGACCAGCGGGGTCATCATGTACCCGGGCGCGATGGCATTGACGGTGATCCTATACGGGGCCAGTTCCAGCGCCAGCCCCTTGGTGAACTGAGAGACGGCGCCCTTGCTGGAGGCGTAGACCACCTTGTCCCGCTCGGCCGACACCGCCGACATGGAGGACATGTTGATGATGCGCCCGCTCTTCTGCGCGATCATCTGGCGGGCCACCGCGCGGGCCACCAGGAAGATCCCCTTCACGTTGGTGTCAATGATGGTGTGCCAGTCCTCGTCGGTCACCTCGACCACCGGCTTCCGCACGTTGGTCCCCGCATTGTTGAAGAGGATGTCGATGCGGCCGAACGCCTCCACCGTCGTTCGCACGGCCGCCTCGATCTCCTCGGTCTTCCGGATGTCCGCGACGGCTATCAGCGCCTTCCGCCCCAGGCGCTCCACCATGGACGCCGTCTCCTCGAGCTGGCTCCGCGTCCGGCTCACCAGTGCCACGTGGGCGCCGGCCCGGGCCAGGGCCAGGGCCCCTGCGCGCCCCAGGCCGCGGCCCGCCCCGGTCACGAAAGCGATTTTGTCAGTCAGGCTGAATTCCGGCAGGCTCATGATGACGGCTCCTCTCGCAACAAGAGTTGGGGATCCACCAACCGATCGCAGGGGGCCTATTCTCAGTGGTCCGGTCCCCACCGTCAAGCGATTTGAGGGCTCGGTCTCACCCAAACACTTAACCGCCAAGACGCCAAGTCTCTAGGGTTTCGGTCTCCGGATCGGCCCGACGGACGCCGGATTCTTGGGGTCTTCAGGTTTCGTGGCTCTTCCTCTATTGATGTTGGTTGGATCTTGACGCTCCGGGTACCCAGCGCCTCCGCTGGGTGTCCTTGGCGGTTAGGAATTTCGGATCAGAGTCAACATTCTCGGATCCGCGTTGACACGCTCCCGGCAGGGGGATAGATTGCGCAGCATTCGATCACCCGCACCTACTCTAAAGGGAGGAGACCCGATGGCGAAATACTACGAGGACTTCCAGGTCGGCCAGGAGTGGACGTCCCCCGGACGGACGATCACCGAGGCGGACGTCACCGCCTTCGCCATGCTGTCCGGCGACTGGGACGAGATCCACACCAACGAGGAATTCTCGAAGCAGGAATCGGCCTACAAGACCCGGATCGCCCACGGCATGCTGGGCCTCAGTCTCGTCGAGGGCCTCAAGAAGCGCATCCCGGCCTTCGCCGATGCGCGCTACATCGCCTCGCTGGAATGGAACTGGAAATTCACCGGGCCCATCCTGATCGGGGACACGGTGCACGTGAAGTTCAGCATCACCAAGATGCGCGAGAGCAAGTCCAGGTCCGATCGGGGCATCATCTGGGAGGGGGGTCATATGATCAACCAGCGGGGCGAGGTCGTCCAGGAGGGCGAGCACTCCCTCATGATCTGGCGCCGGCCGAAGTAGAGACAATCGGCTGGAATACGTGTCAATTAAATACGTGCAATTGGGGACGTTGCCAGACTTGTCACCTTGTGCTCTTCTGCCGATGCCGTGCCCCGCCAGGTGCGCCTCGGCCCCGGGAGCCCTCCGCCACGTGATGGTGCGGGGTCTGGAGCACCGTTCCATCCTCCGGGATGACACGGACCGGGCCGACTTCGTCGCCCGCCTGGCCGCCGAGGCGGTAATGGCGGGATAGGTCTCCCTGAGGAACAAGTTTCCGTGCCGGGTGCGGCCCAGCGGACGCCCCGCTGGTTGCCCAGAGCAACGAGGTGTTTCCTGACGCCTCCATCCATGGTAGCATTGCGGAGAGGAGGAATAGAACAATGCGAAAGATCTCTAAGGTGAAGGCATTGCAGGGATATCGCCTTGAGCTGGAATTTGACGACGGAGTGTCTGGAACTGTGGACCTCTCTGACTTGGTCGGCAAAGGCGTTTTCGCCCTGTTGTGCGATCGTCGTGCCTTCGAGCAAGTTCGGGTTGGATCATCCGGCGAACTCGTCTGGGGCGACCAGATTGATCTATGCCCGGACGCCCTCTACCTCAAGGTAACGGGCAGGACGCCGGAAGACGTCTTTCCCGCCCTGCGGCACCAGCCCGCTCGTGCCTGAGATCAGCCGGTTCTTCGGCATCGTCATCAAGATGTTCTTCGACGATCACAATCCGCCGCACTTCCATGCGGAATACGGCAGCGATCTTGCGCTGCTTGATATCCGCAACCTCTCCGTCTTCTCCGGCCGGTTGCCGCCTCGCGTGATAGGACTCGTGATTGAATGGGCGACCCTCCATTAGCAGGAACTCCTCGCTGACTGGGATAGGGCGCGGGCACAGCAGGAACTGCACAGGATCGCGCCTCTGGAATGAGAGCGGCCAAGCGCATGCAGCGGGCGCAGCTTGGCCGCGCCCCTGAGCGCCGGCGTTAACCCTTCAGGCAAGCGAAGTCTCTCTTCCCAGGGCTCAGATTCGCCCTGCTTGGGGAGCCGAGCTGGGTTCGAATTTCCCTGCGGCGGCACCGCACGGCATTCCCGCGTGATCCTCGGTCGTCTCCCGCCCGCCTGACTTCTTGCTTCTATACGCCCTACCGCAGCCGGAAGATCGCCGGACCGGCGAAGGGTGGCCCCCCGACGGGCCCCCGGTCGCGTTTTCTTGGCGAAAAATGGTCTTGCAAAATAGAAATAAGTTTCTATAATGCAAAACCATGGTACCACGAAAGGTGGCAGCGCTCGTCCGGCAGCGCCTCCGCCAGTATCCCGCAGTGGCGTTGGTCGGCCCGCGCCAGGCCGGCAAGACGACGTTGGCCCGCTCTCTCCGCGGGACGTACTTCGACCTGGAGCAGGCCTCCGACCGACTTCGCTTGGACCTTCAGTGGAACTCCGTCCTCAAGGGCAGAGTCCCGATAATCCTGGACGAGGCGCAGGCCTGGCCGGAGATATTCCCTCGGCTCCGAGGGGCAATCGACGCGGATCGGACCCGCAAGGGCCGTTTCCTCATCCTGGGGTCTGTCTCTCCCTCCCTGATGGTCCAAGTCTCCGAGTCGCTCGCCGGGAGGCTCTCCCTGATCGAGCTGACCCCGCTCCTCGCCAATGAGCTGCCGGCGGCCCCGTTGGCCAGGGTGTGGTGCCGGGGAGGGTACCCGGAGGGCGGGGCGCTTCGACCTCGGCGCTTCCCGCAATGGCAGCGCGACTATCTGGATCTGCTCGCCCAAAGGGATCTGCCGGCGTGGGGGCTGCCCGCGAAGCCTCAGGTGACGCTGCGGTTACTGAAGATGCTCGCGGCCGTCCACGCCCATCCATGGAACGCCTCCCAGGTCGGCCAGAGCCTCGGCCTGTCCTATCACACCGTGAACTCGCACCTGGATTTCTTGGTGGGGGCGTTCCTGATCCGCCGGCTCCCACCGTATCATGCCAATCTCGGAAAGCGCCTTGTCAAGAGCCCGAAAATCTACTGGCGGGACACGGGGCTCCTTCACGCCCTGCTAAACGTCCTCGACGAGGACGACTTGCTTGGAAAGCCGTGGGCCGGATTTAGCTGGGAGGGGTTCGTCATCGAGCAGGTTCTGGGGGCGTTCCAGCAGGCGGGCCGTCACTGCGAGGCATTCTTCCTGCGTACGAGCGACCAGCACGAGATTGACCTCGTCTTAGACTTCGGCAGGAGCCTCTGGGCGATAGAGGTAAAATTGACCACTGCCCCGGATCCCGAGGATCTCGCAAGGCTAAATAAGACAGCGGACCTCATCAAGGCCGACAAGAGAATCCTTGTTTCACAGACAACCGCGAGCATCGCCCGCGCCGGCCAGGTGTCCTGCAATCTCCCTTGGCTTCTCGCCCACGCCCAAGAGAGGTAGGTGCTCCGGTCCCGTCGTGGGAGGGAAGGGACAGCCACTCAGTCCCCCATCGCCGGAACCGGTTGCGCGACCGGCGACACCGGGGCGGGGCGGACGGGCCGCTCGCGGATGGCCAGGACCATGCCGGCGGCCAGCACACCCAGGATGCCGGCCGAGAGGAAGGCCCAGTCATACGTGCCCGTGAGATCGTAGGCCAGCCCTCCGATGTAAGAGGCGAGGGCGGCGCCGATCTGGTGGCTGAAGAAGATCCAGCCGAAGAGCATCCCGACCGACCGCCGCCCGAAGAGATCGGCGGTCAGCGTGGAGGTGGGCGGGACCGTGGAGATGTAGTTCAGGCCGAACACGATGGCGAACAGATTCAGCTCGGTGACGTCCTTGACCCCCAGCAGGAAGAAGAGCGAGAGCCCCCGGAGGAAATAGTAGATCGCCAGCGGCACGCGCTTCCCGTAGCGGTCGCAGATGTACCCCGAGGCCGTCGTGCCGATGACGTTCATGGCGCCCATCAGGCCCATGGCACTCGAGGCCACCATCTTCGGAAATCCATGGTCAACCGCATGCGGGATCAGGTGCACGCCGATGAGCCCGGTGCTGGTGTAGCCGCAGATGAAGAAGGATCCCGCCAGCAGCCAGAATCCAGGGTGGCGGGCCGCCTGTGCCAGGGAGGTTCCCCGCAGCGATTCCGACGGCGCGCTGACCCCCGTCTGGAGCGGGGCCGCACCGTAGGGCCGGAGCCCCATCTCCGCCGGGTCATTCCGGAAGAAGAGGACGGTGACCGGGAGCACCAGCACAATAAGGATGAGCGCCATCCCGACAAAGCTCCAGCGCCAGCCATACGACAACTCGAGGTGGGCGGCCAGCGGCAGGATCAGGAGCTGCCCCGCGGACACGCCGGCGCCCGCCAGGCCCATTATGAGGGCCCGGCGCTCTGCGAACCAGCGAGAGGTCATGGCCGCGGCCGTGACCATGGCGGCCCCGCCGGCGCCGATGGAGGTGATCAGGCCATAGTAGAGGTGAAACTGCCAGAGCCGCGAGATGGTGCTGGACAGGAGCGCCCCCACCCCGGCCAGAAAGACGCTCACCAGGAGGACCGCCTTCGGCCCGTAGCGATCCGCCAATCGCCCCGCCAGGGGACCCAGCGCCCCGTAGATCAGCATGCTCAGGACGGCGGTCACAGAGATGGCCGCCCGGTCCCAGCCGAACTCGTGCTGGAGAGGCTGGACGAACACGCCGAAGGATGATCGCACGCCCGCCACCGCCAGGAGAGCCAGGCAGGTCACGGCCGTGACGACCCAAGCGTAATGAAGCCCCGACTGCGTCGGTTGTCTTCCGCGACCCCTCACACTCTCCTCCCAGGCCATAGCCATCCGTCGAAAAGTTCAATGACCAATTCACAATGACCAATGGGTTTCGAGTTCAGGGAACGCATTGGTCATTGGTTTATTGGACATTGGTCATTCGTCGAGTTTCGCCTTGATATCCTGCCAACGCCGCGCCGTCAATGCCTTTTGGTTTCGGTGCCGTGCCGCTTGACACGGCCTCGCGCCCCTGATAGCGTCCCCCGTGCCCGCGCTTTGGCCCTGGGGAACCCCGCTACCCGTGGTGGAACTGTCTTCCCCAGCGCGCCAGGACCGTTCGTGGTGTTTTCATCCGCCCGGGTTCGCCACCCCGGGTTTTCCAACTTCCTACAAGGAGGCAGAGCGAAATGCCGGGGCCGGAGACGAGAAACCTCGCCTTGCTTCGTCAGAAGATGGATGTAGAGGGACTCGACGCCGTCGTGGCGGTGAACAAGAAGAGCGTTATCTATCTCTCTAATGCACCGATGGCCTGGGCGGACTGGGCGCAACGCCGGGCTGACGGTCCCCGCGTGCACTTCGTTGTCTGGCCGCGGGGGAGCGAGCCCGCGCTCGTCGTACCGGAACTGGAGCGCGACGTCACCGTGGAGCATAGCTGGATCCCTCGCGTGGAATCCTACCCCGAATACGTGCAGACGCCGTATGAGAGGCTAGCGGAGGTCCTCAATGACATGGGGCTACGGGGGAAGCGTATCGGCATCGAGCGCCGCGCCGTAGGAGCAACCTACTGGGAAGAGTTCACCGCGGGGCACCGTGAAACACGTTTTGTGGAGGCCGGCCCTCTCCTCGACTCCGTGCGCGCGGCCAAGACACCCGCTGAGATCGAGCTTGCCAGGCGAGCCTGCGCGCAGCTGGACCGCGCCTTTCTGACGGTGTTTTCATCGGCGCGCCCCGGGGTAACCGAGATCGATCTTCATGCTGCGATGCACGAGGCGCTTCTAGCCAGGGGATGCGGCGAGATTCTCGGCGGCCTGCTGAGTGGCGAGCGCGCGATGGTCATCCACCGACCCGCCTCCCACAAGCCACTTGTTCCCGGCGACATCATCCGCACCGACTATGTCGCCGTATTTGACGGGAGGGGCGCCAATCTCTCGCGCGTTGCCGTTGTGGGTGAACCTTCGCCACAGCAGCAGGCGATCTACAAGACGCTGCGTGAGATCGAGCTGGCGGTTTTCGACTACATCCAGCCCGGGGTGCGCGCCTGTGACGTCTTTAAGTTCTACCTCCGTGCGCTCGAAACGCGGAGGTTGTCGCCGGATCTGCGACTACTCGGACACAACATCGGGATCGAGGTGCATGAGGAACCGATGATCGTTCAGGCTGATACCGGTGTGCTGGAGGCGGGCATGGTGATCTGTATCGAACCACATATCCTCCGACAGTACCAGATCCAGGATCAATTGCTGATCACCCCGCGCGGCGTCGAACTCCTTTCGAATGGGTTCGACACGAGCAAAATCTTCGTGATCGGGTGAACCCGGAGAGGCAGCCGCCAGTCCTTGGTGGCGGTTACAGGTCGTTGTTATGGTGCTGCGAAAGCCACAGTCCGAGACAAGGAAGGAGACCATCGGGATGCGCGTGCAAAACGAAGCTCTCGAACCATGTAACCAGTTGAAATTATTCGATCTTTAACCGGACAGTAGTGGTCATACCCATCAAAAAGATAATTTTCCCAATCTCATTTCATCTATTGACAAGAAACATCACGATACATGATAATTGATACTAAATCGATCCTCATAAGCTGAATCTCTAATAAAACGACACGATCGCAGGCTGTCAAGTCGGTGGCAAGCTGGTAAGAACTATGAATACGAACGAAATCAAGGAGGGGCTACAATGAAAGTGTCAAAGTATTTTAGATTCATCCAAACGGTACTGGTCATCACCTTGGTTATCGGTGTCGTTTCGATTCCGGCGCTTGCACAAGAAAAGAAAATTACCATAAAAGTGAGTACCCATCAGCCTATGGGGGGCATTTTTCACCAGCTTTTGGAGAAGTTTAAGGAGCTGGTTGAAAAGAGAAGTAACGGTCGTGTTAAGGTAGAAGTTTATCCCGGCGCCCAGCTTGGGCAAGAAGTAGAAGCAATGGAAGGGGTTTTGATGGGGACGCTGAATGCGACCACCTTCTCCCCTTCATTTTTGATGGATTCAATCGATGGGTTCGGGGTCGACAGTCTACCCGGTCTTTTTGTAGGTTTTGAAGAAACCACTAAAATGCTGAACGACTCGCCGATCGGCCAGGAAATGGCTGAAAAGCTCCTAAAGAAGGGAGGCCGGATTCTTGGATGGCTCAATTTGGCTGGCCGGCATATGGTATTCACGAAAAAAGATGTAAAAACGTTGAAGGACATGGAAGGCTTAAGAATGCGTTCCCCGGAGGACGGGATCCGGATCGCCACGTTTCGTGCATTAAATACCCTACCGGTTCCCGTTACAATGGGGGAAGTGTACACTGCTTTCCAGGCGGGTCTTGCTGATGGATTCGACATGGTGCTGAGCGTGCTGGTGGATATGAAATTTTACGAGGTGACCAAATACGTGCTTTTAACGGATCACAGCTATGGCATCCAAGTGTTTGTGATGAACGAGAAATTTTTTCAGGGATTACCAAAAGATGTACAGCAAATTGTAATCCAAGCAGGTAAAGAGGCCATGGCCTTCGCCAATCAAAGGGTTGTCCAAGTTGAAGCAACTGCGATCAAGTCCTTGAAAGAAAAGGGGATGGTATTTCACGACTTTTCAAAAGAAGAGAGAGCGAAATTCAATTCCGCCATGCGCCCGGTTATCGAAAAATGGGCAATCGACCATAAATCCACCGACTTCATAAAAAGAATTCAAGACTATCAGTCGAAGCGCCGCTAAGTTAATTTCTGTGGCGGAACGAATTGCTCGGCGTGGAACTGCCGGATTTTGCTATACTGAGGGCCCATAGACCCTCTCGCGAAAGGAGGGACTATGGCCCCACGCCGCTCGGCACCGGTGCGGATCGACCTCGTTCGCGTCCTGGAGCTGTTGCGGACCCACATCACGGCGGCTCTCTGTCGACGGTCTTTGCCACGGTCCGGATCACCGAGCGCCAGCGCCAGTGGACGCTGGAGGCCCTGGTCCAGTTCTGGCTCGCCGTCATCCTCCGGGCCCCCCGAGCCCTGAACCAGGCCCTCTACGAGATCCTCGAAGGGTCCGAGCCGCTCTTCCGCCACGTCCAGGCCAGTCCCGAAGCGTTCTTCCAGCGCTGCCAGACCCTCCGTCCGGCCTTCTTCGCGGCGGTGTTGTGTTCGCCCAGTTCACCCACCGGCTCCTGCGGGCCACCCCGGCGCGGTACGCCTTGGACGTGGCTCCGATCCAGGCCCTGTTCGCCGCGATCTGCGTCATCGATGGCTCCCGGCTCGCGGCCATCGCCCACCGAAGGACTGAACAAACCGGAGAAGGATGACCGCCGCTCAGGTGACCTGGCACTCAGCACGGGACGCCCGATGTTTTCACCAGCTCGTGGGCGAGGTAAACGCATCCCCCTCGCTCAGCGCTCCCAGTCTGCTGGCCAAGCTAGGCGCCACCCAGGGAGTTGCTCGGGGCCGCCGGTCGGGGCGGCCCCGCGAACGAGTCATTCACCCACGGCCAGAGATCCCGGTTGGTGAAGGGTTGGAACTGAAGCACGATCAGGTTTGACAAGGACCAGCCGAAGGAGGTACTTCAGGACCAGCAGCGCGATCAGGGCTGTCCAGACCCGGATTTGCAGCCCGCTGGCGCTCGTGCCCACGAAGGTCTTGACCTTGAGGTTACACTGCTCATCAGGGGGCGACTGGAATAGCCCTTGATTCACGCATCCCCCGCGGCGGCCCATCCCGACCGCTCTCCGGGAGCCGCGCTTAATGGGCTTCGGGTCGGGGTAAGAATTCGCTGGACCGAGATGTCGATCTCTCCATTCCATTCCTTGATTGGGGGAACTCCGATGGGAGGATTGAGTCATACTCAGATTCGTAATAACAAGGTAATGCTTTATTTGAACAAATTCTTTGGTGTTTATGACTATACTATTGAGCTAACCATTACCGTCCTTTTTTCGATAATGATCGTTATCATTTCTGGCCAAGTGGTATTTCGGTACCTGTTTAAGATCCCAATGATGTGGTCTGCAGAAATGGCTCAGTATATCTTCATCTGGATTGTCTATTTGGGTGGGGCGCAAGCCTTTTTAATGAACAGACATCTAGTGGTTGATATGTTTTCAAGAAAAATTCCCGACCCCTATTGGAAATATTTGACACTGATATTGTACCTGATGATTCTGATTTTTCTCTTTTTCGTTTTTTGGCTAGGACTACAATATGTGGGACAGAATTTATACAAACCGATCTTTAGCGTTCGCTGGATCAGGCTGGGATGGGTTTATGCCTCCGTTCCAGTGGGAGCGCTTTTCATGGTCATCAATATTCTTCGGGTTGTCCTACCATCCATTTTGGCCGGAAAGAACAGCAGGATTATCGAGGAAACTCGTGTGGACCCAACCAGCGTGCTACGCGCTTGAGCAGCATTTCCAGCTTCCGTACGCTTCAAAAACCAAAAATACTAAGGAGTGATATCATTGATTACCTATATGATGATCTCGTTTCTCGTGCTGCTTTTGTTGGGGATGCCGGTGGCTTTTGCCATGGGCATTGCAGCGGCTCTAACTGTTTATCAATTGGAAAGTACCTCGCTGCTGTTGATCCCGCAAAGGCTCTTCATGTCACTGAATTCGTTTCCCCTGTTAGCGATCCCATTCTTTGTACTTGCCGGCGAGCTGATGAATGCCGGTGGGATTACCAGAAGGCTCGTGCAATTTGCGACTGCCCTCCTGAGGCATCTACGCGGAAGCCTTGCTCACGTCAATGTCGTTACCAATATGATCATGGCCGGATTCTCGGGTTCTGCCACTGCGGATTGCATCGCCATCGGGAGTGTGATGATCCCGGCGATGAAGGAAGAGGGGTACCCTCCTGCATTCACCGCAGGACTGACGGCGGCGGCATCCTGTATCGGGCCCATCATTCCTCCCAGTATTGCCATGATCATCTATGGCTCCATTACAGGTTTGTCAGTGGGCGCCATGTTTCTGGGAGGGTTTATACCCGGTATTTGCATCGGCCTCGGGCTCATGTTTCTTGTCCACGTAGTATACGCTCGGAAGTACAGCTGGCCCAGAGGGGAAAAGGCGGGCTGGTCGGAAATAGCCTCCGCAGCCAGAGGAGCCTCCTTAGCACTCCTCGCACCAGTGATCATTCTCGGCGGGATTATCACGGGCGTGACGACGGCTACCGAAGCAGGCGTCGTTGCGGTTGTCTATGCATTCTTCATTGGGGTGGTGGTTTACAAGGAAATCCCCATTAAAAAAATACCGGAGATCCTGCGCAATGCAGCGATAAATACCGCGGTGCCCGTGCTGATAATTGCGTGCGCATCGATTTTTGGCTGGGTTCTCGCGAGGGAGAATTTCACGGGCGGGGTCGACGATGTTCTTTCTAGCATAACGACCAATCCGGACATCTCATACTTCTTAATTATTTGTATGCTCTTGGTGGTCGGTTGTTTCGTGGAGGGTACCGCTGCATTGCTCATTTTTGTTCCAGTTCTTTTCCCTCTCGGATCGAAGCTGGGTTACGATCCCATACATTTTGCCCTGGTAATCATTATCACAATTCTCATTGGAACGATTACACCCCCTGTGGGGCTTCAGCTTTACATTGCTAGCTCCATTTCACGGGTCCCGATATCCGAGGTGGTCGTGTGGCCTTTTGTAGCGATCATGGTTGCGGTTCTATTGATCATCACCTATGTTCCCATACTTGTCACGTTTCTTCCGTCCCTTGTATTTGCTAAATAATGCCGCTCTCACCAGGAATTGTGCAGCGGCCTAGTTATCATACGGCCCGCAGTCGTCGGCTGTCGGCGGTCGCGCGCTGCACCTTGAGGAGCAGATATGCGTGATCGCGGTAGTCCCGGTCCCGACGGAGGACCGCGCGGATGTTCCCGTTGATGGCCTCGATATCGCCGAAGGGGACCTTCACGTGGCAGTAGGCGAGGATCCCGTCCAGATGGCGCAGGAGCAGCTTCGCCAGCTCCTCGAAGGCCGGGAGGGCGCCAGGAGGGCACCTGCTCCCGCCGCCGGTTACACCGCCGACAGGCCACGGTTTGGATCTCGACGACCAGCCACACCTGCCAGGCCCCCCACGGGAGGTCGCGCACCCGGCGCTCGGTGGGGGGCCCCAGAGTCGTCCGAGTGCTGACGTGACACCCCGGGCAGCAGCAGTACGGCGCCTGATCCGTCGGCCGCACCCAGCAGGCCACCATGATTGACCTCAAGGGTCGGAGCTCTCCCACAGTTCGGGAACCGATGCCTCTTCTGTTTAGGCTACCCCCTGATTAGACTGGGTCGAGACAACATTCCTGGGTAGAGCGCTATTTTCAACTTCCTCTCCTACTTCCTACCCTACTACTGGCCCTTCGAGTGCAGGGAGTCAGGCGCATCTCAGATCGTTGCTGGGCAGGTGATTCCCTCGCGCCTGGTGAGCCTTCACGGGTGCTAGGGACCTTGAAGAACGGGAGGTGGTGTAAAACAGAGAGAATGAGCTGTCAAGGTACCTTCCTAGTGGAGCGCGGGGCCAAAGAGTTCGGCGCTCTCGCGACTCTGGAGGGACAACGACATGAGAGCAGACAACTTCTTTGAGAGAAAGTGGGCCCGTGTGCGAGACCACATGCGTCGCGAGGGCATGGCGGCGCTTGTGCTTTCCGAGAATGGCCGAACTCGGTACGTGTCCGGCTACCAGCGCTACTACCTTGGGACATACCTTCCGTTTGTGCATGCGGCGGTGCTAACGCTGGATGCAGGACCCGTGCTCCTGCTGCCCCGTCATATCATGGGGTTCGCGGAGGAGTGCGTGGCCGAGAAGGTAGTGGAGTTCCCTCTTGGCCAGGAGGGGAAGATCGATATCGTAGCGCGCACCCTGAGCGATCTGGGAGTGGCAAAGAGTAGGATCGGCCTGGAGTTCGACTTCGTCCAGTACGGCTTCATGGTCCCGTTGAAGGAGAGACTGCGTGAGGCCGAGATCGTGGACGCCTCGCCCATGATGAGCAGGGTAACGGCGATCAAGTTCCCGGAGGAGCTCGACCTGATCCGGGAGTCGGCCCGCATGGTGGGCAAGGGCATGGCCGCAGCGATAGAGGCATCGCAGGAGGGCGTGACGGAGCTGGAGGTGGCGAGGCGCTCTACACAGGCCATGTTCGCCGAGGGGGCGGAGGCGATGAACTTCGTGGCCATCCGTTCGGGCCCGCATGCCTGGAGGCTTTCCCCGCTGAACACGATGCGAAGGATCGAGAAGGGCGACTGCGTACAGATAGACGTGGGCTGCATGCACCAGGGATATACCTCCGACATGAACCGGACGGCGGTAGTGGGAGAGCCAACGGACGAACAGCGAAAGTTGCTGCGCGTTGGCCAGGCGATGTTGGAGGCAGGCATCGCCGCGGTTCGTCCCGGGGTGCGGGGTTCGGAAGTCTGGCGCGCTTCCTTCGAGGCGGCCGAGAAGGCGGGAATGGCGGACCGGGTGACGATTCCCTTCACCGGGCATGGCATTGGTCTGGGGCTGCACGAAGAGCCCTACATATTTGCAGGTTCCGATACGATACTGGAAGAAAACATGGCGCTAGCCTTGGAGCCCGGGGTGTATGCGGTGGGCATAGGGGGCAGTCGACCTGAGGACATGCTGTTTGTCACAGCAACTGGCCATGAGGTGCTGACGCATTACCCCTACGACTACGACATGCTGGCGTCTCGGTAGACAAAGAGGGAATAGGGCGGCCCCAACCTAGACTTGGGGCCGTTTCTATATGCCCATCTAGTCGAGAGCCCACCGGGCAGGCCGCGTCACCCCCTTGAGACCAATGCGTTGGGTGGCGAAGCCACATTCCCCTGTTTCCTCCTACTTTCTTCTCCTCTTCGGTGCCCGATACCTTGTTCATGACGCCATCAACAGGGTTCGCGACCTCGACCCGGAAATTGGCCACGGAGCGATGGACGACCAGACGCTGGTGTGTCGGGTGTGAGTTGAACCGAAAGGAAGAAGGGCATTGACTGAAGCACGCTGTGTTGTTGTAAGGAGGGTAGTAAGGTTGGAAGGGTGGGACGGGATGTTGACGTGGAGGCGGGGATGAGCCCACCTGAGGACTGGCGCCCGCGGCGGACTTGTGGCACGATGTCCGGGCTGTAAGGTATGGCTTGAGGTGGCAGCGCCAGTAAGCGCAGACCCTTAAAAATGGAGAGACGACCGTGGTACGAGTGGCGGTGTTGGACGATTATCAAGACGTGGCCCTCAAGATGACGGACTGGAGTGTTTTGCCGTCGGATGTGCAGGTGCAGGTGTTCCGTGATCACCTGGCAGACCCGCAGGACGTGGCGCAGCGGCTCCGGGGTTTCGAGATCGTGGTGGCCATGCGGGAACGCACACCCTTTCCCAGTCGTCTCCTGGCAGAGCTCCCCCAACTCAAGTTGCTGATCACTACTGGCATGCGGAACGCCTCAATCAACGTCGAGGCAGCCCGAGACCTGGGCATCACGGTGTGCGGCACCAGAGGGTTGCCCTACCCTACTGCGGAACTGACCTGGGGGCTCATCCTGGCCTTACTGCGGCGCATCCCGCAGGAGGACAGGGCAACGCGGGCTGGGCAGTGGCAGGTCAGTGCCGGGGAAGGACTCAATTGCAAGGTGCTGGGGGTGATCGGTCTGGGCAATTTGGGCTCGCAGGTGGCAACGGTTGGTAAAGCGTTTGGTATGTCGCTCCTGGCCTGGAGCCAGAATCTGACGGCCGAGCGCGCCGCGCAGTATGGCGCCAGGCTCGTCAGCAAGGACGAGCTGCTCGCGCGGTCCGACATTGTAACACTGCATCTGGTGCTGAGCGCTCGCACCGGGGGTGTCATAGGCGCACGTGAGCTGGGCTTGATGCAGCGCACGGCATATCTGATCAACACCTCACGCGGTCCTCTGGTGGAGGAGCAGGCGTTGATCCAGGCATTGCAGCAGGGTACCATCGCTGGTGCCGCTCTGGACGTCTATGACACAGAGCCACTGCCTATCGATCACCCCTTGCGCCGGCTGGAGAACACAGTGATCACACCACACCTGGGCTACGTCACGGTGGAAGGCTATCGCATCTTTTTCGGCGATGCCGTAGAGGACATTCGCGCTTTTCTCAGCGGTATGCCCACCAGGGTGCTCACCACGCCCAGGGGATAGTCACGACTACTGCAAGCCTCACCTCACCCCACCCCACTCCCGCGGGAGGGACGGAGTGAGGGGGCAGCCCAGAGGCACGAAGCGAGTTCACGATTAATCCGGGTTACGATGGCGGGCTGGGTGGCGTCCCCGTCGGCCGAGGCCACGCGGCCCCCTGTTGCGGTCCGGCCGGCCTGGGCGCGCTTGATCCGGAAGAGCTACGCGGCCGATCCGCTTGTCTATCCGCGCTGTGGCGGGCGGATGCAGGTGATCGCCGTCATCGAACAAGACGATGTCTGCCGCCCTCCCGTTCCCGGAGGTCGCGTACGCCCGGGGCCGGCTTGTCCAGCCGCCCGCCCGGTGCCGTGCCGCTTGACACGGCCTCGCGCCCTTGAAAGCCTCCCCCGGACCCGCGCTTTGGCCCTGGGGAACCCCGCTACTTTTGCTGGAAGCGTCTTCCCCCGGGCACCAGGGCCGTTCGTGATGTTCTCGTCCGCCCGGGTTCGCCACCTGGGTTTTCCAACCTCCGATTGGCACCTCCTATTGGCGTTTTCCAACCTTCTATTGGCTTGGCTCCGCCGGGAGGTGGCAGCCGCACCCCCCAGCCGTGGCCACGTCGCCGAAACTTTCGCGGTTAACGGTGTGGAACGGACTTGGGCGGCTGCAGCATGAAGGAGTAGCCGACATCCTTACACTTCACGGTGGGATTCACATGGCTGAACATTCCCGCCGGATTGGGCTTGAACAGCCACACGTGCAGATCGTAATGGTGCAACCCGGCCGGCTGCAGGGGCTCGTGCCCTTCCATGGGGCCCTCGAATGGCTCGCCAAAGAGGTGCGGACGCTCTTTTACCCCCGTTGCGAGCGGGATGAACCACTCTGCCCCCACGAGGCGCACCTTGTTCCCTACGGGTTCGTACAAGAGGATCTGGGGGCGCATGGGATCCGGGACGGGTCCGATGAGACGCAGGTTGAGGAGTGAATGCCCATCCCCCCCTCGGCATACTCGACGCATCCTAGCGTGGAGTGGTAGCCATCGTGGATTGCGACCACCGGGTCTTGATACTTCTCCAGGGCCGAGCGCACCTTTTTCAATTCCGGCGGCAGCGCCGGGGGAGACCCGTCGGGCGCTTGCGCTTGCAGAAGGGCCGGGAACAGCACGAGACAGGCGGCGCCGGCGAGGAGCCGCGCAAGCGCGGCGAGGCGCGGGAGACGACGCGAGGACATCCTGGCCATGGGATCCTCCCGTTTGAGAGCCCAGCGACTGGCTGGGCACTTGAGCTGTACCCCCTCAGCTTACCTCTTTGCCGAAGAGGCTGCCGGTGTAAGCGAAAGGCTGCTCGCGCAGAGCGTGTACATAGGGCTTGAGCGCGGCCGCCGGGATGCTGGCCCCATGCATCGGGTCCACGTGGCTTATCGGCATGCGGTCCAGCCGGTCCAGCACGCGGCGCACCGCGTCCTCCGAAGGCATGATGCCGATCGTTCGGTAGAGCTGGATCATGGCCCCCGAGAGGTCCTCCGTGGTGGTTGGCGGCTGGTCGCCCGGCTGGATGAACAGGTCGGCAGGGAAGAGGACCCCCTCGGTCTCCTCGAAGACCATCATGCTGTCCCAGTGGTGCACGTGGGGGGTCATCAGGAAACGCAGGCGGTGGCGCCCGAGCTCCAGTACGTCGTCTTGCCACATGCCCAGCGGCGCCGGCGCGTTCCACCCGTAGAGGTTAACCTTAGAACACAGCTCGCTGCACACCAGCTTGGAGCCCGGCGCCTCGGCCAGGAAACGATCCATACCACCGCATTCGTCCGCCTCGAAGTGCGGGATGACGATGTAGCGCAGCGTGGCCGGATCCAGGACCTTCCGGATCTCGGCCCGTACGCCTTCGTACAGCGGATAGATGCCGGTGTGAATCAGGGCCGGCATCTCGTCCCGGATGAGGAACTGACTGTACCCGACCGGGCGTTTCCCGTCAAAGTAGTTGATGCGGAAGATGTCCTTCTGGATCTCGTCGATGCGGAACATAGCGTCTCCTTCGCGCCGCCGGCATCTCGGCCGGGGCGGCGCGTGGTTGCTGCTCCCCTGAGCGGGTGGGCCATTGAAAACTCCCTCTCGCGGCACCGCCGGCAACTCGCCGGGGCCGTTTTCGCGCCGTCTTTCCGGTCAGGCACGCGCGCCGGGAGGATAGCCTTTGGGGTCGAGGGAGGGACGCGCCGCCAGAGGGGAGTTCCCCTGAGCGGACAGCAGGCATCCGCGCTCAACTGTCGGGGGTGGCCTCCGGGAAGAGCGCCTGCGCCGGAATCCGGTCCATGGGTAGGCCTGCCGCGGCTTCCATGCGGCCGCTGAAGTTGAAGAAGGAGATGAGCGCGGTCGCCTGGTATATCCCTCGCTCATCCCAGCCTGCTGATCGCAGGGCGTCGAAATCCTTGTCGTCCAGCAGGCTCGGCGTCTCGGTCAGCTTCTTCGCGTAACCGAGGAGGACGCGGGTCTTGGGATCGAGATCGTGTTGGGGCCACGTCGTGGCGAACTCCGGGCCGAGGTGCTCGTCGTGGGTCAGGCGGCGCACGGCCTCCACGTGAAGGCCCAGTCAGGGCGCCCCGCCGATGAGGCCATTGACCACCGCGGCGACCATCTCGCGTTGCAGCCGGGTCAGGGGGGAGTCCTTGCGCAGGTTCAGGTGTTGGTACATCTGCGAGGCCGGCACCGCGAGGTCGGGATCAAACAGCAGGATCTGTCGGATGCCGGGGAGCACACCTCCGTAGAGACTTTTCGATTTCTGGAGTAACTGGAGTTGCAGGCCTTCGGCCCGGTCCGCGGATACCGTTGCGATGCGAGCCATGGCATCTCCTTCGCCGCCGGTGGGGCGGCACGTGAGGGTTATCCCCGGGGGCGGGCCGTCCGCCCCGGGCGATGGGCGGGCCGGCCCACGCCGGCGACCCGCTTCGCCGCTTGTGTAACGCTGCGGATCACCTCCTCCCGGGTGAGCTCAACCTCCCGCCGCAGGATACGCCAGGCCCAGAAGTCTACGAGGGCGGTCACCACGCCCACGGTCTGGCGGCCCGCCCCCGTCCCCGCCAGGGCGGCGCGCACGAAGGCGTCGCGGACGCCGCGGAGGCCCTCCATCACGGGTCGAACCTCGGGAATGTGCCGTTCCTCCGTCCGCCCCGCGTAGAGCCACGGTTCCCGGGCCTCGTAGTACTGGTAGAGGGTCCGGACCATCGCCTCGATGCGCAGGGCCGGGTCCGGCGGCAGCGCCCTCAGGGCGGAAAGGTCCGGCGGCGGGATCACCTCGCGCCCGCGGGTGGTGCATGCGCGGACGAGATCCCCTATCGTTGGAAAGTGCTTGTAATAGGTTGTAAGCGCCACGTTGGCCTGTACCGCGATATCCGCCGGCTTCGCCGCGAGCACGCCGCGCTCCGCGTGGAGGGCGACGGCCGCATTTACGATCCGCCGGCGTGTCTCGGCCGCCAGGGCGGCGCGCTTGGCCATGGAGTAGGGTCTCGGCATAATTGAATGAATGAACAATACATTTGATTATATATCCTGTCAAGCTCTATCTTGACGTGGCGACCCCGCTGGGGCAAGAACCTGGAGCCGTGATCCCCGGACGGTCGCAGCGCACCTGCCTTGGGCCGGGGGCGCTCCCATGGAAGCCTCGTCGGCGCCCCGGTCGAGATCGGGTCTGGCGGCGATGCGTCAGGCGCGGAGCAGGGAGCGGGTGGCTGGAGGTAGTGGGCTTCGTGATGGCCGTCGTCCCGGGAGGGGGCGGGCTCAGCCGCCCAGGTAGGCGCGCCGCACCTGGGGGTTGGCGGCCAGCTCGGCGGCCGTGCCCTGCAGGGCGATGGCGGCCGTCTCCAGCACGTAGGCGCGGGTTGCCACGCCCAGGGCCATGCGGGTGTTCTGCTCCACCAGCAAGATGGTCACGCCCTGGCGGTGCAGGTCCCGGATGGTGGCGAAGGTCTGGGCGACCATGCTGGGCATGAGGCCCAGAGACACCTTGTCCAGCAGGAGGAGCCGCGGCCGGGCCATGAGGGCGTGGGCGATGGCCAGCATCTGCTGCTCGCCGCCCGAGAGGGTGCGGCCCGGCTGCGCACGGCGCTGGGCCAGCAGGGGAAAGAGGGCGAAGGCCTCCAGCCCCATCAGGGCCCGCAGGCTGGAGGAGTTGCCGGCCCCGTTGGCGCCGATGATGGCCACCAGGTCCCCCTTGGCCACCTGGAAGCTCACCCCCCCACCCCCCCGCACGGCCTGGGACTCCCCGTACCAAACTTCCAAGTCCCTGACCTCCAACATCATCGGTCGATAATCCCTTGTGCCCGCGGGCGTCAAAGGCGTTCGGCCGTTCGACTGTTCGACCGTTCGGCCGTCTCACCGCGGGATGACCGGCCACACCACTCCTCCGCCTTGCCTCGTGGCACAAACTATCCGCGCTGCGGCGGGCGGATGCAGGTGATCGCCGTCATCGAACAAGACGATGTCTGCCGCCCTCCCGTTTCCGGAGGTCGCGTACGCCCGGGGCCGTCCTGCCTGCCTGTGCGTCGCACGCAGACAGGTCCGGCCCCCTCGCCAGCAGGCGTGCCCGGCCTGTCCAGCCGCCCGCCCGGTGCCGCTGCCGCTTGACACGGCCCCGCGCCCCGGATAGCGTCCGCCGCACCCGCGCTTTGGTCCTGGGGAATCCCGCTACCCCTGGTGGAACGGTCTTCCCTCGGGTGCCAGGGCCATTCGTGGTGTTTTCGTCCGCCCAGGGTTGCCACCCAGGTTTTCAACTTCCTATCCGCCATCCAGTTATCCGAGCAGTACGCCCCCTGAGGGGGGACCTGGCCGAGGTCCGGTGGGCGCAGGGACGGAAGTGCAGCCTGAAATTGTTGCGCCTTCGGCTGGAAGTGAAGGAGCCACTCGAGTAGTTCGGTAGCATGCTTCAGGGTCCCAAAGGCGGCTTCCGGCCGACGAGGTGAAGGGCCAAGGTTGTGTGAAATCCGAAAATCAGATATGATGTCCCCGGGCTCAAGAGGTGAAAGCCATGGGAAAGACCATCTCGGCTACTGAGGCCGCCAGGCACTTCTCGGATTTGCTCAACAGGGTGGGCTTCCGCGGCGAGCACTACACGATCGCAAGAGGGGGCAAGGCGATCGCCCACCTCACGCCCGTGACCTCCCCGGTCACGCGAAGGCTTGGTGAGCTTCCTGACTTGCTCAAGAAGCTGCCCTCTCTCGGCAAAGATGCAGTGCCCTTTGCGCGTGAGGTGTTCCGAGGAATCCGCAAGGCGCCTGGACTGCCGAAGAAAGCGCCATGGGCGTAATCCTCGACACGAGCGTGCTCATCGAGTGGGAGCGGAAGGCCGCGTCCCTTGAAGCGTATGCGGCGGGCCACCCTGATGAGCCGGCAGGACTCAGCGTCATCATTGGTGCCACGGCCGTCTCCAGAGGCGACACGGTCCTCACGCTCAACCGACGCGACTTCGGCAAGATTCCAGGGCTGTCGGTTGAACTCCTATAGGGCGCTGATTTACACTCACTTTCTGTTGCCTTCCTTTTCGCTTATTCGCTGCATCCCCACAGCTTGACTCACTGACTCCATACCCCTGCGGGGAGCCTTCGGCCGCCTTGTCAAGTGGGTGGGATTCTGCTACAAGAAACGCAGGGGACAATGCCATGCCCGTGAAGAAGGATCCAGCCGCCCGCGCCGAGGAACTCCGCTCGCTCCTGCACTACCACAACTACCGCTACCACATCCTGAACCGGCCGGAGATCTCCGACGCCGAGTATGATCGCCTGTTCAACGAGCTCCGGGAACTGGAGGCGACGCACCCGGAGCTGATCGCGCCCGATTCTCCCACCCAGCGCGTCGGCGGGGCCGTGGCGGAAGGCTTTGCCTCGGTCCAGCACCGCGTGCCCATGCTCAGCCTGGACAATGCCTACACCGCCGACGAGATCCGGGAATTCGAGGCCCGTCTCCAGCGCGCCCTCCCAGGCGAGACCTTCACCTACGTGTGTGAGCCCAAGGTGGACGGCCTGGGCGTCGCCCTCCTCTATGAAAAGGGGCGCCTCGGCCGGGGGGCTACCCGCGGCGACGGCCGGTTGGGCGAGGACATCACCCAGAATCTGAAGACGGTACGCACGATCCCCCTCCGCCTGCGGGGGCCTCTCGCGGACCTCGATGTGCTGGAGGTCCGGGGCGAGGTCTTCATGGGCCACGAGGCCTTCGAGGATCTGAACCGCACGCTCGAGGCGGAGGGAGAGGAACCCTTCGCCAACCCCCGCAACGCCGCAGCCGGATCCGTCCGGCAGAAGGACTCCGGCATCACGGCGAAGCGGCCGTTGGACATCTTCGTCTACGCCGTGAGCGATGCCCGGCCGAACCCCTTCGCCACCCACTGGGACGCCATGCAGGCGCTGGGCGAGGCCGGCTTCAAGATCAACCCCCGCTCGCGGCGCTGCGCCGACATCCAGGCGGTCATCACCACCTGCGCCGAGCTGGAGCGGGACCGGGCGAACCTCGGCTACGATGCCGATGGGGTGGTGATCAAGGTGGATTCCCTCGACCAGCAGCGGCCCCTGGGGGCCACCACGCACCATCCACGCTGGGCCGTGGCCTACAAGTTCCCCGCCCAGCAGGCGACCACGGTCGTGCGGAAGATCGAGATCAACGTGGGCCGAACCGGGGCCCTCACCCCCACAGCCTTGCTCGACCCGGTGGAGATTGCCGGCGCCACCATCAGCCGCGCTACGCTGCATAACGCCGACGAGATCGAGCGGCTGGACGTCCGGGAGGGGGACACGGTGATCGTCGAACGCGCAGGCGATGTGATCCCTCACATCCTCCGCGTCGTGACGGAGAAGCGCCCACCGGAGGCCAATTCGTTCGCCTTCCCCACCACCTGCCCGGTGTGCGGCGCCAGCGCGTTCCGTCCCGAGGGCGAGGTGGTCTCCCGCTGCGCCAACTCCACCTGCCCCGCCAGGCTCAAAGAGGGGCTCCTCCACTACGGCAGCCGCCGGGCCATGGACATCGAGCACCTGGGCGAGGCCGTGGTCGAACAGTTGGTGGACCGGGGGCTGGTACAAACCTTCGCCGACCTGTACGGGCTCAGCGTCGCCCAGCTCGCGGAACTGGACCGCCTGGCGGAGAAATCGGCAACGAATCTGCACACGGCCATCCAGGCAAGCAAGGGCCGGGGACTCGCCCCCCTGCTCTTCGCCCTGGGCATCCGTTACGTGGGCGAGAACGTGGCCCGAATCCTGGCGACGGAGTTCGGCAGCATGGAGAACCTGTCCCACGCCACCGAGGAGCAGTTGGCTGCCGTCCATGGGATCGGTCCGCGAATCGCGGCCAGCGTGGCCCTGTTTTTCCAGCAGCCCGAGAACCGTCGCCTCATCGCCGCCTTGCGGGAGGCGGGGGTGAATATGGAGGAGGCAACCTCCGCCGGCCCGAGGCCCCTCCTGGGTAAGATCTTCGTCCTGACCGGGGGGCTCACACAGATGACCCGCGACGAGGCCAAGGCCGCCATCCAGCGGCTGGGCGGCCGCGTGACCTCATCCGTCAGCAAGAAGACGGACTACGTGATCATCGGCAAGGATCCTGGCTCCAAGGTCGAGGAGGTCAGGCGTCTGGGGGTTACGACCCTCGACGAAACTGCCTTTCGGGCGCTCTTGAATCAACCCTAAGTTCCTATTAGGCAACCTGGCGATCGGGCAATCTGGCAATCAGGCTCTCGGGCAATCTGGGCTTCCAAGTTGCCGGATTGCCAAGTCGCCTGATCGCCAAGTCCGTGATGCGGCAATTGACTTTCCTCACGGTTTCCGCCATGCTACCGCCGCAATCGGGGTCGTGCCTCGGCTGTCCCACCGGATTCTGAAGGAGTGCATGTCCCGTATGGCGCGCACACCCCCCCTCCTGCGACGCTCCCAGGTGGCTCGGCTGCTTCAGAGACGCACCGGGGGATGGCTGGCCATGCTTCTCCTGGCCGGGCTTCTTCGGGCCGGCGAGGCCCGGGCGGTTGATGCCCTGATCCTCGGCCGGGACGTCCTGATCCGGCAGATGCCCCAGGTCTCCGCCAAGGTCATCAAGACGACCCGCCCCGGGGAGACCTACGAGGTCATCGGCCGCAAGCCCGGCAAGGGGCAGCCCCTGTACATCTTCGACGAGCGGGGCGATCTCTGGGTGAAGGTGCGGGTGGACGAGGAAACGCACGGCTTCATCCGCACCGACCTGGTCTCCGTGAGCCGCGAAGAGTTCCGCTCCCCCCGCGGGATCCCGCTGCTGATCGTCAACCTGCGCCCCACGGCCGACGGGGCGGTCGCTCGGGAACTCTGGCTGGTCCAGAACGACTGGCAGCAGACCCGGCGGCTGGGACCCATCGAGGGGAAACCCATCTGGGCCAGTCACGGCGAGTGGTTCATGTGCCAGGTGGATTCCGAGCGCCCGGTCAAGGACCCCAACGTGGAGCGGACGATCGAGCGGATCGAGAAGTACTCCGCGGACGGCCGGACCCGCACCCTCCTGGCGATCGGCTCCTACCCGGTGCTGCACGAGGCGCGGGGCGAGGTGTACTTCTACCGTGACATCGACGAGCACGGCGAGGCGGTTCCGCCCGGCCTGTTCGCCGTGAACGTGGATGGGACCAACCTGCACCCCGTCTTCCTCCTGCCTGAACGGTACCGATTCTGGAAGGAAGACGGCGATTTCTTCGTCCAAGTGCCGCCGCCTGTCCTGCACGCTGCCGCCAACCGCATTTCCCTGCGGGCCTTCGACCGCGCCGGGGCCAGGATCCGATTCACGGTGACCCTGGACGGCCAACTCGTCGAACAACGCCCCGACTGATCGGTCTCTTGAACAGCCGAACCACCGAATCCGCCAAAGGCGGAAACTGTCGAACGCCTTTCCCCTGAATCCCCCTTCTTGCCTTGTCCGGGACGCCTGGGTATACTACCTTCGCACGGTCCTCACACGGCCCCATGGCTCCGGGAGGATGGCGGATCAACGGGTCCGGAGGCTGTCGTGGGATGGGGTGGCGTCATGAAGGATCCGACGTGGCTCGAAGAGGCCATCCCCTGGCTGCGGAAGGCCATGGAGGCCAAGCGGTACGAGCCCCGGCACTATCCTTACATCAACCTGGCCCGGGTCTATGTCAAGCCGGGCAAGCTCCAGGAGGCGGTTGCAGAGTTGACGCGGGCCCTCGACATCGAACCCACCTACGTGGCTGCCCGCAAGGAACTCCACCGCTTGCTGGGGGTGTTGAACTGATGCGCTTCTCATGCACCTGGCGACTGGGTACCCGCCACCGGGTGCCTGGGCGCCGGGGTCCCGGCGACGCTACCAGATGACGGCGAGACGGGCATCCGGCCTGCTTTCGCTGGCTGTCTCCCTGACAACCATTCTCATGATTTCTCCCTCCACTCCCACCTCCCCCGCGTGGGCGGCCTCCACCGCCGGAAACCTGCCGGCCGAGGTCGCGGCCCACTTCACGCCGGAGGACGTCGCCCGCGGGGGGGCCTACATGGGCGGGCGCTACCGGCTCTTCGCCATCGGGATCGCCCTCCGTCTGGCAATCCTCCTGGTCCTCATCGGGACGCCCGCATCGGCCACCCTCCGGAACCTGGCGGTGCGCCTGGCGCCGGCCCGGCCCGCCGTGGCCGTGGCCATCTACGTGGCCCTGCTCGTCCTGACCTTCGAACTCCTCGCGCTTCCCCTCGGGTACTACGCCGGATTCGTCCGCGAGCATGCCTTTGGCCTCTCCACCCAGACGCGGACTTCCTGGCTCGTGGACCGGGTCAAGGGCCTCGTCCTCTCCCTCGCCCTGGCCGTGCCCCTGGGTTCCCTCTTGGCCCTCCTGTGGCGCCGGTACCCGGGGCGCTGGGTCCTGCCCGCCTGGGGCCTGGGCGCCTTCGCCATGGTCGTGCTCGTCACCCTTGCGCCCATCATCATTGATCCGCTGTTCAACACCATCCGCCCCCTTCGCGATCCCGACCTGCGACAGCGCGTGATCGCCCTGGCGGGGCGGGCGGGGGTCCCGGTGGACCAAGTGTACGAGATCGACGCCAGCCGCCGCACCCGGAAGGGCAACGCCTACTTTACGGGGCTGGGGCGCACGAAGCGGATCGTCCTGTACGATACCCTCCTCGCGGGGAGCAGTCCCGACGAGGTGGAACTGGTGGTGGCGCACGAGATCGGCCACTGGAAGCGGGCCCACATCTGGAAGGGGATCGGCCTGAGCCTGCTTGGCATGGGGCTCGCCCTCTGGTGTGCCTCCCGCATCCTGGAGTGGGCGGTCCGCCGGGGCGGCTTCCACCTGGCGGGGCCGGCGGACGTGGCCGCCCTGCCCCTGTTCCTGCTCGTGCTCTTCGTGCTGAACCTGGTGAGCCTGCCCATCCAGAACGGGATCTCCCGATACTTCGAGCGGGAGGCGGACCGCACGTCGCTGGAACTCACGGGAAACGCCACGGCCTTCATCCGTTCCGAGGTCCAGCTCGCCCGATCCAATCTGGCCGACCTCACGCCGCCCCCGGTGGTGGTCTGGCTGCTCTACACGCACCCCCCGGTGGCGGAGCGGATCCGCCAGGCCGGGGCGTTTGCCGCCGGGGCGCGGGCCCGTCCCTGACCGCTCACAGGAGAGACCCCCATGATCCGAGCCAGCATCATCGTGCACGGCGGCGCCGGGAAATACTCCGATGATCTCCGGATCCCCCGGGAGCAGGGCGTGAAGCTGGCCGCCCTCGAGGCCTGGCGAATCCTGGCGAACGGCGGGTCCGCGGTGGACGCCGTGGAAACCGCGGTGGCGGTTCTGGAAGACGACCCGGTCTTCAACGCGGGACGGGGCGCCGTCCTGAACGCCGACTGCCAGGTGGAGCTGGACGCCTCCATCATGGACGGCCGCACGCTGCGGGCCGGGGCCGTGGGGGCGGTCAAGAACCTGCGCAATCCCATACGATTAGCCCGGCGGATCATGGAGCAGGGACGTCACGTCCTCCTGGTCGGGCCAGGCGCGGAACGCTTTGCCGCCGCGGTCGGAATTCCAACCTGTTCCTCGGAGGAATTGATCACGGAGCGGCAATTGCAGCGCTGGTGGCAGGAGCGCCGGGCCGACCTGGAGGCCATGGGGACGGTGGGAGCCGCGGCCCTGGACCCGCAGGGCCACGTCGCCGCCGCGACCTCCACCGGGGGCATGGCGCAGAAGCATCCGGGCCGCGTCGGCGACAGCGCCCTCATCGGGTGCGGGACCTACGCCGAGGACGGGTGTGGCGCCGTGTCCTGCACGGGCCACGGCGAGCACATCATCCGCGTGACGCTGGCCCGCGCAACCGTGGACCGCCTGGCATCCGGCGCGGACCCCATGCAGGTGGCGCAGGAGACGATCGCCGACCTCGCCCGCAAGGTCCAGGGGGAGGGCGGCCTGATCCTGGTGGATGCCCAGGGTCGCATCGGCTACGCCCGCAACACGCCGGCCATGACGGTCGCCACCGCGGAGGCCGCCACCGGAATCCCCCGCCTTCTTCCGTGAGGCGCGGCTGCGTCGCGCTGTTCATCCCATGCAAATCCTCCTCATCAGCAGCAATCGTCACGATCGATTCGTCGGGAGCGTCCGCATCCGGCCGATTCCCCTGGGTCTGGCCATCCTGATGGGCGCCCTGCGGGAAAGCCGCCACGAGGTCCGCTTGGTGGACCTCATGTTCGCCCGGGCGCCGCGCCAGGCCATCCGCCGGGCCATCGCGGAATCCTTGCCCGATCTCATCGGGATCTCGGTGCGCAACCTGGACGCCATCGGAAGGCGGCGGGTACCCGCCCAGCGGGTGCACAGCTTCCTGCCGGACATCCGAACCTGGATCCGCACCTGTCGCCAATACAGTCGAGCCCCCATCGTCCTGGGAGGACCGGCCGTCAGCCTCCTGCCGCGCGATGCGTTCGAGGCCCTGGAGCCGGATTTCCTCCTGGCGGGGGATGCCACCCGGACGCTTCCCGAACTGGCAGAGCGAGTGGGCCGGGAAGCGCCCTGGGAGGATCTCCCCGGCCTGGTGTTCCGCGAGGGAGGCGAGATCCGGGTGAACCCGCCGGGCCCCTGGGATGCCCCGCAGGTCTCGCCGTGCTACGAGGCGTTCGACCTTTCCCGGTACGAGGCGGCGGGATACGGCATCGCCGTTCTGACAAAGATGTGGCCGTACATCCGCGCGCAGGGTCCGACCCCCCAGACCGGAGGTCCGGTTCCCAGGACCGATGGTCCCATCCCGATGTCGGCGATGCCGGGTCCGATCCAGCGTCCCATCCCTGCGCTGCTCGACGACCTCCGGGAGCTGCGCGCGCGGTTCGGGATTCGAAGGGTCTTCCTGGCCGACTCGGGCTTCAATGTCCCGGTCCCGGACGCCAAGGCCCTGTGCCGGGCCCTGTGCGATGCGGGGCTGGGCTTCGAGTGGGCCACGGGCCTGCAGCCGGGCCACATGGACGGGGAACTGGCCGATCTGATGCGCACGGCGGGCTGCCGGATGGCCCTGCTGGCCGGCCCCGGGCCACTCCAGGAGCCCCTCCGCGACCTCGACCGGCACCTGGCGGAGCTGGCTGCCACCGCGGAACCGCTCCGTGCCGCCGGGGTTCCCCTGGTCCTCTCGGTGATCTTCGGCCGGCCGGGCGAGACTCGGGAGACGGTGGAGCAGACGCTTGCCCTCATCGAGCGCGTGGATCCGGGGCACGTGCAACTCTCCGCCGGGATCCGGATCCTCCCATTCACCCTCCTGGCCGAGCAGGCCAAGGCCGAAGGCACGATCCAAAAGGACGGCGACTGCCTGTATCCTGTGATATACCTCAGCCCAGCCCTGAAGGACTGGCTCCCGCGCAGATTGCGCGCCGCGGCCCAGGGCCACCCCAACTGGCATGTCGTCTGACGGTATAGCCTTCAGCCCCGTCTCCAAGGCCATACACCCGCCCGCGTGACGCCAGCCGCAGCGACGGAGGTGTCTTGACAGGTCCTGCCCAGAAGTGTAGAGTTCATACATAGTATGAGCAATGGATTGGAGGTGGGATTTATGCGCTCGACTGCGCTCGTGACGGTTTCCCTTCCCCAAGCGCTGGCACGGCAAGCGGAGAAAGTCGCCAAAGAGGAAAGCCGAACGAAGTCGGAACTGTTGAGAGAAGCCCTGCGGCTGTATATTGACACGCGCGAGGCCCGACAAACCATCGCAAAGCGTCAACTGTTTGACCTGATTGACCGCGTCCAGGAGCGGGCCAATCGGGAGAGCCCGACGAGAATGCGGTCGCTCGTAGGCGAGGCGGTGAAAGCTGTCCGAGGCTCGGGGCAAAAGCGAAGGCTGGGCTAGGGCGTGATCGTTGCCGTCCTTGACACCAACCTCATCGTTTCGGCAACGCTCATCCGTGGCGGGAACGAGGATCGGATCCTTCGGGCCTGGCAGGCAGGCAAATACATGCTTGTCCTATCGGACCCGATTCTCCGGGAGGTAGGGAGGGTTCTTTTTTATGAGAAGATCCGATCCCGCCAGTGGATGACGGGCGACGATATCGAAAGGCTCCTGAGGCGCCTTGCCGAATCTGCCATCATGGTTGCCGGAAAACAAGAAGTCCGAGTGTGCCGGGACCCCGGCGACGATAAATTCCTCGCCGCCGCCCTCGAGGGAAAGGCCCACTACATCGTCAGCGGCGACCGGGACCTGACCCACATCAAGACCTACCGTGGAGTCAGAATCATTCCGCCTCGTCAATTCCTCGAAATTCTCCGATCTGTACCCTCCTAGGGAAGCCGGGAAATCCGGCGAGTGGGGATGCCGTCCTGGCCCCGCCTGGGGAAGGTCCCAGGCGCCGGGAGTCTCTCAAGAGCCGTAGACCGGGTCATGCACCCAGAGCGAGGCCTGGCCCGCGGTGTAAGAGCAGCCGTCGGTTGTCAGCCTTCTGCGGGGGTCAGGGGCTGGGGGCCGGGTTTCGGACCGGTCCCTGATCCCCGATCCCCGCACTCAGGGAGTTTCGGGTATTGCAACTCCGGGCGGCGACCGATTACTATTCACTTCCCCCGGACTCCAGCCGGGAGTCGCTACATGAGCTGACGGCTGAATGCTTAGCGCTGCGGAACGCAAATACGGTGACACTCATTTCTGCTCCCTCTCCCTGGAATGGGTGGGGGGAGGGCTGGGGTGGGGGGTCGCTGAGTCTGGGCAATCGGCCAGGGTTTTCAATCGTCGTGGTGACCGCAGACCGGCACGGTGACTGATCCGAGATAGATTCAGAGCCGAAGGAATGTCCAAACGTACCAGGCTTTAAGGATCCTGAAGTCTTAGTGGCCCTTGAACAACCGAACTCCCGGGACCCACGGCACCGCGGTGGATCCCCACCGCCGTGGCGTGGGTGCCCCGAACCACCGAACGCCTTCAGGAAGCCCATGCGTACCTTCTGCCATCTGATCCGTCTTGTCGCATGGCGGACGCTCTCACGCGACCGGATGCGGAGCCTCATCACCATCCTGGGTGTGGCGCTGGGAGTGGCCGTGGTCCTGGCGATCCGCCTGGCCAACGACGGCGTCTTGGAATCCTTCCGGAACAGCCTGGACCATGTGGCCGGCAAGAGCCGCCTGCAGGTCAGCGCGGGAGAGGTGGGATTCGACGAGGCCCTGTTCCCCGTCATCGCCGGGACGCCGGGCGTGGCGCGCGCGGTGCCGGTCGTCCAGGCAATCACGCCGGTGGCGGGGCATCCCGGCGAGGTGCTCCTGGTGCTGGGCGTGGATGTCCTGGCCGACGCGGGCATCCGCGAGTACCGGGGGCCCACGCCGGAGCTCGCCGATCCCCTGCAACTGCTGATCGAGCCCCGTGCTATCCTCCTGACAGAGCGATTCGCCCGAACCCACGGCCTGGGCGCGGGCGCCTCGATCCGCCTCGTCACCCCCACGGGGTCGAAGGCCTTCGTCATTCGCGGCCTGCTGGCGGATCGGGGGGCGGCCCGGACCATGGACGGGCAATTCGCCGTCCTGGATATCGCGGCGGCGCAACTTCACCTCGGCAAGCTCGGGCGGCTGGATCGGGTGGATCTCTTGCTGGACGAGCAGGCAGACCTGGATCAGGTCGCAGCGAAGCTCCGCCGGCAACTGCCGCCCGAGGTCGCCGTCGAGCGGCCGGAGGCGCGGAACGCCCAGGTGGAGCAGATGCTGGCCTCGTTCCAGCTCAACCTGTCCGTGCTGAGTCTGATCGCGCTCTTCGTCGGGATGTTCCTGGTCTACAATACCATGTCGGTATCCGTGGTGCGGCAGCGGCGGCAGATCGGCATCCTGCGCGCCCTGGGCGTGAGCCGGGGCCAGGTCCTCTTGGCCGTCGCGGCCGAAGGGGGCGTGATCGGGCTGATGGGCTCTGCGCTGGGCGTCCTTCTGGGGGTGGGCCTCGCGAAAGTGACGCTCGGGGCGGTCAGCCAGACGGTTTCGTCACTCTACGCGTTCGTCCGGCCCGGGGAGCTGCACCTGCCAATCACGTTGATCCTCCAGGCGATCGTCCTGGGATGCGGGACGGCCGTCCTCTCCTCCTTGTTGCCCGCCCTGGAGGCGGCCGCCGTCACGCCCCGGGAGACGCTGGCGGCGGCTTCGCTGGAGCGGCGACACCATCCATGGCTTCTCTTTTGTGCCGGCCTGGCCCTGGCTCTGACTGCCTTCGGTCTGTCCCAGGCGGGTCCGGTGGGCGGACGCCCCCTCTTCGGCTACGGCGCGGCGCTCTGCCTGCTCCTCGGGGCGACGCTGCTCTGTCCGGCCTTCTTGCTGGTGTTCCAGCGGGCGCTGGCGGCGGGCCTGGCCGGATCGCGGCTCCTCCCGGGGTGGATGGCGGCCGGGAACCTCGGCCGCGCCCTGCGCCGGAATGCGGTGACGATCGGCGCCATGGTCGTGGGCCTGGCCATGCTGGTGAGCGTCTCCACCATGATCCAGAGCTTCCGCAAGACGGTCGAGGTCTGGATCCACCAGACGATCCGGGCGGACCTCTACCTGTCCCGGGCCACCCGCTTGATCAAGGGCGCGGACGCGCGCCTCCCGGCCGGCACGCTGGACGAGGTACGGGGGATCCCGGGCGTGGCGGAGGCGGACGGCTTCCGGGGACTCCGGTTAGAGGACGGGCGCGGCGGGCGGTTCCTCCTGGGGGCAGGGGACTTCGACGTGATGGCCCGGCGGGGCCGGTTGCTGTTCCGCGGTGGAGACTCGGCGGCCATCCTGCAGGAGGCCCGGACGCAGGATCGCGTGATCGTCTCCGAGACCTTCGCCGAGCGCTACCACGTCAAGGAGGGAGACGAGGTCACCTTGCACCCGCCGGGGCGGACCGTTCGCCTGCGCATCGCCGGCGTGTATTACGACTACACGACGGAGGGCGGCCTCCTGGTCATGGACCGGGGCCTCTTCCAGAGACTCTGGCGGGATCCCTGGCTGAACTCCATAGTCATCTACCTCCGGCCCGGGGCCGACCCTCAGGCGGTTCGCCAGGAGATCCTCCGGCGGCTGCCCACCCGCGATGACCTCGCCGTCTTCTCCAACCGGGGACTGAAGACCCGTGTGCTGGAGATCTTCGACCAGACCTTCGCCATCACCTACGCCCTGGAGGTGGTCGCCCTGGTGGTCGCGGCGCTGGGGATCCTCAACACGCTGATCGCGTCGGTCCTGGAGCGGACCCGCGAGATCGGCATCCTCCGCTCGATCGGCTTCACCCGGGGCGGCGTCCTGCGCACCATCCTGTGCGAGGCGGCCTTCATGGGGACGCTGGCCAACGTGGTGGGGACGCAGGCGGGGCTTCTCCTGTCGCTCATCCTGATCTATGTCATCAACAAGCAATCCTTCGGCTGGACGATCCAGTTCACGTTCCCTGCCCGTTTGATCGTGGAGTACGCGTCCCTGACGCTCGTGGCCAGCCTGGCGGCCGGGTGCTTCCCCGCCTGGCGTGCCTCCCGGCTTGCCATCGCCGAAGCGGTGCGGTATGAGTAAGTCTCGTGGCAAACGGTTAGCCCGTGTTATTCGCGAGCGGACCCGTGCATTCTCCGGATCAAATGACCAATGACCAATTTTCAATGACCAATGATGGTGGGCGCGCACAGCGCGCCGTCACGGGGCTTCACGGAACTCCCATCTGCAATTGGTCATTCCGCCCGCGGCGGATTGGGATTTGGTCATTCCCCGCGATTATTCGCGAACATGTTCGCGAATAATCCGGGTTAGGAGGGGGGTGGCGATGCAGTGCCTCAGGTGCCAAGCAGAGAACGCGGCGGATCACCGATACTGCAAGGCCTGCGGGAGTCCCTTGCAGCCAGGGGAGGTGGCGGGGGATCTGGAGCGGGCGCATTTTCTGGAACGTCAGGGTCGCATGGCGGAGGCCGCCCAGGAGTATCGGAAGGCCCTGACCCTGGATCCCGAGAACGTGGATGCCCGGTACGGCCATGGCCTCCTGCTCTACCACGAAGGCCACTTGAATGAGGCCATCGGTGAGTTCCAGCGGGCGGTTTCCCTGAACGCGACCTTCGCCGATGCCCACTTCACGCTCTCGGTCTGCTACTACCGGAAGTGCATGTTTGAGGAGTCGGTGAGCGCCGCGCGGCAGGTCCTGGCCATAGACCCCACCTATTTCCCCGCCCTGTATCGGTGTGGCCGGGCGCTCTTCCATCTGGGAAAGCTGGACGAGGCGATCCAGGCCCTGGAGGAGCTGGTCCGCCATCAGCCCAGCAACACCATCGCGTACTACCATCTGGGGACCGCCTATGAGCGGAAGCGGTTGTGGGACCAGGCCATCCAGGCCTTCAGCCGCGTCGTGGCCGAGAACCCCCAGGACGCCTCGAGCCACTACCATCTGGGACTGAACTACCGACGGCGGCTGCTCAACGACCTGGCTGTGGGCGCCTTCATGAAGGTGCTGGAGTTGGATCCGACGGACGCAGCCGCCGCAGAGCAGCTCCAGAACCTGCAGAAGTAGCGGTCGATCGCCTCCGGCACCGGCTGCTGTCGAGGCTGACAGGCGTAACGGGCTGGAAAGGGACGGAGACTGCGTGGCCCTGTGCTCGGTCTTCATTGACGGGAAGGCTGCCCTGGTCCCGACCGGGACGACGATCCTGCAGGCGGCGGGGGCAGTGAGCATCAGCATCCCGACGCTCTGCCATCACCCGAACCTTCCGCCCATCGGGGTGTGCCGGCTGTGCGTTGTGGATGTGGAGGTGGGTGACTTCCACAAGCAGGTGGCCGCCTGCCACGCCGAGGTCCAGGACGGGATGACGGTCCGGACGGCCACCCCGGAGCTGGAGCGGGCCCGCCGATTCGCCCTGGAGCTGCAGGTGGCGGATCACCCCAGCGAGTGCCTGGACGGCGAGACGGGGGAGCCGTGCGAGCTGCGCGAGCTGGCCCGACGTTATGGGGTGACCAAGCAGCGGTTTGTGGGGGACGAGGCCCGTTATCCCTTGGACGAGTCCAGCCCGGTGATGACGATTGATTTGAACCGGTGCATCCTCTGCCGCCGGTGCACCCGGGCGTGCAGCCTGGTCCAGGGACAGGACATCCTGTGGATCATGGGGCGGGGGGATGAATCCCGGGTGAGCCCGGCCCTGTCCCTGCCGCTCCGGGACACCGCCTGCGTCTCCTGCGGCCAGTGCCTGGCCCACTGCCCGACGGGGGCGATCCGCGACAAGCGCCCCCTGCGGCCGCCGGTGCGCCCCGAGGCCGTGGTGACTTCGGTCTGTCCGTACTGCGGCTGCGGTTGCCAACTGGACCTCAACGTTTCGGGGGAGCAAATCCTGCGGGTGACCTCCAACTTCGACGGCCCCGCGAACCGGGGAAGCCTGTGCGCCAAGGGCCGGTTCGGCTACCATTTCGTGGATAGCCCCGACCGCCTCACCCGGCCTCGGATCAGGCGGGACGGGCGATGGGAGGAGGCGTCGTGGGATGAAGCCCTGGACCTGGTAGCGACACGCCTGCGGGAGATCCGGGAGCGGCAGGGCCCGGATGCCCTGGCGGTTCTGAGCTCGGCCAAGGCGACCAACGAGGAGAACTACCTGATCCAGAAGTTTGCCCGGGCCGTGCTGGGCACCAATAATGTGGACCACTGCGCCCGCCTCTGACATGCCCCCACGGCGACCGGTCTGGTCGCCGCCTTCGGCAGCGCCGCCGCCACCAATTCGATCCGAGATGTCGCCCTGGCGCGCGCCCTGTTCGTGGTGGGATCCAATACGACGGAGCAGCACCCGATCATCGGGATCGAGATGAAAAAGGCTCTCCGGGCCGGCGCCGCGCTGATCGTGGCGGATCCGCGCCGGACGGAGCTGGCCTGCCTGGCCCACTTCCACCTGGCGCTCCGGCCGGGAACGGACATCGCCCTCCTGAACGGGATGGCGCATGTGATCCTGGCGGAGGGACTCTGGGATCGAGAGTTCGTGGAGGCCAGGACGGAGGGATTCGAAGAGGTAAAGGCCACCGTCGAGGCGTACCCACCGGCGCTGGCGGCGGAGATCGCGGGGGTGCCTGTGGAATCTCTCGTGGGGGCCGCTCGGGCCTACGCCGCCGCGAAGCCGGCCGCCATCTTCTACACCATGGGCCTCACCCAGCACGTGACGGGGCACCTGAACGTCCTGTGCCTGGCGAACCTGGCCATGCTCACGGGGAACCTGGGAAAGCCCGGGGCCGGCGTCAACCCGCTGCGGGGCCAGAACAACGTCCAGGGGGCCAGCGACATGGGGGCCCTGCCGAACGTCCTGCCCGGATATCAGCAGGTGAACGATCCCGAGACCCGGAAGAAGTTCGAGGCAGCCTGGGGCGTCCCGCTGCCGGAGGCGCCGGGGATCACCGTCATGGAGATGGTGGATGCCATCGCCAGCGGCCGGGTGCGCGGCCTGTACGTCATCGGCGAGAATCCCATGCTGACGGACCCGGACCTCTGCCACACGCGCGAAGCATTGGCCCGGGCCGAGTTCCTGGTGGTGCAGGACCTCTTCATGACCGAGACGGCGGCGCTGGCCCACGTGGTGCTGCCCGCAGTGAGTTTCGCCGAGAAGGACGGGACCTTCACCAACACCGAGCGGCGCATCCAGCGGATCCGGCGGGCCATCCCGCGGAAGGGCGCGGCGCGGCCGGACGGAGAGATCATCTGCGATCTGGCGGCCCGGCTGGGCCATCCCATGGTCTACCGAAGCCAGGCCGAGGTGATGGACGAGATCGCCCGGCTCACGCCCAGTTACCGTGGGGTGAGTTACGCCCGGCTGGAGGGGGAAGGCCTCCAGTGGCCGTGTCCAACGCCGGATCACCCGGGGACGCCGATCCTGCACGTGACCGGATTCCCCCGCGGCCGCGCCCGGCTGCACGGGGTGAACTACATCCCGCCGGATGAGCGGCCCGACGCCGAATTTCCCATGGTGTTGACCACGGGACGGGTATTGCACCAGTACCACTCGCGGACGATGACAGGGCGAAGTCCTGGCCTGGATGCCCTGCGCCCAGAGCCAGAGGTCGAGATCAATCCCCAGGATGCAGAGCGGCTCGGCATCCGGTCAGGCGACAGGGTACGGCTCGTCTCCCGGCGGGGAATGGTGGAGGTCAATGCGAGCGTCACGGAACGCGTGGCACCCGGCCTTGTCTTCCTGCCGTTCCACTATGCGGAGGGGGCGGCAAACCTCCTGACGAATCCTGCGCTGGACCCGGTGGCCCGAATTCCGGAACTCAAGGTGTGCGCGGTCCGCCTGGAGGTCCCGGCCCGCTCCGGGCGGTCTGGGCTGGCGCGCCGGGACAGAGGCCTATGATCTTCGAATTCTGGGTCTGGCTCCTCACAACGGCTGCCGCGATGGGCGCCATCACGCTGTACGGCGTTGCCACGCTGAAGTTTCGTCTCGGGGCGGAGGCGCTGGAGATCCTGGCGCTGGGTGTCCCCTTCCGGACGATCCGGTACGAGGACATCAGGTCGGCCGATCGCGGGGGTTCCCTTTTGAACGAACACTGGGTCTCGTTCCGTCTGGGAAACCGGGTCACGCTCCACCTGCGGCGGGGGAAGCGGCGGGCCATCGTCATCACCCCGCCGGATCCGGAAGCCTTCCTGCAGAACCTGCGGCGCCGCCTCCAGGACGCCCCGGCCAGAGACACTGACTAACCGCCATGGCGCCAAGAAAATCCTGGACCGTGACAATCCGAAGCGTTGTCTTGAGCTTGATAATCTTGGCGTCCTTGGCGTCTTGGCGGTTCATCTCCGCTCCGGCGATCGAGGCGGCGGAGTTCCGCTTGGCCCTGCCGGGCTACACCTTCTCGTTCCCCCGCGATCACTACTCCCACGACGATTTCCGCACCGAGTGGTGGTACTACACCGGCCACCTGCGCACCGGCGGCGGTGAGGTATACGGCTACCAGGTGACGTTCTTCCGGAGCGGCATCACCGAGGCACGGGCCAACCCGTCCCGCTGGGCTGCGAAGAACCTCTACCTGGCTCACTTCGCCATCTCTGACATTCCACGGAAGACGTTTCGCTATTTCGAGCGCGTCAACCGTGCGGGTCTGGGACAGGCGGGGGCGAGTGACAAGGAGTTTCGTGTCTGGATCGGCGACTGGTCGGTCGGTGGGGACGGGACGACGCAGCGGCTCCAGGCCAAGGATGGCGGATTTGCCGTGGACCTCACGCTGGTCTCGCAGAAAGCACCCGTGATCCACGGAGAGGGCGGCATCAGCCAGAAGGGGGAGGGGCGCGGCCACGCCTCACACTACTACTCGCTGACGCGGCTCGCCACCGAGGGGACCCTGACCGTTCGGGGCAAGAGTGTGGCGGTCATGGGGGTGAGCTGGATGGACCACGAGTTCGGCTCCACCCAATTGCATCCCGACCAGGTGGGATGGGACTGGTTCAGCCTCCAGTTCGACGACGGCACGGAGTTGATGCTCTACGTCATCCGGAAGGCGGACGGACGGCCCGATCCCTATTCAGCGGGGACGTGGGTGGGGGCGGATGGCCGGACGGTGCGGCTCCGCCAGCAGGACTTCAGCCTGGAGGTTCTGGGTCGCTGGAAGAGTCCCCGGGGGAAAGGGACCTATCCCATGCAATGGCGCCTTCGCGTGCCGACGATCGGCCTGGACGTGACGGCGACACCGGCCTTTCCGGATCAGGAGCTGGACACGGCCAAAAGCACCCGTGTGATCTACTGGGA
>Ga0155960_1113_pt1 | contig 68607 bp, 70 predicted proteins | sample RifCSPlowO2_02_FD_107614 | JGI IMG/M metagenome (GOLD analysis project Ga0155960, IMG submission 107614) | candidate division NC10 bacterium RIFCSPLOWO2_02_FULL_66_22
GCCTCGAAATCGTTGCGCCGCGCCTCCAGCGCCGGCATCGCCTTGGTTCAGCCCGGCGACCAGTCGAAGGGATAGAAGGCCAGGACGACGTGGCGCGTGCCGCGGAAGTCCGACAGGCCGATCTCTTTGTTTCCGGAAACCGGGAGCCGAAAATCCGGCGCCGGCTCGCCGATGTTGATCTCGCTCACCGTCTCTCCGTGGGAGGACGAATGCGCACGCGTACCATGCCGTTTGGTTCCCGCTTTCCCGGTACCCCTCTCCCCATCCCCCACCGTGGGGAGAGGAGAAGGTGAGGGGGGGTTAGAGGAGCCCCCCGACCTCGACGAAGCTCCTCACGGTGTGTGTGGGCGGCGGGGTCCCGGGCGGCAGGGCCTTGGTCCCGTTGTCGATCCAGATGACGTCCATGCCGACGGCCTGCGCCCCCAACACGTCCACCTCGGGCGTGTCCCCGACGAAGATCGCGTCGGCCGGGCCGATCCCCATCCGGCGAAACGCCTCCGCGAAGATCTCCGGACGCGGCTTCCGCCAGCCGGTGTCGGCCGAGACCACCACGGCCTCGAAACGGTCCCGGATGCCGTGCGCCGTCAAGGCCATCTCCACCGTGGGGCCGTGGTCGAAGTTGGAGATGACGGCCAGGCGATAGCGCGGCTGGAGCCGATCCAGAAGGGTCCGGTGGGACTCGGGAAACTCCATGGCCCGGGCGAGCTGTCGCATATGCTCGGCGATCCCGGCTTCCATGCACGCTGACACCCCCGGGCCGTCGGGAATCTGCAGCCGCGCGAACACCATCTGGAATCGCTCGCGCGCCGTGACCTCCCGCTGTTCCCGGTTCCGAATATCTTCCGCGGCCCGATACGCGCCGACGAAGGCCTGGAAGAATTCCTCGAACGGGACATGCGCGCAGAGGGGCTTCAGCGCCTCGTACACGAAGGGGCTCGTCGAGCGCACTTCACGCCCGTTGACCTGGACCAGGGGCAGGTGAACGTTCTTGAAGTTCACCAGCGTGTCGAACATGTCGAAGATCACTGCGCGGTAGGTGGCCATGGGCTTTCGACGTTCCTCGGATGCTCCCCCCTTGCCCAGCCTGTCACGGGGCGCAGGATACTTCGGGCGGCACACACCGTCAAGACCTGAAGTGTCGCCGATGCTTTCGCACGTGTCGCATCTCCACGCGGTGAAATCCTGCTCAGCGGCCCCGTGTTCCCGCGGCATGCCTGCCCCTCCCGGCCGTCAGGTCGGGGCGACCAGACACGCAGGATATAGCGGGGGGATTCCTGGGGGAGCCCTATATCTTGGGCCTCCCATGCGAAAAAAGGTTGACATGCTCAGCCGAATTGATATTGTTATGGCGCTTCCGCCCGATTGGGGGCGGGCACTTCCATGGGCGGCCATGTGGCGCCGGCCCGGAAAGGAGAGGGTGAATGGCGACGAAGAAGGCGGCATTCGGCGGCTACACCATCAACTTCAAGGGGTGCACCGACACGGTGGAGGCCGTCTTCGGCAACAAGCCGGTGAGCCCGAGCGACATGACGAAGAAGATCTGGGCGTACGTGAAGAAGCACAGACTGGCGAAGTAAGTCGCCTCCCCGCTCTATAGAGGAAGGTACCTTCCAGCGGATCTCCAATGAAATTGGGTAGATCCGAAAGTGGGGGTGTCATCCCAAAACGCACGGCCCTGCCAAACGGCAGGGTCGTGGTGTTTCAGGGCCCGTTGATGCATCCGTCCGAGCCACCAGCCACGCCACCACCCCCTTGACCTTCATGCCCGGATGGTGGCATGCTGTGAGTGGCTCAGCCGCCGGCCAGGAGCTTCCACAACCGTCGCTCGGGTATCCGAGCCCAGTCCCCCAGAGAACCCGGCATGACCACGGGCAGCCAATTCGTCGCGATCACCCTCCACCGCATTCCCCGAAAAGAAGTCTGCGGGGTCGTCATCCTGTCCCAGCAGGAGGACGAATCCTGGGCCGGGAAATGCAGCAAGTGCGGCGGAGAGTTCCGGCTGGAGCGCGACCCCAAGTTCGAGGCGCAGGTCCGGGCCATGCGAAATTGAATCGCCCTGTCCGAACGGGGAGGCCGCGACATCTCCCCCACTGGCCTGCAGGCTCCGGATGACGACACGGTCCGGGCCCGCATCAACAACAGGAGGAATCATGGCACGAAGAAGCAGGACCCTGGCATCCCTGGAAGGGAAACTTGGAGCGGTCATCCGACGGGAGGTCTCGAAAGTATTGCGGCGCCTCAAGGACCAGATCGCCAGGCGCGAGAGGGAACTCACCGCCCTGAAGGCAGAGTACACGAAGGGGGCTGACCTGTTGAGGAAACGGCTGAAGGGCGGGCCTGCAACCGCCACCCGCCGGCCGCGGAGGCGGGCGCGCCAGATCAACTGGAAGAAAGTCTTCAGCTCGCTCCCGGCCCGCTTCACCCTGAAGACGCTGGCCCGCCATGCGGTGGCGGGCAAGCGACCCAAGCCGCACCTGTACGCCGTCCTCTCCCGGTGGAAGAAAGAGGGACTACTGGCAAAGGATTCGGGCGGTGGATACCGGAAGGTGACGACGCGCCCACCACGGAAGCGAAAATCCCGCCGCGCAAAGCCGGTGCGGGTCCAGAAACCGGCCGCGCGGACCGAGGTCCCGAGCGCCTGAGGATTCCCCATCCGCGGGGATCGCCGCCCGAGACAGCGCGATGCGCGGGCGGAACGAGGGGGGTGCCCGCGTCAGCGCCGGTGGGCCTGGTCGAGCAGCAGGAAGGTGATCGCGTACAGGAGGGCGATGACGGCGCCGCCGGCATAGGCGCGGGGGCTGAGGCCGGCGGTCGGGGACTGCAGCAGCCAGGAGGCATTGGCGATCCCCAGGCTGACCAGTGAGGCGCCCAGGCTCAGATAGGCCAGGCTGATCCAGACCCGCATGGCGTCCCTCCTTGGTGGGCCATCAGATGGGGAGTCCCTCCAGCCGGGCGACCGCCTCGCGGATCGCCGGCGTGAGCGGTGTGCTCTTCCCACCCTCATGGTCAAAGTAGACGAGGCTGCCGTGGGCCGTGGCCACCAGGCGCCGGCCGGCCGCCTCGACCAGGGCGTACTCCATCGTCAGGCTGGATCGCCCCATGCGGGCCACCCGGGCGTGCGCCTGAATCGTCTGGCCGAAGAACGCCGGCGCCTTGTACTCGCACGCCAGGTCCGCGGCGATCAGGGTCACTGTGCTGAACGGGTCGTGGACCGCGTCCGTCAGGCCGAGATGGGCGAAGTAGTCCATCCGCGCCTGTTCCACGTAGACGAAGTAGCTCACCTGGTTCACGTGGCGGTTCGCGTCGGTTTCGCAAAACCGCACCCGGATCGGCGTGGAGAACTTGAACTTGGCCAGCAGCGCGTCGAGGTCAACCGTCCGTTCGAACCGGCTCATGATTTCCCCGGGATGGGTGCCGCGCTCACGTAATGTGGAATCGCTGCGGACTCAGGTGTTCGTTCTTGCACCGCGGGCACCGGGACGGATCGGAAAATCGCGCTCGATCCTTGAACCGGAACCCGCACTCCTCGCACACCGGTGCCAGGATGAGGATGCGCTGGCGCGGCGCGACGGAGCGGGCGATATGCTCCAGGTCGTCGATGATGATCTTCTTCGCCACGACGTAGCGCGCCACCAGGCCATCCAGGGTCCAGGTGCCCTCGGAGAGCAGTTCCCGGATCTCCTGCCGCCGCGTCTTCTCCACCGCTTCCCCCGCTTAGCATCCGCAGATTACGCAGATTACACAGATTTGGTTAGACCCGAGGAGAGACCAATGAGAACCCTGTCCTGAATCTGCGCAATCTGCGTAATCTGTGGATTCATTTCGTCTCTCAGGCCTTCTGGCCACCCACCTGGATCCCAGTCCACTCTTCCCACAAGGTGATGAGCACCGGCTGGGCCTTGGGTCCCTTCCCCTGCGCCTTGGCCATGCGAAAGAGCTCGTGGACCAGCGCCGTGACGGGGACCGGGAGATCCAGCGTCCTGGCCATGTTCAAGGCGTAGCCCACGTCCTTGGTCATGATGTCCACGGTCCCGCCGGGAACGAAGTTCCGCGTGAGGAGGCGCGGGATCGTTTCCTCCATGACACGCGAGCCAGCCCAGCCCCCCCTGATCGCCTCGTGCAGGGTCGCGGGATCCAGGCCGGCCTTGACCGCCAGGGCCCACCCCTCGCACACGGCGGCGAAGCCCGCGGCCACGATGAGGTTGTTGACGAGCTTGGCCGCCTGCCCCATGCCGCTGCCGCCCATGTGGACGACCGACTTCCCCATGGACGAAAGGATCTGCCGGCACCGGGCGAAGGCTGCCGCCTCCCCGCCCACCATGATGGACAGGGTGGCGTCAATGGCCCCCTGCTCGCCGCCGCTGACGGGGGCATCCAGGAAGGCGATGCCGCCCGCCGCGCACGCCTTGGCCGCGTCCTGCGCGACCTTGGCCTCTGTCGTGCTGAGATCCAGGATGGCCGTCCCGGGCTTCATCACCGTGACAAGGCCTCCCTCACCTGTCACGACCTGCCGCACGACATCGCCCGTCGGGAGGGAGAGGCAGACGATCGCGCTGGCGCGACCCACCTCGGCAGCCGACGCCGCCGGCTTTCCCCCGGCCGCCACGAAGCGGTCCAGCCGGCCTTGGTCCGTGTCGAAGCCGGTGACCGTGTAGCCAGCCTTGATCAGGTTCCGGGCCATCGGCCCGCCCATGACGCCAAGTCCAATGAAGCCGAGCGCTGTCTCAGGCATGATCCGATCCTTCTCCCCCCACCCCCGCGGAATTTTGCCGGCTGGGACTCCTCGTGTACGGGCGCGATTGATCGCGCTCCTCCACCTCTCACGGATCCGGGACCAGGATCGTGCGCAGGGTTGTCCGGTCCGCGACCATCTGCAAGGCCCGGCGCAACTCGGAGAGCGGCAGGCGCGCCGTGATGAGGCGCTCGACCGGGACTTGCCCCGTCACGAGCTGGCGCACCGCCTCCGCCACGTCGGCCGGGGTGTGGTGGTAGACGGGCTGAATGCTGATCTCCTCGTAGTGCAGACGGCCGATATCCACGGAGAGCGTCGGCCCCGGGGCCACGCCCCCGAAGGAGACCAGGGTCCCCCCGCGCCCGACCAGGCCCAGCGCCTCCCGGTGGGACTCCACCGCGCCGACCGATTCGATGACCACATCGGCATCCGGCCGGCCGATGGTCGCCCGAAGCAATTCCCGCGTGTTGCCCCCCTTCGAGTTCACAGCATGGCTGGCCCCCAGGACCTCCGCCACCGCCAGCCGATCGTCCTGATAATCCAGCGAGACGATCACGAGACCCGGACCGTAACGCTGGCGGAGGGCAATCACCCAGAACAGACCCATGGGTCCCGCCCCCAGGATGGCGACCGTGTCGAGCGGGTGAATGTGGACGCGACGCACGGCGTGGAGGACACAGGCGTACGGTTCGGTGAAGACCACCCGCTCTGGCGGGACATCCGTGGGGATCTCGTGCAGGTTGATCCGGACTAACCCGGACGGCACCAGGATGTAGGTCGCGAAGGCGCCGTTGTTGTACTGGATGTTCTCGCACATGCTCTGCCGGCCGCGCCGGCACTGGCGGCAGGCGGGATCCGCCTCGGGCGAACAGGGGGCCGAGTTGGCCGCCACCACCCGCTGGCCGGGACGCCAGCGCGCCTCGGCCCCGGGGCCCACGGCCACGATCGTCCCGGCCCACTCGTGGCCAAAGAGGCCCGGGATCTTGATCATCGGATGCTGGCCGCGGAGATAGACCTTGCGGTCGGTGAAGTCGATGGAGGCGACGTCCACCCGGGCCAGGACCTCGCCGGGACCGGGGACGGGGACCGGGACGTCCTCCATCCGCACGTCCTCGGCGCCGTAGAGGACGGCCGCCCGCATCAGGCCACGTGCCTGGGACGCCGGCGCAGGAGTCATGGGTGGAAGATCACCTTGGTGGCCATCCCGGTGCGCTGCAATTCGACCCCCTCGTGGAACGCGTCCAGGGGCAGGCGATGGCTGATCAGGGGCTCGACCCGGACCCGGTTTCGCGCCAGCAGCTCGAACGCCTTGGCCAAGGTGGCTGGCGTCGAGGAGTACGTGGAGAAAATTGCCAGCTCCCGGTAGAACAGGTCGGCCAGATCCACGGCCAGGCGTGGGCCGTCCGTCGGGCCGGCGAAGATGTTGATCCGGCCGCCCGGCCGAAGTACCTGCTGCATCTGCACCAGGATCTTCTCGCTCACCACGGTGAGGATGGCGCCGTCCAGGCCGCCGCCGTCCGTCAACTCGGCCACCCTCCGGGAGACGTCCTCGCGCGCGGGGTTGATCGTGGCCGTGAGTTGCAGGGTCCGGGCCAGCGCGAGCCGGGCCTCGGAGATATCCAGCAGGATGGGGACCGCCTCGCGGGCGGCCACGGTCTGGGCAATGAGCAGGCCCATCCCCCCGCCGCCCACCACGGCGATGCGGTCGCCGGGCAGGACCTGGGAGCGCTCCACGGCGCGCACGGCGCAGGCGAGCGGCTCTGTGAAGGACGCGACCTCGAACGGCATCTCATCCGGCACGGGGATGGTCACCTGCTCGACATGGAGCCGGGGAATCCGGATGAGTTCGGCGAAGCCGCACGGATCGATGTTCGTCGCCTTGAACTGCGGGCACATGGACTCGTTTCCGTGCCGGCAGGCCCAGCACGCGCCGCAGGGGACGTGATGAGCGGCCGTGACGCGGTCGCCCGGGGCGAACTTGGTGATACCCGGGCCGACATGCCGCACCACGCCGGCCAGCTCGTGGCCGAGAATCACCCCGCTCGAGTTCTTGGGCTGGGACAGCTTGGCCAGGTCCGTGCCGCAGAGGCCGCAGGCCCGCATCTCCACCAGAATCTCGCCGGGCCCGATGGAGGGCGGGGCGACCTCGCAGAGGCCGAAGCCGCCCGAGGACCGCGCCAGGATCGCTTTCATTTCCAGTTCACGCGGGAGGCGGGGGCTTGTAGCGCTGCTTGAGGGCGGCCGGCGCGATGGCAATCCGCTTGCCCCCCACATCCTCCAGGATGTAGACCTCATCGGTCAGGGAGCCGCTGGCGAAGACCTCGAAGACCTCCAGGACCTCCTCCAGGGTCTTCCCCTCGGCGGCCGCCATCCGCTGATCAACCTGTTCCACGGGGATACGCATCTCGCTCCCACAGGTGCCCGTCACGGGCTCGGGGGGTGCTGTCTGTCTGCGCCGCCACCTGCCTTCTGCATACTGCCTTCTGCCTTCCACCGGACCCTTAGTGCTGATCCCTCGCGTCTGTCTCCTTCCCTTCGGCCTCCGCCGCGTCCCGAACTTCGTCCGGATCCGGCTTGCGCTTCCGCAGGCCCTTGAAGGGGAGCGAGCGCGACAGCACCTTCTCCTTGCACTTGGAGCACCGCCACCCCAGGCACAGGCCGTACTGCTGCCAGATCCAGTCGGCCGGGTACATGCGCCCGCCACATTTCCGGCAGGACCGGGGACCTGATTCCTTGCTCCACCGCGGGGCCGTGGGCTCGACCCGCGGCCGGGGCTTTGGCGGCCGGCGATCACGTCGGCGGTGATACGGACGACCTGGCCCCTTGCCTCCCCCTCCTGGTTGACTCATGCTGACCTCACTCAGCCGCCCTCCCGGCTCGCGGCTCGGGTACCCTCTGGGTGCTCACGGCTCTCGTCGAGGGCGCTTTCCGCGGCCCGCTTCAACTCTCCATAGGGCACGGCGCCCACGATCGGGGCCTGCCCGGGGATCAGGATCGTCGGGATGCCGTGGATCCCCTGGTCCGTCGCCTCCAGGTGCTCCCGCCACACGAGGGGGCGAGAGTGGCCCGCTTTGAGGGCCGCGCGCAGGGCCGCGGGGTCCAGGCCCACCGACCTTCCGATGCGGGCCAGGACCTCGGGATTGCTGATGTCCTCGGTCCGTCCGAAAAACGCCTCGAAGAGGGCCAGGTCGAAGGCCGGGAATAGCTCAGGGTGTGCCTCGCGGGCCCAGGTGGCCGCCTCCAGCGCGTGGAGGCTGGAGCGGGGATAGCACTGCCCCACGGCCGGAATCTGGAATATGGGCGAATCCGTATCCTGCGCCCCGGCCGCCTGGCGATGGGCGCGGTGGTAGTCGGTGAAGGTTCGATCCGCCCGATCCTCCGGCACCAGAATGAAATTCCGGTTGAGCAGCTGGAGGCGATCGCGGAACTCCTCCCGGAGACGGCGCAGGCGGACCGCCGCGCTGTAGCACCAGGGTCACAGGTAGTCGGAATAGACGGTGATTGCGAGCATCATGCGTTCGTCCGGGGGGTCACCGGTTGCCGCGACAGGTCACGCACGGGCACGCCTCCCGGAGGAACGTGTAGGAGTAGATCCCGCTGTCGTGGCCGTCGCTCCAGACGAAGTTGATGGCGTAGCGCCCGACCGGCTTGACCTCGGTCACCTGGATCTCCCCCGCCTTGACGACCGGGCCGCTCAGCACCGTGAGGCTGAGGCCGCCCGGCGCGGCCTCCTTGCTCCGCTGGTCGTTGCACAGGGCGCACGGGCACTTCCGCCGCAGGAGGTCAAAACTGTACACGCTCTCGTGGCCGTCCTGCCAGCGGATGTGGACCTCGCGCTTCTCGCGGCTGACCGTGATCTCTATGGGATTCGTGGAGGCAGTCGGATCCATTTTGCATTCCGCTTAGGCGGAGAGGATGTCCAGGACCTCCTGATTGGTATCCTGGACCATGCCCAAGCCGTTGATCACCGTGCTGATGCCGACGAAGAACTGGATCACCGAGAGCGCCTCGAGGATGTCGGCGTTGGTGTACCCCATCTTCTTCAGCCGGGCCGTGTGCGTCTCGATGCCGAACTTGCAATTATTGAGGACGACCGTGGCCCAGGCCAGGAACTCCTTGACCTTGGGGTCCAGGTTGCCGTGCCCCATGACCTCTTTGCGGTTCTCCCAGGCGGCCTTCAGCACCTGCGGGTTGTTGGCCAACACCTTGTACGCATTGGGGACGCTTCCCCAGTGGGCGATCATCTCGTCGTAGATCTTCCTGACGGACCCGCTCGCCTCTGCTTCCGTGATTTGCTTCATCGTCGCCATGGGCGTCCATCCTGTAGGCGTCGTCCGCAACGCATCCCACCCCGACGGGGGGTCAGCCGTGTCGGCGAAACACGCGCTGGAGGTCCTCCGGGCGGGCCGGCGGCACGCCGGCGGTGGCCAGGTTCTCTTCGACATGGGCAATCTGCTTCATTCCGACCAGGGCGACCCCCAGACCCGGCGTCGACCGGACGAACTGGATTGCCCGCTGCGCATCGGTGGTGAGGCCAGGGAGCGCTTCCCCCACGAGCGGGGGGAGGCCCCGGGCCATCTGCCCCTGCAGGATGGAGGCGCTCGCCATGGTGAGGAGCCCAAGGCGCGACGCCGCCTCCAGGGTGGAGACCCAATCGCCGTCCACCTGCTGGTTGTCCCGGGTCAGGGCCTCCGGCATTCCGAGGTTGTGGGGGAGCTGGATCACCCGGAAGTGATGGTCGGGGCCGCCGATCTCGCGAGCCAGGCTCACCAGCGTCGACAGCGAGAGGTAGTCGCGGGCCGACGGGGGCTGGCGGTACCCGTTCCAGGTGGCGGTGCCGTACATCCGGATCATGCCCCGGGCGACCGCATCCTCCAGCGTGGCAAACGCCTCGCGAAGACGTTGCAGGAAGTGATCGCGGGGCACCTCCTGGAGCTGGGTCTCGGGATTGTGGATGTAGTAGATATCCACGCAGTCGAGGCCAAGGTTCTGGCAACTGCGCTCCAGTTGATGCCGCAGGTAGGCCGGTGTTATGCAGTGGCAGCCGGCGACGAGGTCTTCCGGACGCATGATCCCCGGGCGGACGAAATGCTCCTGGAAGTAGGCCCGGGGATCCGGCGGGTAAGCGCCGTCGAAGGGCACGAACCCCCCTTTGGTGGCCACCACGATCTCGTCCCGCGAGACGCGCCCCGCCCGGACCATGATGGCGAGCGCCTCGCCCACCGCCCGCTCGCTGCGCTGGTGCCGGTAATTGATGGCACTGTCCAGGACGTTACAGCCCAGCTCGACGGCGCGCGTCACCGCCCGGCGATATTGCTCGTCGGTCCGCGCATCCTCATCGCCCAGGTAGGTCCCGAGGCCAACCGAGGACAACCAGAGATCCTGAAAGCGGCGGAAGTGGCCATCGGCAACTCTGGCGGTGAATCGCTGGCGGTAGCGATCCGTGCCTTCCGGTGTGGCGTGGCCGGGAAGTCCCATGCGAGGACCTTGTCAAGGGCGTTCGGACGTTCGACTTCTGAGTTCGAGGGACAAGGCTTTTGACGGGTCGGATGGTACCCCGTCTATCGCCATTCCACAAGGGGCGAGCCGTCGGCTTCCGGCGCTGCCATTTGTCTGGATCGCGGGTTTGAGAGGCTAGGACCCGCGCTGGAGCTGAAACGAAATGGCCATCTCCTCCTCGGCCTCGGGGATCCTGCCCATATCCCGGTACACGGTGGAGAGGCTGGTGTGATACATGGGCTCCTGCGGGTTGATCTCGATGGCCCGCTGGATGGCCTCGACCGCCTCGGGGAGCCGTTTGAGCCTGTGCAGGGCGTGCCCGATGGCCAGACAGGCATCGGAGAAGGACGGGTCCAACTCCACCGCCTTCCGAAGTTCCTGGATGGCCTCCTCGTGTTTGTTCTGCCCGTAGAGGGCCAAGCCCTTGCCGAAATGCTCCTCCTTCGTGGGCATGAGTCATCTCCTGTAGGTGGAGCCGCGGTGGGATCCTCTGTCACTGCTCGCCGATGGGGGGCAGTGGGGTCTCGGCCGGCTTCCGACGCCTCCGGCGCCGGCGCTTTTTCTGCGGTTCGGCGCCCGTCACGGGTTTCTCCGCGACTGCCGCCGGGGCCTCGCGCCGGCCCGCATCCCGCACAGCGGGACGGACGCCCTCCGGGCGACGGTCCGGACGGCTCCGGACACCCGCCTCACCCGGACGGGGGACGGGTTTGACGAAGAGGTCGTCGCTGGGCCACTCGACCGGGATCTTGTGGCCGATGAATTCCTCGATGGCCTCCAGGGACAGGACGTACTGCTCGTCCGCCAGGCTGATCGCCTTGCCCGAGGCGCCGGCCCGCGCGGTCCGGCCGATCCGGTGGACGTAATCTTCGGCATCCTGCGACAGGTCGTAGTTGATGACGTGGGTGACCCCCTCGATGTGCAGACCGCGAGAGGCGACGTCGGTGGCCACCAGGATGTGGAGGCCGCCCTCCTTGAACGCCTGCATGATCTTCAGGCGCTTGCTCTGGTCCACGTCCCCGGTGATGGCCCGGGCGTGGTAGCCGACGCGGACCAGCCGATCCGCCAGCCGCTCTGCCTCGTGTTTCATGTTGGCGAAGATCAGGATCCGCTTCCCCTTCTCCCGTTCCAGCAGGCCGAGGAGGAGCGGAAACTTCTCCTCCCTCGTGACGTGGTACAGGACCTCCTCCACTCCCTCGACCGTGATCTGCTCCGGTGAGACCGACACCATGGTGGGATTGTTCATGCACTCGTAGGCCAGCTCCAGCACGCGGTGTGCCAGCGTGGCGGAGAAGAGGAACGACTGCCGCCGCTCCGGGGGAGGGAGCTGCCGGGCGAGGTAGCGGATGTCCTTGATGAACCCCATATCGAACATCCGGTCGGCCTCGTCGATCACCAGGATCTCGACCCCCTTCAGGGCGTAGACCCCTTGCTTGAAATAGTCGATGAGGCGGCCGGGTGTCCCGATCAACAGGTCCACGCCTCCGCGCAAGGTCTCGCGTTGCTTGAGGTAGTCCACTCCGCCGTAGACCACCTGCATGTCCAGGCCGGTCTCCTGGCCGAGCAGGCGGGCGTCTTGGTGGATCTGCACAGCCAGCTCGCGCGTGGGCGCGACCACCAGGGACCGCGGGCCGACCTGTCCCTTGGGGCGCCGGTCCGGCTCCCGCAGGAGCCGGGTGAAGATGGAGATCAGGAACACCGCCGTCTTTCCCGTGCCGGTCTGGGCCTGGCCTGCCACATCCCGACCTCGGAGCGCGATGGGCAGCACGTCCTCCTGGATCGGGGTGCAGGCGGTGAAGCCGGCGGCCTGGATGCCCCGCATCACGGATTCCGGCAGGTCGAAGGAGAGGAAGTCTCTGCTCATGATTTGGAGAGCCGCAGGTCATCCACCGGTTCCCTCACGCCCGTATCACCGCAGCACAGGAAAACACAGAGTACACTTCTATCCCTCGGCATGTCGAGGGGTTTCGCCGTCGCGCCGGCGCACGACGTTGCCTGTCGCTCCGTGCGGCCCCCGCCTGGACCAGGGAAGAAGCCGCCTGATCGTGAAATGTGTCGAAGCTCTTCGCACGGGTGAGGAAGCGGGGGTTGCGCTGCAGGATATCTTCGGCGCTCATGTCCAGCACGGTGGTGAATCCGAGCAGGACCGCCGGGACCTCGTCCACCGAGATGTCCTTGCACCGCCGGCCGATGATCACGGCCAACTCGGCCTCCGCCGTCACCCGCTGGGACTGTTTGGGCAGGACGATGGTGTCGCCGTGCCCGATGATGGTGATGGAGGGGCGGTGGAAGGAGCAGAGGCGCATGGAGACGGACCTCAACGATGCTGGAGAGGGTGGGCTATCGCGGCAGGCGCCTTATAACATGGGGGGAGGGAGAGGTCAACTTCGGCAGGAGGGCACCACGGGGAAGAGGAAAGCTACTCTCACTGTCCGGGGAATGGGATCAGGCCGCCTGGCGCCCAGCCTCCAGGTACGAGATGTACCGGCGGAGCCCCTCGAAGAAGAGGCGCTCATACGCGAGGAGGGATTCCAGGGACTCCTCCCGATCCAGAGCCTCCAAGTGAGCCCACAGCTCTGGCTCCCGCTCCCGGAGATAGGGGATCGCGCCCTCGATGTACTCCGCCTGGAGGCGCTTGCCCATGGCGACGACGAGGTCATCTAGGGACTTTTTGTTCATCTGACTCACCGCATTGCAGCAGTCGGGACAGGTTGGTGCGTCCATTACAGCAGGCATGACTCTCCCCCCTCCCTTCCGGCGGTTGCGTCCTCTCCCTTTGAGAATCATAGGTTAGCTCCTGAATACCATACATCAGTTTGGCTGTCAAGCTCTTTCTGGTGGTTCCTACTTCTATTTAGATGCAATGCACGGGCCTTGTGATCGATATCTTGGGCTGATTTTTCCAGAAGGCCCAAGATATTGTGGCTTGCAGCCAGTGGATGGCAGACGCCGGGAGGGATCCACCCCCTCCCAGCTATCCTCGGCGAGGATGGCGGCGCGTGACGGAGGTGGAGCCGATCTTGGAAGGGTCGACGCGTGGCGGTTGGCGCAGTTCCTCTCGGGGTGTCTATCTGCGTTGATCTGTGTTCATTTCCGGTTTCGGTGTCTCCTCGCCACTACGCCAGGTTGAAGCACACCATCCGCAGGTTGGTCATCTCCTCGATGGCAAAGCGGACGCCCTCGCGCCCGATCCCGCTCATCTTGTTGCCCCCGTACGGCATGTGATCCACGCGGAAGATCGAGGTGTCGTTGATCATGATGCCGCCGACGTCCACCCGCTTGATGGCCTTGAACGCCTTACCGATGTCCCGGGTGTAGACGCCCGCCTGGAGACCGTACGGGCTGTCGGCCAGGAGTTCCAGCGCCTCGTCGAAATCCTTGTACGTGACCAGGGAGACCAGCGGGGCGAAGGTCTCCTGGCACATGACCTTCATGTCGTGTCGGACGTTGTCCAGGACCGTGGGCGACAGGATCCGTCCCTCGCGCTTGCCGCCCACCAGGATCTTGGCCCCCTGGGCCACCGCCTCGGTGATCCAGGCCTCGGCCCGCTTGGCCTCCTTCTCGTCAATCATGGGACCCACGTCGCAATCCTTCTCCAGGGGATTCCCCACCTTGAGCCGGGTCGTCGCCTCGACGAATTTCTGGGTGAACTCCTGGGCGATGGCCCGGTGGAGGTACAGCCGCTGGAGACTGATGCAGACCTGCCCCGAGTTGGCGAAGGAGGAGACCACGCAGCGAGGGACCGCCGCATCGATGTCCCCGTCGGCCTCGATGATGGTCCCCGAATTGTTGCCCAGCTCCAGCGTGACCTTCTTGAGGCCGGCGCGACTCATGATCTGCTGCCCCACCGGCGGGCTGCCCGTGAAGGTGACCTTGGCCGGGCGGGGGTCGGTCACCAGCCAATCCCCGACGGTGCCCCCCTCGCCGTAGATGAGGTTGAAGACCCCGTCGGGCAGGCCCGCCTCCATCAGGATCTCCCCCAGACGGATGGCTGTGATGGGGGTCGTCGTCGCCGGCTTCAGGACGACGGTGTTGCCGGCGGCCAGGGCGGGGGCAATCTTGTGGGCCACGAGATTCAGGGGGAAGTTGAACGGCGAGATGGCCGCCACGACGCCCAGGGGGGTCCGGAAGTAGAAGCCGAACCGCTTCTCCGACCCGGCCGAGGCGTCCATGGGGACAGTCTCGCCGTGGATCCGTTTGGCCTCCTCGGCTGCGAACTTGAACGTCTCCACGGCCCGGCCGACCTCGCCTACGGAATATTTCCACGCCTTCCCGGCTTCTCGGCAGATGATGGTGGCGATGTCCTCCTGATATTTCGCCAGGAGCTCCGAGGTCTTCTCCAGGATCTTGGAACGGCGGTGCGCCGGCAGGTCGGCGAATCCGCTGAAGGCCGCCTGGGCCGCGCCGATCGCCCGCCCCACATCCGCCTTGCTGGCGCGGGGAATGGTGCCAATGGTCTCGCCGCTATACTTGTCCATGACCGGGATCGTGTCCGCCCCGGTCTCCCACTTGCCACCGATCAGCATCTCGTACGCTCTGGCCATGGTCCCGTCCTCCATTGTGTGTATGACGTCCCGAGTGTGGCCGCGGTCAGGTCAGGCGCTCGCGGCCCTGTTCGTACAGAAAGAGTGCTGCGGCGCCCTGCACGCCCGACTCCTTCGTGAGCGTGGAGCGGACAATGCGCGTCCGGTCGAAGGCAGCCTCGAAGGCATAGAATCTGGCCCACCGTACCACCGGCTCCATCAGGATCTCTCCCGCCTCCATCACACTGCCGCCGAGCACGATCAGCTCCGGGTTGTAGAGGTTGATGAGGTTGCCCACCCCGGCGCCCAGGGCCTGTGCCGCCCTGGCCACCACGGTGACGGCCATTGGGTCGCCCTGGGCGGCGGCGGCGAAGACCTGCGGGGCGTCTATCCGGTTCGGGTCTCCTCCCACCAGCTCGAGGAGAATGGAGGTGCGATCCGCTCGCAGCAAACTTCGCGCCTGCCGCGCGATGTCCGCCCCCGACGCATACACCTTGATGCAGCCTCGGCTTCCGCAGAAGCAGTCGGGACCATCCAGGTCCACCGTGGTGTGTCCGATCTCGCCTCCATACCCGCTGACCCCTCGCACCAGCGCCCCGTTCAGGATCAGGCCGCCGCCGATGCTGGTCCCCACGGCGATCATTGCGACGTGGCGGAGTCCCCGCGCCTGGCCGAACATCCATTCTCCCAGGGTCAGGGCATTGACATCGTTATCCACGACGACGGGCAGGCCTGTTCGTTCCCGGAGGATGCGGCCCAGGGCGAGACCCCGGAACTCCGGGATGTTCTGGATGTCCTCGCCGATCGTACCGGTGTCCACCTCGATGACGCCGGGGGCGCCGACGCCGACGCCCAGGATCGGGCCCCCCATTTTTCGTGCGTCGTCCAGGAGGCCCGCGACGACTGCCAGCAGGTTCTGCAGGACGCCTTCGCCTCGGCTCAGCCGGTCCGTGGGGACGGAGTGGGAATTCCGGACCGTTCCCGCCCCATCCACCAGCCCTCCCGCCAGCGTGGTCGCCCCCAGGTCCACGCCGAGGATGGCGCCGGGGGGAGAGGACGCGGCCATCAGCGACTCGCCAGGACGGCGGCCAGGTCGCGGTAGGCGATGCACTGGACGCCGGCCGCCATGAGGGCGTCCTTTATCCTGGCCTCACACAGCGCGCGAAGCTCGACCTCGCGCTGTATGCAGTAACTGCTGCCAGCCAGCGCCGCATCTGCATAGCCTGGATGGCACATGAGCTCCGTGACGCCGGGAGGGAGATCCTGGAAAAACGCCAGCAAGCTCCCAGGCTGCCAGAAGGGGTCTGGCCCCACGTCTCCGATCGCCCGATCCGCCGCAGGGAGGTGGCGCTTCCGGATGCGATCCGCCATCTCCGGGGTAAATGCCCGGAGGGGGATGCCCAGTGCCCCGGCGAGATCGAGGACCACGTCAAAGATCCGGGGATGCCGGTGCACGTGATGGTGCGTGTCCAGGTGGCTGGGACGACACCCGAAGACCGTCTCGAACCATTCAGCCTGGGCGGCCAGCTCTTCGCGAATCTCCGACAGATCACCTGCCTCTCCCACCCGGCCGGGATTCCGGATGAAGCAACCGGTACCATCCACGAGGGAAGCCACCTTTGCGGGAGGCAACACGGGCCGGCCGAAGGTGAGATTGAGATGCAGCCCCAGCCCGAGTCGGGACGTCTCCCGGGCCAGGTCTCGGCTTCGCTCCAGCCCGGGGAGATTGACCATCACGGTCGTGCTGGTCACGATGCCGCGCTGGTGAGCCTCCAGAATCCCGCGGGTCACCCCCAGGGTGAGGTTGAAGTCATCTGCATTGATGATCAGGAAGGACGGCACCGCCTATTCCTTCTGCCCGCAGAGGACGAGGCGCGGGCACGTTGCCGGCCGCCCCGGCGGGAGGATGCCTTCGCCATTCACGGATCGGATGTGGTCCAGCCGCTCCCGGCCGATGCGGGGGAAGGATTGCTCCTCCCGGGCCAGCACGCGCGGGTCCAGGCCAGCGGCCCGCAGCTTCTCCAGCGCGCGCTCGATCCCCAAGAACCCGAAGAGCGTGAACACCAGGCGACCTCGGGGCTTGAGATATTTCGGGGCCTCGTGGATAATCCGGTCCAGAATGACCCAGCCATCCGGCCCCCCATTATCTGCCCGGGACTGGGCATCGTTCCACTCCCGATCCGGCGGGGTCGGCATCTGGGGAGGGTTGGTGGCGATCAGATCGAAGGCCTCGCCGTTCACGGGAGCGAAGAGATCTCCGGTCCGAACCTCCACCCGGTCGGCCACCCCATTGAGGAGCGCGTTGGCGCGCGTGCACTCGCTGCAGCCGGCCACCACGTCCGTGGCCACCCCCCGATGCCCCCGGCGGGCGGCCAGGATACCAATCAGGCCCGCACCCGCCCCCAGGTCCAGGACCACGTCACCCTCCCGAAGTGGAAGATGCCGGGCGAGGAGCAGGCTGCCGAACTTCGGAACCAACGCGCCGCTGGGCACCCGGATGAGACAGCCCTGAAACTGGAAGAAATGAATGGCGTCGTCAGCCATGCGGGGCTCCCGGCGGGAGAGGAAGCTGGTTGGGGCAACGCAACCCTACCAGAGCAAATGAGAGGCGTCAATTCTCCTGGTGGATGATTCGGGTTCACGACGCAGGGATCGGTCGGAAAGCTCGTGCCGGAACAGACGGAGGGAATCGGGCGGCACCTTCCTCACCATGACGCAAAGGGGAACCTCGACATCCCCCATTTGTGCAACGCCCTGGCCCGACTCGATCAGGTCAAATGGCGCGACCCGGCCAGGGCAGAGGAAGCGCTACGGCACCTCCGGGACCATTTGGAACTGGCTGGCGCAAAGCCCTGCCGTCCTCCACGAAAGAGCGGGCGGTAATGTAAGCCCCTCGACGAACGTTGGACCGCGCACCTTCCTCCATCGTCCATCGGCGGCCCCCCGATTCATCCAGGAAGCCCGCGAGTAAAAAGACGGGGAAGGAGGCGAAATGATCAACGGGGGAAGTTGGATTGATTCTCTAGGCTTGGTAGGTTTCTACCTTCCGGATTCAAGGGTGAGGAGCCCGGAGCTGAGATCCAGGTTCACCCGGAAGCGCTCCAAGAAGCTTAGACCGAGCAGGCCGACGATCGTCGGAGGGGCATTGGGCAAGTCGTGAATGACCGCCGGAACATGCCGTGCGACGGCGCCACCGACATCCACCTCTTCCAAAAGGGCGAGGGGGGCCTGGATCACGCCGCTGGCCGTGGCTAGGTTGACGCTGCCCCCGCTACTTGGAATCCCCAGCGTCCCGGCCACCAGCCGGCTCACCGTGGTGAAGGTGGCGCCGGTGTCGAGGATGAAGTATCCGACCTGCTGCCCGTTGACTCTTGCAGGAACAAGCACCGAGGCGCCTCGTGTCTGAAACGGAACCTGGGTGGTTGCCAGAGCCGGTTCCCCCAGGGACTCGAGGGCTCGCCGCGCAGCAGTCGCCAGCGGGGACTGTGGCGCCATCTGAAGGACCTGGCGGTAGACCTGCGCGGCGGCCGGGCCGTCGCCGAGCAATCGGTACGTCTCGGCCAGGTACCAGCGGCGCTGCGGTTCGCGGGGGGCCTGGTCAGCGGCCTCAATGAACTTCTCCAGGGCCCACCGGTAGTGCCCACCCTGGAAAAATTCTACCCCTTCCTCGAAGGGACCGGCCTGCGCCTTCGCAGTGGGGTAGGCCAACGCGCAAATCACCGCCCCAGTCAGAACCAACGCCAGGCGACTTCGCGATCGAGAACCTTTCGCCATGCGAGTCATCTCACTCCCGAAGTAATCCGGGCTGGGCAGATTTGGCTCGCTCGATCGCCTCCCGCACGGCGGGGAGCAGGAAGACATCCTCCAAGTCAAACTGCGCAAGGCCGATCGCCAGGAGGCGGGCCTTCTCGCGAGTCGTCAGGGTTCGCTCGATGATGATCCGCCGCTCCCCATGGATGACGCACAGGCCTCCGCGCCCTGGCAGCTCCTCGGTCTCCAGCGTGGCGTAGGTCACGGGAATCTGGAGCTGCTCCGCCAGGCTTTCCAGCGCCGTCAACAACCCCTCATTTTGCATGGCTCCCGCCAACTTATGAAGGGAACCTGTCTGCGTCCATGGCGTTCAAATGCCCTCCGCCGGTTTAGCCCGAGCGGAGCGCTTCCGCCATGCGGACGGCCTCCCGGGTGGGGCCGACGTCGTGGGTCCGGATCAGGTGAGCGCCATTCACCACGGCGATCGCCGTGGCGGCCAGGGAGCCCGCGAGTCGATCGGCGGGATCCGGCCGACCCAGGATGTGTCCGATGAACGATTTCCGGGAAAGACCCACCAGAACGGGGTGCTCGAGCGTCCGCAGGTCTCCCAGCCGCCGCAGCACCTCGCAGTCCCACGCGTGCCAGGAGATGACGGCCTTGCGGAAGAACCCGATCCCCGGATCAATGACCACGCGATGCTCGGGCACCCCCGCCTTCCAGATGATTTGCAGGCTTTCCTCCAGGAGGTGCCGCACCGTGCCGATCGGGTCCCGCGCCTCCGGTTCCCTCTCGGACGCCATGAGGATCACGCCGCGCGCCCGCCGGGCGATGATCTCTGCCATGCCGGGGTCGTGGCGCAGGCCGCTCACGTCGTTGATCACGTCCGCACCGGCGTCCAGCGCGGCCAGGGCCACCCGGCTCCGCGTCGTATCGGCGGAAATGGGGACGGCCGTGACCTTGCGGACGACGCCGATCGCCCAGGCCAGACGTCGGATCTCCTCGTCCTCCGTGATCTGGGTCGCCAGATACGGGGCCGTGGACATCGCCCCGATATCCAGCACATCCGCCCCTTCGGCCGCCATCTGCTCTGCTTTCTGCCGCAGCGAGTCCTCCCCCTCTGCCACCGAGCCCGAATAGAAGGACTCGGGACTCACGTTGATGGCGCCCACCAGGCGCACGGGGAATCCGTCGCCGACTTCCAGCTCCGCCAGATTCGCATAGGCGGTCATGGGCCGTGCTCCGCGGCCATCCGCCATGTCGGCGGCAGCATGTAGCGCCTCCTTCCCGGAAAGACGAACGGCGCCAGGAGGATTGGCCCTGACGCCGTCACGCTCTGCAGGCTTCCCCCGGCCGTCACGCCGATTTCTTGTCCCCCACCAGGATCCGCAGCATATCGATAGGCAACGGGAAGATGATGGTGGAGTTCTTCTCCGTCCCGATCTCGGTGAGGGTCTGCAGGTAGCGCAGTTGGATGGTGACGGGCTCCGAGGCGATGACCCGGGCCGCCTGGGCCAGCTTCTCCGAGGCCAGCAGCTCGCCCTCGGCGTGGATGATCTTGGCGCGCTTCTCGCGCTCGGCCTCGGCCTGCTTGGCCATGGCCCGCTGCATCTCCTGGGGCAGGTCAATGAACTTGACCTCCACGGCGCTGACCTTGATCCCCCACGGCTCGGTGTGCTCGTCAATGATCCGCTGGAGCTTCTGGTTGATCCGGTCCCGCTCGGAGAGCAGCTCGTCCAGCTCCGACTGGCCCAGGACGCTCCGCAGGGTGGTCTGGGCCATCTGGGAGGTGGCGAACAGGTAGTCCTCCACCGCTACCACGGCCCGCTCTGGATCCATCACCCGGAAGTAGATGACGGCGTTCACCTTGAGGGAGACATTGTCCTTGGTGATGGTATCCTGGGAGGGCACGTCCATGGCCACCGTCCGCAGGCTGACCTTCACCATCTTGTCGATGACGGGGATCAGCAGAATCAGGCCGGGGCCATTGCCGTTCCCCCCGGGGTTGAGCAGGGCTTTGGACACCCGGCCCAGGCGGAAGATGACCGCCCGCTCGTACTCCCGCAGGACCTTCACACCGCTGGAGAAGATGTACAAGAGCACGACGATGACGAACAGCGTTGGGACGACCGCAAACGGTAGATTCATCCTGACCTCCCCATCGCGACGGGGTCGGACGCCGCCGTCGCGCGTTGGACCGGGACGACCTTGAGCGTGAGGCCGTCCATCCCCGTGATCCGGACCGATTCGCCGGCCTCCACCACGCCGTCGCCCTCGGCATTCCACAGCTCCCCGCGGAGGAAGACCTGCCCCCGTGGCGCCAGCCGGGTCCGCACCACCCCGACCTCGCCGATCAGCCCCTCCATGCCGGTGACCGTCTTGGTGCGCAGGGCCTTCACCCCTGCACCCACCACGAAGATGAAGAAAACGGCGGTGCTGCCGGCCGTCCCCACAATGGCCCACAGAGAGATTCGCATGTAAGGGACCGGGGCGTCAATGAGCATCATGGAGCCCAGGATCATGGCGGCGATGCCCCCGGCGGTCAGCACCCCGTGCGAGACGATTTTGATCTCCGCGATGAACATCACGATGGCCAGGAGGATGAGCAGGACCCCGGCATAGTTGATGGGCAACTGCTGGAAGGCATACAGGGCCAGGATCAGGGCGATCCCCCCCAGGACCCCGGGCAGGATGGCCCCGGGGGTGCTGAACTCGAAGTAGAGGCCGGCCAGGCCCAGGATCAGCAAGAGGTAGGCGATCGTCGGATCGGTGATGATCCTCAGGATCTTCTCCCGAAGGTTCATCTCCTCGCGGTGGATGACCGCGTTCTTGGTCTCGATCTTCACCTTGCCCGCCGCCGTGGTGACGACGCGGCCGTCAATGGCCTGGAGGAGGTCATCCAGCTTCGGGCTGATCACGTCAATCAGCTTGGCCTTCAGGGCCTCGGTCTCGGTCTTGGCCGTGGCCTTCCGCACCCACTCCTCGGCCAGGTCAATGGGGCGCCCGCGCTTCTCCGCGATGGTCCGCATATAAGCCGCGGCGTCGTTGGTGACCTTCTTCTCCATGGTCTTGTCCATCGGCCCGCCCATGGCCACGGGTGCCGCGGCGCCGATGTTGGTCCCGGGCGCCATGGCGGCGATGTGGGCCGCCACGGTGATGAACGCCCCGGCCGAGGCCGCCCGCGCCCCGCTGGGGGCCACGTAGACCACGATGGGCCGCTCGGCCGCCAGCATCTCCTTGATGATGACCCGCATGGAGGTGTCCAGGCCGCCGGGCGTATCCAGCTCGATGACCAGGGCAGCCACCTTGTCCTTCTCGGCTTGCTTGATGGCGGTGACGATGTAGTCGGCCGAGCTGGGGGAGATCACGCTCTCCACCCGGATGACGTTGACCTGGCGGGCAAAGGCCGCTCCGGGCTGGACGAGCAGACACACGGCGAGTGCCACCAGGAGGGCCCTGGCGAACAGGGGGAGGCGGGAAAGCATTGTGAGGCGCATGGAGACCTTTGGGGTCCGGGATGAGCCCATCACCCGGCTGGATTATAGCATACCCAGATGCCGCAAGATAGCCGGGGCGATGTCGGTGAGGTCCTTGATCCCGGCGGCCGCCTCCGCGGCCCCTGCCCCCCAGAGGACCGTCGGAACCGGATTTCGGGTGTGCCGGCTGGTGGAAAGATCCTCCAGGTTGCCGTGGTCGCTGGTCAGGATGACGAGGTCGGCGGAACGGTCAGTTATTGAGAGGACCCCATCCAGGAGTGCCTCCAGATCCTCCAGGATCTCGACACCCCGCGCCATGTCCTGGGTGTGGCCGGCCCGGTCCGTGAGGAAGTGCTCGTACATGGTGAAGGCGTGGCGGTGGGCCAGGCAGGCGAGCCGCCTTCCGGCCTCGCCAGGGGTAATGGTCGGCAGCGAGTACCCCCGTTCGGGCAGGAGCCGGTTGGTGAAATCGTGAAACAGCGCCTCGCCCCGCGCCAGATCGTCGAGCGTCCGGAACCGGAGGCCCGCGCGCAGCGTGGCGACCGTGCTGACCGAGAGGAACCGGGGAAGGTTTGCCAGGAAGGCCGGGGTGTAGGCGTTGGCGAAGGTGGCCTCGCCCCCAGCGGCTTTTACGCAACTGAAGAGGGACCGGCCATCCAGGATTTCCGCCAGCGACTTCGTGCAGTAGCCGTTGATGTGCCGTCCCATGGCCGCGGGCGCGTTCACGCCCGCCAGGATCGAGGTCTGCCCCGTCGCGCTCTGGGGCAAGCCGGCGACGCCCAGACAGGCGTCGGTCGGGATCAGGGTGGCCGCGGGGTCTGGGGCGGGGCAATCCCGGAGCAGGCGCAGCCGGCGGAGGCGCGCGCGGGCCACCGGGTTCCTACCCGGATCGTCCTCGCCCAGCCCCAACCCATCCACGAAGAGCAACAGGACGCCCATGCCTACCTCTCACTCAATGCGTTCGAGCGTTCGGGGCACCCACGCCACGGTGGTCCGCCTTTGAGCGGACCGCGGTGCCGTGGGTCCCGGTAGTTCGGAGGTTCCTCCGAGCCATGATACCGTCGCACTCCCGAAGGCTTCCGACATTCCGCGAACACCCGAACAACCGAACCATCGAACCGCCGAACGCTTTTGAGATCACCGAGCCGCGAAGAATCGCTGGAGATCCTCCGGCGAACTGGTCACCGGGCAAGAGGGGAGACTTTCCAGGAAGACGCTCCCGTAGCGGCGGGTGAGCAGGCGGCTGTCCAGGATGCACAGGGCACCGCGGTCCTGTTCGCTCCGGATCAGCCGGCCCAGGCCTTGCCGCAGCGTGATGATCGCGGACGGGACCTGATAGTCCCAGAACGGGTCGCCACCCTGCTGCTGGATGTATTCCAGGCGCGCTTCCAGGACCGGATCGCCCGGGAACCCGAAGGGAAGCTTGTGGACGATGACGCAGCTCAACGCCTCGCCGACGACATCCACGCCCTGCCAGAAGCTTCGCGTCGCCAGCAGGACCGATGCCACCTCCTCGCGGAACCGGTCCAGCAGCTCCGTCCGGGGCGCCTGGCCCTGGACCATGAGGGGGAACGGAAGCCGGCCCTGAAGCAGGCGGTGAGTCGTCTCCATGGCGTCCAGGCTGGTGAAGAGCACCAGGGCCCGGCCCTGGGAGATCTCCAGGATGCCGCGGATTTCCTCGGCCGCGGCCTCGACGAACCCCGGTCTCCGGGGATCGGGCAGGTGGCGCGGAATATACAGGATGGCCTGGCGCGCGTAGTCGAAGGGCGAGGCGGCGTGAAACTCCCGCGCCTCCAGGATGCCGAGGCGGCTTCGCAGAAAGTCGAAGCGGCCGGCGGTCGAGAGGGTCGCCGAGGTCAGGATGACCGCGTCCGCCGACTCCAGAATCGTCCGGCGGAAATCCGCCGACACATCCAGCGGTGAGCTGCGAAGGAAGACACCGCGGCCCCGCCGCTCGGACCAGCGGACCATGGGCGGCCCGCCCGGGGTGTCAGGGGGCTCACCCGCGGAATCGAAGAAGCCCTGCAGGATCCCGGCCTGCTCCCGCGCCCGCCGCGCGCAGTGGAGGAGGCCCTCCGGCTTCCCGGGAACCGCCTGGACGAGGTCGTGCAGCAGGTGGAGCGCCTGCACCAACTCCCGCCCGGTCTCCCGGCAGTTCCCCTCCAGGGCCTCCGGACGCAGGCGGCGCATGCCCTCGGGGAGGTCCAGCATCTGGAAGAAGCGCAGGGAGGCCTCCGCCAGGCGACTGAGCTGGGAAGGGATGCTCCGATCCTCGGTGGGGGCGTTCGTCCACTCGCGGTGCGCGTCGCGGACCAGCCGCTCGACGCGGAGGTTGCTGATCTCGACGCCGAAGAAGTCGGTGGCAACATCCTCCAGGAGGTGCGCCTCGTCCAGGACGAGCACGTCGTAGGATGGGATCACCTGGAACTGGCTGCCGTCCCGCAGGACCGCGTCGGCCAGGAGGAGGTGGTGGTTCACGATGACGAGGTCGGCCGCGCCGGCCTCTTGCCGCATCCGGGTGAGGAAGCAAGCGTCGTAGTCCTCGCACGAGGTGCCCACGCAGGTCTCGGACCAGGCGGCGATGTCGTCCCAGAGCGGATCCGGCTCGGGGAGGAACGTGAGCTCCGCCCGGTCGCCCCGCGCCGAGGTGGCGGACCACGCCTGGATCTTCAGCAGCGTCTGGCGCTGGGGCCGGGTGTGCGTCTCCGTGAGCGACCGGCGCAGATTTCGGCGGCAGAGGTAGTTCGAGCGGCCCTTCATGAGGCTGGCGACGAACTTCCGGGGAAGCGCCGAGGCGAGGAGCGGGACGTCCTTGAAGAACAGCTGGTCTTGCAGGGTCTTGGTCCCGGTGGCGACGACGGTCTTCCGCCCGCTCAGGATCGCCGGGACCAGATAGGCCAGCGTCTTGCCGGTTCCGGTCCCGGCCTCGGCCAGGAGCGTCTCGCCGGCCGCCATCGCCTGTTCGACGGCTTGGGCCATCTGGAGCTGGGCAGGCCGGTACTCGAAGTCGGCCAGCGCCGAGCTGAGCAGCCCGCGGGGGCCAAAGACGGCCGCCAGTGCCGCGTCACCGTCTGTCTCAACCTGACGCGGAGTGCGCCTCATGCTCCTCGATCGGCAATCGGGTTGGGGAAAAATATGGATGGACTAGCGACCCTGGGCCTTGACCTCCGCCCACAGGGCATCCATCTCCTCGAGGGTCGCCTGGCGTAACGATCGGCCGCGCCGGGCCAGCTCCTCCTCGATGTAGCGGAAGCGCGCGATGAAGCGGTCGATGGTCTTGCGGAGCGCCTCCTCCGGGTTGACCGCCAGGAACCGGCTGAGGTTCACCAGGGCGAAGAGGAGATCGCCCAGCTCCGCCTCCATTTTCTCTGCCGCCTGGCCCTGCATGGCATCCCGGAGCTCGACCAGTTCCTCCTCGACCTTCCGGAAGACCTCCTGCGCCTCCTTCCAGTCGAAGCCGACGCGCGACGCCTTCTCCTGCAGGCGGTGGGCACGGAGCAGGGCCGGCAATTCCCGCGGCACCCCGTCCAGGAGGGAGGTCTGGCCTTTCGCCTTCCGGCGTTCGCCCTGCTTGATCTGCTCCCAGTTGAACAGGACATCCTGGGCGGTCTCGGCCTTCTCGTCGCCGAAGACGTGGGGATGGCGCCGCACGAGCTTGTCGTTGATGGCCGCCAGAACATCCGCGATGGTGAAGGCGCCGGACTCCTCCGCCATCTGGGCATGGAAGACCACCTGGAGCATGAGGTCGCCCAGTTCCTCCCTGAGCTTCGCCGGATCCTGCTCGTCAATGGCTTCCAGAACCTCGTAGGTTTCTTCGATGAGGTAAGGCTTGATGCTTTCCGACGTCTGCTCCCGGTCCCAGGGGCAGCCGTTCTCCCCTCGGAGGCGGGCCATGATCTCCACCAGATCGGCAAACAACGTCTCGGGTGTATCCGACACGGTGGTCATGCTCCTTGATTGATATGCGGGATTCGCTCCCCACGGGACGGACAATGCTACGATACGGGGAAAGGCCATGCCGGGCAAGCAGAATGTTCCCGGCCCGCCCATCAACTCTCGGCTCGCGGTCCGCCTATGGCGGATCTGGCGCTAGCCGGATCCGCAGGGCGGATCCGCCTCTGGCGCGACTCTCGGCTCTACGCTCTCAGTCCCCGGCTCCTCCGCCCCCCCTTTCTCGGCTCGCGGCTCGCGGCTCTCCGCTATCGGCCCCCAGCATCCCGAGGGTCGAACAGATACAGACGTGTATCCATAAGCATCCGGGGCCTTTCCATCCCGGGACGCGCGCTCGCCCCATCACATGAGCCTTTCCGGGGCCTTGCGGCCGTGCAGGAGGTTGGCATGTCCGCTGCTTCACTCATCGGCCAAGCGGGGGAGGTGGTCGATGGTGACTTCGATGACGGTCGGTCTGTGGCGGGTGGCTGGACTCTTCCTGGTGGGGTTGCTCGTACCGGGAGGGAGCCTGATCGTTCTCTCAGCACTCCTCGCCGAGCGGGCCCGGAGGAGCAGGTCCACCCCACCCGTCCTCGACAGGAGTGAATCCCAATGAAAGAGCGCATCATCCTCCTCGCCGCCCTCGCCGAGGCCGTCGCGGGCGGGCAGCCTCACCGGTTCGAGGGGCTGGTCAAGGCGGCCTACGAGGCCGGGGCCGACCGGGAAGATCTGCTCACCGCGGTCGAGATCGGCCGGGTGATCGGCGAGGTCTCTGGACCCGTGCTGACGGAAGCCTGCGCGACCGTTCAGGCATGGCAGTGGATGGTGGTCCATCGCCTCACGCACCGAGCAGACGTGGAGGCGAAGACCAGACGGAGGGAGCGGTGGGCTCTGTCTATTCCGCGGTGATAACTTTCATTCTGCTGTTCCCGTGGGGGATCCTGGCGGTGACGATCCTCGGGAACCTGCACGCCCGGCTCGTCCACAAGGTGCGGTCCAGCACTTGCGATTTCCCTCACTGATTCGTGGGGTGTCCCACTGGATGTCCTCGCCGCCCATGAGGCGCGGCAACCCTCGTCCGGATCCCGCCCAGCCGTCGGGCCGGGCCGTCGCGTCCCTCACGGCTTCGCGACCAGGCCCGTCCACACCTGCGAGTTTGGCCTTGCCAGGCGGGAGGGCGTCTGCTATAGGTTCCGCCCGATGGGTACGATACTGGTCGCTTTGCTTGCCGGAGGCCTCCTGGTGCCGGCCTCGGCCGCCTTCGCCGAGGCGGCGATCTACGTCTACGTGGACGAGGCCGGCACGGCGCACTTCACCGACGCCCCCACCAAGCCGTACTACCGCCCTCTCCCCGCCTTTGGGCTTCCGCGCGGCGTGAACCTCGTGCGGGGCCAGTACGCCGACCTCATCAACCAGGTTTCCACGGAGGAGGGGGTGGACCCGGAACTGGTCCGGGCGATCATCCGGGCCGAATCCAACTTCGACCCCTCCGCCGTCTCGCGCAAGGGGGCCCAGGGCCTGATGCAGCTCATGCCCGGCACCGCCGGGCGCTACGCCGTTGGCAACGCGTTTGATCCCGCGTCGAACATCCGCGGCGGTGTCCGGTACCTTCGCTTCCTCCACGACATGTTTTCCGGCCGGCTGCCCCTGGCGCTCGCCGCCTACAATGCCGGAGAGAACGTCGTCCTCCGGTACAACGGCGTGCCGCCCTATCCGGAGACGCGGCAATATGTGAACCGCGTCCTGGGGTTCTACGGACGCAGCGAACCGGTTGCGATCCGGACCGGCGCGGGGCCATCCCCCCGACGCGTCCGGACCGACGTGGCCCAGTTCGTTCCCTCCACCCCGAGCGTGTTCCGGAGGGTGGATGCAGATGGAACTCCCCTCTACACGAACCTGCCACCACTGGTCCAATCGCCTCCGGGTTCCACCCGCTAACCCGCATTATTCACGAACGGACCGGTGAATTCTCCGGATCAAATGACCAATGATGGTGGGCGCGCACAGCGCGCCGTCAAGGGGCTTCACGGAACTCCCATCCACAATTGGTCATTGGCCATTGGGATTTGGTCATTCCCCGCGATTATTCGCGAACATGTTCGCGAATAATCCGGGCTAAGGCCCCCTGCGGCCGGCGGGGGTGGTCCTGCCGGTGCTGTTTTCCCTCCACTACCTCGCCGGCGTTTTCCTTGACAGGCCTGGGCCCCAGGACTAGACTCGTCCGACCGTTTCTCGGTTCCGAGAATCTCGTATGTTGCGCGGAGGGGGGCGTTGTGAAGCGATTGATCGACGTGGATCCGGAGATCGCAGAGGTCGTCCGACTGGAGACGGATCGGCAAGGATCAAAGCTGGAGCTCATTGCCTCCGAGAACTTCGTGAGCCAGGCAGTCATGGAGGCGGCCGGATCCCCATTGACCAACAAGTATGCGGAAGGCTACCCGGGAAAACGCTACTACGGCGGCTGCGAGTTCGTGGACCGAGCCGAGAGCCTGGCCATCGAGCGGGCCAAGCAGCTTTTCGGGGCCGATCACGTGAACGTGCAGCCCCACTCCGGCGCCCAGGCCAACATGGCGGCCTACTTCGCCGTCCTGGAGCACGGCGACACGATCCTCGGACTCAACTTGGCGCACGGGGGCCATCTCACGCACGGCAGCCCGGTCAATTTCTCCGGCCGCTTCTTCACGATCATCCCCTACGGTGTGGACCGGGAAACCGAACGGATCGACATGGCCGAGGTCCGGCGCCTGGCGCGGGAGCACCGGCCCAAGCTGATCGTCACCGGCGGCAGCGCCTACCCCCGCACGCTGAACTTCGCCGCGTTCCGCGAGGTGGCGGAGGAGGTCGGCGCCCTCCTCATGGCGGACATCGCCCATCCCGCGGGGATCATCGCGGCCGGGTTGCACCCCTCGCCCATCCCGTACTGCGACCTGGTCACCACCACGACGCACAAGACGCTCCGGGGCCCCCGCGGGGGCATGATCATGTGCAAGGAGGCCTATGCGGCCGCGGTGAACAAGAGCATCTTCCCCGGCATGCAGGGCGGCCCGCTGATGCACATCATCGCGGCCAAGGCGGTGGCCTTCAAAGAGGCGCTCACGCCGGAGTTCCGCGCCTACCAGAAGCAGATCACCGGGAATGCGGCCGCGCTGGCCGAGGCCCTGCTCTCCGCCGGGTTCCGCCTGGTGTCGGGCGGCACGGACACCCACCTGATGCTGGTGGACCTGACCTCCAGGGGGCTCACGGGCAGGGCGGCCGAGACGGCCCTGGACCAGGCCGGCATCACCGCGAACAAGAACGCCATCCCCTTCGACGTGAAGCCCCCCACGGTCACCTCCGGCATCCGGCTGGGGACGCCCGCCCTCACGACGCGGGGCATGCGGGAGGCCGAGATGCGGCACGTGGCGGGCCTCATCGCCGAGGTGCTGGAGAACATCGAGGATGCAACCCGGCTGGCCCGCGTGGCGGCGCAGGTGCGGGAACTGTGCGCCGTGTTCCCCCTGTACCGGGAGCGACTGGCCCCCTAACAGGCCCGTACGGCGGAGCAACCGCGGTGCGTTGTCCCTACTGCAGCCACATGTCGGAGAAGGTGGTGGACTCCCGCGAGGGGAAGGACGGCGAGGTCATCCGCCGGCGCCGGGAGTGCCTGCAGTGCCACCGGCGATTCACCACCTATGAGCGGATCGAGGAGATCCACTTCATGGTGGTGAAGAGGGACGGGCGCCGCGAGCCCTTCGACCGGCACAAGCTCCTCAGCGGCCTCCTGAAGGCCACGCAGAAGCGGCCGGTGAGCGTGGCCCAACTGGAAGAGATCGTGGACGACATCGAGGCTCGCCTCACGGAGAAGCCGGACCGGGAGATCGCCTCCACCGAGGTGGGCGAGTTGATCATGCGGCGCCTGCACGACCTGGACGAGGTGGCCTACGTCCGGTTTGCCTCGGTCTACCGCCAGTTCAAGGACGTTCACCAGTTCGTGGAAGAGGTCAAGGGCCTCCTCAATTCGGACAAGAAGACCAAGGAGTAGCAGGGTGCCGACAGGGGCCCGGGAGTCCGCTTCGGGCGGATTCCGCGCAGGGCTCCGTGTGTCCGGAGACATGCGGAAGTTCTATCCCATGATGGTGGACGTGGCGGGGAAACGCTGCCTGGTGGTGGGCGGCGGCAGGGTGGCGGAGCGCAAGGTCCTTTCGCTCGTGGAGTGCGGTGCGGAGGTCGAGGTGGTCAGCCCCTCGACGACCGCCCGGCTGGCGGCACTGGCCTCGGCGGGTCGCCTGCGCCTGCGGCGCCGGCCCGTGCGACCCACCGACCTGCGGGGCGCCTTCCTGGTGGTGATGGCCACCGACGATGCGCAGGTGAACCGGGAGGTCGCAGAGACGGTCCGCAGCGCCGGCGGCCTGGTGAACGTGGCGGACGATCCCGACGCCTGCACGTTCCTGGTCCCCTCGGTGGTGCGGCGCGGCGATCTGACCATCGCCATCTCCACCGGAGGTGGCAGCCCGGCCCTGGCCAAGAAGCTCCGCCAGCGGCTGGAGCAGACCATCGGCCCGGAGTACGAGGCGTTCCTGGGCGCCCTCCGCACCCTGCGGGAACGGGCCCGCCGGGCCATTGCCGATCCGGAGGAACGGCAGGCCATCTACCGGCGGGCCGTCGACTCGGATCTCTTCGAGCAGGTCGCCCGCGGCGACCCGGTCGCGGTGGCGGCACGGATCGAGGATCTCCTACAGGCCGCTCCACGGGCGGGGGCCGGAACCTAACCCGGATAATTCACGAAGGGACGCGTGAATCATCCGGATCAAATGACCAATGACCAATTTCCAATGACCAATGATGGTGGCGGCGCGGAGCGCGCCGTCAAGTGGCTCCCTGCAACTGGGATCAGTCATTGGTCATTGGCCATTGGGATTTGCTCATTGCCCGAGATTATTCGCGAAGGGATTCGCGAATAATCCGGGCCAAGGAGCCGACTGGGCGGTCATGGCCATTGATCAATTCTTTTTCTACCTCGCGCTCCTCGGGTATCTCCTCGGGACGCTGCACTACCTCCTGCACATCGCCAGCCGGCGGCTGAGCATCGGCCGGGCGGCCACCTACGCGACCCTGGCCGGCTTCGGCGCCCACACGCTCTCCCACATCTTCCGGATCTACGCCCTGCGCCGCCCCCCCTTGGGCAGCCTGTACGAGAGCCTGTCCTTCTTCGCCTGGGCCATCGTTCTGATCTATCTCATCACCGAGTTCCGGTACGGCAACCGCGTCATCGGGGCCTTCGTGCTGCCCATGGTGGTGCTGGCCGGCTCCGCGGCCGCGGCCCTCCCCCGCCGCATCGCCGAACTGGGGCCCACCCTCCAGGGGGTCGGGTTGTGGATCCACGTGGCCCTGGCCATCTTCGGCAATGCGGCCTTCGCCCTGACGTTCTGTACGGGCCTGATGTACCTCCTGCAGGAGCGGCAACTGAAGTCGCGGCATCCCGGAAAGATGCACTTCCGGCTGCCGTCGCTGGAGCTCTTGGACGACGTGGGGGTGAAGTCGCTGCTGTTCGGGTTCCCGCTGCTCACGCTGGCCCTCATCACCGGATCCATCTGGGCGGAGTACACCCGGGGATCCTTCCTGCCGCTGTACGGCCGCGAGACCTGGTCCATCCTGAGCTGGCTGATCTACGCCGGGCTGCTGTACGCCCGGCTGTCCGCGGGCTGGCGCGGCCGCAAGGCGGCGATCCTGGCCATCATCGGCTTCTGCCTGGTGCTCTTCACCTTGATCGGGGTGAGCTTGCTCAGGGGTGGACGGGTGCTGTAGGCCCCCCCGGATTGCGGGTCATGGAAATTCTGGTTGTCGGATTGAGCCATAAAACCGCGCCCATCGAGCTGCGCGAGCGGCTGTACGTCGCAGAGGCCGATCTGCCCAAGCCGCTGGAGATGCTGGGGGAGTCGACGGACCTCGTGGAGCGGATGCTCGTGGCCACGTGCAACCGGGTGGAGGTCTATGCGGCTGCGGACGGCGCCGTCCAGAAGGCGGTCGAGGGGATCACCGACTGCCTGGCCACGTACCGCAACGTGCCGAAGGCGGATTTCCTTGACAAGCTGTACACCTACACCGCCGGGGAGGCGGTCCGGCACGTCTTCCGCGTCGCCTCCAGCCTGGACTCCATGGTGGTGGGGGAGCCCCAGATCCTGGGTCAGGTGAAGACCGCCTATTCCATCGCCCAGGCCCGGGAGGCCACCGGCATGATCCTGACCAACCTCATGGAGCAGGCGTTCCATGTCGCCAAGCGCGTGCGGAGCGAGACCGGCATCGCCACCTCGGCCGTGTCCGTTTCCTCGGCAGCCGTGGAGCTGGCCCGGAAGATCTTCGGCGACCTGGCCGGCCGGTCCGTGCTCATCATCGGGGCGGGCGAGATGGCCGAACTGGCGCTGCGCCACCTCCTGGACGACGGGGTCCGCTCGGTCCTGGTGGCCAATCGGAGCTACGATCGCGCCGTGGCCCTCGCGCAGCAGTTCCATGGTCGCGCCGTGACCTTCGAGGCCTTCCGCCAGGAGATGGTGTCGGCCGACATCGTGATCAGCTCGACCGCGGCGCCCCACGTGATCCTGAAAAAGGAGGACATGCAGGCCATCATCCAGCAGCGCCGCCATCGGCCGATCTTCCTCATTGATATCGCCCATCCCCGCGACATCGACCCAGCGTGCAACGAGGTGGACAACGTTTATCTGTACGATATTGACGACCTGCAGGCGGTGGTCGCGTCTAACCTGCAGGAGCGCGCGGGGGAGGCGGAACGGGCCGAGGCGATCATCGAGCGGGAGGTTGGCGTGTACCTCAACTGGCTGCGCTCGCTGGACGTGGTCCCGACGATCGTTTCCCTCCGGGAGCGGGTGGAGGAGATCCGGGACGCCGAGCTGCAGAAGGCCATGGGCCGGCTGGGCGACCTGACGCCCGAGCAACGCGAGGCCATCGCCGCTATGAGTCGCGCCATGGTCAACAAGATCCTCCACCAGCCGATGACAGAGCTGAAGCGGCGGGCCGCCCACCAGGAGGGACCCCGCTACACGACAGTCCTGCGGCGGCTCTTCGGGCTGGATCCGTCGCCGGACATCCGGCGCGGCACAGGAGCAAGTGCGACGCCCAAGGTTCTCCGGATCGGGACCCGGGCCAGCGTCCTGGCACTCTGGCAGGCAAAACATGTGGCTGCCCGTCTACAGGCAGCCTGGCCAGATGCCAATGTCTCCTTCGTGGCGATGAAGACCGCAGGAGACAAGATCCAGCAGGTTGCCCTGTCCCAGGTGGGCGGGAAGGCCCTTTGGGTGCAGTCCATGGAAGAGGCTCTGCTGGATGGCCGCATCGATCTGATCGTCCACAGCATGAAGGATGTCCCCACGGACCTCCCGCACGGCCTAACGATCGCCGCCGTGACCGAGAGGGAGGATCCCCGGGACGTTCTCATTTCCCGATCCGGGCTGACCCTGGCCGAACTGCCACCCGGTGCGGCTCTGGGCACCAGCAGCCTGCGGCGTCAGGCCCAGATTCTCCACCGCCGGCCGGACCTCCGGATGGTGGTCCTCCGCGGCAACGTCCACACACGAGTCCGAAAACTGGATGCGGGTGAGCTGGACGCCATAATCGTCGCGGCGGCCGGGATCAAGCGGCTTGGACTGTCGGAGCGGATCACCGAATACTTTTCTCCTGATGTGTGCCTTCCTGCCATCGGCCAGGGGGTCCTAGGCATCGAGATTCGGGCGGAGGATTCAGTAACCGCTCGGGCCGTTGCCGTCCTGGACCACCGGGAAACACACAGGGTGATCCTGGCGGAACGGGCGTTTTTGCGTCGGCTGGGAGGCGGATGCCAGGTCCCGGTAGCTGCCCACGGCCAGGTGGAAGGTGATTCGATTCGCTTGAAAGGCCTCGTAGCAAGCCTGGACGGAAAAACGATCATCGAGGGGGAGGTGGCGGGACCGATGACGGACCCGGAGGCGCTGGGAGCGAGTTTGGCAGACCATCTACTTGAGCACGGGGCGGCGCCCATTCTCGAAGAGCTATTTGGTCGCCCTACCTCCGGAGGACCCCACGAAGCTTATGATTGATACTCCCTGACGGGCGCTGCGACTCGTGGTTGGTCCAACCCTCGTGATTCTCTCGGTGGCATCCATTACTCCAGCGCCTTAGTTCCCGGTACGCGAGCCCCCGCCCGGAAATTTCGACTTCGCTTCAAACCGGCCAACCTGGCTGGCTGTGTATCTTGTCTTGTACTGAATGAGACGCCGCACATCCAGGGAAAACCCATCTCTAAGTGTTTAGAAAATCAATGACTTTTTCCTTCCGTAGCCTTGCTTGAGAAAACTCTTGACATTGGGTTCTCAGCTTTTGTAGTATGCCGAATAACGTATACCGTATAAGGTTTTTGTTTAAGCGAGACGACGAACAGCGAATATGTGGTGAACTGATGGCAGTGGCCTCAGCCTCTGCGCCGCAACGAAGTGTTTCGTACTCGCCACTCGTCAGCCTGACGTTCGAGGCGTCCCCGGAGGCACAGCGTCGTACGGCAGCATGGTCCACCGGACTGAAGGTCCCTCCCCCACCTCCGCCTCCCATTGATCCGGATCAACGGGCTACCATTGCTTCCTCGCGAAGCCGGGCCGTTTCAGAGATTGCGGTGCGGCGAGATCGGCTGCTTCGTGCCTTGACCGGCCGTCCGGACGTTCGTGTCACGCTCGCCCCTACGGCCCGCGACGCGGCGGACGCCGTTCTCGCTGCAGCCTCCGGATGCCGGATCGTTGCCATGAACAAGTCCGGAACGGTGGCCGGGGAGATCGGACCGCTCCTTGCCGATGCCGGCCTGACATTGATCGACACCTATCTCCAATCCCTTCCAGAAGTGCCCCACCCGCCGATGCCGGCCTGGGAGATGCCGTCGATCCCTGCCTCGCTGGTGGAGCAGGCGGCCACGGTTCAGCCGCTCCAGCCGGGAGGGGGCGTCAGGGAATTTGTCGCGGTCCTGGGTGTCAGCGCCGCCTCCGCCAACGGGCGCTTTTATTTCGTCCAGCATATGGACAACATCACCCGGATGGTGGCGGAGGCCCAGATCATTGTGGTTGTCGTCCCCCTGGAGAAAATCACCGGCGATCAAACCGAGGCAGAAGATCTCTGCCGGGCCCAGGCCCGCCACGGCATTCAGGGCTTGTACCGGGATTTCAGCCGGCGTGACCGCGGGGGGCTTGCCCTAGAGGACTTGCCTCTCCTCGACAGACCGGGAGGCTTGGGCCTTTCCCTGAACGTGATCCTCCTGGACAACGGACGGTCCGCCTTGGCGCGGCAACCGGCAGGCGACCTCCTTCGCTGCATCGGGTGCCGGGCCTGCGCGGTGGCCTGTCCGACCCAAAGGTACTTCGGTGGTCCCGCCAACTTGAACCCCCGCGAATACATCCTCGGGGCCCTGCAGGGCCGAGTCGAGGATGTCAGCCTTTGCGTCCTCTGTGGCCTCTGCAAGGACGCTTGCCCGGTGGATATCGACATGCCTCGCTTCCTGGCAGAGCGGAAGGCCCGGGAGGCGGAGACCCGGGGGGTCACGCTCAGTTCGTGGCTGCTCGGGAATGCTCGGACGGTCTCCCGGTTAAGCAGCGCGGTTGCGCCCTTGGCGAACGCCATGCTCGCCAATCCTCTGGCCCGGACACTCATGGAGAAGACGACCGGCATCACCCGGAACCATCGACTCACCCGATACGCCAGCGAGAGCTTCGAGGCCTGGTGGGCTCGACATACACCCCGGACCGGGGGAAGGAAGGTCGCCTACTTTACCGGCTGCTATGCCACCTATAGTGCCCCGGAGATCGCTCGGGCCTTCGTCGAGGTCATGGAGCGGAACGGGTTCGAAGTGGTCCGACCTCCCCAGCGCTGCTCTGGCCTCCCGCTGATCGCCAATGGACAGGAGGCGGCCGCCCGAGGGGACGCCCAATTCAACCTGGCACAGCTCGGGGCGTTGGTGCGGGAAGGGTGCGAGATCGTCACGACGTGCACGAGCTGCAGCTATACCCTGCGGAAAGAATACCCCCGCCTCCTGGGGGACGCGGCCAGCGAGCTGACCGCTCGCGTCCATGACGCAACCTCTTTCATCATGGCCCTGTATGCGCGCAACGAGTTGAAGCCACCCCTCGGCCGGATTGAGGCCGCGGTCGCCTATCATCTGTCCTGCCACGGTCGTGCCTCGGGTCTGGGGGACACCTCGGTTCGCCTCATGAACCTGATCCCGGGCATCCAGGCCGCGGCGGTCAACCGGGGGTGCTGCGGGCAGGCGGGCACCTTCGGCCTGAAGTGCGGCAACTATGGGATGGCGATGCAGATCGGCAGCCCGTTGCTGGAGGCGATCCGACGCCCCGAGATAGATATCCCATCCACCGATTGCCCCACCTGTAAGATGCAGATGGAGCACGGGAGTGGCCGGCCAGTGATGCATCCAGTCATTCTCCTGCGGGATTCATACGTGGCGGCCCGCCCGGCGGAAACGGAACCCCATGGGACTCATCGAGACGCGTAATCTGGGCGACCAAGTGTACGAGATGCTCCGCGAGCGCTTCCGGAGCGGTAACCTGGCCCCGGGAACCAAGCTGCACGAGCCAGACTTGGCGCAGGAACTGGGGGTCAGCCGGACCCCGGTTCGCGAGGCCATCCAGCGCCTGCAACGGGAGGGCTTGGTCCGGATCTCGCCGCACCGCGGGGCCTTCGTGGTGAACCTGGCCTGGCGAGACCTGGAAGACCTTTGTGATGTCCGGGAGGGGTTAGAGGGTATCGCTGCGCGGCTGGCCGCCACGCGAATCAGCGAGGAAGAGCTGGACCGGGTCGAGGCGGGGCTGAAGCAACGAGAACAGGCGCTGACGGATCCATCCAGAGAACCGGAAAGGCCTGCGGTCGACTTCCACGACGCAATCCTGCGGGCCAGCGGCAACGAACGCCTCATTCGGGAGATGGGAACCATCCAGGACCTCCTGGGCATGATCCGGACTGATTCGGCGGCCGTGGCCGGCCGCGCCAGCAAGTCGCTGGCGGAGCATTGGAAGATCCTGCGCGCTCTCCGGGCGAGGGACCCGGATACGGCGGAACGGGGAATGCGGGCCCACATCCGCACGGCTAAAGAGAACATCCTGCGCCATCTGGTGGGCCAGCCGTCGTCGCCGAGATGAGAGGGGAATAACACATGGGCGGAGAGGCGCGCACGATCCACGACGTAGGTCTCACTCCGCTTCCGACTGGAAAGCACCGCCACCGGAAAATCAATGGGGCCGCCGTGGCGGGATCCGCCCGCGTCTTCTTGGCCCTTGCCTTGGTCCTCGGGGTCTGGCAGGGCCTCGCCCTTCTCTCGTCTCCTACCCTGTTCCCCGGGATCGGCCTGACGTTCTCCAAGATCGCCAAGTTCTATGCGACCGGCGAGCTGCTGAAGAACGCTACCGTGACCACGACGCGGGTCACCGTGGCATTCCTGCTGGCGCTCTGCACGGGGACGGTTACCGGCATCCTGATGGGAAGCAGCCGGTTCCTCGAGGGACTCTCGAAACCGATCATCTTCACCTTGCAGACGATCAGCTCGGTCATCTGGAGCTTCTTCGCTGTCCTCTGGCTGGGGCTGACCGATCTGGCGGTCATCTTTGTGGTCTTCATCGTCGGCTTCCCGCTGATTGCCATTCACGTCTGGGAAGGGGTCAAGTCGGTCGACGTAGGCCTCGAAGACATGGCCCGGTGCTTCCGGGTCCCCCGATCCCAGATCATTCGGGGGATCACGATCCCCAGCGTCCTGCCCTTTCTGTTTGCCGGTATTCGCGGATCGCTCAGTTATTGCTGGAAGATCGTCGTCCTGGCCGAGCTGATGGTGGGCAAGGGCGGGATCGGGTACAGCTTGTACTTCGCCTGGGAACAGTTCCGGGTGGCCGAGGTGTTCGCCTGGGTCGTGGTCATGGTCACCCTGATGCTCGCGAATGAATACCTGATTATCCGTCCCATCGAACTGTCCGTCATGCGCTGGCGCCCCAAGCGAATGGACGACCGGTAATGGATCGCGGGCCGGTCGCCCGGGCGAGCCGCCACGATGGCGCGTCTAATCGTGCTGGCGCTGCCGCCGCATCCGACGGGGGATGCCCGCCGGACACCTCTGAAGGCCTGAGGCCCGTAGCGGAGAGTCGTGAGGGAACTGCCGTGAAAAGCATTGAGGTGCAGAATCTGTCCAAAGTCTTCGACAACCCCCTCTCAGGCCGACTGGTGGTTCTGGACGGGATCTCTTTCACCGTGGAGTTCGGAGGCTTTCTGTCCATCCTGGGCCCCTCGGGGTCCGGCAAGTCCCTTCTCCTCCAGATCATCGCCGGCCTGGAGCGCCCGACGGAAGGCACCATCCGGTTGGGGCATCCCGGCGCGGAGCCCGCGGCAGCCGGCCCGGCGCATGCCAACGGCAGTGCCCATCGGAATGGCAGCCGAATCGGATTCGTTTTTCAGGCACCCCGGCTGCTTCCGTGGAAGCGTGCCGGGGAGAACATCCGCTATGTGCTGACGGGCCGGAGCTTGGGGCGCTCCGAGGAGGATCGGATCATCGACTGGGTCCTGGGGATCACAGGCCTGCTGCCCTACAAAGGCTATTATCCCCACCAATTGTCGGGAGGTATGCAGCAACGCCTGGCCATCGCCCGCGCCCTGGCGTATGACGCGGATGTGATCCTCATGGATGAACCCTTCAGCAACCTGGACGAGATCACCGCGTGCAACCTACGCGAGGAGGTCGCCCGAATCTGGGCCGAGACCAAGAAGACCATCCTGTTCGTGACCCATGACATCTGCGAGGCGTGTTTCCTGGGATCCGAGATCATCCTGTTGACCCCGAAGCCAACGCGGATCTATGAGCGATTCGCAATAGACCTGCCCCGGCCGCGGGTCTATGGGAGTGAGGAGCTGTTTGAAAAGGAACGGCAGGTCTTGCGCACCTTCGAACAGTCGGTGGCCGCGCATACGGCGCGGCCCGTGGCCCGGTAACGCAGGGGAGGAGGGAGACATGAGGCACGGCGTGTTGGCACGGACAGCGGTGGTGATCCTGGGATTGCTCGTGGGATGGGGGAGCCAGGCGGCGGCCCAGACCAAGATGCGGGTCGGCCACATCGTGGACATCGACAGCATCCCCCTGCTGGTGATGGTCCAGAAGGGAATCGATAAGAAACACGGATTGGAGGTGGAGCTGAAACCGTTTCCAGGCTCGTCGCCGGCCCACACGGCCCTTCGGGGCGGGGCGCTGGATTCCATCGCGAACATGGGGACGAACGCGGCCGCCCTCCTGAACGCGGAGGGCGGAGATGTAAAGATCGTGCGAGGGTTCAGCCTCGCCACGTTGAAGGTGGCGGTCAAGGCTGGCTCCCCCCTCAAGGTCCTCGGCGATCTCAGGGGAAAAAAGGTCGCCGTGACCAGTTTGGCCGGTTCCAGTTACATCATGACCGCCATGGTGATGAAGGCGCGGGGCATTGACCCCAAGAAGGACGTGGAGGTCGCGACGGTTCCGTCGGCCTCGCTGGTGGCGGCCCTGGAAAAAGAGCAGGTGGCCTCGGCCACCGTGTGGGAACCGTTTGCCACCAAGGCGGTGAAGGATGGGACCATCCGCATCCTGGTGGATCTCGGCCAGGAATACCGTGATCTCTACAAGGAAGAGTTCGTGCAGGCAGGCACCGGCGTGGCCGGGTCGTTCCTGAGCAAGAACCGCGACGCGGGGGCGCGGTATGTGAAGGCGCTGGACGAGGCGATCGCCTTTACCTATGACCATCCGGAGGAGGCAAACCGCCTGGCGTCGGACGAATTGAAGATGAGTCCCGCTGAGCTCGCCGAGATCCGGAAGAACTGGCCCAACGGCTGGGTGCGGACCGGCCTTACCCCCAAGCTCCTCGAGGACGCCAACAACATGTATCGGCGGATGTACGAGTTGGGTATTCACGAGAAACTGGTGGATGCCAAGACGTTCTGGGTTGTTCCGTAGCGGCGCAGGGTATTCCGGGAGGGGGGTGGGGGTGCGAGAATGACGCATAATCCACGGAGGGGACCGATGGGCGGGGCAGCCGGATTCGATGCCTCCGCACGGGGCCCCCTTCTCACCCACCCCCCGCAGGGACAACGGGACCACCAGGATGGGGAGGTCGTGGCACCACCCATGGTGATCGGCCGCAACCGTCGCCACGGGTCGGCGGACCTTCCGGTTCACGATCCGGCGACGGGGGACCTCGTGGGACGGGCGCCACTGGCTGGCACCATGGATGTGGACGAAGCGGTGGCGGCAGCCCGCGAGGCGCAATCGGCCTGGGCAGCCCTGGGGGCGGCGCGACGGGCGGAGTTCCTCCACACCTTGGCCGCCGCCGTGGCGGACCGGGCGGAAGAGTTGGCCACCCTGTTCACCCGGGAACAGGGCAAGCCGCTCGTCGAGGCCCGGGCAGAGGTGGAGCGGGTCCGGGCCAACCTGGCCTATGCCGCGGCCCTTGTCCCTGCCCTCCGCGAGGAAATGATCCGGTCCGACTCGGAGAGCCTGACCTTCCTCGCCCACCGGCCGGTCGGTGTCGTGGCACAGATCCTCCCGTGGAACTCCCCGTTGATCCTCGGCGCCATAAAGTTGGGAGCGGCATTACTGGCCGGGGACACCGTGGTGAGCCTGCCGGCCCCCTCGGCCTGCCTCACCTGGCTCCGCATCGGCGAGATTGCGGCTGGCCTGCTCCCGCCGGGCGTCCTGAACACGTTGTCGGGTCCGGGCGTGGTTGTGGGTGAAGCTCTGGTGCGGCACCCGGATGTCCGCATGGTGTCCTTCACGGGCGGCGTTGCCAACGGGCAGCGGGTCATGGCCGCCTCGGCCGGGATGATCAAGAAGCTGGTCCTGGAATTGGGGGGCAACGACCCGGCCCTCCTGCTCGAGGACGTGGACCTGAGCGACGCGCTGCTGGCCCGGCTGCAACACGCCACCTTCCGCAACGCCGGCCAGGTCTGCATGGCGGTGAAGCGGATCTACGTCCATGAAGGGATCGCCGACCGGTTCCTGGACCGGTTCGTCGAGCGGGTTCGGCGGATCCGGGTCGGACCCGGGATGGACCCCAGCTCGCAAATGGGCCCCCTCCACAACGCCGCGCAGCTAGAGCGCGTCGAAGCCCTCGTGGAGGATGCGCGGCGGCGCGGCGGCACCATCCTCACCGGAGGAACACGGGTGACGACCGGCCCGTGCCGGCAGGGACACTTCTATGCCCCGACGGTCATCACCGGGCTCGACGACGATGCGCCTCTCGTCCAGGAGGAGCAGTTCGGTCCGGTCGTTCCGATCCTGACATTCCGGGACGACAGCGAGGTGGTGACACGGGCCAATCACTCCTCGTACGGACTGGGAGCGTCGGTTTGGACCAGGGACCTCCCGCGGGGGCTGGACCTTGCGGCGCGGCTGGAGGCCGGGACGGTCTGGCTGAATGCCCACTCCGCCTGGTTCCTGGACCCGGCGGCTCCCTTTGGCGGCGTCAAGGGTAGCGGCCTTGGGCGGGAAAAAGGACCGCACGGCCTCTGGGAATACACGGAGCTGCAAACCGTCTGCGTCCCACTCGGCGAGGCGGTAGGACCAGGAGGGACAGCATGACCCGAACGAACATCTTGGAGGCGAAGCTCGCGGAATCCATCCGCCGCATGGCGGCAGCCAAACCCTTCCTGGCCGAGGGAAGATTCTCTTCCCAGGACAGCAAGCCCTATCCCCTGGTGGTGGCGCGGGCCTCCGGGGGACGGGTCACGGACCTGGATGGAAACGAATGGCTGGATTACAACCTGGGACACGGCCCCCTGATCCTCGGCCACAATCACCCGGAGGTCCGGGCCGCGGTGGCGGCGCAACTCACCCGTGGAACCACCTGGGGAGCCTTCAACGAGGTGGCCCTGGAGTTGGCGCAGACGATCTGCGCCTCGGTCCCGGGCATCGCCTCGCTTCGCTATACCGCCTCCGGAACCGAGGCCGTCTTCACGGCGCTCCGCTTCGCGCGGGCCTACACGGGCCGGAACGGCATCCTCCGCTTCGAGGGCGCATACCACGGCCATAGCGACCTGGCCCTGCTCAGCGGCAAGGTGGCCCATGCCCCCGCGACGATTCGGGACGAACCGGTCCCGGACTCCCGCCCCTTCGTGGACTCCGCGGGGATCCCGGGCTCCGCAGCGGCCGAATGCTTTGTGGCCCCCTACAACAACCTGGCCCGCGTGGCGGAGATCCTTGCGCAGCACGCGGGGCGGATCGCCTGCCTGATCATGGAACCGATCCAGCTCTGCCTGATCCCGCCGCGTCCCGGCTTCTTGACTGGTGTGCGGGAGCTGACCCGCCGCCATGGGATCCTGCTGATCTTCGACGAGGTCGTCACCGGCTTCCGGGTCGCCAGGGGGGGTGCCCAGGAACTCTACGAGGTGCGGCCGGACCTCACGGTCCTGGGGAAGATCACGGGCGGCGGCTTCCCGAACGGAGCCGTGGGCGGGCCCGCCGAGATTATGGACGCCATCTTCGATCCGGACTCCGACCGGTACGTCTTTCACGCGGGGACCTTTTGTGGTCACCCGGTGGCCGCGGCCGCAGGCCTCGCCCAGATCACGGTCCTTTCCCGAGATGGTTGGTACCCTCGGCTGGCTTCCATGGGCGACGAGTTCCGGACCGCCCTCCGTGAGATCCTCCGGCGGCTGGGTGTCCCGGGCCAGGTCCTGGGAGTGGGCCCGGCCTGGGGCGTGGCCTTCTCCACCCGCGAGGTGACCGACTTCCGGAGCGGGCTGTCCGTCGACGCGAGGCTCTCCCAGGACGTGGTTCTGGGGATGTGGGCGCGGGGAATCCTGTACAACGCCACGCGGAACTACCTCTGTACAGCGCACACGGACCGAGACCTGGAGGAGACGCTGGCAGCCTTCGAGGCGTCGGTCCGGGAGGCGCTGGACCAGCGGCGAATTTGAGGGCGAACCACACGGAGAGGGGAAGGGCCATGCGAGTCAAGCAGATCATCTGGGCGGGTGCGGCGGTGGTCCTCATGGCGGCCACGCCCCTGAGTGCCGCAGCAGCGGCCACCAAAGTGGTGGTGGGCTTCAACGTGGACGTGAACACGATCCCCCTTCACGTCCTCGTGGCCAAGGGGTGGGACAAGAAGTACGGGATCGAGGTGGAGAGCAAGGGGTTCGCCCGGGCCTCGGATTCCCACACGGCCCTGCGTGGGGGTGCCCTGGACGCCATCGTGAACATGGGGACGAACTCGGTGGCCCTCCTCAATCAAGAAGGGGGCGACGTGAAGGGCATCCGCGTCATCTCGCTGCCGCACTTCAAGGTCCTGGTGCGCAAGGATGCACCCTACAGGACCGTGGCCTACTTGAAGGGCAGGAAAATGGCGGTGACCTCCATCGCCGGCACCAGCTACATCCTCACCGCTATGGCCTTGCGGGCGATCAACATGGATCCGAAGAAGGACGCGGAGATCGTGACCGGGGCCCCGGCTACGATCTTGGGCCTGCTGGAGAAGCAAGAGGTTGCCTCGGTCACCCTCTGGGAGCCCTTCGTGGCCAACGCCCTGAAGACCGGCATGGTCCGCGTCCTGGAAGACCCGTCGAAGATCTACAAGGATCGGTACGGCGAGGACTTCCTCCACACAAGCCTGGCGGTGTCCGGCCCATTCCTCGCGAAGAACCGGGAGGCGGTGCGGAGCCTCTTGAAGGCGCTCGAGGAGGGGATCCAGTTCACTCTGGACCACCCGGCGGAGTCCAACCAGATCGCCGCCGGGCCGCTCAAGATGCCGGCGGAGGATCTGGCGGACGCGCGGAAAAGCTGGGGCGATTCCTTCCTGCGGGTGGGCACGGGTGAGACGATCGTGCAACGCCTCAACAACATGTACGCGCGGATGCACGAGCTGAAGATCCTGGAGAAGCCGGCAGACGCGCGGCAGTTCTGGGTCGTGAACCCGTAACGAGAGCGGGGGTTGGAAGAAGGAGGGCCTGAGGATGGAGGAGCGGATCCGGAAGTCGCTGGAGGCCCACGAGCGGGCGAAGCGGGTCCTCCCCGGCGGGAAGTTCTCGTCGGTGGACACCAAGGTCTACCCGGTCGTCCTGGAACGCGGGGCGGGCGCCCACGTCTGGGACCTGGACGGGAACCAGTACCTGGACTACATCCTCGGCAACGGCCCCCTCATCCTGGGGCACAACCACCCGGAAGTGATCGCCGCGGTGATCGACCAGCTCGGGCGGGGCGTGAACTTCGGGGGCCTGAACCCGGTGGGGATTACGTTTGCCGAGTCGATCAAGGCAGCCGTGCCCTCCATCGCCGCCCTCCGCCTGACCTCGTCGGGGACCGAGGCCACCTTCTATGCCCTCAGGATCGCCCGGGCCGTGACCGGCCGCACTGGCTTCATCCGGTTCGAGGGGGCCTACCACGGACACCATGACGCGGCCCTCCTCAGTAGCAAGCTGACCTTGGCCCCCCCGGACATCCGGGATCATCCGATCCCGGACACGCGCCCCTTCGTGGATTCGCCGGGGATCCCGGAGGCGACCGCCGATGACTGCTTCGTGGCCCCCTTCAACAACGCGGCGCGCCTGCGCGCGATCCTCGAGCTGCACGCCAGGAGCATCGCCTGCGTGATCCTCGAGCCGGTGCAGCGCGCCTTGGCACCCCTGCCCGGCTTCCTCCAGGAGGTCCGCGCCCTGTGCGACGAGCTCGACGTCCTGATGGTGCTGGATGAAATCGTCACCGGGTTTCGCCTCGCCCACGGGGGGGCCCAGGAGTACTACGGAGTGCAGGCCGACATCACGACACTGGGCAAGATCACGGGCGCCGGCTTTCCCAACGGAGTGGTGGGCGGCTCAGCCCGCGTGATGGAGGCGGCCTTCGGCCGGCCGGCGGCCGAGCAGGTCCTGCACGCCGGGACCTTCTCCGGGCACCCGGTGGCGGCCACGGCCGGGCTGACGACCATCCGGATCCTGCAGCGGGACAACCTCTATGCCGCCCTCCATGCAGCGGGAGAGCGGCTGCGGTCGCTCCTGGCCAAGGAACTGGCGGCCGAGGGGGTGAAGGGGCAGGTGCTGGGCGTGGGCCCCATGTGGCAAGTGGTCTTCACGGACCGCGAGGTCCGCGACTACCGCTCCTCCCTCTGGGGGGACAAGCGGCTGGCCCTGGCAGTCGTGAAGGGGATGTGGGAGCGTGGGATCCTGTGCACGACCGGTCGGAACTACCTGTCGGCCGCCCACACGGATGCGGACCTCGACCAGACCGTCGCCGCCTTCACCGCATCGCTGCGGGACGCCCGCCGGACCCTGCCCCAATAATCGAGGAGCGAGGAGGATCATGCTGAGCATCGGCGTAGACGTCGGAGGGACCTTCACCGACATCGTGGCATTCGACGACGCCACCGGGGCCCTGGTGACCGCCAAGACCTCCAGCACGCCGGCCAACCAGGCCGAGGGGGTGCTCCGGGGGATTCGGAAGATCGCCGAGAACTTGTCCCGGATCGATCGCATCGTCCACGGGATGACGGTGGCGACCAATGCCATCCTGGAGCGGAAGCTGGCAGTGACCGGCATTCTGACCACCCAGGGGTTCCGCGACACCCTGGAGATCGGGAAGACGAACCGGACGGTCGTCTACGACATGAAGTACCAGAAGCCGGAGGTCCTGGTCCCCCGCCGCCTGCGCCGGGAGGTGCCGGAGCGGCTGCGATACGATGGGACGGTTGCCGTTCCCCTGGATGAGGAGGCGGTCGAGGCCGAGGTGCGGGCCCTCCTCGACCTCGGCATGGAATCGCTGGCGATTTGCTTCCTGCACTCCTACCGGAACCCGGATCACGAGCGGCGGGCAGCGGCGATCGCTCGACGCATCCGGCCCGACCTGCCGATCTCGGTTTCGGCCGACGTGGTCCCGGAGTACCGGGAGTACGAGCGGCTCAGCACCGCGGTGCTGAACGCCAAGGTCATGCCGGTCATGGACCGCTACCTCGGTCGCCTCGAGCGGGACCTGCGGCAGGGGGGGTACACCTCGGACCTCTATATCATGCATTCCGGGGGCGGCATCATGACCGCCCAGACCGCGCGGGAGCGCCCGGTCCTCACCATTCTCTCGGGTCCGGCCGGCGGGCTGGTGGGGGCGGCTTTCATCGGCGAGGCGGCCGGGTATCGCAACTTGATCACCTACGACATGGGCGGGACCAGCACCGACGTGAGCCTGATCGCCGATCTCACCCCACGCCTGACCACGTACGGACGCATCGAGGGCTATCCGGTACGCACGCCGCTCCTGGACATCAAGACCATCGGGGCGGGAGGCGGCTCCATGGCTTGGGTGGACGGCCAGGACCTGCGGGTCGGGCCGCGGAGCGCCGGGGCGGTCCCGGGGCCGGCCGCCTACGGCCGCGGCGGGACGGAGGCCACCGTGACCGATGCCAATGTGGTCCTGGGCCGCCTCTCCGCCCGGCGTCTCCTCGGCGCGGAGATCGCCTTGAACCCGGACCTCGCACGGCAGGCAGTGGAGCGGATTGCGGCGCGGTTTCCGGGCTACGAGGCGGTTCGGACGGCCGAGGGGATCCTCACCATTGTGGTCAACAACATGGCCAATGCCATCCGGGAGATCTCGGTCCAACGAGGGCACGATCCGCGGGAGTTCGTGCTGGTGGCCTTCGGCGGGGCCGGCCCGATGTGCGCCGCCCAGCTCGCGGGTGAGCTGGGGATGCGGACCGTCCTGTGCCCACCGGCACCCGGCAACCTGTGCGCCCTCGGGCTCCTGGCCTCGGATACAGTCGTGAACACGGTCCGGACCCACCTGACCCGGACCGCCCACGCCAGTTTCCCTGAAACGGAGAAGATCTTCGCCGAGATGGAGGAGCTCGCGGCGCAAACCATCGGGCCGCGTCGGCCGGGTCTCCGGTTCGGCCGGTCCATTGACGTCCGCTACGTGGGGCAGGCCTCGGAGATCACGATCCCGGTGGACGGCCGGGTGACCCGGATGGACCTGGAGGCAGCCTTTCATCAGCGGCACGAGATGCTGTACGGCCAGGGTGAGCCGGGCGAGCCGACGGAGATCGTGAACCTGCGCCTCACTGCGGTGATCCCGAACCCCCGCCCGTCCCTCCTCCCGCCCCGGGCGGCCGGTGATCCCCTGATCGAGACCCGCCCCGTTCACTTCGGGACCCACGGCTTCGTGGACTGTCCCGTGTACGAGCGGGAGCGTTTGGCCAGCGGGACCAGGCTCACCGGGCCGGCCATCGTGGAGGAGGACGGCTCGACCACCGTCATCTGGCCAGGCCAGTCGGGCAGCGTCGATGCCATCGGCAACCTGCTCATCCATCTATCGTAGCGGGGGGCGCCCCGCCAGCGGAGTCCGCGATGCCTGTCAACGTTGATACCACCGTCGATCCCATCACCCTGGAGGTCCTCCGCGAGGGACTGATCTCCATCGTCCGCGAGATGCGGATCACCATGTCGAAGATCGCCTACTCCTCGGTCCTCTACGAGGCCCACGATTTCTCGTGTGCCCTGTTCGACCGGACCGGCCAGACGATCGCCCAGTCCGAGGACCTGCCCGGTCACGTGATCCCCCTCCCCTGGATCGTCCGCAGCGTGATGGAGGAGTACGCCGGCAACATCCATCCGGGGGACCTGTTCATCCTGAACGACCCGTACCGCGGGGGGACCCACCTGCCGGACGTGACCGTGGTCTATCCCTTCTTTATTGATGGCGAGCTGGTCCTGTTTCCGGCCATGCGGGCCCACTGGGCGGACGTCGGCGGGATGACGCCGGGGAGTATCTCGGGCAAGGCCACGGAGATCTACCAGGAGGGAATCCGCATTCCCCCCATCAAGCTCTACGAGCGGGGGCAGATCAACCAGCAGCTCATGGACCTGCTCTTGGCGAACATGCGGCTCCCCGAGGAGCGAAAGGGGGACCTCCGGGCCATGGTGGGGACCTGTCGGACGGCCGAGCGGCGCGTGCGCGAGGTGGTGGCCCGGTACGGCCGACCCGCCATGGAACGCTACATGGCCACCATCCTCGACCGGGCCGAGGCGCGCATGCGGGCCAGGATCGCGGCGATCCCGGATGGCGAGTACTGCAACGAGGACTACTGGGACTTCAGCGGAAGCGACACGAATCCGGTGCGGGTCCAGGTGCGGTTGACGGTGCGGGGGGATACGGTTGAAGCGGACTTCACCGGCTCATCGCCTTGCGTGGCCGGACCGATTAACGCCTCGCTGGCTGTAACCACCAGCGGGGTCTTCGTGGTCCTGAAGTCCGCCATCGATCCATCCGGCGCAGTGAACAGCGGGACCTTCCGCCCGATCACCGTGGTGGCGCCGGAGGGGACGGTCCTGAACGCCACGCCGCCCGCCGCCACCGGCGGTTTCTCCGAGGTCCGGAGGAAGGTCTCCGCGGTCACCCTGGGCGCCCTGGCGCAGGCCCTGCCCAGGGCCGTAGCCGGAGATGTGAAGGGCACGGCGAACCATACCTACATCGGGGGCTGGAATCCCCGGAAGGGCAAACAGTACGTCTACTACGAATACCCGCATGGAGGGGTCGGCGGGTTTCGGGGCGGGGATGGATCCCACGCCCTGGCGTGCTACAACAGCGGGGACTCGGCATCCATTCAGCCTGTGGAGGCCCTGGAGAGCGAGTACCCCCTGATGATCGACCTGACCGAGTTGCGGGTCGATTCCGCCGGCGATGGCACCTGGCGCGGCGGATGTGGCATGCGCCGGGAGGTGCGGATCGTGGAAGGATCCGGGAGCTTCTCGGAGCTGTCGGACCGGAACGTGATTCCGCCCTTCGGGGTCCTGGGGGGCACCTCGGGCCGGCCCAACCGGTTCGTCGTCCGGCAGAACGGGAAGGTCCTCGAGCCCTCGGATACCCCGGGAAAGGTCACCGGTTTCCCCTTGCGGACGGGGGACACCCTGATCGAGCTGTCGGCAGGGGGGGGCGGCTACGGCGACCCGCTGGCGCGGTCCGCCGAGGCAGTGGCCGAAGACGTGATGGAGGGTGTCCTCTCACGGGAAAGGGCGGAGGCGGTGTACGGGGTCATCCTGCGGGACGGGGCGGTGGACACGCCGGCCACGGTGGCAGGGCGGGCAGCGCTTGCCGCGGCCCGGCCACGGTTGTCCCTGAGCCGCCAGGCCCTGCCCGAGATCGTGGACGGCAAACGCCCGTGCTACCTCTCCCCTGCCACCGCGCAACGGCTGGGCCTCGTGGCCGGGCAGGTGGTGGAATACGTCGGGCCGACGGGCATGGTCCTGCGGGGCTGGGTGACGCCGCAGGCGGAGGTTGAGCCGGATGCGGTTTTCCTGGGTGAGTTCGGGCGTCGCGTCCTGGGCCTGAAGGACGGGGACACGGTGGTGCTGCGGCCCCTCTTTGCCACGACCGAGCAGATCGCATAGGCACGAGCCCCACGCCACGGCCCTGACGGTCGAACCCGTTTCGGTGCGGCACCTGGCGTCTTGACCAGCAGTGAGGTAAACAGCATGGCTGAGTGGTGCGGATGGGTTGGCAGGATCCTCGACGTGGACCTCAGTCGGGGAACGATCAAGGAGCTCCCCCTCGACCGCCGATTCGCAGAGACCTACCTGGGCGGGCGGGGCATCAATATGCGCCTGCTCTACGACAACGTGAAGCCGGGGATCGATCCGCTGGGGCCGGAGAACGTGCTGCTCATTGGGACCGGCCCCCTGACCGGGACGGCGGTGGGCGGACGCTGCCAGGTCACGACGAAGTCGCCCATGACCGGGTTGCTGGGAGACTCCAACGCCGGCGGCTTCTTCGGGGCCAGCCTGAAGTACGCCGGCTTCGATCACGTGATCGTGCGCGGGCAATCGAGGACGCCGGTCTACCTGTGGATCGACGACGGGCGGGTCGAGATCCGGGACGCCGGGGAGCTGTGGGGCCAGGACACCTGGCGGATCACCGACATGATCCGCCAGCGGGAACGGGACGAGAATATCCAGGTGATGGGGATCGGGCAGGCGGGAGAGAACCAAGTCCGCTTCGCCTGCATCATCAACTCCATCTCGCGAGCCAACGGCCGGACCGGCACGGGGGCGGTCATGGGGTCGAAGCGGCTCAAGGCGATCGCCGCCCGGGGCCGGCGCGGGATCAAGATCGCCGATCCCCGGACCTTCAAGGACCTGGTCTGGCAGTTCATGAACGGCGCGCGCAAGAGCCCGACCTTCGAGTGGTACCCGAAATACGGGACGCCGATCCTTACCGAGGTGAAGGAAAAGATGGGGACGGTCCCCGTGAAGAACTGGGCCGGCTCAGAGCTGCCCGGGACCGAGAACATCACTGGGAAGGCCTTCTATGAGCGCTACGCCGTGAAGCACCGGGCCTGCCACGGCTGCTGGGCCCACTGCGACCACTACTACACGGTCAAGGATGGCCCCTGGAAGGGGACGGCGGGGCCGGGGCTCGAGTACGAGTCGGTGAACGCCTTCGGCTCCCGTTGTGGCAACACGGACTTCGGCTCGATCCTGGCGGCGAACAACCTCGCGAACCAATATGGGCTGGACGTGGTCTCGGCCGGCGGCGCCATCGCCCTGGCCATGGACCTGTACGAGCGCGGGATCATCACGGAGGCGGATACCGACGGGGTCCCGCTCCGCTGGGGGGACGGCCAACTGATCGTGGACCTGCTGCACAAGATGGCCAGGCGGGAGGGGTTCGGCGACATCCTGGCCGAGGGTCCGTACTGGATGGCGCAACGGATCGGCCGGGGGGCGCCGGCCCGGGTGATGCACAACAAGAAGCTGGACCCGACGGCGGTGGAGATCCGTGGCTACAAGGGCTACGCGCTCTCCTACACGACCTCGACCCGCGGGGCGGACCACCTGCGGGGCCTGCTGAAGACGGAGGCGATGGGGCACGCCCACATCCGGGCCGAGGCGCAGAAGAAGTTCGGCTCGGCGGGGGTGACGGATCCGGGGGCCTACGACCCCGAGGGGAAGCCCAGGGGAGTCCAGTGGTACCAGCACCTGTCGCTGATCGCCGACATGGCGGAGATCTGCAAGTTCAACACCTTCTGGGTCGGCTTCCCGATCTACATCGAGGATATCGGAAAGATGCTGACCGCCGTCACCGGCGTGGAGTTCACGGAGCAGCAGTTGGTGGAGGTGGCGGAGCGGGTGTTTAACATCGAAAAGGCCTACAACATCCGCGAGGGCTTCACCCGGGAGGACGACATGCCGTGTGAGCGGCAGATGACGGAGCCATTGGGCAGCGGCCCCCTCAAGGGGGAGTACCTGGACCGGGAGAAGTTCGCCAGGATGCTGGAGGGCTACTACCGGATCACGGGCGGCGACCCGACAACCGGATTCCCCCTGCCCGAGACGCTGCACCGCCTGGGGCTCCCCGACGTGGCGGCCGACCTGGCGGCCCTGGGAAAGATCCCGAAGGGCCGGTAGGTGTCTGTCGTGGCCGGGCGTGTCGTGGTCGAGCCATATCCATTGCCAGCGGCGGTTCGGGCGCAACTTCCGGGAGGGGTCCTGGAAGTGCCGCTGGATGAGGGCGTGAAATGCCTGGCGGATGTCCTCGAGGTGGTGGATCAGGCCTACCCGGAGATCCACGTCCAGTACGCGTTGATTGCCTTGAACGGGAAGATGGCACCGTTGGATACCCCCATGCGTGACGGGGATCGGGTGATGATCCTGCCCAATGTCGTGGGAGGCGTGTAACCCATGAAGAAGCTCCTCTTCTTCTTTCCCGAGAAGTGTACCGGCTGTCGGGTCTGCGAGTCGATGTGCTCCCTCACCCACACGGGGGAGATCAATCCCGCCCGGTCTCGGATCCGGGTCTTCAAGTCAGAGAAGGACGGCACGGATCTCCCGATGACCTGCCTGCAGTGCGAGGACGCCCTCTGCGCCAAGGCCTGCCCGGTCGGCGCGATCAAGCTGGACCCGATCACCGGGGCGCAGGTCACCGACACCACCCTCTGCTTCAACTGCCGGATGTGCGTGATCGCCTGCCCCTTCGGCGGGACGCTGGTGGACATCGACAATCGGATCATGCGCTGCGACCTGTGCGGCGGGGATCCGCAGTGCGTGAAGTTCTGCGAGACCAAGGCGATCGAGTTCCTGACGCCGGATGAAATCGTGCTGGCCCGCTTGAAGCAGACCGCCATGGGGCCCCTCTACGCCACGGGTGGCCTCGTTGCCAGGGTGACGGGCTCCCCCGGGGACGGCGGGACCCAGTTGCTCCAGATCGACGGGTGCCGCTGATGACCTTCCGCGGGCTCCTCGAGCGGCTGGAGGCGGCCGGCGAGCTGAAGCGGGTTGGGGCCCCGGTCCCCCTGGGATCTGTGGCGCAGCGGATCGCGGATGAGGAGGCGGCCGCCAATCGCGCCCTCCTCTTTACGGGGTTCATAGACGCCCCCGGCCGGCTGGCCACCAACGTGTATGGGACGCTGGCGCGGGTGGCCTCTGCGGTGGACACGACTCCGGCAATCCTCTGGGACGTCCTGCAGCAGGCGGTGGTACGCCCGGGAGTGCCCCGGACCGGCCCGGCCGGGTGGAAGGCGGAGGGCCCTGTCAACCTCGGCCACCTTCCCATACCGGTCCACAGCGCAGAAGACGCCGGGCCGTACCTTACCGCCGGGGTGGTGATTCTAGAGGATCCGGCGACCGGCCTGACGAACCTCTCCTACGTCCGGCTTCAGGTCCAAGGTCGTGATCGGCTGGGCTTCAACGCCGCGACCCCCCACACCGCGGCTATTGCCGCCCGGGCCCTGGAAGGCCAGGGGCGGCTGGAGGTTGCGGTGGCGATCGGCGTCCCCCCGGCAATGGCCCTGGTGGCGGCGGCCACGACGGATGAGGGCCGGGACGACCTCGGCGTGGCGGCGGCCCTGGATCCCCAGTTGACGCTGGTCGGATGTGATTCCGTGGCGCTCCAGGCCCCGGCCGAGGCGGAGATCCTGATCCAGGGGGAGATTCGCGCGGGCGAGACGGCGCTCGAAGGCCCCTTTGGCGAGTCCATGGGCACCTACACGGCCCCAGTGCTCCGGCCAGTCATCCGGGTGCGGCAGGTGGCGTTACGACCCGACGCCATCCTGCACTCCGTGGCCGGTGGGCAATCGGCCGAGCACATCACCCTCCTGGGGGTGAAGGTCCATCAGGAACTCGCCACGTTGCAGGCCACGTTTCCGGAGATTGTGCGGGTGACTCTGCCTCGTGTCGGGGGGGCGCGGCTGGTGATCCTCACCCTGCGGGACCGCCGCCCCGCGTCCGCCATCTTGCGGGCTGTCCTGGGAATCCGCCTCGTCCGGATGGCGATTTGCGTAGACCCCGACGTGGATCCCGAACGTGCGGAGGACCTGGCATGGAGCCTGGTCCGTCGCACCCGGGAGGTCGGGCGAATTCTGCTCCTCCCCGCCAGCGACCGGCGTGGCCCACTGACGAAAATCGGTGTAGACGCGACCGCCGTCAACTTTGGGGCCATGGACGAACGGCGCGTCCAACCGGCCCCCTGGCAGGATCCGGCCGGAGACAGGGCGTGATGCGTCCCCTGGAGAATCAGGTCGTCGTGATCACGGGAGCAGCCCGCGGCATCGGACTGGCCGTCGCAGAACGGCTTGCCGGCGACGGAGCGACGGTCATCCTGACCGACCTCCTGCGGGAGAGCGACTACCAGGCGGTGCTGCCGGCCATCCGCCGCCTCTCCCCTGCAAGCCGTTTCCTCCCCATGGATGTTCGCTCCGAGGCGAGCGTGGAGGTGGTGGTGGCCTCCCTGGAGTGTGTGGACGTCTTGGTCAACTGTGCGGGGATCACCCGGCGGGGGCCGGCCGAGAGCTACGCCATGTCTGATTGGGAGGAGGTCCTGGCGGTGAATTTGACCGGGGCGTTCCGGTGCTGCCAGCTCTTCGGACAGGGGATGCTGACCCGTGGCCAGGGGAGCATCGTCAACGTGGCCTCGGTGAACGGCATCGTCGTTCGCGAAGGGGCGATCGGCTACGGCGTGAGCAAGGCGGCGCTCATCCACCTGACGCGGAGCCTGGCGCTGGAGTGGGCAGGGCGCGGCGTGCGGGTGAACGCCGTGGCCCCCTCTGTGGTGGAGACGGCGATGACCGCAGACCTCTTTGCCCGTCCGGAGTACCTGCCCGCCAAACTGGCCAAGATCCCCCTGGGTCGTCCCATGGACAAGGACGACGTGGCCGAGGCCATCCGCTTCCTGGCGGGTCCCCAATCGAAGAACATCACGGGCCATGTGCTGGTGATCGACGGCGGCTACTCGCTTACGTGAGGAGCTCACGCCGGGACAGTCTGGGGGATGCCCGTCAAGGGTGGGCCGGGCGCCGGGCTGGAAGAGAATCGGGGGGGCCGCCGCAGGACGGAGCGGCGACCCGAGGCCCGCAGCCGTGGTGGTCCTGAGAACAGAGGAGACCGCATGAAGCGCGAGGTCTGGATGAGCCCGTACAATCGCGTCCCGGAGGTCCGAGAGGCCTGCGTTCCTCGCAGCAACGTCACGGTGTGCGACACCACCATGCGTGAGGGAGAACAGGCGGCCGACGTGAATCTACGGCTGGAGACCCGGCTGGAGATGGCCCGGCGGCTGAGCGATCTCGGGATCTGTCAGATCCAGGTGGGCTACCCGGGTCGGTCTCTTCTGGACGGGGAAACGATCTGCCGGATCAAAGCCGCCAAGCTCCCCGTCCTGGTCGAGGCGCTAGCCCAGGTCTTCCAAGCGGACTGGAAGCACCAGATCGACGCCGCCATCGAGTCGGGGGCGGACTCCATCGACCTGTTGTACCCGTCCTCTGACCTGCGGCTCAAATGGGTCCAGAAGGTGACTCGCGAGGAGATGCTGGCTCGCTCGGTGGAGGCAATCCGGTACGCTGCCGGCCGGGGGCCCATCGTCCGCTTTGCCCCCGTGGATACCACCCGGACGGACCTGGAGTTCCTTCGCACCGTGTACACCGCGGCGCTGGAAGCGGGGGCGGAGCGCCTTTCGGTGGCGGATACGGCCGGGGGAACGCTCCCCGGGGCAATGCGGTACCTGGTGTCCGAGGTCCGGAAACTGACCGACGTGCCGATCCACGTCCACTGCCACGATGATTTCGGCCTCGCGCTGGCCAACACGCTCGCCGCCTTTGAGGCGGGGGCGGACATCCTGGATGCCACGATCAACGGGCTTGGGGAGCGAGCCGGCAACGCATCGCTGGACGAGCTGGTGGTGGCGCTGCAGGTCCTGTACGAGGTGCCCCTGGGGGTGAAGACCGAGCGGCTGGCGGAGCTGTCCCGCTGGATGGCCGAGGTGACCGGAGTCCCCGTGCCGGCCAGCAAGCCGCTGGTCGGCCGGCTGGCCTTCTCCCACAAACTGGACGCGCACGTGTGGGGTGCCCTCGAGCATCCACCCGTTTACGAGACGATCCCCCCGGAGCTGGTCGGGAACCGGCAGTATATCCCTATCGGGAAGTACAGCGGGCCGGTCGCCCTCAAGGCCAAGCTCGAACAGCTCGGCATCCTGCTCCCGGCCGATCGGGAGCAGCGGGATCGGATCCTCACCCGGATCGCGGGAGAGGTGGAACGGGTCGCCGTGGCGAGCCGGCTGGCCGTGTCGGACGAAACCTTCGAGCGGCTCGCCAAATCCGTGATCGAGAGCGGGGCCTGGTGATGGCATGCCTGGTGGCAAGACGATCGCCGAAAAGATCCTGAGCAGGAAGAGCGGGACGGATGCCCGGGCCGGGCAGATCGTCCTGGCCGAGCCGGATTTCCTGTTTGCCCACGACGGCAATCGGCCCCTGGCTATCGAGGCCTTCGCGGAGCTGCGCGGACGCACGGTGAAACACCCGGAACGCATGGCGCTGGTGATCGACCACGCCAGCCCCCCGCCCACCGCCGCTGTCGCCGCCCTGCACGTGGCGATGCGAACCTTCGCCAGGGCGCAGGGGATCCGGCTCTACGACGTGGGGTCGGGCGTCTGCCATCTGGTCGTGACCGAGCACGGCCACATCGTCCCGGGAACCCTCGTGATGGGATCGGACTCCCATACCTGCACCGAGGGGGCTTTGAACTGCCTGGCGGCCGGGTATGGCGTCAGTGACATCGCCGCGGCCATGATCAGTGGCCAGCAGTGGTTCCGGGTCCCCCAGACGATTCGGATCGAGGTGACCGGCCGGCTGCGGCCCGGGGTCTTCGCGAAGGACGCGATCCTCGCGCTGGTGGCGGAGCTGGGGCCTGACGGGGCGGTGTACATGGTCTTGGAGTTCCGAGGGGAAGGACTCGCCGGCCTGGGGATGGAGGAGCGGTTTACCCTCGCCAATCTGGCCATCGAGACCGGGGCCAAGGCGGGCATCGTCGAGGCGGACGGCGTGACCGCGGCCTGGTTACAGGGCCGGACCGTGACACCCTGGACTGCCGTCGTGAGTGACCCCGACGCTGACTTTGCACGCCGGATCGTGATGGACCTCGACCTGGTGGAGCCGATGGTCTCCTGCCCCGACGCCCCTACCAACGTGAGGCCGATAACGGCCGTGGCAGGAACCCCGGTGCACCAGGCAGTCATCGGGACCTGCACCAACGGCCGACTCTCCGATCTCCAGGAAGCCGCCCGGATCCTTGCGGGGAGGCGGGTGGCATCCGGCACCCGCCTGCTGGTGGTGCCGGGTTCCCGCGAGGTCTTCGAGGCGGCGGCCCGGGACGGGACAGTGTCCGCCCTCCTAGCTGCCGGGGCCACCTTTGTCCCGCCGGGGTGTGGGCCCTGCGCCGGGGTGCATGCCGGCGTGCCGGGTCCCGGCGAGACTGTGGTGACATCCGCCAACCGAAATTTCAAGGGGCGCATGGGCAATCCCCAGGCCGCCATCTACCTCGCCTCGCCCGCGGTTGTCGCGGCGTCGGCGGTGACAGGCGTCCTGACTGATCCGCGGACCCTGCTGGAATAGCCGATGGTCATCCAAGGATGCGCCCGCCGCCTCGGCGATAACATCAACACCGACTACATCATCGCCAGCCGGTACAAGACCCGCATGGCCGACCTCGCCAGTCTCACCCCCCACCTGTTTGAGGATGCGGACCCCGGCCTCGCCGCGCGGATCCGACCCGGAGATCTCCTGGTGGCGGGGCGGAACTTCGGTGGCGGCTCCTCCCGGGAAACGGCGGCCCGCCTGATCCTGCAGGCCGGGCTCCGGGCGGTCCTGGCCCTTTCCTTCAGCCGGATCTTCTTCCGGAACGCCATCAACGTCGGCCTGCCAGCCATCGAGTGCGACACGACCGGGATGGCAGAGGACGATGTGCTGGTCGTGGACCTGGCGGCCGGACGAATCGAGAATCGGACCCGGGGAAGAATCCTGCCCTTTGCGCCCCTGCCCGCAGTGGTCCGCGAAATCCTTCAGGACGGAGGCCTGGCGGCGCATTTCCAGAGGCACGGTGGCTTCCGGATCACCTGATCGCTCGCCCTTCCCGGCCCCCAACCACGCCTCATGAGGACGCAACGCATGGCGACCTTTGTCTCCGTGGAGTTGGACGAGCGGACGATCTACCGGTTGATGGTGGGGAGCATCGTCCCGCGACCCATCGCCTGGGTGACTTCCGAGAGCCCGGCCGGCCTGGTGAACCTGGCGCCATTCAGTTTCTTCAACGGGGTCGCCACGGACCCCCCGACCGTCATGATCTCGATCGGCCTGAGGGCCGGGGAGAAGAAGGACACCCTGCGGAACATCGAGTCCACCGGCGACTTCGTGGTGAACATGGTGACGGAGTCACTGGCCCACGCCATGAACATCTCCGCGGCCGACTTTCTCTCGCACGAGAGTGAGGTGCCCGCGGCGGGCGTGACCCTGATCGAGGGGACCCACGTCCGCTGTCCCCGCATCCGTGAGGCCCCCATCAGCATGGAGTGTCGGCTGGATCGGATCCTCGTCGTGGGGAGGTCCCGGCACAGCCTGGTCCTGGGCGAGGTGCTGGCCTTCCACGTGGAGGACGCACTCCTGCGGGATGGCCGGATCGATCCGGGCCGGCTGCCCGCTCTGGGACGGCTGGGCGGGGACCTCTACTGCAGCGTCCGCACTATCATCGAGATGAAGCGTCCTCACTACGTGACCAAATTCTGAACCGGGGGGCAGGCCCGATGCGCGTGACCCGCTACGTCCAGAGCACGATCCAGATCCAGACGCCCGATGGCCGCTCGGTCTTAATCGACCCCGGCACCTGGAACTTCGAGCCCGGCAAGTTCACCCACGACCGCTTTCCGAAGGTGAGCCTCTTGGTGGTGACCCACAAGCACGCGGATCACTGCGACCTGGATGCGGTGGCCGCCTTCGAGAAGCGGGACCGTCCACTGGTGGTGACGAATGCGGAGCTGGCGCCGCAGATGGCCGCCAGGAACATCCACGCCCGAGTCGTCAACCCAGGAGAGAGCGTCATGCACGCCGGGATCACGCTGACGGCCCTCCCGGCCGACCACGTCGTTCGGGGGGAGGTCATCGTCATCTTCAGCGCGCTGGTGACCATCGATGGCTGGAGGGCGTACCACCCCAGCGACACCCGGTACATGGATCCCGCCCGGCTCCCCGGCGTTCCCGGCTGCGACCTGCTCCTCGTCCCGATCGGGAACCGGGGCCTGGTCATGGGGATGGACGATGCCGCCTATTTTGCCCGCCAAGTGAAGCCCCGCTACCTCATTCCGATACACTATGAGGCCCCGGCCGACCGTGACCGGATCCGACCCGAGACCTTCGCGGCGCTCTTCACAGCGGCCGACGGTTTCGGCGTCACCATCCTGGGCCAGGGTCAATCCATTGACCTGACCCCCTGAGTAGGCGTACACTACGCCGACATCCTTCAGTGCCACCCCGGAGCGTCTCGCCCTCCTAGGGGCCGGTCACGTCGAAGGGGTGGGGAACCCTGGCGGAGGACCTGCTCGCGCGGGGGGCCGCGGAGATCCTCCAGGCCATCTTCCGGCGGGACTGAGCCGTGATGCCGGATCGCAAGCCCTGGACACTCGACGAGATCCGAGAGCGCCTTGCGCCGCACCTCAAGGCTGCCGGGGCACGGCGGGCCATCATCTTCGGCTCCTACGCCCGGGGCGAAGCGGATGCCTGGAGTGATCTGGACCTGGTGATCATCGCGGACACCAGTTTACCGTTCCCGGAGCGGTTCAAGAGCTTCAGGGGAGTCTTCGAGGCGTACCGGCGGGCGATGGAAATCCTCGTGTACACACCCGACGAGTTCTCCCACATGATCGAGGCCGAGAACCCCTTCATTGAGCAAGTCCTGAAGGACGGGGTTACCATCTATGAAGGATAGCCCCGGCGAGGCCCGTCGCTGGTTTGACGAAGCGGGGAGCGATCTGGCCTTTGCGCGGATCGGTCATCGGGAAGGATTCCACAGCAAGGTCTGCTTCCTGTGTCAGCAGGCGGCTGAGAAAGCCTTGAAGGCCCTGGCATACGGAGACGGAGAGCGCTACGTCACCGGGCATTCTTTACAAGATCTGGTCGATCGCCTTGTCTCCAGGCATCCGTCCCTGGAGTCGCTCCGGGACCTCTGCCGGCTCCTGGATCAGTACTACGTGCCGACCCGCTATCCCAACGCCCTCCCCGGAGGGGTGCCACATCGCTCGTACACGGAAGGCCAGGCCCGTGAGGCCATCAGCGGCTGCGAGCAAGTGATGCTGGCGGTTAGGGACGAATTGCGACGCATGCACATCGCGGTGGAGTGATGGATGGCGGCTGTGAGTGAGGCGGGCGGCAAGGTGTATCTCATCGGGGCGGGGCCGGGGGACCCCGGCCTCTTCACGCTCAAGGGGAAGCGCTGCCTGGAAGAGGCCGACGTGGTGGTGTACGACTACCTCGCCAACCCCCGGCTGCTCCGGTACGTGAAGCCCGACGCCGAGGTGATCTACGTCGGCAAGCGGGCGGGCCAGCACACGCTTCCCCAGGAGGAGATCGGCCGCCTCCTCGTCGAGCGGGCCCACCAGGGGAAGGTGGTCGCCCGCTTGAAGGGGGGCGACCCCTTCGTCTTCGGCCGGGGCGGCGAGGAGGCCGAGGAACTGGTCGCGGCCCGCATCCCCTTCGAGGTGGTGCCCGGCGTGACCGCCGCCGTGGCGGCCCCCGCCTACGCCGGGATTCCCCTCACGCATCGGGATTTCACCTCGACCGTCGCGTTCGTGACGGGTCACGAGGATCCGACGAAAGAGGAGACCGGCATCGCCTGGGACAAGATCGCCACCGGGATCGGGACGCTGGTGTTCTTCATGGGGGTGGGGCAGCTCCCCGAGATCGTGGCGCGCCTCACGCAGCACGGCCGGTCGCCGGCGACACCCGCCGCCGTCATCCGCTGGGGGACGCGGGCCGAGCAGGAGGTGGTGACGGGAACGTTGGCCGACCTGCCGGAGAAATGCCGGGGGATGAAGCCGCCGGCGCTGATCATCGTCGGCGAGGTGGTGGCGCTGCGCGAGAAGCTGCGCTGGTTCGAGGCGATGCCGCTCTCGGGGAGGCGGATCCTGATCACGCGGGCCCGGGAGCAGGCCAGCAGTATCGCCGAGGTCCTGGAAGCGGCCGGGGCCGAGGTCGTGGAGTTCCCCACCATCAGCTTCGCGCCCCCGGAGAGCTGGGGACCCCTGGATGCGGCCATCGCCCGCCTCCGCGAGTACCAGTGGATCATCTTCACCAGCGGGAACGGCGTGCGATTTTTCTGGGAGCGGTTGCAGGCGGCGGGACGGGACGCGCGCGATCTGTTCGGCATGACGGTGTGTGCCATCGGGCCAGCCACGGCGGCGGAGCTGCAGTCGCTGGGCGTCCGGGCCGACATCGTCCCGGCCGAGTTCAAGGCCGAGGCCCTGGTCGAGGCCATCGGAACCGTCGCCGGTGCCGATGGCCTCCGCGGGTCCCGGGTCCTGCTGGCCCGCGCCGTCGAGGCGCGTGATGTCCTCCCGGAAGAGCTCACGCGGCGCGGGGCCCAGGTGGATGTCGTGCCGGCCTACCGGACGGTCAAGAGCGCCCCGGACGCGGAGGTGCTTCGGGACATGCTTCGCGAAGGGAAGATCCACGCCGTCACGTTCACCAGCTCCTCGACCGTGAAGCACTTCCTCGAGTTGGTGGGTGAAGAGGCCGCGACACTTCTGAAAGGCGTGGTCGTTGCCAGCATCGGCCCGATCACGGCCGAGACCGCTGCCCGGCACGGAATCGTCAGCCACATCGTGCCCGAAAATTACACCATCCCCACTCTGGCTGAAGCGCTCATAAAACACTTCCGGCCCACCCAGGGTTAAGCCGCCCCCCCGGCCGGGTCGCTCCGGACCCTTTTCCCTTGACAAGTGTTGATTTTTGCAGATATTTCTCGCCCCGGGGACTCTTCATGCCGGTGCTGGGGGGCCACCCAGCGCCGGTTTTCGTTTCTGGAACAGAATCTGCACCATTTCCGCAGTTTGCGAACGAGAACGAAAAGGGTGCACCCGTGGCCGTTCCAGTCCTCGATCTGAAGGCCCAGTACCAGCGAATCCGGCAGGCGATTGATGACGCCGTCCGAGGGGTCCTGGAGAGCGGGCTGTTCGTCCTGGGTCCCAACGTCCGGGCCCTGGAGGAGGAGCTGGCCTCCTTCCTCGGGGTGGCTCGGGCCATCGCGCTTGCCTCTGGGACGGACGCGCTACACCTGACGATCCACGCCCTGGGGATCGGCGCGGGCGACCTCGTCCTCACGTCTCCCTTCACCTTCGTGGCCACGGCGACGGCCATCTCCTACACGGGGGCACGGCCGGTCTTCGCGGACATCCACCCGGCGACGTTCACCCTGGATCCGGATCGGGCGGCGGAGTACCTGGCGGGCACGGGCCCGGGCCCCCGGCCCGAGGGACGCGTGAAGGCGATACTCCCCATCCACCTGTACGGCCTGCCGGCCGACATGGATCCCCTGCTCCACCTCGCCCGGCAGCACCGGCTTCGCGTGGTGGAAGACGCCGCACAGGCGATCGGGTCGGAGTACCGCGGCCGCCGGGTGGGCGGCCTGGGGGACGCGGGCTGTTTCAGCTTCTACCCGACCAAGAACCTCGGCGCCTTCGGCGACGGCGGGCTGGCCACGACGCAGGACCCGGCCCTGGCCGACCGCATCCTCCGCCTGCGCGTCTACGGCGGGCGCGACCGGTACGTCCATGAAGAGCTGGGCTTCAACAGCCGCCTGGATGAGATTCAGGCGGCGATCCTGCGCGTGAAGCTCGGGTTCCTGGCCGAATGGAACGTCCGGCGACGGACCATTGCCGCCCGGTACCGGGAGGGGCTGGCCGGCCTGGGGCTCACGCTGCCGGCAGAGGTCCCAGGCTGCACCCATGTATATCACCAGTTCGCGGTGCGCGTGCCGGACCGGGATGGGGTGCAGCGCCGCATGGCCGAGTTGGGCGTTCGGAGCACGGTCTACTATCCCGTCCCGCTCCATCTGCAGCCGATGTATCGCGACCTCGGGTATCGGGCCGGCGACTTCCCCGAGGCGGAGCGGGCAGCCCGGGAGGTGCTCTGCCTGCCCATCTATCCGGAGTTGACGGACGCCCAGGTGGACGAGGTGGTGGAAGCGTGCAAGCGATCGCTGTGACCAATGACCAAATCCCAATGGTCAATGACCAATTGTCGAGGGATTCCGTGAAGCCCCTTGACGGCGCGCTATGCGCGCCCACCATCATTGGTCATTGGAAATTGGTCATTGGTCATTCCATGCGGAGAACTCACGGGTCCATTAGAGGACTTTCCGTGTTGACCTCCCGGGCCGCGGAAAGGGAACGGCAATGACCGAGCTGTGTGGCACGATCCTGGTCACCGGTGGCATGGGCTTCATCGGCTCCAACTTCGTCCGCCACGTGCTCACCACGCACCCGGCCGCCCGGGTCGTGAACCTGGACAAGCTGACCTACGCCGGGAACCCCCGCAACCTGGCCGACCTGGAGGCCGACCCCCGTTACGTCTGCGTCCGCGCCGACGTCTGCGACGAGAAGGCGGTGACCGAGATCCTGGAGGTCCACGGGGCAGAGGCCATCGTGCACTTCGCCGCCGAGTCGCACGTGGATCGCTCGATCCTCCAGGCGGACGATTTCATCCGGACGAACGTGCAGGGAACGCGGGCCCTCCTGGAGGCGGCCCGCCGGACGGGGGTCCGCCGCTTCCTCCACATCTCCACGGACGAGGTCTACGGCAGCCTGGGCAGATCAGGCGTCTTCACCGAGGACTCCCCCCTGCTCCCCAACAGCCCCTACGCCGCGAGCAAGGCCGGGGCGGACGTGATGGCCCGGGCTTATCACGTGACCTATGGCCTGCCGGTCATCATCACCCGGACATGCAACAACTACGGCCCCTACCAGTTTCCCGAGAAGTTCATCCCGCTGATGATCGTGAACGCCCTGCGGGAAGAGCCGCTGCCCATCTACGGGGACGGGCTGTACGTGCGCGAGTGGCTGCACGTGGAGGACCACTGCCGTGCCCTGGCCCGGATCCTGTCGGCCGGCCAGCCGGGGGAGGTGTACAATATCGGCAGCGGAGAGGAGCGGGCGAACCTGGACGTGGCCCGGCAGATCCTGGCCCTCACCGGACGATCCGAGACCCTCCTCCGGCACGTGAAGGACCGGCCCGGCCACGACCGGCGCTACGCCCTGGACTGGACCAAGATCCGCCACGATCTGGATTGGACGCCGACCATCCCGTTCCGGGACGGTCTGGGCCAGACGGTGGAATGGTACCGGGCCCACCCGGCCTGGTGGCTCGAGATCCTGTCCGGGGAATACCGGGCCTATTACCAGCGGCAGTACGGCGAGGGTACGAAATGACCGGCCCGGAGACTCTGGCCCTCCATGGCGGCCGGCCGGTCCGTGAACGCATGCTCCCCTACGGCCGTCACGAGGTAGACGAGGCCGACATCCAGGCCGTCGTCGAGGTCCTGCGGGGCGACTGGCTGACCAACGGACCGACCGTCCGCCGATTCGAGGAGGCGTTTGCGGAGCGGGTGGGTGCTGGCTTCGCAGTGGCTCTCTCCTCGGGAACCGCGGCCTTGCACGCTGCGGTTCATGTCGCGGGAATCCAGCCCGGTGACGAGGTGATCACCTCGCCCCTCACCTTCCTGGCCTCGGCCAACTGCATCCTGTACTGCGGCGGGACGCCGATCTTTGCCGACGTGGACCCCGAGACCCTGAACCTGGATCCTGCGGCGACGGAGGCGGCCCTGACGGCCAGGACGAGGGTCATCCTGCCGATCCACTTCGCGGGCCTTCCCTGCGCCATGGACCGGATTCACGCCGTGGCGCGTTCGCGCAACTTGACTGTCATCGAGGATGCCGCCCACGCCCTGGGCGCGGCGATCGGGGGCCGGCCCGTCGGCGGCCTGAGCGAGTTCACCACCTTCAGCTTTCACCCGGTGAAGCACATCACGACGGGCGAGGGCGGGATGGTGACGACCAACGACGCGGACCTGGCCGAGCGCCTGCGCCGGTTCCGGAACCACGGGATCGAACGGGAGGTTCGGCAGCGCCAGGCGACGTGGCGCCAGGACATGGTGACCTTTGGTGCGAACTATCGCCTGACCGACCTGCAGAGCGCCCTGGGGCTCTCCCAGTTGCGGCGCCTGGACGCCTCCTTGAAACGTCGTGAAGAGATCGCTGCCCGATACCACGCGGCTTTCGCCGCCATGCCGGAGGTCATGCTGGCCCCCACGCAGCCGGGGAATCGCCACGCCTGGCACATCTATCCCCTTCGTCTGGACCGGGACCGGCTGCGGGAGGACCGCGAGACGATCTTCCAGGCGCTGCGGGCCGAGAACATCGGCGTGATGGTCCACTACCTGCCGGTCCACCTGCACCCGTACTACCAAGAGCGTTTCGGGACCCGTCGGGGAATGTGTCCGGCGGCGGAGGCTGCGGCCGACCAGTTGCTCACCCTCCCGCTCTTTCCGCGGATGACCGACGGGGACGCGGCGGACGTCATCGCCGCCGTCGGGAAGGTCATTCAATGGGCGCGTCGCTGAGGCGAGCGCATGGGGAGTCATGTCGCAAGGTGGCTGACCGGGAATCCCTGAAGATCGTCAATGTGGTCGGCGGCCGGCCGAACTTCGTCAAGATCGCCCCGATCCTGGACGCCATGACGAAGATCCCGGCCATCATGCCCCTCCTCGTCCATACCGGACAACACTACGACCATGCGATGTCCCGGGCCTTCTTCGAGGATCTGGAGATCCCGGAGCCGGACTGCTTCTTGGGCGTCGGCTCGGGGACCCACGCCGAGCAGACGGCTCGGGTGATGGTGGAATTCGAGAAGGTGCTGGAGAAGGAGCGGCCGGACCTCGTCCTGGTCGTGGGAGACGTGAACTCGACCCTGGCCTGCGCCCTGGTGGCGGCCAAGCAGATCGTCCCCATCGCGCATGTCGAGGCCGGGCTGCGCAGCTTCGACCGGACCATGCCGGAGGAGATCAACCGGACGCTCACCGACCACCTTTCGGACTATTGCTTCACGACCTCCGAGGATGCCAACGACAACCTGCGGCGCGAGGGCATTCCCGAGGGGCGGATCCATTTCGTCGGCAACGTGATGATCGATACCCTGCGGAAGTACGAGCCGGCCGCCCGGGCGAAGAAAACGGCCGAGACCCTGGGTCTGGCGCCGCAGGGATATGCCGTCCTCACCCTCCACCGGCCGAGCAACGTGGACGACCCGAAGACCTTCGGCCTGCTCCTGGACAGCCTGGAGGAGATCCTGCGGAAGGTCCCCGTGGTCTTCCCCATCCATCCCAGGAGCCGGCGACGGATCACCGACTTCGGGTTCGACGCCAGGATCGCGGCCCTCGACCGCTTGCGGCTGTGCGAGCCGCTGGGCTACCTGGCCTTCCTCAGCCTCATGCTGGATTCCAGATTCGTGATGACCGACTCCGGCGGCATCCAGGAGGAAACGACGGTCCTGGGGATCCCGTGTCTGACGCTGCGCGAGAACACGGAGCGGCCCATCACGGTGCACATGGGGACGAACGTGGTCGTGGGCACCCGGCGGGAACGGATCGTGAGCGAGGCCATGCGCCTCCTGGGGGAAGGGGAACGGCGCCGCTGCACGCCGCCCTTGTGGGATGGGCAGGCCGCTCCCCGGATTGTCGAGGTCCTTCGCCGGCACCCGGCAGCGGGGCGGAGCGCCCGATGAAGCAGGTCGTCCTGCGGAACGGCCAAGCCATCGTGGAGGAGGTCCCGGCGCCCGCCCTCCTTCCCGGGAGCGTCCTGGTACGGGTGGCGTTCTCCTGCGTCAGCCCGGGCACCGAGACGGCAACGCTCGCCGCCACCGAGGTGAAGATGGGGCTGGGCCTCGTCAAGAGCGCCCTCCGCCACCCGGAAAAGGTCCGGCAGGTCCTCACCTCCCTGCGAACGCGGGGGTTCCGTGCCACCAAGGCCCTGGTAGAGGGGCGCCTCGGCTTCGGGTCGGCCGTCGGCTACAGCTGCGCCGGGATCGTGGCCGAGGTCGGCGAGGGCGTGGAGTCCTTCCGCCCCGGGGATCGCGTGGCCTGCGCCGGGAGCGGGTACGCCAATCACGCCGAGGCGGTCGTCGTGCCCCAGAACCTCGCGGTGGCCGTCCCGCCACAGGTGGAGCTCCTGCCGGCTGCCACGGTGACGCTGGGCGCGATTGCCCTGCAAGGGGTGCGGCGCACCCAGCCTGCCCTCGGCGAGACGATCGGCGTGATCGGCCTCGGCTTGGTGGGGCAGCTCACGGCGCAACTGCTCAAGGCGGCCGGGTGCCGCGTCGTCGGCCTGGATCTCCAGCGCGCTCGCGTGGAGCTGGCACGCTCCCTCGGCATGGACGAGGGACTCGTCCCCCTGGACGGCGACCCCGAGGAGCGCGTCCGGAACCTGACGGAGGGCTTCGGGCTGGATGCGGTGATCATCACGGCCGCCACGCGGAGCGACGAGCCGGTGAACCTGGCCATGCGGCTTGCCCGGCGGAAGGGCCGGGTGGTGGTGGTGGGGGATGTCGGCCTCGACCTCCAGCGCCCGGAGATGTACCGGAAAGAGCTGGACCTGCTCATGTCCACCTCCTACGGGCCGGGCCGCTACGACCCCCTGTACGAGGAGGGAGGCCTCGACTACCCGTATGCCTATGTCCGCTGGACCGAGAACCGGAACATGGCGGCCTACCTCGACCTTGTGGCGAGCGGCAAGATCCGGCTGGCTCCCCTCCTCGCCGCGGTCTACCCGCTGGCCGAAGCGGCCACAGCCTACCAGGCGCTCCGGGCTGATGGCGGCCCGCTGACCGTCCTGCTTCAGAATCCCCACCCCGCCGAGGACCGGCCCCTCTCGCGCCGCATCGTCCTGCGTCCGCGGACGGGTCCCACGGCCGGCCGCGTGCGGGTCGCGATCATCGGGGCGGGGGGATTCGCCCAGTCCACACATCTTCCCAACCTGAAGCAGCTCGCCGACCGCTACGAGATCCGCGCCGTCGTCAGCCGGACGGGGACGACCGCAACCGCCGTGGCCCGGCAGTACGGGGCGGCCGTGGCGGCGACGGACTACCGGGAGGTCCTGGACGATAGGGAGATTGACGCCGTCCTCATCTGCACGCGCCATCACCTGCATGCGAGGCAGGCGGCGGATGCCCTGCGGGCGGGCAAGCATGTGTTCCTGGAAAAACCGATGGCGATCGAGCGCGAGGAGCTGGCGGAGCTTCACAAGACGATCCGGGACCTGCAAGAGGCCGGGACCTGCCCCGCGTTCCTGGTGGGGTTCAACCGGCGCTTCTCGCCCTATACCCTCCGGGCGAAGGAGCAGGTCGCCGGCCGCACCCACCCACTGCTCATCCGCTATCGCATGAACGCCGGCCCCTTGCCGCCGGATCACTGGGTCAACGGCCCGGAGGGCGGTGGCCGGGCCGTGGGCGAGGCCTGCCACATCCTCGACCTCTTCGGGTACCTGACCGGGTCCCCTGCCGAGGGGGTGACGGCGACCGCCATCCGGCCGCGGTCCGCGGCATGTCGTGCCGACGAGAACTTCGTGGCCACCCTCCGGTACCGGGACGGCTCGGTCTGCACGCTGCTGTACACCGCCCTGGGGGCACGGGACTTCCCCAAGGAGGCAATGGAGATCTACGTGGACGGAAAGGTCCTCACGCTGGACGACTACCGGTCCCTGGAGATCCACGGCGGGAAGGGCGCCGGGGTCCGCACCACCTTGCAGGACAAGGGGCACCGGGCCGAGCTGGAGGCCTTCCAGCGGCTCGTCACGGGGCAGGCGGAGGCCCCGATGACCCTGGGAGAGATGGTGCAGGTGACTGAGCTGAGTTTCGCGATCCGAGATCAGGTCAGGACGAGCGGAGTCCTTCCGCCGGAAACGAGGGGCACGGAGCCATGAAAGAGCGCCGGTACGACGTGTGCGTGGTGGGCGGACTGGGCCATGTGGGCCTGCCTCTCGGCCTCTCCTTTGCCCAGGCGGGCAAGCGGGTTGTGCTGTACGACATCGATAAGCCTGCCCTCGAAACGGTGTCCCGAGGCGAGATGCCCTTCATGGAAGCTGGGGCGGAGCCTGTCCTGAGAGCGGTCCTGGGAAAGACCCTTTCCCTTTCCTCAGACAAGCAGGTAATTGCCCAGAGCCACTTCATCATCGTCGTGATCGGAACACCGGTAGACGATCACCTGAACCCCAAGTTCACGCTGTTCAAAGACTTCTTTGACGAGATCATGGACGTGATCGACTCGGACCAGCACATCATCCTGAGGAGCACCGTCTACCCCAACACGACCGAGCTAATCAAGCGATATCTCGAATCACGAGACAAGAAGGTGAAGGTGTCCTTCTGCC
>Ga0155960_1030_pt1 | contig 56172 bp, 49 predicted proteins | sample RifCSPlowO2_02_FD_107614 | JGI IMG/M metagenome (GOLD analysis project Ga0155960, IMG submission 107614) | candidate division NC10 bacterium RIFCSPLOWO2_02_FULL_66_22
GAGAAGCTGCCCGAGCAGCGCGTGCGCTGCTATGCCTGCGGCCACCGCTGCCTGATCCCGGAAGGCCGGGACGGGATCTGCAAGGTCCGCTTCAACCGGGGGGGCCTCCTCTACGTCCCGAGCGGCTACATCGGCACGTCCCTCCAGCTTGACCCGGTGGAGAAGAAGCCCTTCTTCCACGCCCTGCCGGGATCCCAGGCCCTGTCCTTCGGGATGCTGGGCTGCGACTACCATTGCGGCTATTGTCAGAACTGGATCACCTCTCAGGCCATCCGCGACCCGAAGGCCATCGCCCGTCCCAACATCCTCTCTCCCGAGGATATCGCCCGCTGCGCCCTGGATTACGGCGCCCCGATCGTCACGAGCACCTACAACGAACCGCTGATCACCAGCGAGTGGGCGGTCGAGGTCTTCAAGGTCGCGAAGGCGCACGGGCTGAAGACCTCTTACGTCAGCAACGGCAACGGAACGCCCGAGGTCCTGGACTACCTTCGCCCGTGGCTGGACCTGTACAAGGTGGACCTGAAGGGGTTCAACGACAAGAATTACCGGAAGCTGGGCGGGCAAGTCCAGACGGTCCTGGATACGATCCAGCTCCTGGTCCAGAAGGGGTTCTGGGTCGAGATCGTGACGCTGATCGTGCCGGGGTTCAACGACAGCGACGAAGAGCTCCGGGACATCGCCCGGTTCCTGGCCGGGGTGTCGCGGGATATCCCGTGGCACGCCACCGCCTTCCATCCGGACTACAAGATGACCGACCGGGGATGGACCCCGGCCCAGACCCTGATCCGCGCGGCCGAGATCGGCAAGACGGAGGGCCTCAATTTCGTGTACGCCGGCAACGTCCCCGGGCGCATCGGCACGCTGGAAAACACGTACTGCCCGTCCTGCAAGACCCTCTTGATCGAACGCGTCGGGTTCGAGGTGCTGGCGAACCGCCTCGGGCCCGACGGCACCTGCCCCACGTGCAACGCTCGTCTCCCGGGCGTGTGGTCCTGATTCGACTCTCTCTCCACCTGGTCTGAGCCAAAATATTTCACCGCCAAGGTCGCCAAGGACGCAAAGACGCGCCAGGTCTCATCAAGCCTGGTGGCGAATTCAGGACCAGAAGTTACGAGCGGGCTTTCGTCTCTCGTCCCCATTCGCCCGTGAAAAGGTGGAGCTTCTTGGTGCACTTGGCGTCTTGGCGGTTCAACTGCTGCACTGTTTGGGCTGAGGCTAATCCGACGGACCACCCCTCTTCACCCGCATCGTTTCTCTCCGCCCGCCTCCGGAAAATTCGACAGGGGCGGATCGGGAGAGCGATCGAGTGAGGGGGGCACCGGGGGATATTGCGACAATTTCCCGAAGGCTCCACGCGGGGCGCGGTTCAGGCGAGGGGGGGCGTAATCAGGACGGCTTCACATCCTGCGGGTCGCCGGGAGGTGTCTCAGCGCCGGAATCGGCGGAGGGTCCGGAGGACTCCGGACTCCCTTGGAGCGGGGATCCGGTCTCGCCCGCTTCCCAGTCAATGGGCGGACCGCTGCCCGCACCGCTAGTTTGCCGTTCCGACTTCCGCTGGCGCTTCTCTTCCTGCCGAGCCTTGCGGGCCAGCTCCTTCCGCCGTTTCTCCCCGCGATGCTGTCGAGAGGTTCCTGCCATGGCGCCTCCTTCGAGCGCTTGCATGCCAGGGTCCGGAACCCTGGCCGGCTTTTCAGCCGCTATCGGCCCCGTACCCTACCGCAGGAGCGGGAATTTCCCTAGCGATTTCTTGCCAAGCGCCTCGCACCCAGGTGGTGGCCGACCGCCACGGTTGCCAGGCCCAGCCCCAGGACCACATAGAGGGAGAGGAAGTTGGAATGGGCCAGGACGAAGGTCGCGATCACCGGTCCCGCGGCGTTGCCCGCGAACCGCGCCGTGTTGATGAACCCGATGGTCGCGCCGTGGCCCCGGCCCGCAATCTGGGCCAGGATGAGGGGAAAGATCCCCGCAGCCAGGGCGGTCTGGATCATCCGGATGAGTGTGAAGGTCACCGGGCCCACCCCGAGAATCAGCAGGACCTGGAAGATCGAGGCCCCCAGCGCCGAGGCCAGGACCAGTCGCTGAGGCGAGAGACGCCCGGCCAGCCAGCTGAGCCCGTAGGAGCCTGCAGCGGCCGAGGCGCCGTAGGCGAAGACGATCGTTCCCGCGGCCACCAGCTGCTGCGGCTCGGGCACGTTGAAGTTCCGGAGGATCGTCGGCAGGACGCTGGGCAGGAAGACGATCTGCACCGTCCCCGCAAATGCGATGGCCCAGGCCAGCCAGCGCTGCCGGCGGGGCAGTTCCTCTCTGGCAGTGGGGCGCGGGTGGGGCGGCAGGGGACTCAGCCCCACCAGGCAGAAAATAAAGATGCCGAGCAGCATCAGGCTGGACGCCAGGAACGCCCCCCGAAAGCCGAAGGCGGCCGCCGCCATGGCGCCCAGGGGCGGGCTGAAGATCTGCCCCATGGTGAGGGCGGACTGGTACATCCCCATGCGGCGGGCCAACTGGTCCTGGCTCGAGATGGCCGACACGATGATCAGCCCGATGGTGGAGATGCCCCCGAAGAAGCCCTGCAGGATCCGGATCCCCAGGAGCAACCGCAGGTCGGTGACGAACCCCATGAGGGCGACCAGGATCACGTGGGAAAGGATGCCCCGCTCGAAGAGTACCTTCGGGCTGAACCGGTCCGTGAGACTCGCCCAGAAGGGGGAGCCGAAGGTGGCCATGGCCGAGGCGGCGCCCACGATGAGGCCGGTCCAGCGGAGCGTGGCCGCCCCGTCCAGCGTGCTGATAGTTTGGACGTAGAAGGGGAGGAAGACGAACATGAAGTTCAGGGCGAAGCCCAGGAAGAACTGGGCCGTCGTGACGACGGCGATATCCCGGCCCTTCGCGGAGACGACCGATGCAGTGGGACACATGGGCCGACTTATATCAACCGTGGCGGGCGGTGTAAAGGCGTATATGGCACATTGCCCGTTTCATCGACGGACCACCTGCCGATCCACCTTGACCCTGAGGGCGCTTTCCGATATGCATAGGGCCGCCCGGCGGAAAGATCGCAGAGCGTTCGGATGTTCGAGGGTTCGGGCGTTCGAGCGTTCTGAAGAGGCCGGAACAACCGAACCCCCGAACTCCCGAACCACCGAACGCTTTCGAGATTTTGACGTTAGGCAGGCGCATCGACCACAGGAGGCACGGCTATGCGGCTGACGGGTGGTGAGATCGTCGTCGAGTACCTGATTCGGCAGGGCGTGCCCTTCATCTGCGGCATCCCGGGGCACGGGAATGTGGCACTGCTGGACGCGGTCGTGGATCGCCAGGACAAGATCAAAATGATCCAGGTGATGCACGAGCAGAGCGGCGTCCATCTGGCCGACGCGTATTACCGGGTCAGCGGGCAGCCCCTGGCCGTCACTACGTCCATCGGTCCGGGGGCCACCAATACCGTCATCGGCATGGCTCAGGCCTACGTGGACTCCACGGCCGTCCTCCTCATCACCGGGAGCACCCACACCTACATGCGCGGCCACACCGTTCTGCAGGAGATCGAGCGGGTCCAGTGGTCCAACTTCCCCCGCATCCTGGAGCCTGTGGTCAAGCGCTACTGGCAACTGAGCCGGGTGGATCAGGTGCCCTACGTCATGCATCGCGCCTTCAACCAGATGCTCAGCGGCCGGCCGGGGCCGGTCCTGGTGGATCTCCCCATGGATGTGGCCGCCGACGCGGCCGACGTGGAATTGCCCGACCCCGACGAGCGGGAACCGCGAGGCCGCCTGCGGCCAGACGCCAGCGCCATCCGGCGGGCCGCGGAGCTGCTCCTGAAGGCCAAGCGGCCCGTGATCCTGGTGGGCGGGGGCGTGATCACGGCCAACGCGGCCGAGGAGCTCCAGGCGGTGGCGGAACTCCTCGGCGCGGCGGTGGCGACGACGTGGATGGGGAAGGGCGCCTTCCCCGAGGATCACCCGCTGTACTGCTGGCACCCCGGCGACACGGCCAGCACCGTGGGGAACGCGGTGTGTCGCTCGGCCGACGTCCTCTTGGCCGTGGGGTGCCGCTTCACCGACTGGGTGGCCTCCTCGTATCGGCACGGGGCCAGCTTCGCCATTCCGCCCACGAAACTGATCCAGATCGACATTGATCCCCACGAGATCGGCAAGAACTATCCGACCACCGTCGGGATGCTGGCGGACGCGAAGGCTGGCCTGGCCGACCTTCTCGCGCAGCTCCAGGACCTCTGCAAGCCCAAGGGCTACAAGGGAACGGCATACTTCAAGGAGATCCAGCGACTCAACGCCGAGTGGGACAAGGCGCTGGCCAAGATGCAGAACTCGCCCACCCGCCCCATGACCATCTCCCGCGCGCTGAAGGAGATCCGGGCCGCGACCCCGCGGGACACCATCGTGGTGACGGGCGCCGGCCTCCCCCAGGGGCAGGTCTGGCAGGAATTCGAGGTGTACCGGCCCCGGACCCACATCACCAGCGGCGGCTTCTCCACCATGGGCTTCACCGTGCCGGGCGCCATCGGGGCCAAGCTGGCCGCGCCCAAGGCGCCGGTCCTCGGCATCGCGGGCGACGGCGACTTCATGCAGACGATGCAGGAGATGGCGGTGGTGGCCCAACTGGACCTGCCGGTCCTGTACATCGTCCTCAACAACTGCGGCTTCCGCTCCATCATGAACCTGCAGTATAACGCCTTCGGGGAGAAGCGGCTGATCGGCGTGAGCTTCGAGCGGAAAGACGGCTCCCCCTACTCCGCCAACTTCGCGGACTGCGCCAAGGCCTTCGGGCTGAACGCCCGGCGGATCGAGGACCCGGAGGACGTCGGTCTTGCCGTCAAGAAGGCCCTGGCATCCGGGCGGCCAAGCCTGGTGGAGATCATGACCGCCAGGGCATGGCCGCACACGGGCGTGTCCAAGAGCGGCTGGTGGGACGTGCCGATCCCGACGTACCTGCCCAACAAGCGAAAGGACTACGAGAAGGGGCGGGCCGAGGAGAAGCTCTGAGGGCAATCAGGTGACTTGGCGATCTGGCAACTGGGCAATCTGGAAACGCGTCGATTGGTCCACTTGTCAATTCGTCAACTTGTCAGGAGGAGCCGATTAGCACGTTCTGCCCAATTGACGAATCGACTGATTGACCATTTGACTTCTTTCCTGGTTGCCTGATTGCCCGCTCTCTGGCCTGTGACGCCCCTCGTCCTGCTCTTCACCCTGGCCTTCCTGGTATCCGTGGATCTGCGGATCCTGGCGCCGGTGCTGCCGTCCATCTCCGCGTCGCTTGGCTCCACCCCGGGCACGGTCGGCCTCGCCATGACGAGCTACGCGCTGGCCTACGGCACGGGGCAGCTCGTCTACGGCCCGCTCTCGGACCGTCTGAGCCGGATCGCGGTGGTGCGCGCGGCGGGGCTCGGGTTCAGCGTCTGCACCGTGCTCTCCGCCCTCGCGGTCACGACCTGGCAGTTCATCGGCGCGCGCCTCCTGGCCGGGGCCTTCGCCGGCGCGGTGATCCCGCTCACCCTCGTATTCATCGGCGATACGGTCGAGTACGGGCGCCGCCAGGTCGTGCTTGGCCGCTTCTCCGCCGTTACTTCGGCCGCGATGGCATTCTCCGCGTCCATCGGCGGCACCGTCGCCTACCTGGTCTCGTGGCGGCTCATGCTCCTCGCCTACGGGCTGCTGGCGCTGATCCCGGTCGGCCTCATGTGGCGGCTCGACACCCGGGACCGGCAAGGGCCCCCGGCGGCCCCTGCTCGCGCCGCACGCTTCACCGACTTCCTCCGCGACCGTCGCGCCCGGATCGTGTACCTGGCCGTCTTCTTCGAGGGGTTCCTTCTGTGGGGAGGAGTGACCTATCTCGGATCCTTCGCAACCACGCGGTACGGCCTCAACCAGTTCAGCGTCGGCCTCCTCATCGCCCTCTTCGGCGTGGGCACCATGGCGGGCGGCCTGCTGATGGGGCTCATCCGCCGCCGGGTCTCCGAGAACGTGCTGGCAGGGATCGGGGGCGCGCTGATGGCCGCCGGCTTCCTCGTCCTCATCCCGCGCTGGCCCTGGGTGGCCTTTGCGGGGGGCATGCTCGGCCTGGGACTTGGGTTCGTGGGCCTGCACACGACCCTCCAGCTCCGGGGCACGGAAATCAGCTCGACGGCGCGCGGCAAGGCCTTCTCGCTCTTCGTCTTCAACCTGTTCACGGGGATCTCGATCGGCACCGCGGTCCTCGGACGGCTGGTGGACGCGGGGCGCTACGAGGCGGTGTTCGCGCTCGCCGGCGTCGGGCTGATCATGATCGGCCTGGGCACCGCGCTGCGCTCGCGTTAGCTGACGTGAGGATGCTCGCCAGAGAAAGACTTTGACTGGAACCTTGCGTCATCGGGGAACTTCGGCTAGCCTATTGTCCGCGATACGGAGTCGTCCGGAGGGAGGGGGGATCGGGGGAGAAACCATGATACGGGTTGGCACAGCTCCCATGAACTGGAACAACGACGACCTGCCAGACCTGCGGCCGAAGACTCCGATTCACCAGGTCCTGGAGGAGATGGTGCGGGCGGGGTACGATGGCACCGAATACGGGACGGGCCTCCCCCCCGACCCGAAGGCACTCCGCGCCATGCTGGCGCCCCAGAAGCTCACGCTCGCCTCCATGTTCTGCTGGGTTGCCCTGGAAGACCCCGACAGGCAGAAGGGGGAGATCGAACGGGCCCTGGGCATCGCGAGGACCCTGTCGGCGATGGAGGTCCGGGAGCTGATCCTGGGCATCCGGGGCAGTGCGGAGCGAATCGCCCTGGCGGGCCGCGTGCCCGCGGATGGGAGCGCCGGCCTCACCAAGGAACAATGGGGCATCCTGGCCGGCGGGATCCATACCCTGGCCCGATCGTGTGAGCCGCTGGGTGTTCGCCTGCTGGTGCACCCCCATGCGGGCTCGTACGTCGAGACGCGGGCCGAGCTGGAGACGCTGTTCAGTGTCACGGACAAGAATGCCCTGGGGCTGTGCGTGGACGCGGGCCATCTGGTGTACGGCGGCGCAGATCCCGTCGAGGTGGTGGAGGCCTTCGGGCCCCGGGTGTGGTACGTTCACATCAAGGACGTGGACCCCGCGGTTCTCGCCCTGGCCAGGCAGAAGGGCCTCAGCTTCCTGGAGGCGTTGCGAGCATACATCTTCTGCGAACTGGGCAAAGGGTGCGTGGACCTGCGCCGGTTCATGGATGCGCTCTGGAAGGTGCGGTTCTCGGGCTGGATGGTCGTCGAGCAGGACACGTCGCCAGAGCCCCCATTTGAAACCGCTCGGAGGAACCGGCGCTATCTGAAAGAGACCTTCGGCCTCTGAAGGCCACATGACGAATGACCAATGTCCAATGAGACCGGTGGGTTTAACCCGCCGGAGGTTCAAACCGCGGAGCAGTAACCCCTCGGGTTTATCCCGGGGGAGGCTCAGCCTGCGGGGCCCGACCCTTGAGGTTGACCCTGGCTCCCTAGCCCCCAACCCCTAACCCCCGACCCCCGTTCTTGGAGGTGTCCATGCCCATCGATCCTGCGCTGAAACGGGACCTGCAAGCCAAGGCGGTCCAGGTCCGCAAGCTGATCCTGCAGGCCGTCCACACGGCCGGGGCCGGCCACGTCGGCGGTCCCCTGTCCATGGTCGAGATCGCCGTCGCCATGTATTTCAAGATCCTGCGCATTGATCCCAAGAACCCCCAATGGCCGGACCGGGACCGCTACGTGCTGTCCAAGGGGCACTCCTGCATCGCCCTGTATGCCACGCTGGCCCTCCGGGGATTCTTCCCGGTGGAAGAAGTCTTCACCTACGACGCCATGAATTCGCGCATGCAGGGGCACCCCGACATGACCAAGACCCCCGGCATTGACATGTCCTCGGGCTCCCTGGGAACCGGGGCCAGCCCTCCCCTTGGCATGGCGCTGGCGGCCAAGCGGCTCGGGAAGGACTTCCACACCTGGGTCCATCTGGGGGACGGGGAGATCCAGGAAGGCCAGGTCTGGGAGATGGCCTTCGTCGCCAGCCAGTACCAGGTGGATAACTTGACGGCCATCGTGGACTACAACAGGGTCCAGCAGTTCGGATTTCCCAAGGACGGGAACGTGCGACGGCGAGTGAATCCGCTGGTCCAGGTCCCCGAGAAGTGGCGGGCCTTCGGCTGGCACGTCATCGAGTGCGACGGTCACGACTTTGACTCGTTGATCCCGGCCTGCGAGGAAGCGAAGACGATCAAAGGCCGGCCCACCTGCATCGTGGCCCACACGATCAAGGGCAAGGGCGTCTCCTTCATGGAAGGGGATTACAACTGGCACGCCAAGGTCCCGAGCCCGGAGGAACTGGCGAAGGCCTTCGCCGAACTCGAGGCGGCCCAGGCGGGCTAAGATCGTTCGATAGTTCGGGTGGTCGAGTGTTCGGCAGTTCTGGAACGACCGAACCAACGAACAGACGAACGTCCGAACGCCGTTAGGAGAAGAATGATGGCCAAGCTGATCGAAATGCGGGTCACCTGGGGTGAAACCATGCTGGAGCTGACCAAGACGCATCCGAACATCATGATTCTGGATGGCGACCTGGGGAACTCCACCATGGCCCAGATCGTGGCCTACAATGCGCCGGATTTTTACATGAACATGGGGATCGCCGAGCAGAACATGATGGGCGTGGCAGCGGGCATGGCGAGCGTGGGGTTGATTCCCTGGCTCAGCAGCTTCGCCTGCTTCCTGGCCAACCGCGACCTGGACCAACTGCGGGTGACCGTGACCCAGCCGAAGCTGAACGTGAAGCTGGCTGGCCACTACAGCGGCATCCTCACCGGAAAGACGGGCAAGACTCATATTGACGTGGGGGACATCGCCATCCTGCGGGCTCTCCCGCACATGACCGTGGTGGCGCCGGCCGATTCGGTCGAGTGCCGCCAGGCGGTCCTGGCACTGACCGACATGCCGGGTCCGGCCTACCTGCGCATCACGCGGGATGCGGGCCCGGTGATCTTCGGCGAGGACTACCGGTTCGCCATCGGCTCGGTGGTTCCCGTCCGGGAGGGGAAGGACCTCACCATCTTCGGGACCGGGGTGCAGACTACGCGGGCGATGGAGGCGTGTGACCTGCTGGCGAGTGAGGGCATCAGCGCCCACCTCGTGCACGTGCCCACTCTGAAACCGATCGACGTGGAGGGCCTCGTGGCCGCGGCCAGGAAGACCGGCCGGGTCCTGACGACCGAGGACCACAACATCATCGGCGGGCTGGGAGGCGCGGTGGCCGAGGTGCTCGGACAGCACCATCCCGTCCGCATGAAGATCCACGGGCTGCAGGACTGCTACGGGGAATCCGGACCCAACGACGCCATGCTGGAGAAGTACGGCCTCACCCCCAAGCACATCGCCGCGGCGGCGAAGGCCTTGCTGAACAAGGCGCGCTGATCGTCGAGAATCCGAGGGACGGTCCGCCTCGACCGGACCGTCCCTCGGGTTGCGCCCCCTTTTCTCCTATCGGTCCTCCCCTGTTCTGACTCCACCGGGTTGACCTCATCCTCCTCGGGGCCCTGATCCGGGTCCGGCGGCCCCCCTTGCAGACACGGGCTTGCCCTGCTAGCGTGCGGGTTGTGCCGGAAGGGATGTCTTGGAAGGCGGCGGAGCACATGATCCTTGCCGGAGCCTCCCTTTCGCTCACGGGACGCTTTGCCCTTCAGGGCCGCCAGGTCCAGCGCGGCCTCAGCCTGTGGGAGACCTGGGTGAACGAGACCGGCGGGCTTCCGGTCGGGTCCGGAGGGTCGCGCTCGCGGGTTTCGCTCCGCATCTATGACGACCGGAGTCGGATCGCCGACGCCCAGGCGAATGTGCTCCGGCTCCTCACCAAAGACCGCCTGGACCTGCTCTTCGGGCCATACTCCAGCGTCCTCACGTTGGCCGTGGCCCCCATCGCCGAGGCACACGGAAAGATCCTGTGGAACCATGGGGGCTCCTCCGACGAGATTTTCGCGCGGGGCTGGCGCGTCCTGATCGGGGGCTCGGCCCCCGCCAGCGCCTATTTCGCAGGGTTCCCGGGCTGGCTGCGGGGAGAGGAGCCCGGCCTTGAGCGTCTGACGGTCCTGTATTCACAACGTGGGACGTTTGCCGGGCAGATTGCGCGGGGGCTGGCCGAGGCGGCGGAACGGGAAGGCTTCCGCCAGGTGGCGCTGGTGCCTTGTGACCTCTCCGCCATTGACCCCTCGACGTCCCTTGGCGAAAGATCCGATGGTGCGCCGCAGGCGATCGTGCTGGTAGGAAGTTACCAGGATGAGGTGCGGGTGATCCGGGAGCGCGGGGTACTTCCCTCGGGAGTCCGGAGAATCGCGGCGGTCTCCGCCGGCCTCACCGCGTTCGGGGAAGCCGTCGGGGTGCACTCCGAGGGAGTCATCGGGGCATGCCAGTGGGAACCCGGCCGCGGCGGGGCGGTGCAAACGGGCCCCGATGAGGCATGGGTCCTCTCTCGATTCCATCAGGCCTTCAGTGAGGAGCCGGAGTACCCCGCGGTGCAGGCCCTTGCCCTGGGCGTCGTGGCGGCGGAGTGCGTGCACCGCGCCGATGGTCTCCGGGACGAAGCGCTGCGGGAGGCCGCGGCGGGGCTCGACGTCACCACCTGCTTCGGGAGGTTCCGGATCGACAGAGAGACCGGAGGCCAGATTGGGCACCAGCCGGTCCTGGTGGAATGGCGCGGCGGTCGAAAGCGCGTGGTCTGGCAGCCAGCCGGAAGGTGAGCCCTAATCCTGAGCCCAAGGCTCGGTACCATACGAGAGGTGAGGATAGCATCGTGCCGTTCGCATACTACCAGCGCCTGACGCGGGCGCAGCAGCGCGTGTACCGGCAGAGCGACGAGATCACGGTCATCCGCCTGCCGCAGGCGGGTGCGTGCGCGCCGCTGGTGGATGGGGTGGCTCAGGATCTGGCGCGTGAGGATCGCGCCGGAACGCAAGCCGCGGCAGACCGACTCCTCCTGGGGATCACGGCTGATCTCACGGTAGCGACCCTGCGCGCCGAGGTCCTGGCAGTGCGACCGTCGCGGCACTGGGGTGAGCTGCATGGTCTGTACACTCCCGCTGAGACAGGCCGGCCGGCCCGGGCGACGGTGTGGATGCGAACCGCACAGCGCCGGCAGGTGGTCAAGTTCCGGACGTTTCTCCGGACCCTCCTCCATGAGTTGTGCCACCACCTGGATTACGAGCTGCTCGACCTGGCCGATTCGTTCCACACCGAGGGATTCTACAAGCGCGAATCGAGTCTGCTCAGGCAGTTGCTCCGTGAAGAGCCCCAGGGAAAGGTCTCCGGCAATGCCTGACGAGGAGCTCCGGCAGCGCGCCATCGAGATCTGGCAGCGCGCCTACAAACACCAGATGCAGGGGGAGATGGAAGAGGCCATTCGCCTCTACAAGGAATCGCTCGACGTCTATCCGACGGCCGAGGCGCATACGTTCCTGGGATGGGCCTACAGCTTCCAGGGGCGGCTGGACGAAGCGATCGAGGAATGCCACAAGGCGATCGCCGCGGACCCGGACTTCGGCAATCCGTACAACGACATCGGGGTCTACCTGATGCAGCAGGGGGACCTGGACGGGGCCATTCCTTGGCTCGAGAAGGCCAAGAAGGCCCCACGGTACGAGCCCCGACAATTCCCCTACATGAACCTCGGCCGGATCTTTCTTCGCCGGGGGCACTGGACCGAGGCCCTGCGAGAGTTCGAGGCCGGGGTGCGCGCGGCCCCGGACGATTCGGAGATGCGGAAGATGCTGCATGAGCTCCGCGCCCGATTCAACTGATGCGGCGGCGCTTGGGCCTTTGAAAGTTTCCGCAGTCCACTCAGTCGGTCGAGTTCCCCTCTCGCCGAAGGCCGAAGGCCGAAGGCAGAAGGCAGAAGGCGGAAGGCAGATGGCAAACTGCGGAAGACAGATGGCGATTCAACCGGTTTCCGGGGGAAAGACATGACGACGAATCGGGACGTGGACGAGGCCTGGGCGTATCACAACGGGACCAAACACTCGCACCAGAGCGTCCGGGCCAGTACCCATTCCCTGGACTTCTCGAACCAGCCGCTGCCCTTCAAGATCTACACGACCCTGCCGCCCATCCCCCTCCCGACGGAGACGTCCCCCATCACCATGCCGGCCCTGGCCGCCATCGCGGCACCGGGGACGGATCCGGCGGGGGAGCGCGTTCCCGACCTGCATGTCCTCGCGCAGATCCTCCATCTCAGCGCGGGGATCACGCGCGAGCGGCGGGGCGATGGCTGGGAGGTCCAGTTCCGCGCCGCGGCCTGCACCGGCGCCCTGTACCACGTCGAGCTCTACCTTGTCTGCGGTGACCTCCCCGGCCTGCCGGCCGGCGTCTATCACTTCGGCGTGCACGACTTCGCCCTCCGCCGGCTGCGCGCCGGCGATTACCGCCCGGTCCTCGTGCGCGCGACAGCAGGCGAGCCGGCCATGGCACACGCGCCCGCGATCATCGTCTGTACGAGCACGTACTGGCGGAACGCCTGGAAATACCAGGCGCGCACCTACCGGCATTGCTTCTGGGACACGGGCACGATCCTGGCCAACCTCTTGGCGGCCGCGGCCGGCCGGGCGGTTCCGACGCGAGTGGTCCCGGGGTTCGTGGACGCGGCCGTGAACAGCCTCCTGGACCTGGACAGCGACCATGAGGCCAGCCTCGCCCTGGTGCCGCTGGGGCGGACGGGCGCGTCGCCGCCGGATACCGCCCCCGCGGTCGGACCCCTCCGGCTGGAGACCGCGCCGCTCTCCCGGTTCGAGGTGGACTACCCTGCGATCCGGGCCATGCATGCGTCCTCGTCGCTCGTTTCCGAAAATGAGGTTTCGGCATGGCGCGGGGGCGGGTCGTCAGAGGATTCGCCTGCGGCGGCATCTCGAACGATCGGGCTCCAGCCCCCGGGGGATGCCGATGCGCCGGCGGATTCCGTGACCGAGGTGATCCTGCGGCGCGGTTCCAGCCGCCGGTTCGCCCGAAAGCCGTTGACGTTTTCCCAGCTCTCGACGATGCTGGACCGGGCGACACGGGGCATCCCGGCCGACTTCCAGGACCCGCCGGGGGCCACCCTGATAAGCCTGTACGTGATCGTCCACGCGGTGGAGGGCCTGGCCCCCGGCGCCTACGTGTACCATCGGAGGGAGCGCGGCCTGGAGCTGCTGCGGGAAGGGAATTTCCGGAACCAGGCGGGGTATCTCGGGCTGGAGCAAGAGCTGCCCGCCGAGGCCAGCGTGAATGTCTACTGCCTGGCGGACCTCAAACCGATTCTCGCCCGATTCGGCAACCGTGGCTACCGGGCGGCCCAGCTCGAGGGCGGGATCACCGGCGGCAAGCTGTACCTGGCCGCGTATGCAGAGCGGCTCGGGGCCACTGGCCTCACGTTCTACGACGACGCCGTGACGGACTTCTTCTCGCCGCACGCCGCCGGCAAGGGCATCATGTTCCTGACCGCTGTGGGGCACCCGGCCCGCCGACGCGCCGGGTGAGGCCTCGGCCATCCGGCCCGCCGACGCGCGGGCTCATAGCTCATGGCTCTTCGCTGAAGGCTGACGGCTGATGGCATTGTAATGACATTCCCGGTCTGGCCACGGGGCTGCCCGGGTGGAGTGTCCCGATGAGCGACGTGAAAGCACCCGAAGCCACGCCGCGCCACACCAACCGGCTGATCCACGAGACGAGCCCGTACCTGCTCCAGCACGCCCACAACCCGGTGGATTGGTACCCCTGGGGGGACGAGGCGCTGGCCAGGGCGAAGGCGGAGAACAAGCCGATCCTGCTCAGCATCGGCTACTCGGCCTGCCACTGGTGTCACGTGATGGAGCGGGAGTCGTTCGAGATCGAGGAAATCGCCGACCTCATGAACCGCCACTTCGTGAACATCAAGGTGGACCGGGAGGAACGTCCGGACCTGGACGACATCTACATGGCGGCCACGCTCGCCCTGAATCACGGCCAGGGGGGCTGGCCGATGACGGTGTTCCTGACGCCGGACCAGCGGCCGTTCTTCGCCGGGACCTATTTTCCGCCGACCGATCGGTACGGTCGTCCCGGCTTCGCCACGCTGCTCAATCGGATCGCGACGCTCTGGGAAGAGCAGACAGACAATCTCCGACAACAGGCGGAGCGGCTCACCGAATACCTGAAGGACCAGACCCGCCCCGCCCCGGGGGCCAACATCGGCGAGGCCGAGATCCGGGCCGCGGTGGCGCAACTGGCCCAGACCTTCGACAAGACCTACGGGGGGTTCGGCCCCGCGCCGAAGTTCCCGCCGTCCACGGCGGCATCGCTCCTCCTCCGGTACCATCGCCGGACGGGGGATGCCCAGGCCCTCCACATCGTCCGAAAGACCCTGGAGGGGATGGCCCAGGGCGGCATGTACGACCACATCGGCGGGGGCTTCTCGCGCTACTCCACGGACGAGCGCTGGCTGGTTCCCCATTTCGAGAAGATGCTGTACGACAACGCCCAGCTCACCAAGGTGTACCTGGAGGGCTTCCAGGCGACCGGGGATGCGTTCTTCGCCGGGATCGCCCGGGAGATCCTGGACTACATCCTCCGGGAGATGACCGGTCCGGAGGGCGGATTCTCCTCGGCGACCGACGCCGACTCCGAGGGCGAGGAAGGGAAGTTCTTCGTCTGGACTCCGCGCGAGGTCGAGGCCATCCTGGGCCCGGAGGAGGGTGCCTGGTTCTGCGCCGCCTATGACATCACCGAGGAGGGGAACTGGGAGGGGAAGAGCATCCCCAACACGCCCCGCTCGGCGGAGCGGGTGGCGTCGCGACTGGGGATCGGCCTCCTGCAGTTGCGGCGGTGCATCGAGACGGGACGGGCCAAGCTGTACGAGGTTCGCCAGAGGCGGATTCCCCCCGGGCTGGACGACAAGGTGCTGACGGCCTGGAACGGGATGATGATCGGCGCGATGGCCGAGGGGCATCGCGTCCTCCGCGATCCGCGGTACCTGGCCGGGGCGGCCCGGGCGGCGGATTTCCTCCTCACGACGTTGCGGCGGCCGAACGGCGGGCTGTTTCGGACCTCCCGCGCCGGGAAGGCGCACCTCCCGGGTTACCTCGAGGACTACGCCTTCCTGGCCGAGGGCCTCGTGGACCTGTACGAGGCCGGGGGGGATGTCCGCTACCTCCGCGAGGCGGCGCGCCTGGCGGAGCGGATCCTGGCCGACTTCGGGGATGAGGCGGGTGGCGGGTTCTTCGACACGGCCGCCGCGCACGAGGCGCTGATCCTCCGCCACCGGGAGGGGGCCGACGGCGCCATCCCCAGCGCCAACGCGGTCGCCGCGTTCGCGCTGGCCCGGCTGTCGCTTCACCTGGACCGGTCGGATTTCCGGGACGCGGCGATCCGCGCCGTCTCTGCCTATGGCCGGGCCGTCGTGGAACATCCGCGGGCATTCTGCAAGAGTTTGGTGGTTGCGGATTTCCTCCTCGAAGGGCCGGTCGAGTTGGCCCTGGTCGGGACGCCGGGGGAGGCCGGGTTCGAAGCTTTGCGGCGGGAGGTGGGTCGCCGCTATCTTCCGAATCGGATCATCGCCCATCACGATCCCGCGGCGGGCGCGCCCGCGGATCTCCCGCTGCTCCGCGGGAAAGGGCTGGTGGACGGCAAGGCGGCGCTCTACGTCTGCCGGAACTTTACCTGTCAGGCGCCGGTGACGGACCCCGCCGAGGTGGAGCGGGCCCTGGCCGAGCGCGGGGCGGAGGCCGCCGACGAATTCCGGACGGGCATCGCGACCCGGCGGCCCGGCCGGGCGACGCCCGAGGGGACCGCCGCGCGCGCCAGGCACTTCCAGGAGACGGGGGCGCTGCATGGCTACAGCCCGCTGGGATCCACCGGCCTCACCGTCAGCCGGCTCGGATTCGGCGGCTACCGCGTGGACGACGAGACGCCGGCTCACCGGGAGGCGCTGATCGCCGCCCTCCAGGCGGGCTGCACGCTGATCGACACCTCCACCAATTACACCGACGGGGGCAGCGAGCGACTGGTGGGATCGGTCCTGGCCGAACTCACCGAGGATGGGCGCCTGCCCCGGGACGCGGTAGTGGTCGTTTCGAAGATCGGGTACGTGCAGGGGGAGAACCTGGCGCTGGCCCAGGAACGCGAAGCGGCCGGGAAGCCGTTCCCGGAGATGGTCAAGTACATGGACGGGTGCTGGCATTGCCTGCACCCAGAGTTCCTGCGGGACCAGTTGACCCGTTCCCTGGACCGCCTGCAGCTTGAGACGCTGGACGTCTGCCTCTTGCACAACCCGGAGTACTTCCTCTCCGACGCCAGGAAGCGGGGCGGCGGGACACTCGAGACGCTCCGCGAGGAGTTCTCCCGTCGCCTGCGCGAAGCCTTCGCCTTCTTCGAGACCCAGGTGGCGGCCGGCCGGATCGGCTGGTACGGCGTCTCCTCGAACACCGCCGTCGCGCCCCCCGGCGATCCCGAGGCGACGTCGCTCTCGCGGATGCTGGAGACGGCGATGGCGGCGGGCGGCCCCGGGCACCACTTCCGCGTGCTGCAGGTGCCGATGAACCTGTTCGAGGCCGGGGCGGTTCTTGCACCCAACACCGGCCCGGATGGGACGCGCACGGTGCTCGAGCTGGCGGCCGAGGCGGGGATCGGCCTCTTGGTGAACCGGCCCCTGAATGCCTTCGTCGGCGGCCGGTTGGTCCGATTGGCGGACTTCCACCCGAAGGAAGAGGCTGTCGAGGCGTCGCCGGACGAGCCGCTCCGGCAGGTCGCCGCCTTGGAGGAGGAATATCGGACCCGGATCGCATCCCGTCTGCAGGCTCCGCAGGGCGGGACCCCTCCAGCCGACTGGTTCCGGTGGGCCGACCAGCTTCGGACGCTGCCGGGCCACCTGCAGGGGCTGGATCACTGGCTGCAGATCGAGGAACAGATGATCGCGCCGATGGTGGCCCAGCTCGTTCACATGCTGGACGGGAGGCTGACCGGCCCGATGGCGGAGAGCTGGCAGGACTGGCGGGATCGCTACCTCCCGGCGCTGGATTCGCTCCTCCAGGTGTTCCGCGCGCAGGCGGCCCGCCAGAGCCAGGCGGTGAGCGACGCGGTGGCCGCGGCCCTCACCCCGCACCTACCGCTCCTCCGCGCGGGCGAGAGCCTGTCGCGGAAAACGCTCTGGATCCTGGCCAGCACTCCCGGCGTGAGCTGCGTGCTTTTGGGGATGCGACACCCGGCATACGTGAAGGACGGCATGGCCATTCACGGTTGGCCGCCCCTCCGGGACGTCCGCCAGATCTACGAGGCCATGCGCCAGGTGCGGGTGGGTTAAGACAGGGTGGCGCCGTGACGCCCGTACAGCCGAAGCCGGCCGCTTCCGTGGTCCTCGTGCGGGGTGGATCCGAGGAGCCGGTGGAGGTCTATCTGATCCGCCGGAACCGGGGCATGCGCTTCCTCGGCGGTTTCTACGCCTTCCCGGGAGGCAAGGTGGACGAGGCCGACCTGGCCCCGGAAGCCCTGGCGCGCTGTCGCGGGATCACCCCGCAGACGGCGAACGAGGGATCTTCGACCTGGGACGGTCTGCCCGCGATCGCCTTCTGGGTGACAGCGATCCGGGAGCTTTTCGAGGAGACGGGGATCCTGATGGCGTGCGACGCGGCTGGCATCCCCATTGACATCTCCAGCCCCTCGGTCGCCGCCCAGGTAGAAGGCTGGCGGCGAGCCCTCGTGAACAAGGAGGCCGCGCTGACACCGCTGCTCGCCGGCGCAGGCTGGTTTTATGATCTCAGTTTGCTGCGGTACCTTTCGCACTTCATCACGCCGGCCGCGAGCCCGATCCGATTCACGGCCCGCTTCTTCCTCGCGCCGATCCCCCCGGGGCAGGCGCCGCGCCTGATCCTCGAGGAGACCTCCGAGGGGTTCTGGATCGGGGCGCACGAGGGGTATCGGCGGTTCCAGGCGGGGGAGCTGGCCATGGCCGAGCCGGCGGAGTATGCTCTGGACTACCTGGCCCAGTTCGATGGTTGCGAGACCCTCTGGCAGGCGCACGCCGATGGCCGGCACAAGTTCCACGGGATCGTGGACCGGATCGAATTCTACGGCGAAGGGTACGACTGGGCCACGGGGACCTGGACGTTCAACAAGCCCCCCTGGCATCCGTAGGCGCGCGGTGGAATCCTGAGCCATGTGGGCGGCCGCCCGTCGGCCGGCAGGTTTGGATCTCTTTCAGAGGTTCACAGGAGACGCAATCATGGCCAAGCGACCCGTAGAGCGACGTTCCCAGCGAAAGAGCAGGCCCACCCGCCTCACGGCCCCGCGGATAGCCAACCCCGCAAGGGCCACGGCCCAGCGCAAGTCTGGGCCGACTAGGGCCACGGCCCAGCGCAAGTCTGGGCCGACTAGGGCCACGGCCCAGCGCAAGTCTGGGCCGACTAGGGAAGGCGCTTTCCGCCTGACCTATGCCACCATGTTCGATCCCCCGGCTCTGATGCACGACAACTTCGAGAAGGCACTGGCCATCGTGAAGGCCGGCCTGGGCCGGGAACACTCCATGTGGATCGGCGGGAAGGAACGTCGTACCGCCGAAAGGTTCGAGGACCGGAGTCCGATCAACACCACCTGGCTGCTCGGCACGTTCCCGAAGGGGACGGCGGCGGACGTCGCCGTCGCCCTGGATGCGGCCCGGGCCGCCTTTCCCGCCTGGAGCCGCCTGCGGTGGCAGGAGCGCGTCCGTCTCCTCCGGAAGGTCGTCGCCCTCCTCGAGAAGCGCGTCTACGAGATCGCGGCGGCCGTGGCGCTGGAGGTGGGGAAGAACCGGATGGAGGCCCTGGGGGATGTGCAGGAGACCGCCGACCTGATCGCCTACTACTGCGACGCCATGGAGCGGAACCAGGGCTTCATTCGCCCCCAGGGACGGGATCCGCTCAAGGGCTACACGGCCGCGAACGTGAGCGTCCTCCGCCCCTATGGCGTGTGGGCCGTGATCTCGCCCTTCAATTTCCCGGTGGCATTGTCGGGCGGTCCCACGGGCGCCGCCCTCGTGGCGGGGAACACGGTCGTCTTCAAGCCGGCCACGGACACCCCGTGGGCGGGCGCCCTGCTGGCGCAATGCTTCCGCGACGCCGGGCTCCCGGAGGGCGTCTTCAACTACGTCACGGGGTCCGGCGCCACCGTGGGAGAGGCGCTGATCAGAAACCCCGGGGTGGACGGCATCACCTTCACCGGCTCCTTCGAGGTGGGGATGCATATCTACCGGACCTTCGCCGGGGGCCGGCACCCGCGTCCCTGCGTCGCCGAGATGGGTGGCAAGAACCCGGCCATCGTCTCGCGGGGGGCGGACCTGGACCGGGCGGCCATCGGCATCGTGCGGTCGGCCTTCGGACTCCAGGGCCAGAAATGCTCGGCCTGCTCGCGGATCTTCGTCGAGAAACCGGTGCAGGAGGCCCTCGTCCAGAAGCTGGTGGACCTGACGAGCACAATCACCGTCGGCGACCCGACGCATCGAGAGAACACGATGGGACCGGTCATCAACCGGAAGGCCTTCGACGACTACCGGGGATACGTCGAGGAGTTGGGCCGGGTCGGCGTGATCCTCACCGGCGGCAAGCAGTTGACCGAGGGCAACCTGGCCCAGGGCTACTTCTGCGCCCCGACGCTGGTGGACGGCGTCCCGCCGGACCACCGCCTCTGGAAGCAGGAGATGTTCCTGCCCATCGCCACGATCGCCGCGGTGGAATCCCTGGACGAGGCGATGCAGCGGGCGAATGGCGTGGACTATGGTCTCACGGCCGGATTCTACGGGTCCAAGAAGGAGGCGGCCTGGTTCTTCGACCGTATCCAGGTGGGCGTGGCCTATGCGAACCGCCCCCAGGGGGCGACCACCGGGGCGTGGCCGGGGTATCAGCCGTTCGGGGGCTGGAAGGGGTCCGGGTCAACCGGGAAGTCGGGCGGCGGCTCCTACTACCTGCAGCAGTACATGCACGAGCAGAGCCAGACGCTGATCGAGTAGGCCCGATCCACGGAGGAACTGCTCCCTCAAAAAAGACACGAGAGGTCGGCGGGCATTCCCGCCGGCCTACGGAAAGATTCCCAGCTCCAGGTAGGTCCGCGCGATCTTGTGAAGCGCGTTGAGGAAGGCGGCGGTTCGCAGATCCTCGGTCCGGGCATCGCGTTTCCACGACTCCCGAATCTGGTGATAGGCGCCGATCATCGTTTCCTCGAGCCCGGAGTTGACCAGGTCAACCTCGTCGGCGCCCCGCGCGATCCGGCGGCGATCTTCTTCCGAGAAGAGGCGGCCGGTGGCCGCCTCGATGGCGGTGAGCATCCGGTCGAAGGCCGCCTCCTCGAAGCGCTTGCCCACCCGGCCGAAGCGGACGTGCGAGAGGTTCTTCACCCACTCGAAGTACGAAACCGTGACGCCGCCCGCGTTGAGATAGATGTCCGGGATGATGAGGACGCCCTTCTCCAGGAGGATCTTCTCCGCCTCGGCCGTGGTCGGACCGTTCGCCGCTTCCGCCAGGATCTTGGCCCGGATCCGGGGGGCGTTGTCGGCCGTGATCTGGTTCTCGAGCGCGGCCGGGATCAGGATGTCGCACGGGAGCTCCAGCGCGGCCTGGGTGGGCAGGAGGTTTTTCGCGCCGGGCAGGTTGAGGATCGAGCCGGTTTCCTTCAGGTGGCGGGCCGCGGCCTCCACGTCCAGGCCTTCGGGCCGGGTGATCCCGCCGTCGCGCTCGGCAATCGCAACGATCACGCACCCGCCCTCCTGGCAGAACTTCGCGGCGTGGTAGCCGACGTTCCCCAGCCCCTGGACGATCACCCGCTTGCCCTCCAGGCCCCGCGAGAGGCCGAGCGCCTTCATCTCCTCCGCCTGGTCGCAGGCTTCGCGCAGCCCGAAGTAGACGCCCCGCCCGGTGGCTTCCACCCGGCCGCGGATGCCACCCTGCGTGACGGGCTTGCCCGTGACGCAGGCGAGCGCGTCGATCTGGCCGGGGTTGAACACGGAGTAGGTGTCGGCGATCCAGGCCATCTCGCGCGGGCCCGTGCCGTAGTCGGGCGCCGGCACGTCCACGCCGGGGCCGATGAAGTTCTTCTTGATCAGCTCCGCCGTGTACCGGCGCGTGATCTGCTCCAGCACCTGCACCGAGTACTTCTTGGTGTCGACCCGGACGCCGCCCTTGGCCCCGCCGAACGGCACGTCCACCATCGCGCACTTGTAGGTCATGAGGGCCGCCAGCGCCTTGACCTCGTCCTCGTTGACCTCGGGCGCGAACCGGATGCCGCCCTTCACGGGCAACCGGTGGTGGCTGTGCTGGACGCGCCACCCCGAGATCACCTCGTAGCCGCGCTCGGTGCGGATCGGGAACTGGACGGCGTAGACGCTGTTGCAGGCCTTGATCTGGTCGAGCAGGCCGCGCGGGTAATCCGTGAGCGCCGCCGCCTTCTCGAAGTGGATGTTCACGGTTTCGAAGAAGCCCGGCGTAGACCGAGATGCAGGCATGTGTTATGCCTCCTCCGCGTATCGGATCAAGCAAGTTCTCCGCGGAGAACCGTGACCGCCTGCCCGCCGAGCACCACTCGGTCTCCGCTCAGGCGGACGCGCACGACTCCCCCGCGGGCAGAGGCCTGGTAGGCCACGAACTCATTCTTCTTGAGGCGAGTGCCCCAGAAGGGCCCGAGGCAGCAGTGGGCGGAACCCGTGACGGGATCCTCGTTGATGCCTGCCCTGGGTGCGAAGAATCGAGAGACGAAGTCAAACCCTTGGGTGGTGGCAAGGCTTGTGACGATGAATCCCCGAGCTGGAATCTCCCCGAGCAGGGGGAAGTCCGGCTTCAGGTTCCGCACCGTTTCCTCTGAGACGACTTCCACCAGGTAATCGAATCGGTTCTTGCCCACATATGTCGGCGTGACCCCCAACGCTCGCCCCAGATCGGATGGGGCCGTCACTCGCTCTTCCAGTTCGGCCGGAAAATCCAACTCGATCCAGCCGCCCTTGCGCTCTGCCGTCAGGAGCCCGCTGCGCGTCGAAAATCGCGCGGGCTCATCTCGTTTCAGGTAACCTGCTTCCCACAGCACGTGGGCGCTGGCCAATGTCGCGTGGCCGCAGAGGTCCACCTCCAGAGCGGGCGTGAACCAGCGCAGGTTGTAAGCGTCCGCTTGCCCATGCAGGAAGGCCGTCTCGGACAGGTTCATCTCCTGGGCGACACTCTGCATCCACGCGGCATCGCGCGGTTCAGGCAGGACACAGACCGCTGCCGGATTCCCCGCAAAGGGCTTGTCCGTGAAGGCATCCACCTGGAAGATTCTCAGTCCCATGACCCTTTCCTGTGGGTGACCCTTCCATGTGCTATGACCGTAATTTCGAGATCACCTGGACGAGCTTTGTCCCCAGACCCTCCACCGCCGCATGCTGTTTTGGGTCTTTGAGGGAGCCGTCGGGATTGAAGCCCTCGGCCGCTTTGGGGATGGCGATCTGGTCCGGAAGCACGATGACCTTGATATTCTGCAGGATCGCGCGGACGTGGACCAATCCACGCAGGCCACCGAGCGCCCCAGGGGACGCACTCATCAGGCACGCGACTTTGCCGTCGAAACACTCCAGTGGCGCCTCGCCGGGAACAGGACGGGAGACCCAGTCAATCGTGTTCTTCAGGACACCCGCGATCGAACTGTTGTACTCCGGAGCGGAGATCAACAGCCCATGATGCTCCAGGAAGAGGTCCTTGAGCTTTCGTCCATTCGCGGGGAGGCCGTCGCGAGCCTCCAGGTCCCCGTCGAAGAGCGGAAGCGGGAAGTCCCGCAGGTCAATCAACGTCACCTCGCCACCCGCCGCCTGGGCACCGGCGACGGCGATCTTCACCAACCGCTTGTTGTAAGAATCCGTGCGCGTGCTCCCGGCAAAGGCGAGAATCTTGGGAACGATGGCCATATGTTCTCCTTCGTGATGGATATCGTCTGTCGCAATGGTTGGGATGGCGACCAACGGGTTCACGCAAGGGAGGGAAAGCAGATCCGGCCGCCAGGAAACCTTACCCCAAGAACGCTAGGCCGTCCACCCCTGGCCCGTTAGGAGCCGCCAGGCGTTCTGGAAGGCGATGCGGGCCGCCGTCTCTGCGGGGAGTGAGGCGAGGAGCTTTCGGGATTGGGCGATCTTCCTGGGGAAGTCATCCGGGCGGTCGGGCGCAATGTCACTTCCAATGGTGAATCGTTCCGGGTGGGCTTCCAGGAGCTTCTGCCATTCGGGCCGAAGGCGCCCGTCACTCAACTGGGCGGTGTTGTGGACAAAGCCGCTGCCGGGGTAGGACGTGCCCGGGGCAGCCAGGGCGAGGTCGCAGAAGAGGTTGGGATGCTGAGACAGCGTCCGGTTCAGGTAATCGGGGCCGTAGGCAGATTGCTTGGCAGGATAGCGAACCTGTCCGGCGTGGCACCAGATCACCTTGGCGCCGGGGTAAGCCTTCAGCATCTTCTCTAAGGAGGCCAATAACTCATCCTCAGGCTCATAATGAATCTGGAATGCCAGCTTCGTCTCAACGCTCAACTGAAAGAACGCATGCCCCCAAGGGCCGTCAATGGGGATGCTGATGTCCCGCCAGAACTTGCGGTCCCGGTACTGTCGGGGCGAGGGGAAGTGGCGGAATTCCAGCTCGCCCATGAGGAGGAAGTCCCCGCTGCGGGCTTCTCGCTGGATCACCTCCAGGAACGGTCCCTCCTGGCGGAACCAGTAATCCGTCGTGCCGTCACAGGTCGTGGGGACGAAACGATCGGGGTGTTCGTTCGCCAGGTCCAGGGAGAACCGGCTTCCACGCTTGGGGTCGTTGAAATTCGGGGCGAAACACACCAGCGCCACCCCGTTCTTGTCCATCTGCTCCACCATGTAGTCGGTGGGAATGTCGCGGCCATACGTCGCCTCGGTGTCGATGATAGGGAGGAGTCCGCGCTTCAGGATGGACCTCACCCGCTCCTGCCAGCGGGCGATCCGGTCGGCAGCCGAGAGAGGCGTCGCCGCGTGCGCCGATTGTTCCGCCGTCGCCGAACCGCGGCCCAGGGCAAGCCACCCCGCCAGGGCCACCAACGACCTCAACACGCTCCGCCGGTCCATCACGGTTCCTCCGAGCATTGGAGGGTGGTCATGTTTCCATCATTTACGGTTCGCCACCCTTAGGTTTTCCGATTGATTTTCCCAGGCGGATGACTCAGAGTTCGGCGATTACGTCCGAGGCCTCCCACCTGATAGCCAGGCGTCAACGACGCTCCAGAGGAACACGGCCAGCAGGGCGAGCAACGCACTCAGGGTCGCCGTAGGATATGGCAGGAGGCCAGCCATAATGTCCTCAACCGAGACCAGCCGCCCGAGGGCCCAGGTCGCCGCACCTCCGGCGATGAGGAAGCCGGCCCCTTTCCCCCACGCCCGCAAATAGAACTGTCCGAGCCCCGGGAAGACCCCGGAGAGGGTTAGCGCGATCCACTGACGACGACTGCCACGCATGATCATTCTCGTCCCTCTCAACAGCGGAACGGAATCCGTCGAGGTGGTCAGACGCTATCACCAGCGAAACCTGTATCAATACGAAACCGGGTCCTTGAGCCCGGTTTGCATTACGGAACCTGATTCGCTACTCGTAGATCGCTTCACCTGTTCGCCGGACCCTCCATCCACCAGGAAACTTGTCTTACGCACGGCGTTTCTTGATATGGGCGATGCGCCGTTCAATGGCAGCTAGGCAGTCCTCGAGGCGCTCCTTTCTCCGCCTCAGGAAGAGCTGGGTGTCCGGATCTTTGGCCGCCTTCTTGGCTAAATGGGTCTCAGCGGACTTCTCAGAATGTCGCATTGACCAGGCGTCCAAGGACTTGCCTCAAGCTGCACGCTCGATCTTCAGCGCCTCAATCCGGGAACGGATCGGTCCCATCTTTCCGATGGTGATGTGGACGAGCGGTCGTCGCCCGGCTTTGGCTTGCTTCTCTCCGATGCGACGGCTCCACCGATTGAACGCCGTATCTCCCTTCACCTGAAACACGAGAATGGCGTCATCCGGGATTTTCTCTGCGAATCGCGGATGTTCCGCAACATATCTCTCGAATTCGAAGATGAGATCCAGGTTTTTTTGGATCATGGCTCTGTCCGTGCGGGTCATGGGAATTCCCCCCTCAGAAACCGCTCCCGGTAAGCATACCAATTGTGCTTCAGGTCCCGCTCCGCCCTGGTAAGGGCCTCGGCATATTCCAGCTCTAGCCGTTCTTTTCTCCGCTTTCCAGGCAGAGTGAAGCGATCAATGTGCGCGAAATCGTGCGCCGTGTCATACCGGATAACCTCTCTCCAGGCCCCTTGAACCTCAACCTCCAGTTGGAGAGAGAATTCTACGATGCGCCGTCCCTCCGTCCGGTGGTAGTGCCTGATCCTGGTATCTGTCCACACGGGCAGGAGGTATCGTTTCTCGGCCAAAGTTCGATCCCTCCTGCCAGCGTGGATACGAGGCCACCGATTATCGCAGAGGATAGTGGGGGACGGGGTGGGGAGTCAAGTATTCTCCGGCAGACGAACGCTGAGCTCAGGTGCGAGAAACACGAAGGGCCAGCGGAGATCCCGCTGGCCCTTGTCAATCGTACTCCAGGTCACGATCGCGGCGCGGGAGTTAGCGCCTGCCACCCACCACGATGCCTGCGTCGGGTTCCTCTTTCACTTCCTCGATCCGGGCGATCATTGACTTCGACAGTCCGAAGGTCCCCGAACGCTGCGGGATCACCACTTCGTCCCCTTTTTCCTGGTAATGAGCAACAGAGATCCTTCTGCCGTTGGTGAGGTGCAGGACGTAGCCCTTGATTATCGGGGCAGGTCGGGTCTGCCAGGCCGGCGGGGTGTTCGCCTGGCCCTCCTTTTCCTGTCCTGGAGCCGGGCTACTTCCCTGAACTCCGAGGGCAGACGGCGTCGCGGATGGCAGTGTGACAGGCACCACGTTGGGCGCCTTGGTAGGTGGGGCCTGAGCCGCGGCTACGACAGGAGGAGGTGTCGGCGAGGGTGCCGCGGGTGCGGGCGCCACCGGTACCGGCGCTGGCCTCCGCCAGAAGACCCAGTCCAGGATTCGATCGAAGAACCCCCGGCTCTGGGGTGCGACAGACACCTGGGGGGCAGAAACCGATCGACCCGCTTCAACCCTGGAAAGTGCTTTTGGTGCCTCCGGCGTGGGGGAGGGCACGTGGGGCTTACTCACAGATGGAGCGGAGCGTGGCCTTGGCATGCTTGGAAGCTTGATCTTAAATCTCGCCTCAGCCGGGGGATCGACGAGCAACAAAGCGGCCAGGACCCCAAAGGCCACTACCGCGCTCCGATGCCGTGGGGGATGCGTCCCTGTCTTCATTTTCCTTCCCCGTTCTTGCCTCCGACGAATCCCGCCTCTTTGGGCCGCAGAAGGCCGTGAAAGGCGGTTTCATGGCAGAACGCCTACGGGGGAAGCAATGAACATGCCTGGATTTGCGGCTAGACGACTTTTCCGAGGTCTGATCGGAGAACAGGTGGATATTGGGCAAAATCGTGGAAAAATCAGGGAAAGGTAGGCTGTGGTACAGGGTCACTCCAGGGGCAAGCTGCATGAAATGCGTTAGGCCATGCCCATCGAAAGCAGGAGTTGAACGGGGCCCGGCCAGACCCCAACTAAGGGAGGGATTTGCTGAAAGAGATAGTTGAATGGGAGGGGAGGGGATGTGATTCGGAAATCTCGGGTATGCTGGCTCGGCTCTCCAGTGCCCCTACCGGAGGAACTGCTTGAAGGCCGGCCGCGACCGTTCAAACGAACCGCACGGAGGCGGAGCCGAGGTGCTCGAAGGAGACGACCACCGCATCCCCCTTCCGGACCCACTGGATCGGAGCCAGGGACCCCGTGAGGATCAGATCGCCTGCCCGGAGTTTCTGGCCGACGTCGGTGATCCGGTTGGCCAGCCACAGCAGGACCCGGAACGGATCCCCGAGCGCCGCTGAGCCCTTGGCTGTCGCGACTGCCGTTCCGTTGATCGCCACAGTGACCGGCTCGGCCGGCAGGTCCACAGCATCCAGTGTGTCGCCCCCAGTTCCTACCACGACCGCACCCGTGCAGGCGCTGTCCGCGATCGCCTCTGGCCCCGTCACCTTCCAGTCGCGGCAGCGACAGTCCACAACCTCGATGGTCGGCAGGACCCGCCCCACCGCCCGCCGGGCCACCTCGGCTGAGACCGGAGGTGGCGGGAGGTCCTCCGCCAGGCGGAACGCAATCTCGGCCTCCACCCCGGGCCGGATGAGGCGCTCGCTCTGGAGGGATTGCCCATCCTCGAGCATCCGCGATGCGAGGAGCGGGCCGAATGCTGGTTCACGAACACCAAGTTGCTCCCACACGGCCTTGCTCGTGAAGGCCACCTTCCACCCGGCCAGCCGGTCCCCCTCGCGCAGGGCGCGATCCAGGAGCCGCATCTGAATGGCATAGGCGTCCCGATCACTGAGCGTCGGGTCCAGGCTGCCGAGGGGGGTGGCCCGCCCCCTGGCCTCCCAGAGTCGTTCCGCCAGCCGGTCCAGTCTCGCCGCATCGGTCATCGTCGAGCCTCTCGCCTTCGGGGAGGTTCCGCGATCAGTGGCTTTCCAACGGTCCTCATTTTTTCTCCTCGATCTTCCCCACCCGCTTGATCGTGTCGGCCAGCATCTTTAATAAGGTTTTACGTTGTTGCCTTCGTTAACTTACGCTTCCGTCTTCCACAGGATGATGATCGCCGGCGTAAAGACGCCGAGGTGCCGGGCCGTCTCGGCGAGCGAGAGCCCGCCCTCGGCCACGAGCCGACACGCCAGCGCCGCCCGGAGGCGCGGGAACTGTGTCAATCTGGGGGGCGTTGCGGCTTTAGTGACTTTTCGCTCGGAGCCGTCGCCTGCAAAGGACAGCGGCCCCCGAGGTCAGAATCCCTCCAGGGGCCGTTCGCGTTCGCCCCGCCGAGACGCTTTCCGCGCCATGATCCTGCATGCCCGCTGGCCTCCGTGGTCCTCTCCCCAGTCCAAAGAAAGCCGTCGAGTTGGCCAGACGGTATCAAAGGGAGAGCCGGTGTCAAGTTGAAAGTGGACCTAGATACGAGGGCCAGGGGTCGGGGGCTGGGGGCTGGGGATTGGGGGATGGCTCAGCCAGATTGCGCGGGTCGATCCTTGCCGGGGGTGGGGAGAGTGGCCATGAGGTCGGCCTCGTACGTTGCCAGGTCCGGGAAGGAGGGGAAGCCATGAAGGCCCAGGCATGCGTCGCGGCTGGGATGAGGGGCCGCTGCTGTCACCTTGAGGATCGTCGCGACGAATCGTTGGAAGGCGCGGACGGGAGAGGGCTCGCCTTGAAGCTGCGGGATGGCCAGGTCCTTGATGGAGAGCCGAACGCAGCGGACCCCGGGCCCTGTCGGCGTTGAATTCGTCGCCATCACGAGGTCCAGGATCAACAGGTCAGCGTTCTGCGCTGTGTCGTCCGAGTTGCCGATGCTCGCGACGGATATGCCCGCCACTTGTTTCCACGGCAAGAGGCCTGTTCCGCCACGCCGATCATGAAGTTGAAGGCCGCGGGCGTCGAGCCCGACGGCCCGCATGGGGACCGGCAGCAGCGGGCGATGCGACGGGGAGGCGGGGACCTCCACCGGTACCGCCTCGGGCACCGGGGCCTCGGGCGGCGGCGGAGGGGGCGGCGCCTCGGCGACGACTGGCGCGGACGAGATCTGCGGGGCGGCTTCGGGTCGCTCCCGCGCCGGCTGCAGCGCGTCCTTTGCCGCCGCGATCATTGCGGCACTGGCCTGCTGGAATTCGGGCGTGGCGCGGGGATGCGTGCGGGCCTGTTCGAGCATCCCCAGGGCCTCGCCGGGCTCCTTGAAGACCTGGAGCAACAGTCGGCTGTAGGCCAACAGGGCCTTCGGTGCCAGGGGGTCATCGGGCCACGACGCGATGGCTTCCCGGTAGCCCTCCGCCGCCTCCGCGTACTCCTGGCGCTTCTCGCAATCGGTCGCCAGGGTCAACTGGTCGCGTAGCGCCAGGGGCACGTCCCGATACGTTTGCTTGTGTTCCCGGGCTGCGGCCACGGCCCCTGTCATGTCCCGCGCCTTGAGATAGGCCCCCACGAGCCGTGCCGATTCCCTCCCCGCGGCGGCCTGATCCCCCGTGCGCGTGTAGGCGTCAATGAGGGACGTCCGGGCGTCGATGTTGTCCGGCTTCGCTTTGAGCAGGGCCTCCAGATCCTTGATGGCTCCCTCCGCGTCTCCCCCGTCCAGCTTTCCCAGGGCGGCAGCCAGCCGATCGGAGGCGGTCCAGGTGGTCTTCTTCTGGATGGCGGGCGCCAGGACCTTGGCCTCGAGGCCGGTCACCAGAATCAGGGTCGCCACCACCGCGCCGAGGCCGAAGCCGCCGATGTGGGCCCAGACGGCCACACCGCCCGCCTGGCCGCTCTGGGCCATGGCGAACTGCTGGAGGAGCCAGAGGGGCAGCGCCACATAGGCCGGCGCGTGGAATGTCCCCCGGAAGAAATAGATCCAGTAGAAGAACCGGATGCGCGTGGTGGCCTGCCGGACGAGGAACGCGCCCATCAATCCGGCGATGGCCCCCGAGGCTCCCACCAGCGGCATGGTGCTCTGGGGGTGCATGGCGGCGTGCGTCAGGGTGGCCGCGATGCCGCTCACCACGTAGAGAACCGGGAAGAACACGCGACCCCACCGATCCTCCAGGCTCCCCCCGGCGAGCCAGAGGAAGAGCATGTTCCCGATGAGGTGGAACCATCCCCCGTGCATGAACATGGACGTGAACATGGACAGCAGCCGGGGTTCGGCCGGGATGTAGCCATAGGTCCGGTACACGGACGCCGAGGCGCTGGCCTGGAATTGGCTCATGAGGCTATCCAGGCGGACCTGCTCCTCCCCGATGACCTCGGGCGCCAGGTTCGGCGGCGGACGCCGGGCGGGGATCACGCGGACAAATTGCTTGGGGAGGCGGAGGTACGGATGTTCGCGGGCGAATTGCACGACCTCGCGGGCCCGCAGGCGCACCTCCTCGGCATGCTGGTTCACGAGGGGAAGGGTGAGGAGAAAGACGGCCACGTTCGCGGCGACCAGGGTGATGGTTACCCACGGCAGGCGCGTGACCTGCTGATGCTCGTGACCGATGGGGATCAGCATGCCTCGCCCCCCCGCCCTGGTTCGCCTCCTCCCCGGGTGCAGCGGGAATAGTCTGTGTCGAGGCCCGGATACCGATTCTCTTGAGGTGTGTATACGAGGTGTTGCGGCATGCTTGCTTCTTCTCCGAAGTGGGAGAGAGCAGTCAGAGTGGCCAGACGGTAGCATCCCGGATGCCGGTGTCAAGTTGAATCTGGGCGCGGGAAGGCGCGGCGAACGAGAGACCGGTGATGATTTCTCTCAGAAAATCGGTCCGAACAGTTCCGGGGATCCCTCCACGGTGCAGCGTGGGAGCGAAGCTTGTCCGCGCCGCCAACTGCCTCGTGAATATGGCTTGACACCGGGACCGGGTTTTTGATATTTGAAGACTGGTTTTGTCATACGCAAAATCTGGCCCTTCCCGAGGATTATTGCGTACATCACGTCGAAAGGAGGCGATCAGCCACCATGGCGAATCTCAACATCCTGCCTCCGGAGAAGTGCACGTGGGATGGGGTGGCCCTGGGCGAGGTGATGATCCGTTTCGACCCCGTGGACGTGCCGTTTGAACGGGCCCGCACGTGCCGCATCTGGCACGGCGGGGGCGAGGTCAACGTGGCCGAGGGGCTGGCCTATTGCTTCGGCCTGCGAACGACGGTCCTCACGGCCTTGGTGGATGACGGCTTCGGGCGGAACATCAGCAATCAGTTCCGCGAAGCGGGCGTGGACACCAGCCACATCCTCTGGTTCTCCACCAGCGGGAAGGGGAAGTACGCCACCGACAAGAAGGGCACCTTGATGAACGGGATCAACGCCACCTTCCGCGGCAAGGGGGTGATCCCCTCCAAGACCGAGTACTACCGCGCCCACACCCCCGTCCGCGAAGTGGGGGCGGGCGATTACGAGCTGGACACGCTGTTCGGCCGGGAGGGGGTGCGCTGGGCCCACACCGGCGGCATCTACACGCTGCTCTCGCCCAGGACGGCCGAGACGGCCATCGAGTACCTCAAGAAGGCTGGCCAGCACGGCACGCTCCGCTCGACGGATCTGAATTACCGCGCCAACGTGGAACCCAACAAGGACCGGGCCCGGAGCATCAATCGCCAGATCGTCCCCCACGTGGAGTTCCTGGTGGGCAACCAGAGCGACTTCGACGACGCCCTGGGCTACACCGCGGACGTGGCCAAGAACGCGGACATGGAGGAGTGGCTGGCGGCGTACGTCGGCCTGCTCCGCAAGGTGGCCAAGGACTTCCCGAAGCTGAAACTCATCGGGACCCAACTACGGGGCGCCCTCTCGGCCGACCGGATCGACTGGGGCGCCGTGCTGTACGACGTGGCCGAGGACAAGCTGTACCAGGCGACCGTGCGCCGCAACGTGGAGATCAGCGATCGCACCGGCGGAGGCGACTCCTTCGCCTCGGGCGTGATCGCGGCGATCCTCAAGGGCAAGGGCCTGGACGAGGCCGTGGAGTGGGGGGCCGCCCACGGGATCCTGGTCCAGGAGACCCCCGGCGACACCACGATGGTGACCCAGGCGATGGTGGAGGCCGAGGTGGCCCGCGCCAAGAAGGGCGGCGGGGTCGTCGCGCTGCGATAGCCCCAATGCTGTTCACTTAGGCCGCGAGCCTGCAGAAATCCCCCCTCGCCCCCCTTTGGTAAAGGGGGGGACGGGGGGGGATTTGCTCGGGTGCTGGCGTCATTGTCGAGCCTTATGTGAACGGTATTGGGGCTACGAGGGCAGCGCACAGGAGGACACCATGTCAGAGGGTTATGCGAGAGACCCGTCGCGGATGGACAAGGCGCTCCGGGAGAAGGGCATCGTGGTGGTCATGGCCCGGGATTACGCTCGGAATGCCCAGGACGTGGTGAATACCATCCAGGCCATCTCCGAGGCCGGTTACGTGGCCGAGGTCACCTTCCGCATCCCGGAGGGGATCGTCAGGGAAGCGATGGTCGAACTGCGGAAGCGCCGCGCCGAGAGCATGAAGACCCGCCCCAACGATCCCATGCTCCTGGGCGTGGGGAGCATCATCAATCCCCGCGAGCTGGAGGCCGCCGTCGAGATGGGCTTTGACATGATCGTGGCCCCCGACTCGGGCATGGGTGGCTGCCGCGAACCCATCGAGTTCGTGCGGATGGTCCGGGCGGCGAAGGTCTTCGGTGTCCCGGGTACTTTCTCGCCGTCGGACTTCTCCTACTTCCTGGAGCGCGAGGATGGCCTGGAACCCGACGGGATCAAGATCTTCAACGCCAGCATCTACGGCCCCAGCGGGCTCGGGGCGCTGTTGGCCCCGTACCAGCGCGACCGGCATAGGGGCAAGATGATCATGCCCACGGGGGGCGTCAACCTCAAGACGGGGGCCGGCTTCCAGGAGCAGATCTCGAAGCGCGGCTTCTTCCCCGTGCTTGGAATGTCCTCACCCTTAGAGTTGGTGTTGGAGCGCAAGAAGCCGGGCGACATGGACACGCTCCGCGAGTCCCTTCAGAAGTTCAAGGAGGAGTTCAAGCCGTACACGCCGGCGTAACCTGCCGCAGCGGCAGGTCCAAAGGCGTTCGGGGGTTCGGCTGTCCGTGTGTTCGGTGGTTCGGGAACACGCGAACTCCCGAACGCTCGAACGCCCGAACGTTCGTTCCCTAGAGGTGCCATGACTGGCCGGCCACATCGCGTTCGCTATAATGCCACGTCCCTCGCGCGGGCCCTCACCATCCTGGACCTGTTCGCGCCCGGGACCCCGACCCTGAGCGCGACGCAGATCGCGCAGAGCCTGCGCGCCCGACCCGGCAGTCTCTATCCTGTCCTCAGCACCCTCGAGCGGTTTGGCTATCTCGAACGCCGCCCGGACAAGCGGTTCCGGCTCGGCCTGAAGCTCTTGGAGCGTGGCCACACCATCCTCCTGCATCTGGACCTGTACGAGCGGGCCCGACCAGCCTTGAAGGAGTTGGCCCAGGCCCTCTCGGCCAATGCGCATCTGGCCGTCCTCTACCAGGGGCAGGTCCTCTACCTGGGCAGGGAGGAGGCGGCCCCCAGCGCGGTCTTCCCCTCCATCGTGGGCCGCCTGGCCCCGGCGCACTGCACCGCACTGGGCAAGGTGCTGCTGGCCCACCTGGACCCCGGGGAACGGCGCCGGCTCCTGGCCGGAGGGCGCCTCGAGCGACAAACCACGCGGACGATCACGTCCGTCCGGCGACTGGAGGTCGAACTGGCCGGTGTGCTGGCACGGGGCTATGCGGTGGATAGCGAGGAACTACACGAAGGGGTGATGTGCGTGGGAGCTCCCGTCCGGGACCACACGGGCGAGGTCGAGGCGGCCATCAGCGTCTCCCTGCTGAAGGCGCGGGTGACGGAGGCCCGGCTTGAGAAGATTGCTCAGGAGGTGGTCCGCACCGCCGCGAGGATCTCCGGGGCGATGGGGTACCGGCCCGCGTGAGGGATGCGAGGGCGACCCGGGAAGGGACGATGGACATGCGAGTGCTGGTGATGGGTCTGGGATTCTTCGGGAAGAACTGGCTCAAAGAGGTCCTGGCCTGCACGGAGTGCGAGGTGGCGGGGATCGTGGCCAAACACCCGGAGCTGCTGGCCAAGGTCGGCGAGGAGTTCAAGGTTGCGCCCTCGAAGCGATTCGCCACGATTGAGGAGGGGCTGGATCGCTCGCAGGCGCAGGCGGTCATCGTTGCCCTGCCGGAGATGGTCCACAAGACGGCGATCCTGGCGGCGCTCGATCGAGGCCTGCACGTCCTCACGGAAAAGCCGCTGGCTATGGACATGACCGAGGCGGCCGAGGTGATCCGGGCGGCCCGCCGCGCCAAGGGCTCGATCCTGATGGTGGACCAGAACTACCGCTGGCGTCCGCAGACCCGGGCGCTCCGGCGGATGATCCGCGAGGGCAGGATCGGGCGGGTGGCCTCGGCCAGCTACGAGTTCCGCCAGAGCATCCTGCGCCCGACGACGGATGCCTGGCGCGAGGAGATGCCGCATCCCTACCTCCACGATATTGCCATCCACCACTTCGATCTCTTGCGGGCCTGCACGGGCCAGGAATGCACGGAGGTGCTGGCCGTCCCCGTCCGGCCGCCCTGGAGCTGGTACCGGGGCCTCCCCGCGCTGGACGCCATCCTGACCTTCGATCGGGGCATGAGCGTGAGCTACACAGGCACCATGGTGGCGCGGGGGTTCATCACGCCGCAGGACGGGCTCATCACGATCGTGGGCGAGGGGGGGACGCTGCGGCTGGAGGCGGACGTGCAGGTGCGCTGGTACCGGGACACCCAGGTGGAGGTGGTCGCGCCGGAGGCGATGCCCTTCACCGACACCGCCTATGCGCTGCGGGAATTTCTGGCGGCCATCCGGGAGGCGCGGCGCCCCGAGACAGACGTGGAGGACAACGTCCGGTCGCTGGCCATGGTTGCGGCGGCCATTGCTTCGGTGGAGAAGCGGCAGCCGGTCGCCGTGGCGCCCATGGTGGCGGACGCTCTCGCCGCATAGCGGCGAAGGAAAACTCTCAAACCGACAACCGACAGTGGATTTTTGATTGACGATTGTAGAGTGGCGATTTCCGTTTCAATCCACAATCCTCATTCACAAATCACACATTGCGCCTGTCGGTTATCAGCTCTTCATTCTTCATTGAAGGGAGGCGAAGATGGACCTCGGACTCAAAGATCGCGTGGCCATCGTCACGGGGGGGAGCAAGGGGCTGGGACGGGCAGAGGCCGAGGCGCTGGCGGCCGAGGGGGCCGCGATAGTCGTGGCCACGGCCAAGAGCGTGCGCGAGGCGGATCAGGTCGTGCGGGACCTGCAGAGCCGGGGCTCCCGCGCCGTATCGGTCCAGGCGGACGTGAGCCAGACGGCCGACGTGCAGCGCCTGGTAGAGACCACGCTGAAGACATTCGGGCGCCTGGACATCCTGGTCAACAACGCCGGGACGACCGGCCCGCACCTCAACAAGCCCCTGGTGGATCTGCCGGAGGAGCTCTGGGACTTCATGCTGGGGAACCACCTGCGCAGCGCCTTCCTCTGCATCAAGTACGCGGCGCCCCACATGGTGAAGCAGGGGTGGGGCCGGATCATCAACACCTCCTCGATCCACGGACGGGTCGGCGGCCGGCCCAGCCTGGGCCACTACGGGGCCGCCAAGGCCGGGGTGATCGCCCTGACCATGACCGCGGCGCGGGAGCTCGGACCCAAGGGGGTCACGGCCAACGTGATCGCCCCGGGATTCATCGGGACCGAGGCGCTGCGCGGGAGCCTGGCGCCCCCCACGCTGGAGAAGCTGCAACAGCAGGTCCCCCTGGGTCGGATCGGGGAGCCGGCGGAGGTGGGGCGGGTAGTCACCTTCCTGGCCTCGGAGGCGGCCTCGTTTCTCAACGGGGCGGTGGTGGACATCAACGGGGGACGGCTGGAGTATTTCTTCTAAGAACGGAAACTGGAAGTTGGAAATCGGAAATTGGGCGCGGATCTGACCTGACCAGTGTCCAGCTTCCATTTTCCAGTTTCCATCCTCCCGTTTCCAGGGATCGGGGTAGAGCGTGAGCAGTAAAGTCATCAGCGCGCGAGCGGCGGTGGATCTGGTGAAGTCGGGCGACACCCTGGCCTTGCATGGTGCCGGGGGCGGCAACGTGGAGGCGGACCTCCTCATCCGGACCCTGGCGGAGAAGTTCGAGGAGACGGGGCAGCCGCGCGACCTCACCCTCTTTCATGTGTCGGGGCTGGGGGACTGGAAGAGCACCGGCCTGAACCTCCTCACCGGAGAGGGGTTGGTGAAGCGGAACGTCGGCGGCCATTACGGGATGTCCCCCAAGTACGCCCAGCTCATCCTGGACAACAAGATCGAGGCGTACAACTGGCCCCAGGGGGTCATGTCCCAGTGGCTGCGCGAGGTGGCGGGCGGGCGGCCCGGCCTCATCACCCACATCGGCCTCCACACGTTCGTGGACCCGCGGGTCGAGGGGGGGAAGCTGAACGCCCGGACGACCGAGGACCTGATCGAGGTCATCACCCTGGCCGGCCGGGAGTGGCTATTCTACCGGGCCTTCCCCTTCAACGTCTGCTTCATCCGCGGGACGACTGCCGACGAGAAGGGAAATCTGACGCTGGAGCAGGAACCGGCGTTCCTGGAGGTACTGCCCATGGCCATGGCCACCCGGAACTCGGGCGGGATCGTCATCGCCCAGGTGAAGCGGTTGGCGCAATCGGGCAGCCTGCCGGCCAAGATGGTCAAGGTGCCCCACACCCTGGTGGATCACATCGTGGTCCACCCGGGCCAACGGCAGAGCGTCGAGAGCGAGTACGATCCCGCCCTCAGCGGGGAGGTGCGGGTTCCCATCTCCTCGCTTCCGCCCATGGAGCTGGACGAGCGGAAGGTGATCGCCCGTCGCGCCGCCCTGGAGATCGTGGCCCTCCCCCGGGCGGTCCTGAACATGGGGGTGGGAATGCCGGACGGGATCGCCCGCGTGGCGGCGGAGGAAGGGATCGCGAGCCGGATGACCGCGACCATCGAGCAGGGCATCACCGGCGGGATCCCGGCGCCCGGCGTGATCTTCGGCATGTCTTCCAACCCGGAGGCAATCATCGACCAGCCGTACCAGTTCGACTTCTACGACGGGGGCGGCCTGGACCTGGCATTCCTGGGCCTGGCAGAGGCGGACGAGCGGGGCAACGTGAACGTCAGCAAATTTCACGGGCGGCTGCCCGGGGTCGGTGGGTTCGTGAACATCTCCCAGGGAGCCAAGGCGGTGGCCTTCTGCGGGACGTTCACGGCCGGCGGCCTGGAGGTGGAGGTGGGGGAGGGGCGGCTTCGCATCAAGAAGGAGGGCCGGTTCCGGAAGTTCGTGCCGCGCGTGGAGCAGATCACCTTCAGTGGCGAGCATGCCGCGGCGCTGGGGCAGCGGGTGCAGTTCATCACGGAGCGGGCGGTCCTGGTGATCACCAGGGACGGCCTGGTGGTCACGGAAGTGGCCCCGGGGGTGGACCTGGACCGCGACGTCCTGGGGCAGATGGCTTTCCGGCCCCGGGTGGCCCCGGATCTGAAACCCATGGACGCGCGGATCTTCTGGAAGGAACTCATGGGGCTGGGGCAGACGGACTGAGGAGGTGGGAGCCGGCAAGCCGGAAAATGCCATGGGAGGTGATGATCGCCATCGCCATCATCATCGTGCTGTGCGCCGTCTTTCCCGGAATCGTCCTGCTGGTCCCACGGCTGCTGGTCCCGACGTGGGTGTGAGTTTCCCGGGATCGCGCGAGAGGAATGCGTCGGTGAGAGGGCTCGAGGGAGTACGCGTTGTGGTCACGGGCGTATTGTCTTGCTCGGCTCCAAATCGCGGGTGGAAAGGGGGCTGGCCATGCGCTTTAAGAACCGCGTTGCTGTCGTCACGGGAGCTGCTCGTGGAATAGGGAAGGCAATTGCCACACGTCTGGCCGCGGAAGGCGCGGCCGTGGTGATTGCGGATGTCGATCGACATGGCGCGGAGATGGCAGCGAAGGGGCTGGAGGCGGCCGGAGGGAAGGCGTTTGCGTACTGCATGGATGTAAGCGACCCGGAGCAAGTCACCGCCACCATGCAATCGATAGTTCAACTCCTCGGCAGCATCGACATCCTGGTGAATAATGCTGGCATCGTGGGTGAGGAGTTCCCCGTTCACCAGATGTCTGATGAGCAGTGGCACCGCATGATGGATGTGAACCTGCACGGCGTCTTCTATTGCACTCGGGCTGTCCTCCCCACAATGCTCTCCAAGAAGTGGGGACGCATCGTGAACATCGCATCGGTCGCCGGCAAAGAAGGCGTCCCAAACATCGCTGACTACTCGGCATCGAAGGCGGGGGTCATCGCTCTCACGAAATGCGTGGCCAAGGAAGTGGCACGCGACGGCATTACCGTCAATTGTGTGACGCCCGGACTCACCGACGATACCGAGATGGCCCGAAGTTTTACGCCTGAACAGCGTGCAAGCAAGGTGGCCAAAGTCCCTATGGCGCGCATGGCGACACCGGAAGAGGTCGCCGCAGTGGCTATCTTCCTTGCCTCAGAAGAAGCCAGCTTCGTCACCGGAGCGGTGTATGATGTGACCGGCGGCCGGTCGGACTATTGAGGATGCCCTGCTGAGGCCAACACATCTGTAGACCTCGGAGAAAGGTCCGATGGACTCGGGCCGGATGACGTGAGGAGGTGGAAGCGGAGAACACGCGCGGAGGATGCCGTTGGATGGGACCGAATGCCGGGCACGATGAACAAGATCGTCGTATCGGACTGACAGGGGAGGGAACAGATCATGCGTAAGGTGATGGGAGCGCTGGTGGTGTTGTTAGCTCTTCTAGGGCTGACCGGGGCGGGCCAGACGGCGACTTTAAAAATGAAGGCTGCGCTCTACTTCGACGAGCACCACGCGTGGTACAAGGGTTAGAGAAGTTCAGGGACGTCATTAGGGCCAAGAGCAACGGGACGCTGGATCTTGAGATCTATCACACTTGAGGCTGAGGACCCCGGGCGTCAGCCCGGGGGTGAAAGCCTCCAGCCGGAGGCTGGGCCGGCTCGGCCGGCCGGTTCTTTGATATGATGGCTGCAGGGAGATCCGGCTGAGCGCCCAGGGAGCGTATCATCACCAGTACCACCTCGTCTGGATTCCGAAGTACCGGAGGCGGGTCCTCAAGGGGGCCCTCAAAGACTTTCTGACGAAGAAGCTGGGCGACATTCGGGAGTACCATCCCGCGGTCGAGGTCGAGCAGGTCAGCATCCAATCGGACCACGTCCACCTGGTGGCGGTGATCCCGCCGAAGTACGCGGTGTCGGCGGTCGTGGGCAAGATCAAGGCGAATACGAGTCGCGAGATCCGCCAGCGGTTTCCAGAGATCAAAAAGGTGTACTGGCGGAACGAGTGCTGGTCCGTCGGGTTCTTCTCGTCCACCGTCGGCATCGACGAAGCGGTCATCAAACGGTACGTCGAGTTCCAGGAGAAGGTGGACACTGGTCAACTCAAGCTCCAGTTGGACTTCGGGTTCTGATCCCCAGTGCCACGGGCGTAAGCCCGTGGGTATCTACTTCCGCGATGGGGGAGGGAAGCCCACGCACCACGGCTTCTCCGCCGCCCACACGCTGGCGGATATGGACCGGGTCCACCAGGCCACGGAGGACACGGAGAAGGCGATTCACGCCGGACGGCAAGTCGCTCGTGTTCGGATCGCGAGGCAGCAAGGACCCGACCGGACTCATCGCTTGGACCCATTTCTCACCGTTGGTTTTTTTCTTGACACAGCCTGCCCGTTGCGGATATAGATTCGAAAAATTTGAAACCGCTTTCAAGTTTTCCTCGGGAACTGGCCGAATGCCTAGAACCTCGGAGTACCCTCTTGCCACTGTACCCGGCAACGACACGGGGGAGCCCGAGCCGTGCCGGGCTCAGACCAGCGGGTCGCGGCCGCAGAACCTCTGCGTGAAGCGTAACTGGCCCACGCTGGTTTGGCTACACAGACTTGGGGATGCGACGACCTTCAGTTTTGGCGTGACATTCTAGGTTTTGGCTGCGCTGTGCTTCCCCAGCTCGGGGCGGGAGGGCCTGAGCTGCTCGTGGCACCATCTGGTCCGTACCACAAGAACAGGTCCTTGCAAAAATCTCCCTGCGCGTCGGCCCCCGGGGTGGAGATGGGGTGGTGCCGGCACCAGTTGCGGACGGCCCATTGAGCGGCCCGAGTAGGGTTGGACTCGGGGTTCTAGGCCGGAAGGACTCCGATCAGCAAGACGGGCTGCTGGCTGTGGCCCGGCAGCAGCGACGGGAACCGCAGGGAGACCGCGACATCCGGTTCCACGTTGACTACGGTCCACAGGCCGTCAGCCTCAAGATGTCGCACATCGTTCCAGTGCAGGTAGGCCGCAAATGAGATGACAGGGAGCCCATCAATACGATGGGGGCTGGTATGCGTTGCAGTGCAGTAAGGTACCAAGTCGAACCAGCGTACCAGCAGACGACGGGAGTGAGCCAACCGAGTCTTGTTCCACGAGATGGAAAGGAGGGGGCAAATGAAGGACAGCGCTTACTATGCATCCCGACGACAGTTTCTCCGAACCGTGGCTGCAAGCGGCGCGATCGCGGCCTCCGATCTTGCGTGGTGGAAGGGGCCATACCTCTGGCCCCGGAAGGCCCACGCCGCAGCCACAGTGGCGAAGTTCCCAGCCAAACCTATCGAGCTAGTTGTGCCCTGGTCTCCTGGCGGAGGAAGTGACCGGGCTGCTCGAGCGCTCGCCGGCACCTGGGGTGTGTATTCGGATGTGCCCCTGCGAATATTGAACAGGGCTGCGGGTGGCGGCAGGGAAGGACACCAGTACGGTGCCAAAGCCGCGCCGGATGGCCACACCCTGACCATTAGCGCCATAAATGTGCTGACCATGCCCGCATACGGAGATGTGGGGTTTGACCTAGAGAGCTTTATACCTCTCTTCAACATTGTAAAACTCTCTTACTGGGTAATTGGGCGGAAGGACGCGCCATATAACAACATGAAGGAATTCATCGCCTACTTGAAGGCTAATCCCGGTAAGTTGAGTTACAATAGTTCCGGGACGGGGAGCGACCAGCATATCGGGACGGAGACATTCCTGAACAAACTCGGTGGCCTTGAGATGACGCAGAAGCACGTTCCTCTGGAGGGCGGCGCTGAACAGGTCGCCATGATCCTGGGCGGCCATAATGATTTCGCTCTGGGCACCTACGGGACATGGACGCCGACGGTCAAGGCAGGCAAAGTCAAAGTTCTTGCCGTAACCGATGTGGCAAGGAATCCGGACACTCCTGATGTACCTACGCTCAGGGAGCTCGGTATCGATTGGGATTTTATTTCGTTCCGGTGCATGCTGGCCCCTGCCGGAACGCCTCAAGACCGAATCGAGACTCTCGAAGCGCTATTTAAGAAGGTCATGGATGATAAGGGATTCCAGCAAACGATGAGTAAATTCGGGGAGCCATTGTACTGGCAGAATTCCAAGGACTTGACAGCGAAGTTGTACAAGATGAGAGCCGACATGCTCCCCGTGGTGAAGAAAATGAAAGCGGCTGAGTCGAAGTAGAAGTGCGTTTGGCGCGTAGACCTCAAGGAGCGCTCGACCTTAGGTCGTACGTGGAGGGATGGAGAACAGGGCTCAACCCGTCTTTTGCCAATTGATTGACTCTCGCTGAGCGACACGCGGACATAGGGTGATGTGGGAGCCGAGAACTCTTCTCGCGGTCGCAGCGCTCAAGCTGCGGAATCTCTCTTGGCGAAGCAGATGAGAGTAGAGAGTGGGAAGAAGAAGGGTCGCACTGAGTACGTTTTCTACATCAGCGCGACCCTGATCAGCATCGCGCTGATCGTGTATTTGTGGTCCCAACCCTGGGCTTACACGAAGACCGGGGATGGCCTCAGCATGGCCGCCTTTCCTACAGTTTTTGCCGCCGGTCTTCTTATTGCCTCTATGACCGGAGCGATACTCAAAGGGAGGCAAGAAGAGCATTCACAGCCATCTCCAAAAGAAGAGCCGCCTCTTCTATGGCCGGTAATTCTATTGGGCGGCGGGGTCATTGCCAGCACATTGGGGCTCTGGTATTTTGACGCCGTCATCAGCAGTAGCCTGTTAGTGTTCTTCTTGCTCTTTGCCGGGAGAGTGCGCGACTGGCGCTTGCTCGCAGGGATATCGGTGGGAACAGGGTTGCTCATCTACGTCCTGTTTATCCTGGTTCTGGGGGTCTACTTTCCTCGTGGATGGCTCAGGTAATTAAGGCGGTTGGAGAATGTTTGCTGCATTAGAAAGCGCGCTTAGTTTAGCTCTCGCCTGGGAAAACCTCGTTGGTGTAGTAGCCGGGGTTGTTCTTGGGGTGTCGTTTGGGGCACTTCCCGGTGTGACCGGCTATGGTGGAATAGCCTTGGGCTTGCCGTTCACGTTTTTCATGCCGACCGTACCAGCCATGGCGTTTCTGCTGGGCATCTACAAAGGGGGCATGTTCGGGGGGGCTATCTCGGCGATTACTTTTGGCGTTCCTGGCGAGCCCTCGTCAGCTCCTACTGTGTTCGATGGGTTTCCGCTGGCCAAGAAAGGTAAGCCATATACCGCGCTAAACACAGCCCTCTATAGTTCAATTGCCGGGAATCTGCTGGCCGATCTGGCAGTCATATTCACATTCGCCCCGATGGGGGTATTATCGTTGAAATTTGGTCCCCGCGAGCTCTTTGCTTTGATGTTCGTGTGTTTGGCAACTCTCGTTATATTCATGGAAGGCCGCATCATCAAAGCCATCATTGGAACGATGATAGGATTCTTTCTCGCGACCATTGGTCCCGACCCGATAATGAACTACCCGCGGCTAGGCTTCGGGATACCGGAGCTTGAGGCTGGAATCGGCCTCACCCCTTTCGTGGTAGGGTTGTTTGCGCTTTCAGAGATGCTGATACAATTCTCAGAGAGCCTGGCTGCAAGGGGAAAAGGATGGCAACTCGAGACGACCGAGGATCTAAGGCAGTTGATAAGAGACCCTTCACCCAGTGACCGATTTTCTGTCAGAGACTGGTTTACCACCACATGGAGAGAAACGCTGCTGGGCTCTGGAGTAGGAATATTTCTTGGCGCTTTGCCCGGTCCGGGCGGCACGATGAGCGCCTTTACTGCCTACGCGCTCGCTGGCCGCCTATCCAAGAACAGGGGAAGGATGGGCACCGGTATCCCTGAAGGGGTAGCGGCTCCTGAAGCGGCCGATAGTGCCACTGTTGGACCATCCCTGATCCCACTTTTTGCCTTCGGCATACCGGGAAGCGCGACCGCTGGGCTTTTCATGGGCGCGTTCATGCTGCAAGGCATTGCACCAGGTCCGGGCCTATTCACTGATTATATGGACATCATGCTTGCTATCTTTATGATAATGCTTGCCGGTACTGTGGCTAATCTCGTCATATCCAAGGTTGTGATGATCCCGGTGTTTGCCCGGCTGGGGTTAATAGACGCTCGGATACTGATACCTGTCCTGATGCCGTTAATGATACTCGGAATGTATGCCATAGACAACCGTCCGTTTGATGTCCTGATAATGGTCGGGGCCGGTCTACTGGGCCTCCTCCTGCAGCGTCTTGAGATATCGCTGGCCCCTACCGTCGTTGCTTATATCATCGGCCCTATGTTGGAGAAACATTTCAGGAGGGGCCTCATTCTGAGCGGCGGCAGCGTGACGTACTGGTTTGCCTCCCCGATTGCTCTTGGACTGTACATCGTGGGAATCGTGGCGTCAGTGCTCTTGCTTCGGAGAAAGAAGACATAACGATAAGGCGCCGATAGCCTGCGCCGGAGACTGGTCTGCCTTATCCGGATTCGTGCGTGCCCCGTCTGACTGATTCCACTGGAGCCTCGGCCGGCGGCAACGCCGGTTCTCCCAGGGTGTCTCTCCGGCTGCAGAGATTCACGCGCGGCCACCCGCCGCCTCTGGCTGCACCTCCCCGGTCGAGTCCCGTCTCTGAAGGCCAGACTCAAGAGTGAGTTTTACTGATGAGAGAAGGTTTCTGTCTGGTACCCGTTCATCTTGATGGCGAGCATCAGAAGGAGGGTGACAATGCGCCTTGACAATCGTGTCGCTCTCGTCACGGGCGGTGCTCGTGGAATAGGGAGGGCAATTGGGCGACGGCTCGCCGAGCAAGGTGCGGCCGTGGTGATTGCGGACATTGACCGGGCCGGCGCCGAAGTGGCAGCGAAAGAACTGGAGGTGGCCGGTTGGAAGGCTCTTGGATACTGCTTGGATGTGAGTAATTCAGGGCAAGTGAGCGTCGCGATGCGATCGATAGTTCAAGCTCTGGGCAGCATCGACATCTTGGTGAATAACGCAGGCATCGTGGGAGAGGAACATCCGGTTCACGAGATGTCGGATGAGCAGTGGCATCGTATGATGGATGTGAACCTGCACGCCGTCTTCTATTGTTCCCGAGCCGTTCTCCCCACGATGCTCAGCAGGAAGTGGGGACGCATCGTGAACATCTCATCGGTCGCCGGCAAAGAAGGCGTTCCAAACATCGCCGACTATGCGGCATCGAAGGCAGGGGTCATCGGTTTCACAAAGTGCCTGGCCAAAGAAGTGGCACGCTATGGTATTACCGTGAACTGTGTGACGCCCGGACTCACCGATGACACTGAGATGGCGCGAAGCTTTACGCCTGATCAGCGTGCAAGTAAGGTTGCGAAGGTACCTATGGCACGCATGGCTACGCCGGAAGAAGTGGCCGCGGTGGCCCTCTTTCTCGCCTCGGAGGAAGCCAGCTTCGTCACGGGGGCGATCTATGACGTAACCGGCGGCCGGTCGGACTATTGAGCCGGCACTCGAAGGGCGGCACTTCGGGGAATAGGGAGAGACGGCTTTCCCATTTCCCTGGTCACCTTGCTGACTGCCTTCTTGCCGCAGATCATCCTGATTGTCCCGCGGCTCCTGGTTCCGCACTGGGTGTGAGTTTCCCGAGATCATGCGAAGTGGAGGTGGGAGCGATGGGTACCGAGGTGGTTCGGCGAGTGGCGATAGTTACCGGGGCGGGATCCACCGGTGGTCTGGGAAAGGCGATCGCGAGAGCCCTGGCGCGTGCGGGAAATGTCGCCGTCGTGAACGATTTGGAAGAGGCCTCCGCGGGTGAGACGGCCAAGAAGCTCATCGAGGAGGGCTACGAGGCCTTTCCTGTGGCCGCGGATGTTTCAGACGCAGAAGCGGTCGAGGGCATGGTCGCTGAGGTCCTCAACAGATTCAACAGGATCGATATTCTGGTCAACTGTGTTGGGATACGGACCAAGGCGTTGATCTCTGAGATCAAGGCGGACGAGATCGACCGTGTTCTGGCCGTGAACCTCACGTCGGTGATCCTCTGCACGAACGCCGTTGCGGGTATCATGAAGAGACAGCAGTTTGGAAGGGTCGTGAGTATCGGCTCTACCGCCGGGCGCCGCGGCGGCGGAGAGTACATGACCTCGACCTCCATCTACTCGGCTGCCAAAGCCGGGATCGGCGGGTTCTCGCGATCGGCGGCCAGGGAGTTGGGGCCATTTGGGATCACGGTCAATGTCGTTGCGCCGTTCCTGATCGATGTCCCGGGGAGGAGTCACCGGAGGCCCCCGGAGATGGTGGAGGAAATGCTCCGGAATATTCCGATGCGGCGGTTGGGAACGCCCGAGGACGTCGCGGCCGCGGTGGCTTTCCTCGCCTCCGATGCGGCCAGTTACATCACAGGGGTCGAATTGGACGTGAACGGTGGGTGGCACATGGAAGGGTGAGTCACCCGCAAGCCGTCGGACAATCACAAAGGCAACACCAGACTGCTGAGCAAGTGTCGTGTGATGGAGCGGGCCGATCGGCCTTCGGGCGTGGAAAGGACCCGAACAAGTCTGGAGAGAGGCCAACATGCGGACATCGGTGGAGCGGGTGCACCTCGCCCTCGTAGGGTGCGGCGGCATGGGGCGACGCCATCTTCGCGGCTTCCAGATGCTGCAGAACACTGACTTCAACAATTGTCACCTGAGCGCTGTCTGCGACACCAGGCGGCAGAATGCCGAAGACCTAGCGGATGAGGCCCAAGAACTACTTGGCTACCGTCCTCGGGTGTGGACCGATCTGGGCGAGATGCTGCGCAATGAGGATCGGCTAGAGGCCGTGAACGTCACAACCGAGGTCGGCTCGCACCACCATGTGGCCGTGGCCTGCCTGGAGGCAGGCAAGGACGTGCAGGTGGAAAAGCCGTTAGCGCTGACCTTGCGCGGCTGCAATGAAATAATCGAGGCGGCCCGCCGCACCGGCAGGTTGCTGTCGGTGGCGGAGAATCTGCGCCGCGACCCGATCAACCGGCTTGTCCGCTCGCTCATCGAGGCCGGGGCGATCGGTGCGCCGCAGCTCATCATCGATACGAAGATCGGCGGCGGCGACCACCGAGATCTACACCCCATGGCGGCACCAGAAGCTCTCCGGCACCATCGCGCTCGACGAAGGGATACACCACGCGGACCTCTTGATGTACTACTGCGGCGAGCCGGTTTCGGCCTTCGGGGAGGGACGCATCTACCAGCCGGTGCGGTACCGTCGCCCCGGAGGGCCGTCCCGGTCCCTCCACGCCAAGTGGGACGATCAGTACCCCGAGCAGTTCGAGGCGACCGGCGAAGACGCCGTCCTCGGCTATCTGCGCTTCGCCAATGGTGCCATTGGCCAATGGATCGGCCACCACGGAGCGCACGGCCAGCCGTTCCACAAGCGCATTGTGTATGGCAGCGGCGGCTCGCTGGAGTCGCAAGGCGACCGCAACGGCAAACCGCTTACGCTGTGGCGGGCGGGCGAGGAGCCAATCTCCGATAAGCGGATTCTCGAGTTTGCGCCGGAGTACCGCCTATCGCCACTGGCCTCGCTGCTGTTCGGCGGTGAACGCGTATGGACATACAACATGTCCTTCGACGACGCGGACTGGGGACTCATTGCGCTGGAGCACCACGAGTTCGCCACGTGCATCGCGACTTCGGTCGAGCCAGAGGTTACCGGTGAGATTGGCCGCCGGGCAGTGGCCGTGGTGTATGCACTGTTCGAATCGGGCAAGCTTGGCCGTCCTGTGACCATCGCTGAGGTGGAACAGGTGAGGGTGGACGCCTACCAGCGGGAGATCGACGAGCACCTCAAGCTCATCTGATCGAAACGGCTGTGAGCGGCCGAGGGTTGGCCTCCGAGGCGCCAGTGAGACTCCCGTGGGTATAGCTCCGCTGTCCGGCCCCTCATGCAGAATCCCGCCCGTTTGCGTGTCTCCCCCACAAACTGACAGGCCGGGAGAGACCGCAGCGGAATGTGCGATGCCCGTGTTCGAATGGAAGAGCGGCCCATCCACGGTTGTGGCCCCGGTTCGGCACGATGGTCCGTGGGTAGTCGGTGTTGTGGTTTCCCAAACACGAAGGGAGGACGACCATGGCCGGAATGAGCAGGATCAGCAGACGAGGGTTCTTGAAGGGTGCGGCGGCCGCGGCGGGGGTCGGCCTTGGCCCCACCATCTGGACTCGCAGGGGCGAGGCACAGACCCGAACACTCCAGATCTGGCATACGGAGCCCTCCGACATCGCCGTCAAGGCCGTCCAGAGGGTGTGTGACCGCTTCGAGCAATTGCACCCGGGTGTGAAGATCGTGCAGCAGGGTATGAGCAACATGACTCTCGGGCAGAAGCTGTTCGCCACCATCGCCGCAGGCAACCCACCTGATATAGCCGGCATCCAGCCATATCATTTCCGCTCGCTTCAGAAGAAGGGGGTGCTCGCTCCCATCGACGACGCCATCCAGGGCATCGGGAAGGACGACATCGTGGAATCCGTCCGAGACCTGACCTTGTTTCGCGGTCATCACTGGGGCATCTCCCACTCGGTGGGTGTCCCCTTGCTGATGATTCGAAAGGACATCGCGGAACAGGCCGGCTTCAAGGTTCCGGACGATATCACAAAGCCCATGTTCAAGACCTGGGCGGAGCAACTCGAATACCTCAAGGCCGTCACCAAACCCGACAAGCGACAGTGGGGCCTGAGCCTCCCCGGGACGGGCTATTACTTCCAGGAAGTTGCCGGGAGAATGGTCAGTTCAAACGGCGGAGGCTTCTTTGACAAGAACTGGAACCCACAGTTTCACAAGGAGAACTTCATCGAGGTGGTGGAATTCATCAAGAAACTTGCCGATTCGAAAGTCATGCCTCCCGACTGGCTGAGCCAAACGACGCTGGGGGTCAACACGGAGTTCTCCATGGGCCTCACGACCATGATCGACCACGGCTATGGCAGGATTGCCGGCTCCATCGAAAAGTACGCCCCCGACAAGGCGTCCGAGGAGTACTTCAGGCCCATCTGGCGCCCCATCGGCCCATTGGGGAAAGAGCCGTATACGGACCTGGATTGCGAGCTTTTCGTAGTTTTCTCCCACTCGAAGAATCAGGACCTGGCCAAGGAATGGCTGAAGCTGTTCTACACCCGTGACCTCTACCTGAATTATATCAAGAGCTACCCCGTGCACTTTGGCCCCATTACGAAATCCCTTCGAGCCGACCCAGAGTACCAGGCCTTGCCCGAATTGAAGCGATGGCCACGCTGGGTGCGGCAGCAGGCAGAGTACATAAATCGCAAGCTCGTCTCGCCGGTGGGTGTCTACTACCCCCCTGAGAACATCCAGATCCCCTTCCTGGCCGAGGTAAACGAATCCGGGATCATCGTGGACGAGATCATGTCTGTTGTGCAAGGGCGCCGGAACGCAAAGGAGGCAGGGCAACGAATCACGGACCGGGCCAATGACCTCATCAAGAAGTTGGGGTATCCGGTACCCGATCCGATTCGCTCCGAAAAGGCCTGAGTTGAGGGAGAGCAGCGCGACATCTGCGGTATGACGGCAAGGCGGCTCGCCCGGGATGGAATCGCCAGCCCAAGGTTAGCCGCCTTGCCGTCGTTGTCCTTTGACCGCCACCCGATATCTGCCGGAGGGTCGTCCCAGCGGCACATCCATGCGGTGAGGTAAGATGCGACCACGCCATGCGCTTCACGGGGTGCTCCTGGCCCTGCCAACTCTCGTCGTCATCTTCGGGTTCATCTTCTTCCCCATCGGATACTCTATCTGGTTGAGCTTCACCAACAAGCAGACCATCCTCCCGGATTACGCGTACGTCGGCTTGGGCAATTATGTGGCCCTGGCGCAGGAGCCCGAGTTCTGGCAGAGCTTCTGGCAAGGCATCGTCTTCTCTGTCGGCTCGATCTTTTTCCAGGCCTTACTCGGGCTCGCGGCGGCGCTCTTCCTCAATCAGTCCTTCCCCGGACGGGGCTTTGTCCGGGGGGTCACGCTGTTTCCCTACATGCTACCCACGATCGTGGTCATCTTACTCTGGAGGTGGCTGCTGAGCGCAACCTATGGCCCCATCAACTTCATCCTCCTGTCCCTGGGCCTCGTCCAGGCCCCGGTCGTCTGGCTGAGCGACAAATTGATCATGGGGTCCATGATCTTCGTGGCCCTGTGGCATTACTTTCCGTTCGTGGTCATCAGCCTGCTGGCTCGCCTCCAGACCATTGATCTGCAGCTGTACGAGGCGGCACAGATCGACGGAGCCAATGTGTGGAAGCGGTTCACAAACATCACTTTGCCTGAGCTACGGTTCGTCCTCATGGTGGTGATCCTCTTGCGAACATTCTTCATGTTCACCAAATTCGATATCCCCTGGCTCATGGCGTCAGGTGGGGCCCTACAGCAGCGCGTCCAGAACCTTCCGGTCTACGCCTTCCGCCGGACGTTCGGCATCTTCCAGGCGGGGGAGGGGGCAGCCGTCTCCGTGAGCCTGTTCCTCATGCTGGTCGTCTTGACGATCGTGTACTTCCGGGTCTGGCGGAAGGAGACGGAGGCCTAGATGACACTTCGGCGAGTTTCCCGCGCGAGCGCCATGAGCCTGGGCTCGGTTGCGCTGCTGACCTTTTGCGGGATCCCTCTCGTATGGATGCTCTTCACCTCGCTCAAACCCATGCAGGAGCTGTTCACCTATCCGCCGCGCCTCACGGGGCACTACACCTTCGGCAACTTCACGCGGCTGTTCCGCGAGACGTACTTCCTCGTGTACCTCAAAAACAGCATTGTTGTCGCGGGCGCGACCGTCATTCTGAACGTCGTCATTGCCACCCTGGGCGCCTATAGTCTGACCCGCTATCGCTATGTCGGAAAGGAGTTCCTGGCGAACATGACCCTGTTCACCTACATGTTCGCGCCCATCATGATCATCATCCCCGTGTACATGCTCCTGAAGGAGGTCAACCTCATCAACTCCCATCTGGGGATCATCCTGGCCTACACCTCCATCTCGCTGCCCTTCACCCTGTGGCTGCTGCGGGCCTTCTTCCAGGGCATCTCTATGGAGATGGAGGAGGCAGCCTTCATCGACGGGGCCAGCCGGTTCCAATCACTCGTCTACATCGTCATGCCCCAGGCGCTCCCGGGCATCATCGCGACCTCGGTCTTCGCCTTCGTCGCGGTGTGGAACGACTACCTGTTCGCCCGGATCCTGCTCAGCGACCCGACGTTGAAGACCATGCCGGTCGGCCTGCAGGACATATACGAGTCCACGATTGTGGACTGGGGCCTGCTCATGTCCGGGGCGGTGATCATCACTATTCCGGCCATGATTTTCTTCCTCATCGTTCAGCGGTTCCTGATCCAAGGGTGGGGGATGGGGGCGGTGAAGGGATGAGCAGGGCGGGCAGGCGGCCGGCCACCATCGCCGATGTCGCGCAGCGGAATATGCATGAGCCACGCTACGGCCAACACGACGTCGCGGGCAGCCTGGCCCGCCGCGAACCCCAGACCTTGGGCCTCGTCGCGGCCGATTCACGAACTCATTATCGCTCGCCAGGTGCTGAAGGAGTACGCGGGATAGGAGGTAACATGGACTACACGGGGAAGGTGGCGCTCGTGACCGGGGGAGGCTCGGGGATCGGCCGGGCCACGTGCGAAATCTTTGCGGAGCGGGGCGGCACCGTGGTGGTGGCCGACCTCAACGAGGCGGGGGCTAAGGCCACCGTCGAGACAATCGCTGGAAAGGGCGGCCAGGCCGAGGCCGTCCGCTGCGATGTGACCCGCTGGGCCGATGTGCAAACGGCCGTGGACACGGCACGGAGCACCTTCGGGCGGCTGGATGTCGTGGTCAACTCTGTCGGGATCCTGAAGTTCAGTCGGCTGGAGGACACCTCTGAGGAGGACTGGAACCAGGTCCTGCGGGTGAACCTCACCGGCGCCTTCCTGGTGACGAAGGCGGCGATGAGGGCGATGCGCCAGCAGGGCGGGGGGTCAATCGTTCACATTGCCTCCAGGGCGGCGATTCAGGTCAAGGAAAAGATCGGGGCGTATGCCGCGTCTAAGGCGGGGATCGTGCAACTAACGAAGATATCGGCGCTGGAGGGAGCACCCCACGGCATCCGCGTCAACTGCGTCTGTCCTGGGTTCACTGATACGCCCTTCACCCGCTCCATGTACGAGGAAGCGGCATTTACCGGCTGGGCCAAGGTGTGTCCCCTCGGCCGGGTCGGCCAGCCCGACGAGATTGCCCGAACCATGCTCTTTCTGGCCTCGGACGAGGCCTCGTTTATCACGGGCGTTGCGCTCTCGGTAGACGGTGGACGATCCCTTCTATGAATCGCCATGACGCCCGGAGCTGCCCCATGTTGCTCGAAGGGCCACGCCGGCGGAACGCCTCTGTGAACACCGATCACGTACGCCCAGAATGTCGGGGCGAAACAGAAGGGATGAGAATATGGATAAGACGTATCCGATGGCCTTTGTCACTGCACCCGGACGAATAGAGTTTCAGGAGAGAAAACTGCCGGAGCTTCGCGATGGCAGCGTTCTCGTCAAGGTCAAAGCTGCGTCGATCTGCGGAAGTGACCTCCATATATTCAAGGGAAAACACCCAGGTTCGCCTCTCCCAGTGGCTCTCGGCCACGAAGTAGCCGGGGAGGTCGTACAAGTTGGGAAAGAGGTGTCGAGAGTCAAGGAAGGGGATCGCGTGGCGTTGGAACCAGTAATTAGCTGTGGCAAATGCCCCTGCTGCCGCAGAGGCGAGTACAACCACTGCCCCGACTTGAGCAGACCGTACAGAAAAGGTCAGGGAAGTTTCACTCCTTATCTTGTCGTGGACGAACAGTGGACGCACAAACTCCCACCCAGCGTGTCATTTGAAGAAGGGGCCTTGGTTGAGCCCTTATCGGTCGCAGTGCACGCGATTAAAGCGGCGAGCGTTCAGCTGGGTCACAGTGCGGCGATATTCGGGGCGGGAGCCATCGGCCTTTTGATTTTGCATTTGGCGAAATTGTCCGGAGTAGGGGAGACCTTTGTGGTGGATGTGAAGGACTTCCGATTAGAAAAGGCCAAAACAATAGGTGCCTCCCATGCCATCAACGCTTCACGCCAAGAGGCCGTTGATTTGATTTACGAGACAACAGGCCGATTGGGAGTGGACAGGGCATTTGAAGCGGTCGGGCTGGAAAAGACCTTGGTAGATTGCATGAAAGTACTGAAACAAGGAGGGACAGGCATTGTCCTCGGCATCTTTGAGGAGCAGGAGATCCGGATCCCTATAAATATAATACAATCTAGGGAGATCGCCCTGGTCGGTTCCCGCGGATACTGTTGGGACTTCCAAGACGCGTTGAAGCTTCTCGAAGCGGGGGCGGTGAAGCTTGGAGAGATAATGACCCACACAATGCCTCTATCGGAATTACAGCAGGCCTTTGCACTTCTCATGGATCCCAAGGGTGAGGCGGTAAAGGTGGTAATTCAGGTGAGCTGATTCAAAAGATGTTGGCCTATGCGAGTTGCGAGCAACTAGGCACGAGCAGTCACTTGGTAGAGGCTTACTGAGTTCCAGTGGAGGTAGGCTGTGGAATGCCCCACGTAGGATGCTGGACACCGCGGCAGAATGCAAAGGAGTCAGAACGATGGCCTACCTAATTACCGGCGGCACAGGTTTTATCGGATCACGCATTGTTCGAGACCTGATCAGAGAAGGACAGCAGGTAGTAGTATTTGACTTCCTTCCTCAACTGAAAGTTCTTACAGAAATGATGACTGAAGGGGAAGTAGCCGCAGTGAAAGTCGTCCAGGGCGACATTCTTGATTTGGCTACTCTTCTTCGTGCCTGCAAGGAAAATAGAATAGACACAATTATCCATATGGCCTATTTCAAGATTCTTCTAGCTAACGCTAATCCATTGTGGGCCACCAAGGTAAATTGTGAGGGCACAGGGAATGTATTTGAATCCGCCAGGATTCTTGGATTAAAGAAGGTAGTATGGGCAAGCAGCATTGCCGTCTTCGGTCCACCGGAGAAGTATCCCCAGGAGTATATTCCGAACGACGCGCCCCATTGTCCGGTTACTCTTTATGGGGCCTGTAAGTCCTTCAATGAGAATCAGGCAGTGCATTATTGTGACGCGTACGGTCTGGACATTATCGGGCTGAGGTATGCGGTGGGGTACGCTCCTAACAAGATTGGCAGCACTTCCTATCCCATTATTCGTGAGCTTATTGAGAAGCCTGCCCTAGGAGAGCCGGGTAAGGTGCCCTGGGGTGAGAGCATTATCAACTGGCTGCATGTGGATGATGAGGCGGCGTCGGCTGTACATGCAGCTAAAGTACCCATGACGAAGACCAAGGTGTTTACTATTGCTGGTGAGACTCATTCGATAAAGGAAGTTGCCGATTATGTCAAAAAGCTCATCCCGACGGCGAATATTCGCCTAGAGAATGGCTTCCAGGTGATCGCGTCCAAGTTTGATCTGAGGTCGACCCGGGAGGAACTTGGGTATCACAATAAGTGGTCATTTGAAGAGGGAATAAAAGAGACGATCAATACGGTGCGACGCCAGCATGGCCTACCAGCCATTTAGTCTACTGAGCAGATGGGCCAAAGTGCGTCGGATCTTGCGAACGGATCTCAGCATCGGGAAGAGTTGACGATGCTCGACGTCGTGACGGTGGGCGAGACGCAGGTCCGGTTCTCTCCCAAGGGTTATCAGCGCCTGGATCAGGCGCACGAGATGGAGGTGAACGCGGCCGGGGCGGAGTCGAACGTGGCCGTGGCGGCCGCGCGCCTGGGGATGCGGGCCGGGTGGATCTCCAAGCTCCCGGACCATCCGCTCTCGCGCCTGATCATCGGCGAGATCCGCCGTCACGGGGTGGACACCTCGCGGGTCGTCTGGGCGACGGAGGGACGGGTGGCGACCTACTTCTTCGAGCGGGCCGTCCCGCCCCGTCCGCCCCGGGTCTGGTACGATCGCAAGGAGTCGGCCGTCACCACGCTCCGGGACGAGGAAGTGGATTGGACCTACCTCACCTCGGCACGGGTGGTCCTGGTGACGGGGATCACCCCGGCGCTCAGCCCGCGCCTCCGAGCGCTGACCGGGCGGATCGCACGGGAGGTGCGCGCGACCGGGAAGCTCTTCGCCCTGGACGTGAACTACCGGACGAAGCTGTGGTCACCCTCGGCGGCGGGGGCGTGTCTCGCGGAATTCCTGCCGTCCGTGAGCATTTTGTTCTGCGGGCGGGCCGATGCGGAGCAGGTCTTCGGTCTCGCGGGAGAGCCCGAGGCAGTGGCCCGGGCATTCCGGGAGAAGTTCGGGATTCCGACGGTGGTCCTGACCCTGGGGGCGCAGGGGTCGCTCGCCTTCGCCGACCGGGTCCATCGCCAGCAGCGAGTCCACCGGGTGGAGATGGTGGATCCCCTGGGGGCGGGTGATGCCTTTGCCGCGGGATTTCTCTGCGGCTACCTGGAGGATGGAGTCCAGCGCGGACTCGACCTGGGCGGGGCGACGGCCGCCCTGGACTGCACCATCGTGGGAGACGCTGCCTTCATCACGCGGGCCGAGGTCGAGGAATTGCTAACCTCAGAGAATCAAGAAATCCAGAGGTAACGATCCGCCCTCCCCTCATCCGCGCCTTCTTCCCTTGCCGGCACCCCCCTCCTCGGGCGGCTTCACGCCGCGAAACCCAGCCAGAAGCAGCAGGTCATAGACGATCTTGAGGCCACCGGCCACGAAGAACGGCCCGCTCATGAGGGCTGGATTGCTCAGGAGCAGGCCCGCGCATACGGGGGCCAGCGAGGCGCCCACGGTGCGCGCTGTCCCGGTGACGCCCGCCGCGGCCGAGCGCTCCTCCGGGCTGACGATCGCCATGGTGTAGGACTGTCGCGTGGGGACGTCCATTTGCGAGATGCTGAAGCGGATCAGCAGCACGAGAATCGCCAGCGGCATCGTGGGCATCAGCGGCACCAGCATGAGCAGGATGTTCGATGGCAGATGCGTGAAGACCATGGTGTTCACCAGGCCGATTCGGGACGCGATGGCCGAGGCGGCCAGGGCCGACATGCCCGCCAACAGGTTCGCCCCGAAGAAGATCACCCCGAGCATCATCTCGTCGGCACCAAACCGGACATGGAACCAGTAGGCGACGATGCTCTGCAGCACGAAGCCGCCGGCGAAGGCGTCCACGGCGAACAGGCTGGCCAGGCGCAACACCACCGCGCCCGAGCGATGCAGACCCAGCCGCGATCCTGAGACAATGCGCGGATTCGGCGGAGCCGGGCGGGCTTCCACTGCCGGACCGAGTTGCCGGAACAATAGGGCAAGCACCAGGCCGATGAGCGCGTAGCCTGCCAGCACGATGCGGTAGCTGGCCAGGGGGGTCATGCCCCACTGCTGTCCCAGCTTGGCAAGGCCTCCCCCGGCCAGCGAGCCGGCTGCCGTGGCGAAGGACCCGACGAGGTTGTACCAGGCGAAAATGCTCGTCCGCCGTTCGTCGGCCACGATCTGGGACAGGGCGGACTGCTCGATCGCCAGGAACGGCCCGACTTCGTTTCCGCTGGGACTGATGACGCCGATCGTCGCGGCCAGGAGCAATACGATGAAGTGGTCAGCGCCGATGAATACCAGGCCGGCGCCCAGGACAAGCAGGGATCCCAGGGACAGCATCCGTCGTCGCCCATAGCGATCGGCCTGAGTGCTCATCCACAGCGAGATCGCCGTATCGCCCACCAGGGTGAGTGTCAGCAGCAGGCCGATCCGCGCCTCGTCGAACCCCAGGGCGGCCAGGTATAGGACCAGGACGACGGCCAGAAAGCCGTAGCCGAACAGCCGGGCCACCCGGGCCGCGAACAACAGGCGGCAGTCGCGATTCAGTTGTCCCAGGGGGGAGGGCAGCACGGTCTCTCCCGTCCAAAGGTTTCTGGGGCCGGCTGAAAGCACCTTGACAAGCTCGGGTTGAGGCAGGATACAGGAACGGCCAGGCCAGTTCAACTGGGGGAATTGATCCGCGGCCGACCGGTGCCTCGACCAGGGAGGTCGCCAAGCACAGGAGAGGTTCGAGGAGTCTCACGAGAATGAATTGTTGACGGCGAAAAATCCGCTGGGGCGTTTCCTCGATGAAATCGGCGTAATCTGCGTAATCTGCGGATGAGTTAGTAAGGGGGGGAGCATGAAGTGGGTGACGCGGGAAGGGGCCAAGACGGATCGCGTGGCGTGTCCGTGGCTCATCAGGAGGTTCATTGATCCCCAGGCGGAGTTTCTCTTCGTGCCCAAGGACCAGGTGCTGGAGGTGGCCCGACG
>Ga0155960_1106_pt2 | contig 52795 bp, 49 predicted proteins | sample RifCSPlowO2_02_FD_107614 | JGI IMG/M metagenome (GOLD analysis project Ga0155960, IMG submission 107614) | candidate division NC10 bacterium RIFCSPLOWO2_02_FULL_66_22
CGATCGTTCGTGTCGTCGTCGTGCCGCTCGCCCCAACCTTGCCCGTGACGGTGACGACCTCGTGCGGCTCGAGACAAACGCCGACCACAATCCGAGTGCCGACATCGGTGCAACGCCACCGACGGCCTCCACACCAGAACTCCATCCCGATCCGGAACTCTTCGTGCCTCATCCTTCTCGTAGACGTCTAACGCCCAGGATCAGTTGCTGGGGATGCGGCGACTGAGGTAACCATTGCCAAAGACCGCTGACCGCATCCCCGGTCAACTGCATCCTATGGTTCGGCCCTTTCGCTGAGCAAAGTGTTGAGTCTTCGCAACACTTGGACAACAAGCTGCTCTGGGATCGCGCAGAGACGTGCGCACTGGCGAGCCTTCCAATCGAGGCTCTTCACTTGATCCGCCAGCACCACGCCTGTTACGGGTAGTCCGTCCGGCAGCGCGACCTCGAAGGGGTAGCCCTTCACTTGGCTGGTAATCGGACAGAGCAGCGCCAGCCCGACCCGCCCGTTGTAGGCCGCTGGCGACAAGACCAACGCCGGCCGCCGCCCCCGCTGCTCGTGACCGGCCTGCGGATCAAGGCTAATCCAAATGACGTCGGCCCGTTCCGGGACATAGACACGCTTGGGCTTCACCAGATTTCCTTCCCGACGGCTGGCCCAGTGTCCCACTCATGGTGAAGATTCTCATCGGTAACCGCTCGGAGCAAGTCAGCGAGCGAAAGCGGCTCTTCGGAGTGCGGTTGGACAACGAGTCTGCCTTCCGTGACCGACAGATCCACGGCGAGATTCTCGCAGAGACCGACCTCGATAGCGAAGGACTTGGGAATCCTCAGGGCAAGGCTATTGCCCCACTTCTGAACGCGGGTCCTCATCGTTCACCTCCTCGTGTCTACAATGAGGATACGTGAATTTGCTGGCCGAGTCAATAGCCGGGCCGAACGAATAAGCGGCCAGGTGCCACACCCTCCGGGTCACAAGAAGTGATGCAACGTGACGGAGTGCCACAGCCCCAGGGTCAGCTGCGGAGCGCTCGTCGGTGCTCCGGCAGTTCGTAGGGAGCTTCCCGGAGGAGGGGTTGACTCTCCGGAGCGCGCCGCCGCAGCGCAAAGAACCGGAGCGGGCCTCCCGGGAGCGTGACCTCGGCACGGACGAGACGATGCACCCAGTGCCGGTCAACCGGGAACACGTGGCCGAGCAGCGGGGCAGCCCCCTGGGCGTCCGTCCGGCGGAGGTAGAGCACCTGGCCGCGCACGGGGCGCGTGGGGTCGAACTGCCACGCCGCCGGGACCGGGCGCCGGGCGGGCCCCTCCGCGGCCCGGGCGCTCCCCCGCTGTCGGGCCGCCGCGATGTAGGCCGCGGACCGGAGCTGGAGAGCACGGAGCGAGCCGTGGTGGAAGCGGTGCCACACCTTGGCCTGCCACCGGCCGTTGAAGTTCTCCAGGGCGGCCTGGAAGCTCGGATCCTTGACCGGCGTGAACACCGGGACGCAGCCGAGCTGTAGGCAGAGCCGCACGATCCGGCCGACGACATCCGGGAGGTGGTGGGCGCCCTGGAAACACAGGTCGTTGTCGAACTGCGCGAACGCCGGGACCCCGAGGGCGCCCCAGTGCGCTTGCAGCGCCGGGAGCACGCGGGCCGTCGTCACGCCGGGGGTGGGCCAGGCGTCCGGGAGGCCCGCGTGGAGGGCGAGGCCCGTGAGCACCTCGACCGCGGGGCCGCCCTGCAGCACGAGCCCCTCGATGATGTCGAAGCAGTCGCAGTCGGCCACCCCGCGCGCGACGGGGGGCAGGTACCAGCCGCGCGGGGGCGCGGGGCGGCGGATGCGGCGTTGGCCGTCGAGGGCGCCCCGGCGCTCGAGAATCCGCCCGATGGTCCGAACGGTTGGAGGCGGGCCCCATGTAGCCGCGGGCCACTCCCGGTGGATGGCGACGGCGCCATACTCCCCGAGCGCGCTCGTCTCGCGGAGCTCGCGGCGAAGGCCCAGCACTTGGTCCTCCACCTCGGGTGGGGTCCGGTACACCGTGTGGGCGACCGGCGGTTGATCCGCCCAGTCGACGCGGTCCAGGCGTCGCTGCCCCGCGCGAGCTCCCCACCGCTGCACCGTGTGCAGACTGACTCGGAAGGTGCGGGCCACAGCCCGGAGGGACTGTCCGGCTTGCACGGCGGTTCCCATCGCGCGACGTCGGGCCTCACGACTGTTTTTTTGGCCATGGTACCATCCCTCCTCGGTACGGCGGGTTTATCGCCAGTATACTGACCCCGAGGGTGTGGCACCTGGCCCGTAACGGCTTGCCGCTCTGCTGCAACGCCGGGCCACAGGGCCGCATCGAACGGCCGCCGCCGCCTCCGCCCGGCTTTGTCAGTCAGCAGCGGCGGGTTATACGGCACCTAGGACACGTCCCAGTCCAGCAATCCATGCGCTTGTTATACGGCCTGTAGACCGTACTTACCTCTGACATGCTTGTGGACAACGCTTTGGAACTTTTTGACCAACGCGAGACACTGCGAAAGATTGAGAGTAACTTCGAATGTATCGCCTTGGTCACGCATGTTCACGTCCTTGAACGTGAGCGTAACCTTCTCAAGTATATTCTCACCCTTTGAGATTGAGGTCGGCATGTTGTACTTGGGCGACGCATGACCCAATGAGTTTCGAATTCTTCGAACGCAGTCCTTTACGGTTGGCTTCGGATGCTTGGGAGATATCACGGTAGCATGCGCAAGACCCCAAGACGGGTCAGACGTCGGTAATTCGTCATCCGGGACCAAACCGTACCAATCGGACATTTCCTTGGGGAACAGAATACCTACGTAAAGAAAGGCGAGGATCACGCCCGGATTGAACGGGAGAAGTAATTTCGTGCGGCCGGTCCCTGAGTGCCAGGTGTCGAAGAACTTCTTAACGGAGATTTTCTCGCCGTCAGGGTGGAACGCAAGATTGGTCGCATCCACGAGAAAGCCGACCGCGTACATGCAGTCCGTAACGAGATCGACTGCGTCGCGCTCTTCGTGCTCTGATACTGAACTCATCGCATTGCTCCGGACTTTCGAAGTGCCGTATAATCGGGATAGGGGGGAGCCTCGCGACTCCTCCCCTCCCACACCACCGTACGTACGGATCACGTATACGGCGGTTCGGCGGATTAAGTGGGAGAGCTACCTCCCGACCAGCTGCGGCAGCCCTGCCACCGGAGCGTCTTCTCTCCGTGCCCCAGCCGCGGTTTCATCCCCATGGACCGCGCGGCCCAGGGGCAGCGCGAGCTGCCTGACGGATGCCGTACCGCGGCTCGACATGAAGTGACCGCTCCTCTCCTTCCCTCCCCTTTCGGGGTACCGTTCGGGCCTTCGGTTCGCGGCGGTGCGGCTCGGCCTATCTGTTTCCCCGCCTTTCGGCCTTGGGGTGCCTCCCTCGCCTGCCTGGGACCTGTCGGGTCGGAGGAGGCGCACCCGAAGGTGCTGGCCTCCGTCCGCCGCGCAAACTGCACGTGCGGTTTTCCCGCATGCAGCTTTCACGACAGTGCGGCAGCGAGCCGCGGGCTCAAGGAAGGAATCAGCGAGACCAGGCCCACCAGCCCCCACTCGCCACGGAGTCGGTGGGTCGGGAGCGTTTTCCACCCGGCACACCGCCACCGTTTGTGGTGGTGCGACCACAGGCGTCGCACGATCCACCGGTCAAGTTGGTTGAAGAGTCGCCGCACGTGGGCGCGCTTGTAATGGGGGACCCGGCCGTTTTTTCGGTGTCAAGACAAAACCCTCCTGTGAGTGACGCCGAAGCGTCCTGTTCTGGTTGCCTGTCCCCGTCCCGGAGAGCGCCTCTCCCGAATGTGCTTCCCGTCCCATCGTAGTGGCTATTCAGCGGCGTCGTTGCCGGACGCGCTCAACCGGCCTTGTCCGGACTCAAGAAGCAGGAGAGGCGCGCCTGTGTCCCCCACGAGGTCACCACAGCGGGTGCCTCCACGTTGGATACTCGCGCTCCCTCTCCCCGGGCAACGGGTGATTGTTGTGAACCCCTCACGCAAGGCGGACGCGCGTTACGCCATCCTGCCCGGCCCGTTTTTCGGCTCCCAGGCCCTGCTGCCCGAGAACCGACCAGCCTGGCTGCCGCTAGGTTCGTCGATCGACGGTCGTCCCTTACCCGATGGTGGGGTCCCACGGCGGCCGACGCGCGCCAGGGCGGGGGCGGTTGCCGGCCGGGCCGCGGGCGCGCTGACCCATCCCGGCTCGTAGGGCCGCCCACTCCGCCACACCCCCCAGACAATCCGCAGGAGCTTCGCGGCCACCTCGATATTCGCCTTCAAGAAGGCGAAGCGGTCCCCCTGGCGCTTCGCCAGCATCGTCTCCCGCCGCGCGCGCCACGCGGGGGTGCGGGCGGCCCCCAACGCCGCCTGGTAGAGGGCCCACCGGAGGAGCGGGCGGCCGCACTTCGAGATGCGCGCCGTCCCGGTCCACTGCCCCGACGCCACCCCGATGATATCCAGCCCCGCGAGCTTCCGGAGTTGACTGAACTTGGTGGTCCCAGGCGATGTCCCCGACCTCGGCGAGGAGGATCGCGGCGACGAGGGCTCCATTCGGGAGTTAGCCAGCGCTCACAGCCCTCGGCCAAGTCTGCGGATCGTGAGATGTCCGAGGCCAGAACGCGCCTGCTTCGGAGCAAGACTCTTCGCGACCGTCACCCGCCAGATCTGTCGGTCATTCGGGATGATTGGCTCAAGCTTGCGCACCGCTGTTGTTTTGGTGCCACCTACCCGTCCCTGGAGCGCGTCCAAGCAGTCTTTGAGCCGATTGTCGACGTCGTGAATTTCGGCGGAACGGGCGTCGGTGAAGTACAACTGGAGAAACACTTCGAGTTTGTCGTCCCGCGTGTACTTGACCGATGTCTGATTCTGCGCCTCGGCAACGGCTCGGTGAATCGCTTCGCGCCAGCTGTTCCGCGGAGCTTCGTACAATGGAATTCGAATCTTGAGCCTGAGTGGACGCTTCGGCATGTCGGATTCTCCGTTACTTTTCCCTCTTCATGCGGCGAATCAGGTCATCGCCAGTCGTGATGATTTCCGCTCTGGTGTGCAAGTCGGGATGTTTGGCGAGTTCCGAGTAGCCCGTCGGTTCGCCGGTGGCTGCATTGACGACCCAAGAGGCCCTGGGGCACCGCTCGCCCAGCAGACGGCCGACCGAACGGTGTGGCACGCCAGCGGCGTCGGCGACAGCGCCGTAGGTTGCCCGGATCTTGTTTCGGTCGAGGAAAGCGATGAACTGTTCCAACCCAGGATCCACCCTAGTCTCCAGTCTGGCTAACGTGGTCCATAACCTGCGGCGGCGGAGCGATGCGGAGCCGCCGGCAGGTTCATGGTTAGGTTAGACATCCAGCCTCTACTTTCCCGGTTCCGGGACCGAAAGGTTTCGGCAAATCTTTCGCGCCAGAAGATTGGGGATCTCGGTGTGTCTCGGAACCGCCTCAACCGCGCCAGTAGTGGGGTTCGTCCAGAGAGAGTGGGAGCGTCCTTCTCGCTTGAAGTGGCAGCCGTGTCTGCGAAGGTGCTGCAAAAGCGCACTTCGCTTCACGTCACGACCACCGTCTCACGCTCGGCATCCGGTGGCACCCCCCGGAGTCCATCCTCCCGACGGTCCTGCAAGATCAGCGAGATGGCATCCGCAAGACTTTGGCGGGCCTCCTGCTTCGTTTTCCCGAGGCCGTTCGCCCCGGGAATCTCCGGACAGTAGGCGATCCACCAATCGCCGTCCCGCTCGAAAACCGCTGTAAACTCATTCCTCATAACTGCGTCCCTCCGTCCTGCCAACCTTCCCGCTGTGAGACTGCTGGGTTCATTCTACCTCTCTGGTGTCCGCATGTCTAACGCCAGGCATCAGCCGCGGCGCCAGGAGTTCACGGCGCCGTCGGCTGCATGCCTTGTTAGACGCCGTCACACTCGCCTTGAACGACGAACTAGCCTAGGACGTGAAGAAGTAGGGACCACCCTTCTCGCCACAGGATGGGCAGGTTGGCATTCCCGCGCCGGACGGATCAGCCGCACAGGAATAGCACACAACGAAGCCGCAGTCCTGACACCTGAGGGCCAATGTTTGGATAGCTTTAGGATCGACTATGGCTACCTTGCCTTTTTCTTGAATCTTCACCTTTACCTGCTTGCCGCATTTTTGACATCCGACGACGTCACCATCACGATAGTCCGGCCGAGGTGGACGGCCCTGAGTCTTTGGCTCAGAGGGTTCGGCTGCCTTCAGACGGTCCGCGACCTTGTTCCATGCCGCTACGTAGTCGCGCGTCTGGTCCCACACTGGCCCAAACGTGGTGTTAAATTCTTGCTTCGCTCGCATCGGATCCCTGCCCGCTGAGGAGATTGAGTTCATGTGCTTCCTAGACGCTTCGAGGGCGGGCAGAAGATCCTGTGGCACAAACGGAGATTCCTTGGTGAACTCATACACCGTGTCTTCATTGTAGAAGTCAAAAAAGATCCGTCTCTGCCGAGCTAGCGAATCCAGGAAGAGAGCGTCGCCACGATCGGAGAGGGCCAGCAGGGCATGCACGGGGTGAGAGCCCCCGCCCTTTCGGTCGAACTTCAAGCCACAAGCGACCAGAGCGTCGGTTGGAAAGGGCAGGCCAGCAAACTGGTAGTAGTTCTTCATGCCGACAAACCCCTTGGAAATGTCGCGCGGGAGCTTGATGACGAACCCAGCCTCGCCGTTGTGAATTGCCGGCACGATCCCCTCACCGCTGGCGCTAAGTCGAGCAAACGAGTCTTTCGAGATTGCGAGCCGAATGCCCGGCAGCGCTATCTCGATTGGGGCGGACGGAGCTGGATCTACCGCTTTGGATTGGACCCGCCCAAAGAGCCGATCTAGGAAGCTCATCTCATCCCTCCATTCAATGCTCGATGGCGTCTAACTAGAAATAGGCAGACCTGTCTATTTCCTTTAGGGCTGCAGGGTGCAGCAGCCTATTTCCCCTGGGTCTGGTCCGTATGGAGACCGTATGCCCTTCAGTGCTGAGGGGTTGGCCGGCTGACGAACTCCGCTCCCCGCCGGAATAGGCTGCAGCCTCCTGCAGTCTATTTCGACGGGAGGGGAACGGTCTACACCCAGCGGATACCCGGGGTTGCCCCGCCGCCCCACCCCCGATTCAGGACATGGGTGTGACCCATGGCCGTACTCCTGGCAATAATCCTTGAAAAGCAGAAAACTGGATGCTTTGAACTCGCTGGCCTCCAAGCTTCCTGGCCGTGGAGCTTACCAGCAGCCTTCCCTGTTTGGCAAGACGAAGCTATCCTGCCAGGATCAGGCGGACGTCCATGACGTTGGTGTTGGTGGGACCGGTCAGGATGAGATCGCCGAGCTTTGCGAAGAATGGGTAGGCGTCGTTGCCATCCAGGGCGGCTCGCGGGTTCAGTCCCAGGGCGAGGGCTCTTAAACAGGTCTCGCCGTCGGCGATGGCGCCGGCGGCGTCCGTGGGCCCGTCGGTGCCGTCCGTCCCCGCGCTGAGGATCACCGTCTCCGGCAAGCCCGCGATGTCCAGGGCGGCTGCCAGGACGAACTCCTGGTTGCGCCCGCCCTTGCCGGATCCCCGCAGCGTGACGGTGGTCTCCCCGCCGGAGATGAGGCAGGCCGGCGGCGTGACCGGGTTGCCGCTCGTCCGGATCTCGCGGGCCAGGGCGGCGTGCATCCGGGCGATCTCTCGCGTCTCGCCCTCGATTGACGAGGACAGGATCATCGGAGTCAGGCCCAGCGCGTGCGCCTCGGACCGCGCCGCCTCCAGGGCCTGGATGTTGCTCCCCACGATCAGGTTGTGGACCCGGGCGAACAGGGGATCGTCGGGTTTTGGCGTCTCGGGAACCTCTCCGCGAGTGCCGGCCTCCAGACGAGCACGGACCGTCGCGGGAATCTCCCCGCGGATGCGGTACGTGTCCAGGATCCTCAGAGCGTCGGCGAAGGTGGTTGGGTCGGGCACGGTGGGGCCCGAGGCAATGGCATCCAGCGGATCCCCGACGATGTCCGAGAGAATGAGCGCCACGACTCGCGCCGGCTGGGCCACCCGGGCAAGTTGCCCGCCCTTGACCCGGGAGATGTGCTTGCGCAGCGTGTTGATCTCGCGGATGTCCGCCCCGCAGGCCAGGAGCGACTTGGTCAGCGCCTGCTTCTCCGAGAGCGAGATGCCGTCCACGGGCGCGGGGGTCAGGGCGGAGCCCCCGCCGGAGATGAGGACCAACACCAGGTCCTTCGGCCCGAGGCCCCGGACGTGATCCAGGATCGCCTCTGCCCCCTTGATGCCCGCATCGTCGGGAACCGGGTGGCCTGCCTCGTGGATGCGGACCATCCGTGTGGGCTGCACGTGGCCGTACTTCGTCACCACGACCCCGCGACTGATCCGATCGCCCAGCACATCCTCGACGGCCGCGGCCATGGGCGCGGCCGCCTTGCCGCATCCCACCACCACGATCTGGTGCACGCCGCCTAGGTCGAGCGTCTCCTGGCCAACGCGCAGGCGCGAATCCTCTCGCCGGACATGGCGGCGGACGGCCTCCGCCGGGTCCACCGCCCGGACCGCCGCGTCAAAAATCCTGCGCGCCGCCTTTCTCAGCTCGTCAAGTTGCATGACACACCAGGACTCTGTTGTGGAGGACACGCTGGAAGGCGTTAGGAGGCTGGGAAGCTTAACCCGGATTATTCGCGAACTCGCTTCGTGCCTCGGGGCTGCCCCCTCACCCCGTCCCTCTCCCGCGGTGGGGAGAGGGCATCCAGGGGGTACCCGGTGAGGGTGTCTGGGGGCATTCGTGAATACTTCGGGTTAAGAATCTTCGCCCTTGGCCTTCAAGCCTCCAAGCATCCTAGCTTCCAAGCGTCCTAACCAGAGCGCGAACCAAGCGGAAACTTCTCCAGCACCGTGTAGACCGACCCAGTCGGTCGGAGCTCGCTCTGCATCAGGTCGAATTGCGCGACCTCGGCGACACCGAACGGCTCTGCCTTCGCCTCCTCGAGCGCCGCGAGGAGCGCCTCCGCGTTTCTGGGCGACCGCACGCGGCCCAGACTGAGGTGCGCGGTGAACCCGCGCCGCTCTTTGGGGAAGCCCACACGTCCCAGGCCGTCTTCGATCTGCCCGGCCAGTCGCGTGAGCGGCTCGGCCCCCTCCCCCACGCCGACCCACACGACCCTCGGGACGGCTCCGCCGAAGCTACCCACCCCCGACACCTCGATCGAAAAGGGCGCACCGGTCCGGCCTACCTCGGCCAGGGCCGGACGGATCCGTTCCAGTCGTTTCGCCTCGGTCTCTCCCAGGAACTTCAGGGTGACGTGGACGTTCTCCGCCCGGACCCAGCTCACGTCGGCTTGGGCGCGACGCAGGCGATCCTGCACGGCCGTCAGCCGCTCGCGGATCTCGGAAGGAAGATTCACCGCAACGAAAAGACGCATTCCACCTCTCATCATCCGCAGATTACGCAGATTGCGCAGATTTCACGAGGGGAACCATTCGAGAATAATCAGCGCCATTTGCGAAACCTGTGGTTTCTGGGAAGTTTGGGCGCCCGTCCCCCGACCCCTAGCCCCTGACCCCCGGCCCCCGCAATCAGGTCTCGGTGATGGGCACGCCCAGCAGGTGGCGGCGGAGCATCTCCAGGGCCATCTGCGTGGCGCGATACTTGATCAGCTCACGCCCCCCGTGGAAGCGGTACTCCCGCGCCAGGTCTCCCCCCTCCCACGCCAGCGCGATGTAGACGAGGCCGACCGGCTTCCCGGGCGTTTCGCCCGTGGGGCCCGCGATGCCCGTGATGGCCAGGCCGAAGGTGGTGCCGCTCCTCCGGCGGACGTTCTCCGCCATGGCCCGGACGACCGGCAAGCTGACGGCACCGGACTCCCGGAGAATCTCCGCGGGGACGCCCAGGATCTCTTCCTTCGCCGCGGTGCTGTACGTCACCATGCCCCGTTCGAAGTAGTCGGAGCTTCCGGAGATGTCGGTGAGCCGGCTGGCGAGGAGGCCGCCGGTGCACGACTCGGCCACAGCCAGCGTGGCTTTCCGCCCCCGCAGAAGCTGCCCGACCAGGGCCTCCAGCTTCTCGTCGTCCCGGCCGAAGATCAGGGGACCCAGGCGCTCGCGGATCTTCGCCTCCAGGTCGTCCAGCATCCGGGTGATCATTGCGGGATCCTCCCCCTTGCACGTCAGGCGCACGTGGATCTCGCCGGCGTGGGCCAGGACGCCGATCGTCGGATTCTGCATTTCCCGGAAGTAGTCGCCGATGGCGTGGTCCAACTTGGATTCGCTGATGCCGCACGTCTTCAGGACCCGCGACACGATCCGGCTCCGGATGCCGAAACTCTCCCGGATGCGGGGGATCACCTGCTCCGCGAGCATGGGTTTCATCTCTGCGGGGACGCCGGGCAGGCAGGCCACGCAGCGGCCGCGGTCCTGCAGGAACAGGCCGGGCGCCGTCCCGTTTGGATTGTGGAGGACTTCGGCCCCTTCGGGGACCATGGCCTGCTTCCGGTTGTTCTCCGTCATGGGGATCTTCCGGTGGGCGAAGCGCCGCTCGATGTGGGCCAGGACGGCCGGGTCCAGGTACAGGGGGCGTTCCAGGACGGCCGCGACGACGTCGCGGGTCAGGTCGTCCTCGGTGGGTCCCAGGCCACCGGTCGTGATGATCACGTCGGCGCGACCGAGAGCCTGCCGCAACGCCGCCTCGATCCGGCCGGCGTTATCCCCCACCGTGGTCTTGTAGTACAGGTCAATCCCCTCCTCGGCCAGCCGCTGTGCGATCCAACTGGCGTTGGTATCCACGATCTGGCCCAGGAGCAACTCGGTGCCGATCGTCAGAAGCTCGGTGCCCATCTCAGTTTCCCAAAAACATGAACCGCCATGACGCCAGGGGATTCTTCGTTAGGGGTGAGGGGTCAAGGGTAAGGCGAAGCGTGTTTCTCCCCCTCACCCCTCACGCCTTACCCCCATACGAAACCTTGGCGTCCATGGCGCACCAATCCGCCTGAGGCGGATGCCGTTGGTACCGGCGGTTCAATTTCGGCGGATCAGAGGAAATCGAAGTTCGCCTGGAGGAGCCACCAGGCCGCGCGGGCCAGGAGGCCGGCCGCGACGTCGTCGGCCACCAGGCCGAGCCCGCCGGGCAGCCGTTCCAGCCGGGGGATGGGCGCCGGCTTGACCACGTCCATGAGGCGGAACAGCAGGAAGACGGCCGCCACATTGTACAGACTGGGCGACAGGGCGATGGCGGCCACCCACATCCCCACGATCTCGTCAATCACGACGTGCGCCGGGTCCCGTTCGCCTGCCTCACTCGCCGCCCGACCCGCGACCCACACCGCCAGGACAGCCAGCAGGATCGTCGCACCCAGGTACACCGGCCACGGGAGGGTGAGCAGGGGGAAGCACAGCACCGCCCCCAGGAGGCTGCCGGCGGTCCCCGGAGCGAAGGGGAGATGCCCGACGCCGGCGCCGGTGGCGATCAGGCGCGATGCGACTCCAGTCCCGTCGCCCGGCTTGGACGCGGTCACAGGAGCGCTGTTTCGCATGGCGAGCCCTCTCCCTCCAGGATGTCGGCCGCCAGATCATGCTCGTAGGCCTCCCGGATCACTGCGCGCACGACCGTTCCCGGGCGGACGCTCGGTCCCCGGAGATAGACCGTGCCATCCACCTCCGGCGCATGCGCTGCGGTACGCCCGCACTGGACGCCGGGGAATTCCGGCGCCGGGCCGTCCACCATCACCTCCTGGAGATTCCCCAGCAGGGCGCGTCCCTTCTCCTCGGCGATCCCCGCCTGGACGGCCATCAGGCGCGCGCGCCGCGCCTCACCCACGCGCCGGGAGACCTTGGGGCCCAGGGATGCGGCGGGCGTCCCCTCCTCATCCGAGTAGCAGAAGACCCCGACCCGGTCGAAGCGCACCTCCTCGACGAAGCGGAGGAGGCGGGAGAACTGCGCCGGGGTCTCGCCGGGGAATCCCGTGATGAAGGCGGTGCGGATGGTGATGTCGGGGACGGCCCGCCGGACCCGTTCCACCAGCCGCCGGAGGCTCTGCTCATCGCCGCCGCGGCCCATGGCCTTGAGCACGGCCCCGTCACAGTGCTGGAGCGGCATGTCCAGGTAGCGGCACAGTCGCGGCTCGGACGCCAGGAGCCCGATGAGCTCGGGTGTGATCCGGGTGGGATACAGATAGTGCAGGCGGATCCAGCGGAAGGCCGAGATGTCCAGCAGGCCCTCTAGCAGCCGGATCAATCCGTGCGTCTCGCCGCGATCCCCACCGTAATCGGTGGTCTCCTGGGAGATCAGGATGAGTTCGCGGACCCCCGCGGCCGCCAGCCGCCGCGCCTCGACCAGGATGTCCTCCCGCGACCGGGATTGCATCCGACCTCGGATTCCAGGGATGGCGCAGAAGGTGCAGGACCGATCGCAGCCCTCGGAGATCTTCAGGTAGGCGAAGTGGCCCGGTGTCAGGAGGCGCCGCGGCAGGTCGGCCGTAACCAGCGCCGTGTGGCCCGTCACCCAGGTTCGGTCCCGGGCGGATCGCTGGAGGGTGGCGGCGACGATGTCCGCGATGCGGGGAAACTCGCCGGTCCCGACGAAGGCATCCACCTCGGGCAGCAGGGCCGGCAATTCCTGCCCGTAGCGTTGGGCCAGGCACCCGCTCACCACCACCGCCTGGCAGCGGCCCGTCCGCTTCAGCGCGGCCGCCTCCAGGATGGTCCGGATGGATTCCTCCTTCGCCTCCTGGATGAAGCTGCAGGTGTTCACGACGATCAGGTCGGCCCGTTCCGGCGCCTCCTCGATCTGGTACCCCGCCGCCGCGAGCTGCCCGAGCATGACCTCGGCGTCCACCTGGTTCTTCGGACATCCCAGGTTCACGAGGCTGACCCGGACCGGCTGCCGGTCATCGGTTGGCGTGCGATCTGTCATCTCGACCTGTTGGTCCATGGCGCAGTCAGGATTCCGAGAGACCCCACGGCCGCGTGTATTCTCCACGGGCAAGACGGGAGAGGGGAGAGCAGTTGGAGATCGTCAGGGATCTGCCGGCTCACGTCGGATCGGCCGGCCGGGCGTCGGGCCGCGACATCTCCATCCGATTGCGACCCCCGGTCTTGGCCCGGTACAGGGCTTGGTCGGCGTCGTGCACCAGCCCCTCGATCTTGCGCATCCCGGGGATGAGCGTGGCCACGCCGATACTCACCGTCAGATCCCCCTGAGGATTGGAGTCCTTGCCCCGAAAGGCATGGCTGGCCACTGCGGCCCGGACCCGTTCGGCCTGCAGCGCCGCCCGATCCAGATCGGTTTCCGGGAGGATGATGGCGAACTCCTCGCCCCCGTAGCGCGCCAGGATGTCCACGTCCCGGGCGTTCCGGCGCAGGACCTCCGCCACTTCCCGCAGGACCTGATCCCCCGCCAGATGTCCGAACCGATCATTGAAGCTCTTGAAGTAATCCAGGTCGAGCATGAGGAGCGTGAGGGGCCGCTTGTACCGCTGGGCGCGCCGCACCTCGCGCGCGAGCTGGTTGTAGAAGTGGCGGTGGTTGGACAGCCCCGTCAGCTCGTCGGTGATGGCGAGCTGCCGCGTCTCCTCGAAGAGCCGGGCGTTCTCGATGGAGATGGCCGCCTGGCTGGCGAAGGTCGAGACGAGCTGGATCTCATCCTGGTCGAACTCGTGGCGCTCGGTCATGTACAGGTTCATGCATCCCACGGCGCGGTCCTGCGCGATCAGGGGGATGGCCAGGAACGCCGCGTATCCCTGCTCCCGCGCCGCCTGGAGCCAGGGGGCATAAACGGTGTCCGTGGCGATATCCGGGATTGCCACGGGACGTTTTTCCCGGACCGCGATCAGGCTGGGGCTGCTGTCCTGGCGCGACCGGATGGCCTCGGTCGCCTCCACCGCCTCGTCGAACAGGTTGTACCCGGCCGCCATGGACAGGACGCGCCCGTCCGGGCTCAACAGCATGAGCGACATCGCCTGCGCGTGCAGCAGGCTGGACACCATCTGGTTGATCCGGCTCAGGATATCCTGGAGATTGAAGGTCGAGGCCATGGTCCGGCCGAGCTGGTACAGCGCCTCGAACTCCTGGACCTTGCGCCGGCTGTCGGCGTACAGGTCCGCGTTCTCCAGCGCCATGCCCACCTGCCGTCCGATGGCCGCCAGCAGCGCCGTTTCCTCCGCCAGGAACTGCTGCTCGGGGCGACCCACCACCGTGAGGACGCCCAGGCCCCGGTCATGGGATCGGAGGGCGACGGCACACAGGGGCCGGGGCGGGTTCCCGGAGGCCAGTCCGAGGCCGTCCCCTTGCGCGGCATCTGGCAGGAGCAGGGGGTCCTCCTGTTGCAGGGCCCGCCAGGTCCAGCCGGTTCCGGGAGACAGGCGACGCAGCGCCTCCTCGGGCTCCGTCGTGAGGCCTCGCCAGGCCCGAAGGATCAGATGTCCGCTCCTCGATTCCACCAGGTGCATCAACCCCTGGGGAAGTCCGAGGGTGTCCAGGGTGCACGTCAGGGCCCCATTCAGGATCTCGTCCGGACTCAGGGAGCGGCTCACCGCCAGGGCCACCGCGTTCAGCGCCTGGAGTTCCCGGTTGCGCCGGACGAGGGCCTGACTCATCCCCTGGATCCGGAGCAGCACCTTGATCCGGGCGATCAGTTCCTCGGTGTTGAACGGCTTGGTGATGTACTCGTCGGCCCCGATCTCCAGCCCCAGGACCTTGTCCCGCACCGTGTCGCGGGCGGTGAGCATCATGACCGGGATGTGGCGCCAGCGCAGGTCGGCCTTCAGCCGCCGGCAGACCTCGTACCCGTCCATCCCGGGCATCATCACATCCAAGAGCACCAGGTCCACGGGATGGACGGCCAGGCGGTCCAGGGCCTCGTCCCCCGAATGGGTCACCAGCGTGGCGAAGCCGCGGGCCTCCAGCAGGACCTGGATCATGCGGGCGATCCCTTCCTCGTCCTCCACGACGAGGATGGTGGACCGCTGCCCTGTGGTCACGGCCGGCATCCTGGGCGGACTCCTCTTCCGCAGACCGCTCCCCCGCGCGCCCGGGTGCTTCGGGGATCGTCATCCCCGGTGCATCGCGTCACTGCGGGGCTGGGGGGAGTGTTTCCCAAGGGGTTTCATCATACACAATCTCCCCGGTGTGGCCCAACAAAAAATGGCACCCGTGGGGGTGCCACCGTTGCCTCGCCCGGTCTTGCCCGTCACGCGGCCGGGGGCCCCTTGGGGAGAGTGAAGGAGAACGTGCTGCCCTTTCCCACCGCGCTCTCGACCCAGATCCGGCCTCCGTGTTCCTCCACGATGGCCTTGCAGATGCTCAGGCCGAGCCCGGTGCCTTCCACCTTCTCCTCGGCCGGCAGCGGGACCCGGTAGAAGCGCTCGAAGATCCGGTCCATGTGCTCCACCGGGATCCCCATGCCCGAGTCCCGGATCTGCACCAAGAGCTCGGCGGGCAACTCCTGCACCGTCACGCCGATCTGGCCGCCGCGGGGCGTGAACTTCAGGGCGTTCGTCAGCAGGTTGGTGAACACCTGATCCATCCGGAGCCCGTCGGCCAACACCTGGGGCAGCCCGTCTGGCGCCTGCAGCGTCAGGGAGATTTGCCGGTCCTGGGCCAACCGGCGCAGGCGGTCGATCGTCCCCCGCAGGCCGATCGCGACGTCGAATGGTTCGCCGCGAATCTCGAACCGGCCCGCCTCGATCCGCGCCAGGTCGAGGATGTCGCTGACCATGCGGAAGAGGCGATCCGTGTTCTTCTGGGCGATCCCCAGAAGCTCCCGGCTCAGCTCGACCCCCACCCCTTCGTGCAGCAGCACCTCCATGGAACCCTTGATCGCCGTCAGCGGCGTGTGCAAATCGTGGGAGACCATGGCCAGGAACTCGGAGCGCAGCCGCTCCATCTCCTGCAGGCGGGCGTTCAGGGTGGACAGCTCTTCGATCTTGCGGGCCAGGTCCGTGATGTCCTGCATGATCATGAAGAAGCCGCTCTCGGGGTCGTCCGGCAGGATCCAGGCGAAGGCGATGCGCAGCACCCGGTCACGGTACCGGAGGCTGACGGCATCCCCGGTCTCGTCGGGGCTGGCCCGGAGGCGCGCCACGGCCTCCTGCAACGTGGTGCGGTGGTCCGGCGTCAGGATGTCGGTCAACGGGCTCCCGATCAGCTCCAGCTCGGGTCGGCTCAGGATCTGGAGGCCCGCCGGGTTCACGTACAGCACCCGCTGGCGGCCATCCACCTCCACGACCCCCTCGCCGATGGCCCGGAGGATCGCCTCCTTGTGCCGCTTGATGGCGAGTAACTCCTTCACCTGCTCGCGCGGGACCGCCTTGTCGAGCCCCAGGATCGACTGCGGCCCCCCGGTCGGGGTGTCTTGCAGGCGCCGGAGCGTCGCCAGGATGTTCACCCGCAGCTCGTCCAGACGTCCCTTGGCCACATAGGCGTCGGCCCCGATGGCCAGCATCTTCTCCCGGTCCTCCACCAGGGTTCCCGAGAGGATGATGACCGGGATCTGGCGTAACCGGGGACTGCCCTTGATGTACTGACACACCCGGTCCCCGTCGATCTTCGGCATGACGATGTCGAGGACCACGAGGTCCGGTGGCTCCCCGTCCAGGAGCTCCATGGCCTCCATCCCATCGTAGGCCTTGGCCACCTCGTAGCCCTCCTGGCCCAGGATGTCGCCCATAAGCTCGACGTAGAATCGGTCGTTGTCTACGACCAGGGCGCGCTTTCCCACTCACCACTCCCGATTGCCGATTTCCGATCGTCGATTTGCGATTTCGTCAAACACGTCGGGAAAAATCGGCAATCTGCAATCCAAAATCTGAAATGGGTCAGGGGCGGTAGTTGGTGCACTCCATGTGGATCCCCAGGTCCTGCTGCCGGAGGAATTGGATCACGGCCTGCAACTGGTCCTTGTCCCGGCCGAAGACCCGGACCTGGCCCTCCTGGATCTGGGCCTGGACCTTGAGCTTCGTCCCCTTGATGAGCTTCACCAGCTCCCGGGCCTTCTCCACCGGGATTCCCTGCTGGAACTCGAGCCGCTGCCTGACCTTGCCGCCCGCGGCCGGCTCCACCTTCCCGCGGCTGAGGGCCTTGAGCGGGACCTGCCGCTTCACCAGCTTCCCCTCCAGGATGTCCAGCATCTGCTTCAGCTTGAATTCGTCTTCGGCGGTGAGCAGGAGGGCGTGCTCCTCGCGGGTCACGGTCGCCACGCTCCCCTTGAAATCGAAGCGTTGGCCGATCTCCCGGATGGTCTGGTGGATGGCGTTGTCCACCTCCTGCAGATCCACCTTGGAGGCGATGTCGAAGGAGCACTCGGACGCCATCTCTCTCCTGACTCGTGCTCTGGGAGCCGCGGCTCCCCGTCACCGCACGGGCGGGGTGACCACCGTGACACCCGCCGGGGGGGTGAACTGGAACTGCTGGTCGCTGAGGCCCGAGTTCAGTTTCAGGTCCGTGAGCGCGATCACAGTCGTGTTTCCGGCGGCGTCGAAGAGCGTCGTCTTCTCGACCGTGTACCCCTGGAGGTTCACCTCCAGGAGCATCCGGGCGATGCCGGCCTCGGGCCGCTTGGGCGTGAGGTCCAGGATCATGAAGCTGGCGGATCCCCGGGTGGCGGCATGGTCCACCGGGGTGATGGCGAAGTCGCGGCGCAACTGGCAGTCCCCGGCGAGGAACGCCAATGGCAGCCGGGAGGAAAAAACCTCATCCAGGGCTTGGGCCCTTGCCTGCTTGTCCACGGGGGAGTAGTCCCACAGCGTCTTTCCATCCGTCACAAACAGCCGCGGTTCCGGCTTCTCATACTCCCAGCGCACTTTCCCGGGCCGCTTCAGCCTGAACGACCCCCCGCCCTCCCTGACCGCGCCGAGGCTCCGGTTCGTGACGGTCTGTCGAAATCTGGCCGACAGATCCTGGGTCTTGGCGCAGATGGCCTCCACCCTGGCCACGACCTCGTCCACGTCCAGTGCCGCTGGCGCGGCCGCGGTCGGCGTGAGGGGTGAGGCGTGAGGCGTCAGGGGCAAGAGGAAGACCCCGACTCCCCACAGGGCCCACAGCCTCCGAAAGCCCGCGCCCCGCACGGTCAGGACTCCGCCCGGGAGACCAGTACCTCGCGGGGTCGCGTCCCGTCCATGGCACTCACGATCCCCTCGCGCTCCATGCGCTCGATCATGCGGGCCGCCCGGTTGAAGCCGACCCGCAGGCGTCGCTGGATCATGGAGATGGAGGCCTGCTGGGTGTGGACCACCATCTCCACCGCCTGGCGGTACAGCAGGTCGTTCTCCTCGTCGTCCTCCGCGGCCTGCTCCGGTTCCGAGGGCAGCAGGGACCAGATGAACTCCCCGGGCTTGGGCTGGGTCGACAGGAAGTCCACGATGCGGCGGATTTCCACCTCGGTCACGTTGCAGCCGTGGATGCGGGTAGGCTTGGAACTGCCGGGCGGGATGTAGAGCATGTCGCCCCTGCCCAGCAAGGCCTCGGCGCCGTTCATGTCCAGGATCGTCCGCGAATCCACCTTGGACGCCACCCGGAAGGAGATCCGGGCCGGGAAGTTCGCCTTGATGACGCCGGTGAGCACGTCCACCGACGGGCGCTGGGTCGCCACGATGAGATGGATGCCCACGGCCCGCGCCATCTGCGCCAGGCGCATGATGGCGTTCTCCACCTCGCTTTGCGCCGTCAAGATCAGATCCGCCAGCTCGTCGATGATCACCACCAGCATGGGGAGGCGGCCCCGGTGCGATCCCTTGCTCAGGTCGTCCTCGGGGGGTGGCTCCAGCTCCATCCGCCGGTTGTAGCTCTGCAAGTTGCGCGCGCCCACCTGGGCGAACAGCTTGTACCGCTCCTCCATGTGCAGGACGACCCGCTGGAGGCGCTTGGCGGCGTCCCTGGGGTCCGACACCACCTTGTCTGCCAGGTGCGGAACCCCGTTGTACACCGACAACTCCACCCGTTTCGGGTCGATGAGGAGCAACCGAACATCCCGCGGTTCCGCTTTGTACAGGAGGCTGAGGATCAGGGAGTTGATGCACACGCTCTTGCCCGAACCGGTCTCCCCCGCGATGAGCAGGTGAGGCATCTGGGACAGATCCGCTACGATCGGGCTCCCGCCGATCTCCTTCCCCAGGGCCAGGGGCAGCTGCAGGGCCTCGTTGGCAAACTCCTTGGTGGCCAGCACTTCCCGCAGGTGAACCGTGGCCCGGTGCTGGTTCGGGATCTCCACGCCCACGGCCGCCTTGCCCGGGATCGGCGCCACGACCCGCACGCTCAGGGCCTTCAGGCCCAGCGCCAGATCATCCGCCAGGGCCACGATCCGGTTGATCTTGATCCCCGGGCCCGGCTCGAGCTCGTAGCTGGTGATGACCGGCCCCGGGTTCACCGCCGTGACCCGGCCTTCCACGCCGAACTCCAGCAGTTTCTTCTCCAGGATCAGGGAGTTCTGCGCCATCTCCTCCTGGCTCGAGCCGACGTGCCCAGCCGGCGGGGCATCCAGGAACTTCAGCGAGGGCTTGGTGTAGCCTTGGGTGGGGGACAGGAATGGGAAGGCCGCCTGCTGGGATTTGGGCTCCTTGGCCGCCTTGGGCGGGGCGGCAGGCGGGATTGCGGGTTCGACGGCCGGCTCGGCCGGAGGCGTTGCGGGTGGTCCCGCCACCGTCGGCGCCGCGGCCCGGCGAGCGCGCCAGTCCGCCACGGCGGACCGGACCCGGGCCAACATCCGGGTAACAGCGGCCGAGGGCCACGACAGGAAGGAGGCAAGCGGTCGTTCCGAGAGGCAGATGACGGCCAGGGCCAGTCCGGCCAGGGCCAGGACCGCCATGCCGAATCTCCCGAGGGAGAAGAGGAGCAGCCTGGACAGCTCGTCGCCCAGGAACCCGCCGGGCCGCTCGACGCGGCCGCCCGGAACGAGATCCAGTTGGTGGAGGAGGCTGGCCAGCAGACTCAACGAGGGGACGACCAGGATCAATCCGACGGTCCGGCGCCAGGCATGCGTCAGGCGACGGCCCCCGACCCAGGTCCACCCCCAGAGGAAGAGCGCCGGCGGGACGAGCAGGGCCGACAGCCCCAGGAGGCCGAGCAGATCCCCCGCCAATTCGGACCCCACCCTGCCCACGGCGTTGCCGATCTGCCGGTCGATGGCACTGGCGTAGCTGAAGAAGGAGGGGTCCTGAGGGTCGAAGGTGGCGAGGCTGGCCAGCGTCAGGATCGCGACCGCCATGGCCAGGACGCCGATCCCCTCCCGCGTCTTGTCATGCCGGAAAAAGGCCGCCAGGGCTTTCAACCACTCGCTCGGCCGGCTCAGGTCCACAGCCACGCTGGCCCCTTACCTCCATTCCAGTTGCCAGACGTTATAGCGTGCCGCCCGCCAAACTCCAAGCGCTTTTTCGTCGCCTGACGGCGGTTGGGGGTTGGGGGCCGGGGGCCAGGGGCTGGAATCGACCGATCCCCTGACCCCCAACACCTGCCCTCCCGTGCTCCTCTGCTCCGCTGCTCGCCACTCTCGGCACTCGGCGCTCCGTCCTCGGCTCTCGGCTCTCGGCTCTCAGACCTCGATGATCACCGGCAGGATCATGGGGCGCCGCTCCACCGCTCTCTGCAGGAATTTCCGGAGCACCGACCGGATCCGCTGCCTGATCAGGTTCCTATCCGTCTTCTCTTCGACACTGCAACCGTCCAGCACCGTGAGGATCAATCGCCGGGCCTCCTCGAAGAGCGTGTCGTCCTCCGGCAGATGGGCGAACCCCCGCGAGATGATTTCCGGCCCGGAGACCACCTGCCCGGCCTTGTCGAATCCGATGACGATCACCACCATGCCGTCTTGGGCCAGGTGCTGGCGATCCCGCAGGACGGTGTCCCCCACGTCCCCGACCCCCTTCCCATCCACGAAGACCCGGCCCGCGGCCACCTTGCTCACCACGGCGGCTCGGGTCGGCGCGACCTCCAGGACGTCCCCGTTGTCCAGGAGGAAGATGTGGTCCGGCGGCAACCCCATACCCCGGGCGAGTTGGGCATGGAAGTGCAGGTGCCGGTACTCGCCGTGCACCGGCACCAGGAAGCGGGGGCGGGTCAGGTTGAGCATAAGCTTCAGCTCCTCGCGGCTGGGATGACCGGACACGTGGACGCCGGCCTGGACATCTTCCGTGATCACCTGGGCCCCGCGCTTGAAGAGCTGGTTGACGGTGCGGGCGATGGATTTCTCGTTGCCCGGGATCACCCGCGCCGAGAAGATCACCGTGTCCCCCGGCTGGATCTCGATCTGCCGGTGCTCTCCCACCGCCATGCGGGCCAGCGCCGAGAGGGGTTCCCCCTGGCTGCCCGTGGTGATGATCACGCTCTGGTCCGGGGGAGTACGCTGCAACTCGTCCAGGCGCACCAGCGTCTCCTCCGGCACCCGCAGGTAGCCCAGCTCGGCCGCGATCCGGGTGTTGGCCAGCATGCTCTTGCCGTTCACCGCGACCCTTTTGCCCAGCCGCGCGGCCACGTCCAGGACCTGCTGGATCCGGTGGATGTGGCTGGCGAAACAGGCCACGATGATCCGGCGGGGCGCGGTGCGGAAGATCGGCTCCAGGGTGCGCGCGACCTCGGACTCGGAGGGGGTCACGCCTTCTCGCGTGGCATTGGTGCTGTCGGAGAGCAGGACCTGCACCCCCCGATCTCCCAGTTCAGCGAACTTTCCGAAGTCGGTCAGCTCCCCGCCGACGGGCGTCTGGTCGAACTTGAAGTCGCCGGTGTGGACGACCAGCCCGGCCGGCGTGTGGACGGCGATGGCCACGCCGTCCGGGATGCTGTGGCTGACCCGGATGAACTCCAGGGTGAGCGCGCCGAGCTGCAGGCGGTCGCCGGCCCGGACCCGGCGCAGGTCGGCCGTGCGGTCCAGGTCGAACTCGCGGAGCTTCTCCTGGACCAGCCCGAGGGAGAGGGCGGTACCGTAGACGGGAACGGGCAGTTGCGGCAGGAGGTAGGGCAGGGCGCCGGTGTGATCCTCGTGTCCGTGGGTGAGGACGATGCCGCGGACCTTGTCCCGCTGCTCCAGCAGGTACGTCGTCTCGGGGAGGACGAGGTCGATCCCCAGCATCTCCTCCTCTGGGAACATGAGGCCGGCATCAATGACCAAGAGATCCTCCTCGGTTTCGAGGAGGGTCATGTTCATCCCGATCTCGCCCAGCCCGCCCAGGGGGATGATGCGCACCCACGGCTCACGGTGGCTCAAAACGAACGCGGTCCTCCTTCATGCGGGCAATCTGGCAGTCTGGCAATCCGGCACTCAGGTTCTTCCCAATTGCCAGAGTGCCCGATTGCCCAGTTGCCAGTTCCTCAGGTGCGAGCCGCCACTCGCCGCTCTTCCGAGGCGGCCGCGGCCCGCCGCGAGGCGCCCCGCTTGGCCAGGGCCACCTTCAGCACCTGATCCATGTCGTCCACGTACACGAACTGCATTCCGCGCCGGACGGTGGCGGGCAGCTCCTTCACGTCTTTGTCGTTCTTGCTCGGGACGATGACCGTCTTGATCCCCATCCGACGGGCCGCCAGGGCCTTCTCCTTGAGGCCGCCGACGGGCAGGACCTTCCCCCGCAGCGTGATCTCGCCGGTCATGGCCACATCCCGGCGGACCGGCATCCGCGTGAGGGTGGAGATCAGCGCCGTGGCCATGGTGATCCCGGCCGAGGGGCCGTCCTTGGGAATGGCCCCGGCCGGCACGTGGATGTGGATGTCGTGCTTGGCGAAGGTCTCCTCCTTGATCCCCAGGCTGACCCCCCGCGACCGGGCGTAGCTCATGGCCGCCTGGGCCGATTCCTTCATGACGTCTCCCAGGTGCCCGGTGAGCAACAGGTTCCCCTTGCCCCGCATCATGGTGCACTCGATGTACAGGATATCGCCGCCGGTCTGGGTCCAGGCCAGGCCCGTGGCCACCCCGATCTCGTCCTTCTCCTGCTCCGCTTCGGGCAGGAACTTGGGCGCGCCCAGGAAGCGGTGCAGGCTGGCGGCGGTGACCCGGGTCAGGCCCTTCTTCCCCTCGGCCACGTCCCGCGCCGCCTTCCGGCAGACGGTGGCGATCTCGCGCTCCAGGTTGCGGAGGCCCGCCTCCCGCGTGTAGCTCTGGATGATCTTCAGGATGGCGTCATCGGTGAACTCCAGGTGCTTCTTGTTGATCCCGTGCTCATCCAGTTGCCGGGGCAGGAGGTACCGGTTGGCGATGTGCAGCTTCTCTTCCTCGGTGTAGCCCGAGATCTCGATGATCTCCATCCGGTCCTTCAGCGCCGGCAAGATGGGATCGGCCAGGTTCGCCGTGGTGATGAACATCACGTTCCGGAGGTCGAAGGGCACCCCGAGATAGTGGTCCGTGAAGGACACGTTCTGCTCCGGGTCCAGCACCTCCAGGAGGGCCGCCGAGGGATCGCCCCGGAAATCCGCCCCCACCTTGTCTACCTCGTCCATCATGAAGACCGGATTGTTGGTCCCGGCCTGCTTGATCCCCTGGATGATCTTCCCGGGGAGGGCGCCGATGTAGGTCCGCCGGTGGCCCCGGATCTCCGCCTCGTCCCGCACGCCGCCCAGGGAGATGCGCACGAACTTCCGGCCCAGGGCCCGCGCGATGGAGCGGCCCAGGGACGTCTTGCCCACGCCCGGCGGCCCCACGAAGCACAGGATTGGACCCTTCATCTTCTTCTTCAGCTTGCGGACCGCCAGGTACTCCAGGATCCGCTCCTTCACCTTCTCCAGGTCGTAGTGGTCCTTCTCCAGGATCTTGTGGGCCTGTTTGATGCTCAGCTTGTCCGTGGTCTGCTTGGCCCACGGAAGGTCGATCAGCCAGTCCAGGTAGGTGCGGATCACCGACGCCTCGGCCGCGTCCGGATGCATGCGCGACAGCCGGCCGAGCTGGGCCTTGGCCTCCTGCCCCACCTCGGGCGGCATCTTGGCCCGCTCGATCTTCTGCTCCAACTCCTGGATCTCCTGGCTACGCTCGTCGGTCTCGCCCAGTTCCTTCTGGATGGCCTTGAGCTGCTCCCGCAGGTAATACTCCCGGTGGGTCTTGTCCATTTCCTCCCGGGCCTGCGACTGGATCTTGTGCTGCATCTCCAGCACCTCGATCTCTTTGCCCAGGAGCTCGGAGAGCTTCTTCAGCCGCTCCACCGGGTCGAAGATCTCCAGGATCTGCTCCGCCTGCTCCACCTTCAGGTCCAGGTTGCTGGCCACCAGGTCGGCCAATCGCCCGGGGTGCTCCAGGTTGTTGAGGATAACCAGCACGTCGGGCGAGACCCCCTTGCCCAGGTTGACGCCCTTCTGGATCTGCTCCTTGACGGAGCGGATCAGGGCCTCCACCTCGAGACCCTGGGGGGCCGTCTCCGGCTCCGTCACCTCGGCGATCTTGGCCTCGAAGTAGGGGTCCCGCCGGGTGAATCCCAGGATGCGGGCGCGCGACACCCCTTGCACGAGGATCTTGACCCGGCCGTCGGGCATCTTCAGCATCCGCATGATCATGGCCACCGTGCCCACGGGATACAGATCCTCGGGGCCGGGATCCTCGGCCTCGGCGTCCCGCTGGGCTGCCAGGAGGATCAGGCGCTCCCGCGACAGGGCCTCGTCCACCGCCCGGATGGATTTGTCCCGCCCCACGAACAGGGGCAGGATCATGAACGGATAGACCACCACATCCCGGACCGGCAGGAGCGGGATCTGGGACGGCATCTTCCGCTCGCCCTGCGGCTGCTCGACGCCGACCCCGGTCTCGATCTTTTCCCCGGTGCCTTCCACATCCACGTCGCGGTCTTTCAAGGGAGGATCTCCTTCGCCCGCGTCCCGCTGGGCGGGAGAGCTGGGCAAACTGTTGGCGTCGGTGGCGTGGACGTCAGGCCTCGTCCCGCCGCTTGCCTCCGGGCACGCTTCGTCCCCGCGAACGCGCGTCCGGCTTCCGAGGGGCCTTCGTCCGCTTGATGCGTTCGGGCCGGGTATCCATGTCCGGATCCCAGAGGTCGTCATAGGGGTCGGGCGAGGTCTCGGTCTCGGTCTCGTCCTCGGTGGCGACGGGTTCCAGTTCGTCCTCCCGAGGGGCCGGGGCCCCCGCCTGCTCGGGATCCGGGACCGGCGGGTGACGGGGTGGTGGTTTCTGGGTCATGGACTCTGCGTGACCGCCCGGCGGGACCCCCGCCGGGTCGGTCCTGCCCCGGGCGATCCCGCATCTGCCCGGTGCGGCTGTGGCTGGCCCGAATCCAGGTTCAGGCCGCGCAGAAACTCCTTGAACCCCGGGGCCACGTCCGGGCGCTCCAGGGCGAACTCCACCGTGGTCTTCAGAAATCCCAGGATGGTCCCCGCATCGTGCCAGCGCCCCTGGAACTCCAGGGCGTACATCATCTGGTTCTTGCTCCGGAGCAGTCCCTTCAGGGCATTGGTCAGTTGGATCTCGCCGCTTCGGTCCGGGGGCGTCTTTTCCAGAATGGGGAAGATCTCGGGCGTCAGGATGTAGCGGCCGATGATGGCGAGGTCCGAGGGGGCCTGGCTGACCTCCGGCTTCTCCACCATGTCCATGATGTGGTAGAGGTGATCGTCCAGCTTGCGCCCCTTGATCACCCCGTACCGGGAGACCTCCGCCTTGGGGACCCGCTTCACGCACATCACGGAACAGCGGTACTTCTCGTACACCGCGATCATCTGTTGCAGGGCCGGCGTGGCGTCAGTCAGGATATCGTCTCCCAGCAACACCGCGAACGGCTCGTCCCCCACCAGCTCCCTGGCCGCCAGGACGGCGTGACCCAGGCCCAGCGGCTCCTTCTGACGCACGTAACAGACCCGGACCAACTCCGAGACCCGCCGGACCACCTCCAACAGATCGGCCCGCCCCTTCTTGCTGAGCATCAGCTCCAGCTCGATGGAGCGGTCGAAGTGATCCTCGATGGCGTTCTTGCCCCGGCCGGTCACCACGATGATGTCCTGGATGCCCGAGGCCACCGCCTCTTCCATGACGTACTGGATCGTGGGCTTGTCCACGATCGGCAACATCTCTTTGGGCTGGGCCTTGGTCGCGGGCAGAAAGCGAGTCCCGAGCCCGGCCGCGGGGAACACGGCCTTCCGGATCGTCATCGCGTCTCCTCTGGCTGTCTCCTCCGGGAAGTCAGGGCACGCTCGTGAAGCGCTGGACCTCCACGTGGACCCGGGGACGCGGCTGGAGCAGCCAGGTCAAGAGGCTCCCGACCAGGCTGATGAGGATGGCGCCCAGAACCGCGCTGCCGAAGCCGGCCACGTGCACGCCCTTGACCACGCTCGCCACCAGGACAAGCATTGCGCCATTGACCACCAGCGCGAACAGGCCCAGCGTGACCACTGTCAGGGGCAGGGTCAGGAGGAGCAGGATCGGGCGAAGGGTGACATTGACGAGGCCGAGTAAGAGCGCCGCCACGATGGCCGCCCACAACCCATCCACCTGGATGCCGGGTAGCACCTGGGCCGCCACCCCGATGGCCAGGGCCGTGGCAACCCATCGAATCACGAACGCAGGCATCGCTCCCCCTAGATTTTTCAGCAGGTTACCTTTATACCAGCTTACCCCCAATTGTCAACCGCCTTCGCCCGCCGCCAATCCCTCTGCCACGCGACAATAGTCCCATATTTCCGCCGGGCCTCCGGCACGATCCCCTCTCTGTGGTCGCCTGAGGTCAGTGCGGCTTGATCTGCGTTTCGACTGAGGGGGGAATCGCCCTACTCCACCCCGAAAAGCCGGCCCAGGCCAATGATCCGTTCCAGTAGGACGATCCCGACGGCGGAGATGAGGATGAGGAGGGATGAGACTGCGGTCACCAGGGGATCGAACGTCTGCTCCAGGTAGCCGAAGATGCGAACGGGGAGCGTGACCGTCGTCGGGCTGGAGAGAAACAGCGAGATGTTCACCTCATCGAATGAAATGATGGCCGCGAAGGCTGCGCCCGCCAGCAGGCCAGGGCGGATGAGGGGCAGGGTCACCCAGCGGAAGGTTTGGAGGGGCGTCGCGCCGAGGTTCTGGGCGGCGAGTTCCAGTTCGCCCTTGAACCCGGACAGGCTGGCCCCCACGAGCCGGATCACGTAGGGCGTCGTCAGGACCAGGTGGCCGAGGATGAGCGTCGCCGGACTCTTCCCGATGCCGGCCCAGGTATAGAACTGCAGCAGGGCGATGCCCAGGATCAGCGAGGGCAGGAGCAGCGGCGACATGAAGAGACCGTTCAGCGCCGTTCGCCCCGGAAACCGGTAGCGGGCGAGGGCCATGGCGGCCATCGTCCCGACGATGAGAGCGGCACCGGACGCTCCGACGGCGACGTAGGTGCTGGTCCACAACGAGTCCAGGAACTCCTCGTGCCGCAGGATCTCTATATACCAGCGCAGGCTGATGCCGTGCGGCGGGAAGCTGGTGTATTCCGCCGCGGTGAGCGACGACCCCAGGACTACGACGATCGGGGCCAGGATGAAGGCGCAGACGAGGAGGATGTATCCTCGCAGGATCGCTCCCTGACGCACGCCGCTCACGCCTCTCCCTTCCGCATTCCCAGGCGAACGCCTCTAGTCGAAGACGATGCCGGACCGCCCCCGCTCCAGGGCCCACAGGTACGCCAGGACGGCGGAGACGGAGATCCCCATCAGGATCAGGGCGATCGCGGCGCCGCGGGGGAAATCGGCCAACTGCATGATCTGCTGGTACACCAGGGTGGACATCACCTTGAGGCGAGCCCCGCCCAGGACCGCCGGCGTGACGAAGGCGCTGCTGCTCAATGCGAAGACAATCATGCTCCCCGCGGCGATCCCCGGCAGCGACAGGGGCAGCGTGACCCGCCAGAAGGCATAGGCCGGGCCCGCCCCCAGGTTTTGTGCGGCGCGATGCAAGTCGGGGTCGATGTTTCGCAGCGAGGCGAAGATGGGGAGGATCGCGAAGGGCAGGAGGACGTGGAGGAGGCCCAGGACGATGGCCGTCTCCGAGTAGAGGAGGCGGAGAGGCTCCCGGATCAGGTCGAGGCCGAGGAGCAGGCTGTTTATGGCCCCGTTCGGGCCCAAGAGGACGAGCCAGCCGAAGGTCCGCACGACGACGCTGACCAGAAGCGGCGCCAGGATGATGAGCAGGAGCGAGGCCTGCTGCCGCGGCGAGGCCTTGATCATGGCGTAGGCGACCGGGTATCCGACGAGGGCCGCCAGGATCGTGGTGATCGCGGCGAGGCGGAGCGTCCGCCCCAGGACGCCGAGGTAGAAGGGGTCCCGCAGGAAGCTCGCATAGTGGGAGAGACCGTCGGGGACGAGCTGCCCCGTCGTTCGGTCGAGCTGGTACGTGCTGGTTGACGCCATGATGGCGAGGGGAACGATCACGAAGAAGAGGAAGAGGAGCAACCCGGGGGCGAGGAGGAGCCACGGGAGAAGGCCAACGCGCCTGCGGGAGGCGGCGCTCATGCCGTCTCCTCCGTCCCCTCCACGACGATGCAATCCGCCGGCGCCCACTCCGCGATCCAAGGCTCGGCAGGGGAGGGTGGCGGCGCGTCCCCGGGGCAGAAGACCGTGAGTAGATGGTCTCCCGCGACGCAGTGCACCTGGTGATGCGCTCCCAGATAGGTGACGCGCTTGATCCGCACGGGCAGGGCATTGGCGCCCGGCGACGGGGTGGCTCGCAGGCGGATCTTCTCGGGGCGGACGACCGCGGTCGCGGAGGCTCCGGGCGCCGCGTCCCCCGTCGCCGCCCGCAGGTGGGTGCCAGCGCGGACCTCCAGGATGAGGCCGTCGGCGTCTCGCCCGACGATTCGTCCTGGCAGCAGATTCGCGTCACCCATGAACCGGGCAACGAAGATCGTCCGGGGTCGGGCGTAGATCTCCTGCGGGAGGCCCACCTGCTGGAGGAGCCCCTGATTCAGGACGGCCACGCGGTCGGCGATGGTCAGGGCCTCCTCCTGGTCGTGCGTCACGAAGAGGGTGGTGATGCCGACGCGCTGCTGGATCTCCCGGACTTCCAGCCGCATCTCCTGCCGGAGCTTGGCGTCCAGGTTGCTGAAAGGCTCATCCAGGAGCAGGACGGCGGGCTGGATGGCCAGGGCCCGAGCCAGGGCGACCCGTTGCTGCTGGCCGCCCGAGAGGGTCCGCGGGTAGCGGTCCTCGAGGCCCGCGAGGCGCACGAGCTGGAGGACGTCCCGTGCCCGGGCGCTCCGTGCCTCCCGCGGCTGCCCGCGGGCGCGGAGGCCGAACTCCACGTTCTCCAGGACGGTGAGGTGGGGGAACAGGGCGTAGCTCTGGAACACCATGCCCGCGTTCCGCCGGTGCGGTGGCAGGGCCGTGACGGGGCGGCCGTCGAAGAGGATCTCGCCCCGATCGGGCGAGAGGAACCCCGCGACCATGTTCAGCGTGGTGGTTTTGCCGCAGCCCGAGGGTCCCAGGAGGGCGAGGCACTCCCCCGACTTGACCTCCAGGGAGAGGCCGCGCACGGCCTCGACCGTTCCGAAGGCCTTGGAGAGATCGCGCAGCTCTATGCAGGCCATGAGCTATCCGGGAGCGGCTGCAGATGCGACGAAGGCCTCAGCGTCCCTCGACCTCGCGCCGCCACCGCTCGGTCCAGGTCTGGAGGTTGGCGCTGACCACGCGCGTGTCGATGCGGACCAGGCTCTTAAGCTGCTCGGGTGTGCTCGGGACCTTCCGGGCGACGTCCGGGGGGAGCTTCACCCGGCTGTTGATGGGGCCCCACAACATCTCCACGGCCATCCCCAGTTGGGCCTCCTCCCCGATCAGGAAGTTGACGAACTCCTGGGCGGCCTCGGGGTGCGGGGCGCCCTTGACCACGTCGAAGTAGTTCACGAAGTAGATCGCCCCCTCCTTGGGGTAGACGAAGTCCACGGGGAATCCCGTCGCCTGCAGCTCGAAGACCCGCGGGGTGGCATTGTACGTGAGCCAGACCTCCCCCTGCTTCAGGAGGTTGTCGAGCTGGGCCGGGGCATCGGGAAAGGCCAGGACGTTGGGGGCCAGGGCCTTGATCTTGGCCAGGCCGGGCTCAACGTTCTGCTCCGAGCCGCGCTCCAGTTTGGCCATGAGGGCCAAGAAGAGGTTCCCGTACCCGTGCGGCACGGTGTAGATGGCCACGCGGCCCTTCAGATCGGGCCACCAGAGGTCGTACCAGGAGGTGGGCGGGGCAAGCCCCTTCTCGCGGAAGATTCGGGTGTTGTACTCCAGGCCGATGGCGGCCACGCCCTGGGTGACCCCGATGCCGTCCGGGTCCCGCGCGAAGGGATAGACGTATTCCAGGTTGGTGACCCGCTTCGGGTCCAGGGGAGTGTACAGGCCGATCTGCTTCCCCATGCCGTGGGTCACGTCGTTGGTCCAGATCACGTCGATCTCGGGGCGGGCGCGCTGCGCCTGGACCTTGGCGAAGTTCCCCGTGGTCGTGCCCGTGGCGTAGATCACCTTGATGCCGGTCTTCTGTTCGAACTTGGGGAAGATCTTGGTACGGAAGCTCGTCTCGAAGGTCCCGCCCGCCCCGGCGAAGACGACCTCCTTCTGGCCGGGAGGGACCTCCGCCGCATAAAGCGGCAAGGCGAGGAAGGCCACCGTCACCGCGAGGAGCCAACTGATCCCGGTTGCCAGACGTCTCATCGTCGATCGCATCGTCCCCCCTCCGGCCCCGTCACGCGGGGCCATACCTCAACCGTGAGCCTCCAGAGTCGAAGGCGAGAGAGCCACTGAACCGCCAACCTGGCTCGATTTCTGGGTTCGCGTCTTGGCAACTTGGCTGCTCGGCATCTCGGATCACGGCTAGAAGCCCAGCGGCCGGAACCGGGCCAGGCTGCGGTCGAGCCGTCGCATGGCCAGGTCCGCCAGGTACCCAAGCAAGCCAAGCGTGAAGATCCCGATCAGGATCTTGTCAATGTCGAGGTACTGGTAGGAATTGTAGATGAGAAACCCGACGCCCGAGCGGGCAGCCAGCATCTCGGCGACCACGATGGTCGCGAAGGCGTTGCCCATGGCAATGCGCATCCCCGTGATCGCGTGGGACACCGACGAGGGAACGATGACGTGGGTGAAGAGCTGGAACGTCCCCGCGCCGAAGCTCCTGGCGGCGCGCATCCGGTTCGTGGGGATGGCGTGCACGCCCGCGATTGTGTTGAGCAGGACCATGAAGGTCGCCGTGTACACGATGAGGAACACCTTCGAGTTCTCCCCGATGCCGAACAGGATGACGGCGAGGCTGATCAGGCTGATGGGCGGCACGTACCGCGAGAAATGGATGTAGGGGTCGCAGAATCGCCGCAGGGCCCTGAAGTTCCCCAGGAGCAGGCCGGCGGTATAGCCCAGGGCGCTGCCGATGGCGAATCCCACGAGGATCCGCCGGAGGCTCACGTTAATGTCGGCGAGGAGGCTCCCATCCGCAATCATCCGGCCCCACGTGATCAGGACGTGCGACGGACCGGGGACGCCGTACCGGGCGCGGGTCGCCGCCGCGGCCACCTCCCAGGTGAGGAGGATCGCCGCGGCCGGCACCGCCGCGACGATCCAATCATTCCTGCCTCGCCTCGACGCCAGTTCCAACGTCTGATTCTCCGGGACGGCCTCACATCTCCGAGCCCGTGCCGCCGTAGAACCGCCAGGCATACCGGTTGACCAGGTAGCCGAAGAGGCGGTCGGCCAGCAGACCCAGGAGACCGATGAAGATGACCCCCACGAGAGCCTCGTCCATGGCCATCCAAAGGCGTGCGTTGATGACCAGGAATCCCAAGCCCTGATCGGCGACGAGCATCTCCGCGCTGATGACGGCCATGAAGGCACTGCCCAGGGCCAAGCGCATGCCGGTCAGGATGTACCGGACCGTCCCTGGGAAGATGACCCGTGAGAAGATCTGCGACTGGTTGGCGCCGAACGTCTGGGCGGCGCGCAGCTGGGCCGGCGGGATCGAGACGATGCCCGCCAGGGTATTGATCAGGACCGCCGAGACGGAGGTGTAGACGATGATGGAGATTCGGGCTACCTCGCCCGTCCCGAGCAGCAGAAGGACGATCGAGATCCACGCCAAGGCGGGAATGAATCGGAAGAAATTGACGTAGGGCTCCAGCATGCGGCGGATGATCGGCCAGTAGCCCATGGCCAGACCCGCCGTGGCCCCAGCGACGCTCCCGATGAAGAACCCGACCGCCACCCGGCCCGTGGTCCAAAGGATGTCGCGGAGCAGAAGACCCTGCTTCACGAGTTGGACCAGCTTGCGGAACGTCACCTCGACGGGGGGAACCAGCAAGGGAATCCCGTAGGCGCGGCTCGACACCTCCCACGCCACCAGGAACACTATCACCGCCACGACATAGGTCTGGGCCGCGACGGCAATCGGCATCCAAGTCCGGGGGAGGATCGCCGTCTGCCTCGGCACGCGCCACCGGGGGCGGAGCAGGTCATCACGCATGGGTCGATCCCCGCCCCATACCGGCGTCAGCGGCCACCGTCCCAGAGATCAGGCCCCAGATGTGCTCGTACAGCTCCCCGAATCTGGGGGTAGACCGCCGCCGGGGACGATCGAGCGAGACGCCCACGATCTCCCTGATGGAGGCCCCCGGGCCGCTCGTCATCACTCCGACCCGGTCCCCCAGGGCCACCGCCTCGGAGATGTCGTGGGTGATGAACAGGACGGCCTTGCGCGAGCGCATCCAGATGTCGCTCAGCTCCCCCTGCAGCACCGCCCGGGTCTGGGCATCCACGGAGACGAAAGGCTCGTCCATCAGGAGGATGCGCGTCTCGGGCACCACCAGGGCGCGAGCGATCTGGACGCGCTGCCGCATGCCGCCGGAAAGCTGGTGGGGGTACTTGCCCTCGTGGCCGACCAGGCCGACCAGCCGGAGGTGCTCCGCCACCAGTCCCTGCCGCTCGCGCCGCGACATCCCCCGGATCTTCAGAGGGAACTCCACGTTCTGGGCCGCCGTCAGCCAGGGGTAGAGCGAGTCGTCCCCCTGGAAAATCACTGCGCGATCCGCGCCGGGGCCCGCGACCGGCTGCCCCGAGACTCGCACTTCGCCCCGGGTGGGGCGCTCGAAGCCGGCGATCAGATTCAGGACCGAGGTCTTCCCGCAGCCGCTGGGCCCGAGGAGGACGAAGAACTCGCCCGGGCGGATCGCGAGGTCCAGGTCGCGCACAACCCAGGGGGATCCCTCGGCGTAGCGAAACGATAGCCCGTGAAGCTCGATGGCCTCTCCCATATCACTTCATCAACGTCACGCTGACCCGGTCCGGAGCCGCCTCCTTCAGGAGACTGGGATCATACAGGCCCTTGACGTGCTGCGCTAGGTCTGCCAGTTGCAATAGGCCGGCCTGCTTGGCAAACTCGGCGGCCTTCATCTGATGCCGGAGGAAGTCGTCGGTCAGGTCCAGCACGAACTTGTTGTAGTTGAGCTGCGATAGCGCCAGGTCCTCCGGAATGCGGAAGGCCTTGGCGGCGATTTTCGCCATCTCGGCCCAGTTGGTGGGGGAGGCATTGGCCCAATCGATCGCGTCCCGCACGGTGCGGAGGAAGGCAACGGCCGCCTGCCGGTCCTCGGCAACCAGCCGCTTGCTCATCCAGAGGGTGTGCTGGCTGGTGTAGCCGCTGTCCTGCCACTGCTGCAAGACGTGGCCGCCCGCCACGACCTGCGGCAGTCGGCCGAGCCACGGGTACCAGGTGGATGCCGCCTGGATGTCCCCTCGCGCCATGGCCTGGAGCTGCTCCGGGACCGGGACGTTCACCACCTCAAGCTTGCCCTCCAGGTTGTGCTTGGGCAGGAAGAAGAAACGGAAGAAGAACTCGCTGCCGCTCCCCGGGTGCACAGCCACCTTCTTCCCGACCAGGTCGGCCGGGCTCCTGATCTCCTTCGTGGCGGCCAGGCCGCCGATGGTCCCGGAATACCACGGGCGAGCCACCCCGACGATATTGCCTCGCTTGGATGCCGCGATCAGGCCGGCTAGCTCGCTTACGGCCCCCACGTCCATTTGTCCGGCCATGACGGCGTCCAACCCCCCGACGCCCGTTTCGAAGGTCTTGTACTCCACCCGGATCCCGTACTTCCGGCCGAAATCCTTCTCGGCGATCAGCACCCACTCCGCGTGGCTCATGTCGATGCCGATCCCCAGCCGGATCGTTTTCGTTTGGGCGCCGGCGGCGCGTTGGCCGACCGGCATCCCCACGACCAGTGCCACCATCACCACCAGTCCGCAGAGCCTTCCCGTCAGCTTCCAGGTCATGTTCGTCCCCTCCCCCCCTGGTCCCCCTTGTGTGTGAAACACTGAGCGTGCGCTGTTCCCTCATCTGCCGCGAGGCCTGTCGGCTGCCCAGGCGCGGCGGACGGCGTCGGCGTCCGCGATCCATCCCTTGGGAAGCAGAGTTTCCATCACGCGCAGGCTGGCCACGTGCAGCGAGCGGTCGCAGGAGGCCACGCAGTCGCGCACCAAGACGGTGGCGAAGTCACGGGCCATAGCGTCGCGCGCGGTCCCCTCCACGCAGCCGTGGGTCTCGACCCCGACCACGACCACAGCCTGACAGCCGCCGGCGCGGAGCGCCAACTCCAGGTTCGTCCCGACAAAGCCGCTCTGCCTGAACTTCCGGATGACGAGGTCCCCGGGTCGCGGCGCCACGGTGTCCACGATGGCGTGGCCCCAGGTCCCCTCGATGGTGATCAGCGGGTCCTGCTCGCCCCACATGGCGGCCCGCCGGGCGAGGTCCGGGGCCGGGCTCAGCCGGCCCTCCGGCAGGACGGTGTTCTGGATGTAGATCACGTTGATGCCGTGGCGCCTTGCATCCTCCAGCAGGACCGTCATGCGCTTGACCGCCTCGGCGAGCGGCGAGAGATCGCTCCCCCGCTGGTCCGCGCGGCCGCCGGGGCTGCAGAAGTCGTTCTGGACATCCACGACGACGGCGGCGGTCTGCTCGGGCAGCAGGATCTCATCCAGCCGTGTTGGTATCTCACGGTTGAAGAGGACAAATCCCACGGCGATCGGCCCCCTTTCGTCGTGCAGCGGGCGTGAGGGTTCTTCTCCGACGCGGTCGGTCGGGGCTCTCCCTCAAAGGTAGCGGGCCTCGACCTTCATGTACTCGTCGGCCACCATGATGGTACGGGCCGGCGTCCGGAGGTCCGGGGTCTCGGAGGGCCCGAAGAGGCCGGTGGCCCCCTGCCGGCGGTAGGGGTCGAGGCACGGGATGTGGACCTCGACCAGGACCGACGGCTGCTGCCCGCGGTTCCAGGCCCAGTGGACAGCCATGGTGGGGATCCGCAGGAAGTCCCCTGCCTTCAGCTCGTAGAGCTCGTCCTCCACGAAGACCCAGAGCTCGCCGGACTGGAGGTAGTTGAGCTGCTCGCAGTCGTGGACGTGGGGGCGCGAGTGGTAGCCCGCCACCCGGGTGGCCACCATCAGGTTCCCGTCGTTGCCGTAGACGAAGTAGGTGGACATGCCGCCGCCCAGGACGTTCACGAGCTGCCGGCCCGAGGGCACCTCGTCCCCGCGCGCCAGGAGGGACCGGCTTGGCTCGCCGTCCCCGTTCACGGAGCGGGCCTCGACGGCCTTGGCGACGTCGTCGGAGAGGAAGATGGTCTGGGGCATGGCCCGGGGGACGCCGTGCTCGTTCTGGTGGAAGAGCCCCACGGACTTGGCGCGGACGGAGGGCTTGCCGATGAGGGGCGGGGAGTGGGACTCGATCAGGACGGACCGCGTCTCCCCGCGGTTCCAGGCCCAGTGGGCGGCCCCCTGGGGAACCCGGAAATAATCCCCCTGGCGCAGGAGGTAGCCTTTCTCCTCGACGAAGACCCACAGCTCCCCCTCGGCGAGGTAGTTCAACTGCTCGCAATTGTGGATGTGGGGACGGGAGTGGTAGCCAGCCGACCGCATGGCCACCGTGATGGAGGAGTCGAGCCCGTAGAGGCGCTTGGTGGAGATCTCGCCTCCCTTCAGGTCCTCCTTGGCGATCGGCGTGCTATCCGGCACCTCGTCCCAGCGGGCCATGAGTCCCATTGCAGCCTCCTCCTTTTCCGGCTTTCGGATCATGATATCGAACTACCGGCTCATCAGTATGTGGCCGGTTCGCCCGACCTCCACCTGCCACCTCGGGGGAACGACCGTGGTCGCGCCCAGCTCCTCGATGATCGCCGGCCCCCGGATGCGGGCCCCGGCCCCCAGCGCCTCGCGATCGTAGCGGCGCGTCCGCAGGAATTTCCCGCCGAAGAAGACCGGCCGCTCCCCGGACGGGCGCACCCCCGCCCGCGTCACCCTGGGCAGCCGGTCGGCCGGCGGCTTGAGAACGGTGCGGACGGCGCTGGCCCGCAGGGCGATCAGCTCCACGGCCTCGCCCGGACTGCTGTGACCGTAGGTCTGCTCGTGGGCTTTGTGGAATGCCGCCTCGATTTCGCGCATGGGCTGGTCGGGGCGCGTGAGCGGAAGCGTCAGCTCGAAGGCTTGGCCACGATACCGGAGATCCAGCGCGTAGCGGAAGAGGATGGGCCCGGGACCCCAGCCGTCGGCCTGGATCGCCTCCCGCAGGGTCTGCCGCAGGGCGTCCCACCGGGCTTGCAAGGCCTGTCGGCTCACGGCCTCCAGGGGAACGATCCAGGTCTCCGTGCGGTCCTGGATGAGGTCCGAGACCAAGAGGCCGAAGGCCGACAGGTTACCCGGGTGGCGCGGGACCAGGATCCGGTCGATGCCCAGTTCCTCGGCGACGAAGGCGGCGTGCATGGGCCCGGCCCCGCCGAAGGGCACCAGGACGAACTCCCGCGGGTCGTGGCCCCGCTCGACCGAGATCTCGCGGATGGCGCTGGCCATCTTGGCCACGCCGATGCGGAGGATGCCGTCGGCCAGCTTGGGGATCGCCATGCGGCCAAGGGCCTGGGCCAAGCGGCCCAGGGCGGCCTCGGCGACGTCGGGCCGGAGCTGCAACCGGCCTCCCAGGAGGCGCGTGGCATCCAGCCGGCCCAGGACCAGATTCGCGTCGGTGACGGTCGGCTCCGTGCCGCCCTTGCCGTAACAGGCGGGGCCGGGGACCGCCCCGGCGCTCTCCGGCCCGACGCGCAGGAGCCCGGCCTCGTCGCAGCGGGCGAGGCTCCCGCCGCCTGCCCCCACGGTGTTGATGTTGAGCTGGGCGATCTTCACCGGGTAGCCGTCCAGGAGGCTCCAGCCGACGGTGCCTGCCCGGCCGTCCTGGATCAGGCAGACGTCAGTACTGGTGCCGCCCATGTCGTAGGTGATGAGGTTCCGGAAGCCGGCCCCCGCGGCGACGTGGACGGCGCCGTTGACGCCGCCGACTGGGCCGGAGAGGATCGTCCGGACCGCCAGGCGGGAGGCGGCCTCGGGCGTCATCGTCCCGCCGTTGGAGGCCATGATCTGCAGGCGCGCCCGATAGCCGCGCTCCACCAAGGCCGCCTCCAGCCGGGTGAGGTAGCGGCTGGTCCCGGGCGCGACGGAGGCGTTCATGATCGTGCTGGAGAAACGCTCGAACTCGCGGAACTCCCCGACCACCTCGTGGGAAGTGGACAGGTGGGAGGCCGGGAAGCGCCGGGCGAGGAACGTCCGCGCCAGGCGCTCGTGGGCGGGGTTGGCGTAGCTGTGAAGGAAGCAGACGGCGACGGCCTCGGGCTCGGCTGCCGCGAGGGCCACCGCGACCTCCTCCAGCGCCGCCTCGGTGAGAGGCGTGGCGACCGTTCCGTCCTTCAGCATGCGCTCCCGGACCTCGAACCGTCGGGAGCGCGGGATGAGGGGCTTGGGCCGGACGAACTTGATGTGGAAGAGGCTCCCCGGGATGAGCCGCTGGCAGCGCCCGATCTCGATCACGTCGCGGAAGCCCTCGGTGGTGAGGAGGGCCGCGCGGGCCCCCTTCCGCTCCAGGATGATGTTCGTGCCGATGGTGGTAGCGTGGATCACTCGCCGGACGCGCGTGAGGTCCACCTGCAGGGCGTCGAGGCCCTGGAGGACGGCCTCCCATTCGGCGCCGGGCCGCGAGGGGACCTTCCCCACGCCCAGGGCCCCGCTCCGCTCGTCCCAGAGGACGAAGTCGGTGAACGTCCCGCCGATGTCAATCCCGACCAGGAGGCTCGCGCCCCGGCCGCTGGCCTTCCCGCGGGGGGTCACTGGAGCACCACCTTGCGGACCCAGGTCCGCTCGCCCTCCCGGAGGCCGAGGGCCGCCAGGCCGCCGGGCCCCAGGCGACAGGACTCCCGGGGGAGGCCGGGATCGATCCGAAGCCAGGCGCGGAGCGGAGCGCCCGGGTGCTTCAGCGCGAGGCACTCGACCAGATCCCCCGCCTTGGCCTGGAGCGCGTCCGCGGCCGAGGGGGCAACCACGACGGCGCGATAGCCGCCCGGGGTCTCCTCCCCCCGGAGCGCCTCGACCGTCAGGAAGACCCGCTGTTCCTGGAGCGCGCGCCGCCGCGCCTCGGTGGCCTCGAGGTCCACCTGCCCGTCCCGGAGGATGACGCCGTAGGCGGCCTCGGCCGTGGCGAGGCTGATGTATCCCTCGGCGACATCCGAGGCCACGCGGGCCGGCTCCCGCTCCAGGGGATCCCCGTACCCGCCGCCGCCGCTGGATTGCTCGAGGATGCGGTCGTCCTGCTTCAGCGGGAATCCGGAGACCTTCCCCGGGACCCCCGACAGGGTGAGCTCGCGGCCATCGCGGCTCACCCCGAACCGGTTCGGCCCGCCGGAGAAGCCGCCGTGGACGCCGAAGGGGGGCACAACGTTCTTGTCGGAGACGAAGGAGATGGCGCCCTCCGGGGCCAGCAGGCGGATCACCCGGCGCATGCCCAGCCCTCCGCGGTGGCGCCCGTGGCCGCAGGAGTCCTGGCGCAGCTCGGTCCGCTCCACCAGGACGGGGAACTTGTTCTCGACGGCCTCGATGGGCTGGATGGCGGTGAAGTCCCCCTCGTGGAACGTCCGCAGGGTGTTGTTACCGTCCTCTTCCAGGAAGCCGCCCGTCCCCCCGGAGGGGGCCTCGTACAGGAGGAACACGCGCCCGTTCTTCCCGGGATCCCGGCCCGAGAGCAGCACCTGGTTGGACGAGCCCTTGGTGTCGCCGGCGACCGCGTCGGGGATGACCCGGGCCAGGGCCCCGATGAGGGCCGACTCCAGCGAGCGCCGGACATCGCCCATGGCGCCCACGGCGGCCGGGGGCGTGGCGTTCAGGAACGTCCCCCGGGGGGCGATGACCCGAATGGGGCGGAAGGATCCGGAGTTCACCGGGCTGCTGGGATCCAGGAGCGACTTCAGGACCATGAACACCCCGGTGGGTGCGCCGGACTCGCCGAGGTTGTACGGCCCGCGCATCTGGCGGGAGGAGCCCGTGAAGTCCACCGTGATCCCATCGCCCGTCTGGACCCGCACCCGGATGACCAGGGGCTCGGGCAGGTCGGGCCGCGGGTCCAGGTACAGCTCGTAGCGGTGCTCTCCGCGGGGGAGCTGGGCGATCTTCTGCCGGATGCGGGCCTCTTCCCGGTCCAGCATCTCCACCACGCCGGCCCGCAGGACGTCCGCTCCCAAGCGCCGCAGGAGGCCCCGCACGCGGCGCTCCCCGATGCGGCAGGTCCCCACCATGGCCCGGAAGTCGCCCTGGCGCTCCTCGGGCATCCGCATGTTGAGGAACATGGTCTCGAGGAAGGCCTGGTTCGGCCGGCCCCGCTCGTAGACCCGGATGGGCGGGATGCGGAGCCCCTCCTGGTAGATCTCCGTGGCCTGGCCCGAGATGCTGCCGGCGGTCATGCCGCCGACGTCCTCCCAGTGGGCTCGGACCACCGAGAACAGCAGGGGGCGCCCGCCGGCGAAGACCGGGTAGATCATGGCGATGTCGTTCAGGTGGGTCCCGCCCTCGTAGGGATCGTTGTGGATGAAGATGTCCCCCGGCCGGATGTTCCGCCCGAACCGGTCCAGGACCAGGCGCACCGACCAGAGCAAGGGGAAGATGTGCTGCGGGTTGTCCTCGGACTGCGCCACCAGTTGGGCCCGGTCGTCTACCAGGGCGCAGGAGAGGTCGTACAGCTCGCACACGGCGGAGGAGAGGGCGGACCGGATCATGTTCGCCCGCATCTCGCGGACGATGGCCACCAGACCTTCCCGGATCACCTCCAGGGTGATCGGATCGATGCCGCGCCGTCGCCTTATGCCTTTCCGGATTGCGCCGCCCATATCGCTTCCACCTCCGCCGCCTTGGGAACCATCCCACGCGGAAGCAATGCCTCCAAGATCAAGAGGGCCGCCTCGTGCAACTGCGGCTCCAACGCCGCCACGCCGTCGCGCGGGATGACCACGTAGAAGTCCCGCGTCAGTGCGTCCCGCGCCGTGGCCTCGACGCACGCGTGCGTGGCCACGCCCGTCACGATGACCGTCTCGATCCCGTTTCCCCGCAGGATCATCTCGAGATTGGTCGCCACGAAGCCGCTCTGGCGAAACTTCGGCACCACGAGGTCCTGGGGCTTCGGAGCAAGGTCCTCGACGATGCGGTGGCCCCAGGTGCCCGGCAGCGTGACCAGCGGATCCTCCGCGCCCCATTCGGCCGCTCGCCGGACAAGGTCGGCGGGGCCGCTCAGGGCCCCATCGGGGCGCACCGAGTTCTGGATGTAGATGATGCGCACGCTGGCAGCCCGAGCCTGAGTGAGGAAATCCTTGAGGCGGGGAATCAACGCCTCAATCGCGGTCAGGTCCCGCCCGCGGCGGTGGGCTCGTCCACCCGGTGCGCAGAAATCGTTCTGCATGTCCACCACCAGAACGGCGGTGTGGGCCGACATTACGACTTCCTCAAGGCTGGTCCATCCCTGTTTGCCGAACAACTGCAGAGCCACGGGGCGTCTCCTCTGGTGTCGTCAGTGTGGCTACGCGCTCTTGAATTCGGCCCAGGCTTCAAGCCATTGGTCGAGATGCTTGGGAAGCCCAAGGCGGAAGAGGTTCAGGCGGCGCTCGTTCAGGTCGTAGCCAAGCTGGTGCATCTCTGCCTTGGAGAACTCCGTCTCCACCAGCCGCGAGCAGGACAGGATCCCGCCGTTGACCTTGGTCAGCGCCACACCGTACTCCTTGGTCAGGAGGTAGTTGAGCCAGACATTGACCTGCGGGACGGCCGCCGTGTCCTTGGGGGCGAACGCCACCTGCGTCCACACGATGACGCCGTCCTTCGGCCAGTTGTTGGCCACGGGCTGGCCCTGTCGCTGCAAGGTCGTCCGCATGAGGATCCAGCCGTACATGGCCCAGACCTCGCCGCTGGCCATGAGGTTCACGGCCTGGGCGAAGCCGGTCCAGAGGGCGCGGAAGTTGCTCTTCTTGGAGATCAGGAACCGGATGATCTCTTTGAGGTCGCTCCGGTCCATCCCCAGCGGATCCCTGTGGCCCAGGTGCAGTGCCGTGATGAGGATGGATTGATGGGCGTCGTCCCGCAGGGCGACCTTTCCCTTGTAGCGGTCGTCGAACAGGACGCCCCACGACTGGGTCACAGGGTCGTTCTCCGGGATCTTGGTGGTGTTGAACAGGACGGAGTCGTACCCCCAGTAGAAGGGCAGGGTGTAGGGCCTGCCGTCCCGTGTGAGGATGTCCTGCTTGAACAGGGGATTCAGGTACTGGACGTTGGGGATCTTGCTCATGTCCAGCGGCAGGAGCAGTCCCTTCTCGACCAGGGGGGTCGTGAAATCCGTGAGGCCGCCCATCACGTCGTAGGCGCGCGTCCCGCCGGGGACCATGAGCTTCGTGACGACGTCCGTCGGCGAGACGTACGGCGCGATGTTGAGCTTGATGCCGGTCTTCTCCTCGAAGGGCGCGACCAGCTCGGGGCGGACCGCCGAGGGCCCCATGAGGACCGTGAGGGTGCCGGCGGAGGCTGCGGCCGCCCGGCGGGGCGCGACGCCTTCATAGCCCAGACCGAGCGCGGCCCCACTCACGGCGAGCGCTCCTGCGCCGCGGAGAAACGCGCGGCGCCCCAGCTGTGTATGGTCAATTCGCTTCGTCATGGCATCTCCCCTCTCCTTGCGAACATCGATTGGCTTGGTCATGGCATCTCCCCTCTCCTTGCGAACATCGATCTCCTTCGCGAAGGCTCATACGCGCCCAGAGCTAGCGCCGGGCGAACACGAATCCCGTCAGCGAGCACGAGACGGAGATCACGACAATCAGGACGGCCAGCGCCGTCACCTCGGGCGACAGGGTCTCCACCAGCATGGTCCAGACGTGCACCGGGAGCGTCCGCTGGGTCCCGACCAGGAAGTAGGTCCGGATGAATTCATCGAACGAGAGGCTGAAAGCGAAGAGCCCCGCCGCCACCAGCCCGGGCCTGATCAAGGGAAAGGTCACCCGCCTGAATGTCTCCCACCGCTCAGCGCCGAGGTCCATGGCGGCCTCCTCCAGGGACGGATCGAGGCCGTGGATGCGCGGATACAGGCTGAGGAAGGCGAAGGGCAGCGTGTAGGTGATGTGCGCCGGCAGGACGGTCCGCCACACGGACAGGTCGATGCCCAGGACCCCGAACAGGACCAGGAGCACGATGCCGGAGACGATGCCGGGGATGATGAGTGGGACCAGGATGAGATGGAACACCACTCCCTGGCCGCGGAACCCGTGCCGGAACGCCAGCGCCAGCAAGAGCGCGGCGCTCGTGCTGATGAGGGCGGTCACGATCCCCAGGGACACGCTCTGCCGAAACGATGACAGGAGGACAGGATCCGTCAGGGCCGACCGGTACCACCGGAGGGTGAACCCGGACAGCGGGAAGGCCACGATCGCGGAGTTGTTCACCGAGAAGATCCCCAGGATGAGGATGGGGACGTACAGGAAGATGTACATGGTGAGGGCATAGCCCCAGAGGAGCACGGGCCCCCAGCCCGGGAACCGCCCGGAGACCTTCCCGTCGCCGCTCACGACCCCTCCCGGAGAAAGATCCCGCGCAGGCCGACCCACCGGCTGCTGAGGAGCAGGACTGCGACCACGACGGCCAGCATGATGAACGCCAGCGTCGCACCGAAGGCCCAGTTGTTCGTCGGACCGAACTGGTATGCCACGAGGTTGCCGAACAGGATCCCCGAGGGCCCGCCGAGGAGGGCCGGGGTGACGTAGGCCCCGAAGGCCAGGAGGAACACCATCAGGCAGCCGCCCAGGATCCCCGGGAGCGTCAGCGGCACGGTGACCCGCCAGAACGTCGTCATGGGGCCGGCCCCGAGATCGGCCGCTGCATCCAGAAGCGTCTGATCCAGGCGATCCAGGGAGAGGAAGATCGGGATGGTCATGAACGGCAGGTACACGTATAAGAGCCCGAGATGCACCGAGAATTCGTTGTACAAGAAAACGTCCAGCGGTTGATGGATCGCCCCGAGTCCAAGCAGCAACTGGTTCAGCAGGCCACGCCGGCCCAGAATAGGAAGCCATCCAAAGGTCCGGACGAGGTAGCTGGTCCAAAACGGCAGCATCAGGAGAATGATCCCGATGACCCGCCCCCGCTGGAGGATCCGGGCCAGGAAGTATGCCATGGGATAGGACATCAGGAGGCTGAGGCTCGTCACCGTCACCGCCGTGCGAAGGGATTTCAGCAGCAGGCGGACGTACACCGGGCTTTCCAGGAACCGGCGATAGTTGTCCAGGGTGAAGGCCGGCTCGAGGCCGGCGAGCGAGGAGCGCCAGAACGTGAACACGCCCACCAGGACCAGGGGCAGGAGGGAGAACGCCGCCAGGATGGCGAGCCCCGGGGTCAGGGAGAACCACAGGGGGAGTGCGGGGCTCCACCCTCTCGGCGCCGAGACGCGAGCCTCAGGCTTCATCCGTCACGTTCTCCGAGAGCAGGGCCTGTCCCGCCGGGAAGCAGAAGCCGGCCCGGAGTGGCCAGGCCACGTTCACCTTCGCCCCCGGCTCCGGCCCGTCGTAGTGCTGGACCGGGAGGGTGGACATGGCGACGACCTCCAGGGGCGCATCGGTCGGACCCCGGAGGACGTAGCGGATGACGGTCCCCTGGAAGACCACTTCCTCGACCTGGGCGGGCACGCTGTTCCCGCCCGGCTCGGCCACCTGCCCGGGTGGCTTCAGGCAGGTCTTCTCCGGGCGGACCCCGACCAGCACGCGATCCCCGGTGCGGATGCCTCCGCAGCCGGGGACGCGGACCGAACCGGCGGAGGGAAGCTCCACCTCCAGGATCCCGCCGTCCTGGGCTTGCACGCGCCCCTCGAAGAAGTTGCAGGTCCCGACGAAGCGCGCGACGAAGGGGGTGGCCGGCCGCTCGTACACCTCCAGGGGGGGTCCCACCTGCTCGATCCGGCCGTGGCGCATGACCACGATGCGGTCGGAGAGGGTCATGGCCTCCTCCTGATCGTGCGTGACGTAGAGGAATGTCCGGCCGACCTCCCGGTGAATCTTCTTCAGTTCCATCTGCATGTGCCGGCGGACCTGGAGATCCAGGGCGCCCAGGGGCTCGTCGAGGAGCAGGACGGCCGGATCATTGACCAGCGCCCGGGCCAGGGCCACGCGCTGCTGCTCGCCTCCGGAGAGCTGCCTGGGGAGGCGGGCTTCGTACCCGTTCAGTCGAACCATGTGGAGGGCGTCCAGCACGCGTCGGGGGATGTCCTCGGGCGGCAGCCGGCGAACGGTGAGTCCAAAGGCGATGTTGTCGAAAACCGTCAGGTGGGGGAACAGCGCGTACTGCTGGAAGACGGTGTTGACGTTCCGCCGGAATGGGGGGACGGCGGCCACCGGCTGCCCCTCCAGGATGATCTGCCCCGCCGAGGGGCCCTCGAAGCCGGCGATCAGCCGGAGGGTCGTCGTCTTGCCGCACCCACTCGGACCGAGGAGCGAGAGAAATTCGCCCCGCCGGACCTGGAGCGTGAAGTTGTCAACCGCACGCACTTTCCCGAAGGTCTTGGTCAGGCCTTCCAGGAAAAGGACGGTATCATCCCCCATGCCCATCTTCCGTCAGGCGCTCTTGAATTCCGCCCAGGCCTGTAGCCAGTCGTTCAGGTTGTCCGGGAGTCCTAGCTGAACCAGCTTGAGGCCCCGCTCGGTGAGATCGAAGCCCAGCTCCTTCAGCTCCGCCGCAGGGATGTGCTTCTGGACCAGGGTGGAGGTGGACAGGAGCCCGCCCCCCCGCATCATGGCCACGCTGTACTGCTCGCCCAGTACGTAGTTGAGCCACGCGTACACCGTGGGGAGAACGGGGGTGTCCCTGGGGATGAAGTAGGTGTGGGCCCAGTAGAGGATCCCCTCCTTCGGCCAGTTGTTCTTCACGGGATAGCCTTGGCTCTGGAGCGTAGTCCGCATGAGAATCCAGCCGAACATGGCCTGGACCTCTCCGCTGGCCATCAACCCCACCGCCTGGGCGAACCCCGTCCAGAGCGCCCGGAAGAGCGGTTTCTTGCTGATGAGGAACTTGGTGATCTCCTTGAGATCCTTGCGCGTGAGGGTCGTCGGGTCGGGGTAGCCGAGGTAGGTGGCCGTCATGAGGATCGACTCGTAGGCGTTGTCGCGGAGGGCCACCCGGCCCTTGTTCTTCTCGTCGAACAGGATCTTCCAGGTGTGGGTGGCGGCATCCTCTGGCGAGAAGACCTTCGTGTTGTAGAGCACCGTGTTGTAGCCCCAGTAGTGGGGCAGGTTGTAGGGCTTGCCGTCCTTGCGCTCGATGTAGCGTTGCGCCACGGGGTGGAGGTACTTTGTGTTGGGGATCTTGTCGAAGTCGATGGGCAGGATCACGTTCCGCTCGATGAGGGGCCGGACGAACTCGGAGGTCGTGCTGGCGACATCCAGCAGGCGGGTGCCCCCCGGGGCCATCAGCTTGTTGATCGTGTCCGTGGGGGAGCCGTAGGGGGCGAGCTCGATCTTGACCCCGAACTGCTCCTCGAACGGCTTGAGGTATTCAGGCTTGGTGGCGCTCGGCCCGGCCAGGAGCCGGAGCGGGCCAGGGAGCGTCGTGGCGGCGAGCGCCCGGGATGGAAGCCATCCCAGTCCCGCGGTGGCGAGGGCGAGGCTGCTTCCCCGCTTCAGGAGTTCGCGGCGGCTCAGGCCTCCGTCGCCTTTCCAATGACGGTCCATTGTCCCCCTCCCTTCGTCCTTGTGATGATGGTGAGGCCAGGACGCCCTCCCCAAGGGTCACCTGACCTCCGCCGACCTCCTACCCGATGATCTCCTCGACCTGCGCACTGGATCCTCTTGCCGGCTCTGCCCGCCGTCTAGCCACCCCCAAGTCGGGCCGAGACCTCTTTCGCCCCCTCCATGGCGAGATCCGCCAGTCGCTTGATTTCGGCCGGCGGGACGATGGCCACCGGGAACGGGATCCCAAGGGCCGCGCGGACAGATCCATCCGCAGCGAAGATCGGCGCCGCAATCGCCTGGACCCCCAGATTCGCCTCTTGATTGTTGAAGGCGTATCCCTGACGGCGGACCTGTTCCAATTCCTCCAGCAGGGCGCGCCGGCTGGTGATCGTATGGGACGTGCGCCGGACCAGCGTGATGCGGCGAAGAATGGCCCGGGTTTCCTCGGGTGGCTGGAATGCCAGCATTGCCTTGCCGATGGCCGTGGCATGCAAATCCCGACGCGCCCCCAGATGCACCGTCACCTTCACCGGGAGCGGATTATCCACCATCGCGACAATGATGCCCTCATCGCCGTGGAGGATGGCCAGGTGCGACGGGAGGCCGCACTTCTCGACAACCTTCCGCATGATCAGCAGCGCTTCCGTTTCTAATCGGCGCCCCCGCAGAAAGCAGGCGCCCACCCGGAACGCCATCGGCCCTACCCGGTACTTTGCCGAGGAGGTGTCGCGCTCCAGAAAGCCGTTGACCGCCAGCGTGGTGACCAGGCGATGGACGATCGTCTTCGGCAAACGGGTCCGCATCGCCAGCTCCGTAACTCCCAGGACAGGATCCCCTTGCAGAAAACAGGTCAGCACATCCAGGCCGCGCTGGACAGACTGGGACCGCGTTTTCTTCTCGGACGCTTCAGCTGCCACGGGCGATCCTCGCGCTGGGTGGCGGGTGTGTTCCGATAATCGGATTGCCTTATCAAATATCGGAATTAATTATCGGAATTAATACGACGAGCCGATCGCAACTGTCAAGTGTTTTCTCGGCGCCGGGATTGGGCACGCCATGCCTTCCGAAGGGGGGCGTGCTTTGCACGTGGGGGACCTCAGGGCGTCGAGTCCGCCCATGCCGTCGCGGCGCGAAATATTCGTTGACATCCCCGGGGGACGTGGGTTAGGGTCCCCGTTAAATCTCTTCGGCCCTGGCGCGTCGTACCCTGCCCGACTCCGCCTGGCGAGATCTGCGGTCCGCTTACCTGTGTGGATACGACATGAATCTAGGCCGCCAGCGCAGCAGGTTCCAGCAGCACTCAACCCGGACAGTTTCGGGAGTATGGTGATGGAAGAGGCTACGAAGAATCGCGGTGCCACCATGCCGCTTGCCGCCATAGACCCCACCGCCCTTCAGCCCGGATCCCAGCCCCCCCGCCTCCTTCCAGCAGCCCGGAAGTACAAGGCGCTCCGCGTGGTCCTGATCAAGCCCTCGAAGTATGACGATGATGGGTACGTGGTCCGGTTCTGGAAGGGTGTGCTTCCAAGTAACACCCTGAGTGTGCTGCGCGGCCTTACCGAGGACGTCCACCGCCGGCGTGTCCTGGGCGATATCGACATCCAGGTGGACACATTTGACGAGACCACGGAAAAGGTTCCAATCAAAGCCATTCTCAGATGGAGCCGCCCTCCGACGACGAAACTGGTGGTGTGTCTGGTTGGGGTCCAGACCAACCAGTTCCCGAGGGCCCTCAATCTGGGGAGGCAATTCCGCGCCCACGGGATCGACGTGATCATGGGCGGATTCCACACCAGCGGCACCATCAATATGCTGAGCGAGCAGGAACCGGACATCCAGGAACTTTTCCGGGAATCCATCATCGTGGTATCCGGGGAGGTGGAGGGGTATTGGGAAGGCATCCTGGCCGATGTCCTCAACGGACAACTGAAACGCCTGTACTCCTTCGCCCAGGACCTAAAAAATCTGGTGGACATCGAGCAAGCGCCCCTCCCGGTGATGAGCCCCAAGACGATGAAGCACTTCGCCCATAGCACATTCGGGACGGTGGAAACCTCACGCGGCTGTCCGTTTGCCTGCACCTTCTGTACCATCATCAACGTGCAGGGGCGCACGATGCGGGAACGCTCGCCGGAGTCGATCGCCGAACTCATCCGGAGGAACTATCGCGAGCACGCCATCGACTTCTACTTCTTCACCGACGACAACTTCGCCCGCAAGAAGCAGTGGCGCGAGACCTTCGAGGCGCTCATCCGGCTCCGCGAGGAAGGCATCAAGGTCTCCTTCATGATGCAGGTGGATCTGGCGCGCAAGCCGAAGGACTTCGTGCGCTTGGCCGCGGCGGCCGGCTGTACCCAGGTGTTCATCGGCATGGAGAGCGTGAACCCCCAGAACCTCAAGGCGGAGGGCAAGCCCCAGAACAAAGTTGATGAGTACGTGAACATAAGCCGCGAGTGGCAGGATGCCGGCGTGGTCATCCACGCCGGATACATCATCGGCCTCCCCTTCGATACCAAAGAGCAGGTGCCCCGCGACATCCAGTATCTGATAGATGTGATCCAGCCGGACCAGGCATCCTTCTTCATGCTGACCCCGTTGCCGGGCTCCCACGATTACGTGGAAATGAAGAAGCGCGGTGATTGGATGGACCCCGACTTGAACAAGCGGGATTCCTTCCACGCGACGATCGAGCATCCCCACATGACAGCCGAGGAGTGGACGCGAGCGTACGAGGATGCCTGGCGCACCTTCTACAGCAAGGAGAATCTCACGAAGATCCTCTCACGGTGGAGGCACAACCCGACGGCGTACTGGAACCTGTTCCTCGTGTATCTGTGGTACAAGAACGGGGCGATGATCGAGAAGACGCACCCCATGATCGCGGGCTTCTTCCGCCTGAAGGACCGGCTCGACCGGAGGCCCGGGTTCGCCGTTGATCCCCTGCCGGTCCATCTCTGGAAACGGGCGAAGGACGTGTGGCACCTGGTCGTGTCCTGGGCCTGCTTCCTCAAGGAGATGGAAGAGATCTGGCTCCAGACCCGCCCCCGGAGCGAGCGGGAGAAGCGATTTGCCGAGGAGATCGAGCGGATCCAGGGAGAGATCTGGCAGACGTTGAAGATCGCGGAGTGGCAGCGGGCCTACACCGATGCCAAGGCGGCCCTGCCGGCCAAGGCCCGGGCCCTCCTGGATCCCTTCGAGGACCTGTCCTCCAAGATCCTGCTCGGCCCCAAGGATCTGGATGCGTTCCTGAAGAAATGGGAAAGCCTTCCGGGCAGGATCCAGGAACTCTACCGCCGCTTCGCCGGGGGAGACGGACCGACCAAGCGATGGCTGGATCATCTGGCCGGCCTGCACAAGGAGGCCTGGCAGAGCCTGAAGGTAGAGGAGTGGCAAGAGCGGTACGCCGGCTTCCGGGATCGCCTCCCGTCGAAGATGCAGCTCCTCTACGTCAAGTTCGATGCTCTGAGCAACCGGGTGGTGTATTCCCGCCAGGACCTGCGGAACAACTGGACGCGAACCTGGGAGCAGTTGCGGGGCATGCGGTTCTGGAACATCCGGCCCGCCAGGCTTGCGGTGACCTGCGTCAAGGAAGTGGTCCTGACGACGACCTTTGCCGTACGGGTCCTGTCCTGTTTCTAGCCCGAGCACTGGGGTCTCGCACGGTCCAGGAAGCCCTCCGCGGTGTGCGGGGGGCGGGTGGATTTCCGGGGTAAAAAACCCTTGACAAAGCCTCCAGCCCAGGGTAAGGTCCGCCCCGTTTGCACTGGCTAGGAACGACCTGTAATTCGGGATGAATGCTCAGGACTGGCAGTTTGCAGTACGCACGATTCTTCCAGAACCGCGACCGCGTGCTAATTTCGCCGTCGCGGTTTTGTGTTTGAGCCCCGCCTTGGTGGCGGGGCCGGCGGACGGGCGTGGCCTGGTCGGGCCGGAATGCCCGCCGTCGTGGCTTGCAACAGCCGGGTAGAAGGAGGTTCGGAAGTGAAGCTGACGGGAAAGGTCAAGTGGTTCAATGACGCGAAGGGCTATGGGTTCATCGAGCGTCCCGATGGCGATGATGTCTTTGTACATTATACCGCCATCCAGGGCACGGGCTTCCGCTCCCTGAGCGAGGGCGTGGAGGTGGAGTTCGAAGTCGTGGATGGCCCGAAGGGCAAGCAGGCGGCGAACGTGACCAAGGTCGCCGTCCAGGCCTAACCTTCCAGGGGCGCATTGACCTCCAAACCCCGGTGACGTACCATCGTCGCCGGGGTTTTCATTTTTCGGGGGTCGGGGGTCGGGCGTCAGGGGCCGACCCTCTGCACTCGGCTCTCGGCTCTTGGCTCTCGACTCTCGGCTCATTGGTCATTCGTCATTCGTCATTGATCATTGACCGCAGCTCTTGGCTCTTGGCTCTTGGCTCTGGGATGGCATGACCGCTATCAGCGCCCGCCGCTTGAGCAAACGTTTCGGGGACCTTGTCGCCGTGGACGGGGTGGACTTCGATGTGGAGGTCGGGGAGTGTTTCGGCCTCCTCGGTCCAAACGGCGCCGGGAAGACCACCACGGTCCGGATGATCCATGCGTTCACCCCCATCACCGCAGGGGATCTGGTGGTGCTGGGCCTGCGCGTGGACCAGGAGCCCGTGGCCGTGAAGCGCCGCCTGGGCGTCGTCCCCCAGGAGGAGAACCTGGATCCGGATCTGACCCCCTGGGAGAACCTCATGGTGTATGCCAGGTACTTCGACATTCCGCGGGAGGAGGCCCGGCGCCGGGCTGCGGACCTCCTGGAGTTCGTGGAACTGACCTCGCGGGCCGCAAGCCCCCTGGACGAGCTCTCCGGCGGCATGAAGCGCCGCCTGTTGATCGCGCGCGCGCTGCTGAACCAACCGGAGCTGCTGATCCTCGACGAGCCCACGACCGGGCTCGACCCGCAGGCCCGGCACCTGGTCTGGCAGCGGCTGCGGGCCCTGAAGGCCCAGGGAGTCACCCAGGTCCTGACGACCCATTACATGGAGGAGGCCGCCCAACTCTGCGACCGGGTCGCACTCATGTACGCCGGTCGCATCCTCAGGCAGGGCCGCCCCGCGGACCTCATCCGCGCCGAGGTGGGTGAAGAGGTCATCGAGATCCGGGGGGATGAGGCCCTGCATCGGGCCGTCATCGCGGCCCTGGACGGGAAATCGTTGCGCTGGGAACGGGCGGGAGACACCCTGTACCTCTACTGCAGAGACGGCCGGGCGCTGTTGCCGGCCCTGAGCACGCTGAAGCCGGCGCACCTGCTGCACCGTCCGGCCAGCCTGGAAGACCTGTTCCTGAAGGTGGCCGGCCGCAGCCTGCAGGAGTAGAGCAAAACCACCTCCAACCTATCCACAGATTACGCAGATTACGCAGCCCCCCTTCCCACCCCTCCCCCTCGGAGGGGGGAGGGCTCGGGTGGGGGTGAAATCTGCGTAATCTGCGGATCAAAGAAGGTGGGGTTCTTCATGAAACTGGTATGGCCGACGCGGCGCGCGGTGCGAGTCTGGGAGCGGAACCTGACCGTCTTCCGGAAGTACTCGCTGCCGAGCCTGATCGGTCCCAGCATCGGGGAGCCGCTGCTGTACCTGTTGGGCCTGGGATTCGGCCTGGGGACGCTGGTGGGGACGGTGGGTGGCCAGCGGTACGTGGAGTTCGTGGCCCCCGGCATGGTCATGTCCTCCACGATGTTCGCCGCGGCCTACGAGTGCACCTATGGCGCATACGTGCGCATGATCCACCAGCGGACCTACGAGGCGATCATCACCACCCCGTTGAGCCTCGAGGACGTGGTGGCCGGCGATATCCTGTGGGGGGCCAGCAAGGGGACCTTCAACGGCACGGTGATGCTGGTGGTCGTCGGCCTCTTCGGCCTGGCCCCGTCCCCCTGGACGCTGGCGGTGCCCGTGATCATCGCCCTGCTGGCCCTGCTCTTCGCCTGCCTGTCCCTGGTCGTGGCGGCCCTGGCGAAGAGTTTCGAGTTCTTCAACTATTACCTGACGCTCGTCGTCACCCCCATGTTCCTGTTCTGCGGGGTCTTCTTCCCCCTGGAGTCCCTCCCGCGCTGGGCCCAGGATCTCGCCCGGTTCCTTCCCCTCACGTACGCCGTGGAGGCCACCCGGGCCCTGATGCGGGGTCGGCCGAGCGCGCAGGCCCTCTTGCCCCTGCTCTGGCTGGTCCCACCCACCATCGCGGCCTTCCTGCTCGCCGCCCGTCTGGTTCGTCGCCGCCTGATTCATTGATCAGGACCTCCCACCGTCCCCGGGGGAGCCAGAGGCCGACCAGGTTGGAGAGTCCTCTGGAGGCTTGCCGGCTGCTTGACAGGCACCCCCGGATAAGGTATCCAGTCTCCTCCCCTGAGGCCCCCCCGCTGCATGCTGCACACGCAGGTGAGAGGAGGAGACAATGCTCTGGTACCTGGGGTACACGGTTCTCTTCGTCGAGGATTTCGATCACACGCTGGCGTTTTACAGGGAGAAGGTCGGCTTACCCGTGCGCTTCCAGGCCGAGGGGTACGTGGAGCTGGCGATGGAGGGAGCGAAGTTTGCCCTGCTGGCGCGGTCGCGGGTTCCCGGATTGGTCGGCCAGGCGCACGCAGGCAAGCCCGCGCCTGGCTCCCACGAGGGCGCGGTAACCTTTCTGGTGGAGGACGTGGACCGCGCCCATCGCGAGCTTGGCGGCCGCGGCGTCCCCTTCCTCGGCGCCCCCCAGGACCGCCCGTGGGGACAGCGGACGGTATACTTCCACGATCCGGAGGGACACCTGATCGAGATCGCCACCAACCTGCCGCGCCCCGGGCGCAGCGCCGGCTAAGAAAGCCCGGGACCCTAACTTTAACCACAGATTTCGCAGATTACGCAGATTATTCCGGACGGGTTTTTCGGGT
>Ga0155960_1200_pt3 | contig 49667 bp, 38 predicted proteins | sample RifCSPlowO2_02_FD_107614 | JGI IMG/M metagenome (GOLD analysis project Ga0155960, IMG submission 107614) | candidate division NC10 bacterium RIFCSPLOWO2_02_FULL_66_22
GGTCTCGACGGCTTGCGCGGGCCGCGTCGGACGCTCGGGTGGGGTCGGGTGGCCCCCGAAGAGGGGGAGCTCCGTCGGCGATGGCGATGGCGATGGTCCCGCCGGCAAGCGGGCCTCCATGGCGACGAGGCGACCCAGGATCTCTCCCAGACCCTGCGCATGCCGGATCTCCGCTAGCCGAATCAGCGCCATCTCGAGGAGAAACCGCGGTTGGATGGCACGGCGCATCTCCCACTCCACCTGCTGGAGCGTCTTGATCATCAACTCCAGCTCCGGGAGGCTCGCCCGTTCCGCCTGCCGCCGAGCCACGTCCACACTCACCCGCGCGCCGTCCAGCAGCGGCCCCGGCTCGGGACACAGTCGCAAGATCGCCAGGTCGCGCAGGTACCCGGTGAGTTCCAGCGTAAACTGCCGCAGGTCCTGGCCGTGACTCGCGAGGCGATCCACCAGGCGAATCGCTCGGGCAGCGTCCCGCGTCAGGATCGCCTCGGTCACCTCCACCAGGACGTCGGCCTGGACCAACCCCAGGAGGTCGGCCACGCGCCCGGCCTCCAGGGAATTTCCGAGGCTGGCGATGGCCTGGTCCAGGAGGCTCTGGGCGTCCCGCAGGCTCCCGCAGGCCGCCCGGGCCAAAAGGCTCAAGGTCCCCTCGTCGACCGTCACGCCCTCCGCCGCGACGATCTCGCGCAGCCGGCCGATGATCTCCGCGGTCCCCAGCAAGCGGAAGTCGTGGCGCTGGCATCGCGACTGGATCGTGGCCGGGATCCGGTGAGGTTCGGTGGTTGCCAGGATGAACACGACCCGCGGCGGCGGCTCCTCCAGTGTCTTGAGCAGCGCATTGAAGGAGCTGGTGGACAGCATGTGGGCTTCGTCGATGATGTAGACCTTGTGGCGCCCCCGGGTGGGCGCGTACTGCACCGTCTCCAAGAGGTCGCGGGTCTTCTCCACCTGGGTGTTGGACGCCGCGTCCACCTCGAGGCAGTCCACCGAGCGGCCCGCTGTGATCTCCTCGCAGGCTCCGCAGCGCCCGCAGGGAGCGGGGGTGGGCCCCCGGTCGCAGTTCAGCGCCTTGGCCACGATGCGGGCCGTCGTCGTCTTGCCCACGCCGCGCGGCCCGGCGAAGAGCAGTGCGTGCGCCAGGCGATCGGTCGCAATGGCGTTCTTGAGCGTCTCGATGACGTTTCGCTGGCCCACGACTTCGTCGAAGGCCTGCGGTCGCCAGCGGCGGGCAATGACCTGATAGGGCATCGTTCCTCTGGGGGGGCTCGGGGCCGGGCCTGGCGCGCCGCCTCCGCCCTCAGATCGGACCTGGTGGCGCAGCCGGGTGCGAGCGCCGGAGGGCCCACGCGACTCCGATCGGGTGAACTCGCGGCACGGGCCGCTCGCTGCTTACCGTTGCTTCCTTCCGGACCTGGCGGAGTTCACAGGGCTACCCTGCGCGAGACCCGATCATCAACGTCGCGTGGACCATCCGGCGCCCACTGATGGGCACGTCGTGTGGCCCCGGGGATCGGCCGTCCCGGGGATCGTGCCCACGGTCCGGCGGAACTGGCGGAGAGGCCGGGATTCGAACCCGGGGTGGAGTTTCCCCCACACACGCTCTCCAGGCGTGCTCCTTCAGCCACTCGGACACCTCTCCGCACACCCGGAGCCCATCAGTCCCTGGATCGCTTCGACAACACGCCGGCGTCGGCCGGCTGCCTCCTGGTTGGTGGCGTCTTCTCCTCGACGGATCGGTCCCCGGACCACGTCGAGAGGCGATGGCGGAGAGGGTGGGATTCGAACCCACGTGGGAGTTGCCCCCCAACCCGCTTTCGAGGCGGGCCCGTTACGACCGCTTCGGTACCTCTCCTGCCCAAGACATCAATGAATTTGCCATGTGAAAGTGCCGAGCGAGCTAGCTCGCCGGAATGCCTTCCGCCAGCGTGATCCGGTAGGTCGGGTGCTCGAACGGTTGCATCTCCGGGAACTTGCTGAACAGCCAGCCCCGGAAGGTTTCCTTGCCGCCTTCGGACACCGCGACCAGGACGGCCGGATTGGTCGGCTCGTTGGACGCCGACGTGACCTCGCCGCCACTCACCTGGAGGGCGGGCAGGAAGTCGCCGACGCGCACGCGAAGTTTGCTTCCCGGGATGGCCAGTTGGGCGCCCAGCTTCACCCTGAAGGCCCGGGGGGGCTTTCCGCCGCTCTTCTCCTCGACCAGCAGTTTCACGGCCTCCCATTTCCCTTTCACTTCGTCAGGGACACGAACCGATCGGCTGGTGGCGCCCATCTGGGGGTGGCCGGCCGGCACGGATGCGCCGCTGCTCGCCGGCGGGCTGCCCTGCGCTCCGCCGATTGGTGGATGATCCGGCGGCAGCGTCGCCTGGCCGGGGGCGGCCTGCCCTCCCGCCGGGGCCGACGGCGCAGGCGACTGGGCTACCCCGGGCGCCGGGGTGGCCGGCTTCGGCTGATCGAACACTGCGAAGTAGAGCGCCACCGCCGCGAGGGGAATCGCAATCGCCACGCCGAGCCGGATCAGCTTCTTCGTGATGGGGCCTTGTTCTGTCATGTCCTCGACCGCCCTCGTCCGATCATTGCGTGCGCGGCGCGCTGCGGGCATCTTCCCCGCTCGCGCGGCGCCGGGTCCGCCGGCCCTGCCTGGCCGGCAGTGCACGGGTGTGAACTGGCGGAGAGGCCGGGATTCGAACCCGGGGGCCAGTTTTACCCGACCAACCGCTTAGCAGGCGGTTGCCTTCGGCCGCTCGGCCACCTCTCCGTATTTTGATTTCAGGTTGATGATTTCGGATTTCAGATTGGGAAATCTACAATCCTCAATCCAAAATCTCCAATCTTGGGTGGCGGAGGGGGTAGGATTCGAACCCACGGACCTTGCGGTCATCCCGTTTCAAGCGGGACGCCTTCAACCACTCGGCCACCCCTCCGTGGCGTATCTCGACAGCGACAGCGAGTTCCGACAGCGAAAAGCCCTCGGCCGCTCTGCGTCCCGCCGGCCGTTTCAAGCGGGACGCCTTCAACCACTCGGCCACCCCTCCGTGGCGTATCTCGACAGCGACAGCGAGTTCCGACAGCCAAAAGCCCTCGGCCGCTCTGCGTCCCGCCGGCCGTTTCAAGCGGGACGCCTTCAACCACTCGGCCACCCCTCCGTGGCGTCGCTCGCGCCGTTCCGCCTCCCCGCCGGGCGCCGACCGATCGGACGTCCCGCAGGGAAGGCCCTCATGATAGAAAACCTCGCGGGCAAAGGGAAGCAGAAACGTGGGCGGCTAGGATTTGCCGATCCGCTCTCGCCCGTCCATGTACGGGCGGAGGGCGTCGGGGATGCGGACGCTGCCGTCCGGCTCCTGATAGTTCTCCAGGATTGCGAGCCAGGTCCGCCCGACGGCCAGCCCAGAGCCATTCAGTGTGTGTGCGTACTCCACGGGGGCTTGCGGGGCAGGGCGATACCGGATGTTGGCCCGCCGGGCCTGGAAGGCCTCGCAGTTGCTGATGGAGGAGATCTCCCGGTAGGCGCCCTGGCTGGGCAGCCAGACCTCGATGTCGTAGGTCTTGGCCGCGGCGAACCCCAGGTCCCCGGTGCAGAGGGCCACCACCCGGTACGGGATGCCGAGGCGCTGCAGCACCGCCTCGGCATCCCGGGTCATCTGCTCCAACGCCTCGTGGGACCGGTCGGCCTCGGCGAACTTCACCAGCTCGACCTTGTTGAACTGGTGTTGCCGGATGAGGCCCCGCGTGTCCTTGCCGTAGGACCCCGCCTCCCGGCGGAAGCACGGCGTGAAGGCCACGTAGGAGAGGGGGAGCGTCCCGGGTGGCAGGGTCTCCTCCCGGTGCAGATTGGTGACGGGGACCTCCGCGGTCGGAATCATGTACAGGGATTCGTCCGCCGTCTTGAAGAGCTCGTCGGCAAACTTGGGGAGTTGGCCCGTGCCGGTCATGGCTGCCGCATTCACCAGGAGCGGCGGGTACACCTCCGTGTAGCCGTGCACCTTGGTGTGCAGGTCCAGCATGAAGTTGATCAGCGCCCGCTCCAGCCGCGCCCCCAGGCCGATCAGCACGGCGAATCGCGCCTGGGACATCCGCGCGGCGCGCTCGAAGTTGAGGAGGCCCAGCGCCTCCCCGATCTCCCAGTGCGGCTTGGCCGGGAAGTCGAATCGCCGTGGCTCGCCCCAGCGTCTCACCTCCACGTTCGCGGAGCTATCCCGGCCAACGGGGACCGACGGGTGGGGCAGGTTGGGCACGCCCAGGAGGAACGTCTCGATGCGCTCGTCGCCGCGGCGCACCTCCTCGTCCAGCTTCTTGATCCGGTCTCCCAGTTCCCGCATCTCGGTGATGAGCTCGCCGGCGTCCCGCCCCTGCCGCTTGCGCTGGCCGACCTCCTCCGAGACGGTGTTGCGGCGGTGCTTGAGTTGCTCGACCTCGGACAGCAGCCGGCGGCGGGCCGCGTCGGCCGCCAGGAACTCCTGCAGGTCGAGGGTCACCCCCCGGTCGCGGAGCCCCTTCTCCACGGTCTCGACGTGCTCGCGAACGAACCTGGCATCCAGCACGCTCTCGCCTCGCCCTGTCCCGCCCCTAACCCTCGGCCTCGTTCGTCTCCGCCGGGGGCCCGCCGGTCTCGCCCTCGGGCTCGTCGGCTACCAGGCCGGTGACGGCCGCGACCCGGTCGGTGGCCTCCAGTCCCTGGAGGCGGACCCCCTGCGTCGCCCGGCCGATCACGCTGATCTCCCGGACGTGCAGGCGGTTCACCTTCCCCTCTTGGGAGATCATCATGACCTGATCCTGCTCTTGCACCTGCAGCGCGCCGACCACGGGGCCGTTCTTGTCCGTGACGCGCACGTTGATGATGCCCCTCCCGCCGCGGCCCTGCAGGCGGTACTCCTCGAGTTCGGTGCGCTTGCCGTAGCCGCGCTCGTTCACCGTGAGGATGGCGGTGCCGGGTCGGACCACCTCCGCGGTCACGACCTCGTCCCCCTCCTCCAGGGCGATGCCGATCACGCCGCGCCCCGTGCGGCCGATGGGCCGGGCCTCGCCCTCTTCGAACCGGATAGCCATCCCCTGCCGGGTGGCCAGGAACACCTCGTCCCGCCCGCTGGTCAGGCGCACGGCGATCAACTCGTCCCCCTCGTCCAGGCTGAGGCCGATGATCCCCCCGGCCCGAGGGTTGGCGTAGGCGGACAGCTCTGTCTTCTTCACCACGCCCCGCCGCGTCGCCATCATCAGGTACTTGTCCACCTCGAACTGGCGGATCGGGATCATGGCCGTGACCGTCTCCCCCGGCTGCACTTGCAGGAAGTTCACCAGCGCTTTCCCCTTCGCCGCGCGGCCCACCTGCGGGATCTCGTGCACCTTCAGCCAGTGGACCCGCCCCAGGTTCGTGAACAGCAAGAGGTAGCTGTGGGTGGTGGCCACGAACAGGTACTCCACGTAGTCTTCATCCTTGGTGGCCATCCCGGCCATGCCCTTGCCCCCGCGCCGCTGGGCACGGTAGACCGTCAGGGGGCTCCGCTTGATGTAGCCGCCGTGGGAGACGGTCACCACCATCTCCTCGTCGGCCACCATGTCCTCGAAGGAGATCTCCGCCGTCTCCTCCAGGATCTCGGTGCGGCGAGGGTCGCCGTACTGTTCCTTCAGCGCCAGGAGCTCCTCGCGGATGATCTCCCGCACCAGGGCCTCGTTCCCCAGGATGGCCTGGAGCCGGGCGATGAGCTGGATGGTCTCCTGATACTCGTCCTGGATCTTCTGGCGCTCCAGCTGGGTCAGCCGCTGGAGGCGCAGGTCCAGGACCGCCTGGGCCTGGATCCCGGTCATGCCGAACTGTTCCACGAGGCCGGCTCGGGCCTCGTCCGCGGAGCGGGACCGCCGAATGAGCTGGATCACCGCGTCCAGGTGGTCCAGGGCGATCCGGTACCCCTCCAGGATGTGGGCCCGCGCCTCGGCCTGACGCAGCTCATAGCGGGTGCGCCGGACGACCACAGTCTTCCGGTGCTCAACGAAGCTGGCCAGCACCTCCTTGAGCGTGAGGACCTTGGGCTGCTTGTCCACCAGGGCCAACATGATCACGCCGAAGGTGGACTGCATGGCCGTATGCTTGTAGAGGGAGTTCAGGATGGGCAGCGCCGGCTCGTCCTTCTTCAGCTCCAGGACGATTCGCATCCCCTCCCGGTCCGACTCGTCCCGCAGGTCCGCGACGCCGTCGATCTTCTTCTCGCGGACCAGCTCGGCCATTCGCTCCACCAGTTTGGCCTTGTTCACCTGGTACGGCAGCTCGGTCACGACGATATTCTCGCGGCCGCCCCGCGCCTTCTCCACCACCGCCTTGGCCCGCATCTGGATCAGGCCGCGACCCGTGCGGTAGGCGTCCAGGATGCCCTGCCGGCCGTGGATGTACCCGGCCGTGGGAAAGTCTGGGCCGGGCAGCACCTGCATCAGCTCCTCCAGCGTGACCTCCGGGTTGTCGAGCTGCAGGAGGACCGCATCCACCGCCTCGTTCAGGTTGTGGGGCGGGATGTTGGTGGCCATGCCCACGGCGATCCCCGAGGAGCCGTTGACCAGGAGGTTCGGCAGGGCGGCCGGCAGGAGGGCCGGCTCCTGCGTGGACTCGTCGTAGTTGGGGACGAAGTCCACCGTCTCCTTGTCGATGTCCCGCAGCAGCTCCTGCGCCACGCGGGCCAGCCGGACCTCGGTGTAGCGCATGGCCGCAGGGGCGTCCCCGTCCACGGAGCCGAAGTTCCCCTGCCCGTCGATCAGGGGGTAGCGCATGGAGAAGTCCTGGACCATCCGGACGATAGTATCGTAGACCGCGGCATCCCCGTGGGGGTGATACTTGCCCAGGACGTCGCCCACCACGCGGGCCGCCTTGCGGTAGGGCCGGTTGAAGGCCAGCCCCATCTCGTCCATGGCGTACAGCACGCGCCGGTGCACCGGCTTCAGCCCGTCGCGCACGTCCGGCAGGGCGCGGCCGATGATGACGCTCATGGCGTAGTCCAGGTAGGACCGCCGCATCTCCTCGTGGATGTCGGTGGGGCGGACCTCGCCGATGCGCTGCTGGGCGATGCTGTCGTTTTCTTCGGGCACGGGTGCCTCGTTGCTCTCCGGCGGTTTGCCGGTTCAACGTTCGAGGTTCGAGGTTCAGAACCCCGAAGCCCCCACCGTTTGCTGGTTCACGGTTGGGGGTTCCCAACCGCGAACCTCGAACCGTCGCGCCTCGAACCTAGATGTCCAGGTTGCTCACTTCCAAGGCGTGGGCCTCGATGAACTGGCGGCGCGGTTCCACCTGATCGCCCATGAGGGTGGTGAAGATGCGCTCGGCTGCCAGGGCGTCCTCGACCTGGACCCGGAAGAGCGTCCGCGTTTGAGGGTTCATGGTGGTTTCCCAGAGCTGCTCCGCGTTCATCTCGCCCAGGCCCTTGTACCGCTGGATGGTCAGGCCCTTCTTGGCCAGCGCCATCACCTGCTCGTACAGCCCGGTCCAGGTGTCCGCCTGGTTCGTTTCCGACTCCGTTCGGATCGTGAAGGGCGGGGCCCCCAGCGTCTTCAGGGCCGCCGCCGCCGCTTCCAGCTCGCGGTATTCAGCCGAGGTGAGAAGCGTCGGGCCGATCACGCAACCTGCCTGCTCCGGACGCAGCGGCTGGCCGCCCAGGGAGACGACGAGCCGATAGGTCTCTTGCTCCTCATCCCACTCCACGCTCCCCTCGGGGGGGCCGAGCCGTTCGGCCTGCTCGCGCAACCCACCCAGCAGCCGCTCCAGCAGGCGCTGGGCCTTGGCCTCGTCCTTCAGGCTGCCCCGCGGGACGCCACCCAGCTGCGCCAGGGCGGCTACGACGTGCGGGTTGCGCCCCCGCTTGTCCAGCGCCCGCAGGCAGTGCTGCCACGCGACGACCTTCTTCAGGACCCCGGTGAGCCGCTGGCCCGTCCAGGCGCTCCCGTTGCCGGCGGCCTCCACGGAGAGCGACTCCGCCCCCACCTCCAGCAGGAAATCCTCCATGCCCCGGCTGTCTCGCGGGTAGCGCTCGGCCTTGCCCCGCTTCACCTTGTACAGGGGCGGCTGCGCGATGTAGAGGTGCCCGCCATCCACGATCCGCCGCAGGTGGCGGAAGAAGAAGGTCAGGAGCAGCGTGCGGATGTGCTCGCCGTCCACGTCGGCGTCGGTCATGATGATGACGCGGTGGTAGCGCAGCTTGGCCAGGTCGAACTCAGACTCGATGCCGCAGCCGAGAGCCGAAATGAGCACCCGGATCTCCTGCGAGGAGAGCATCTTGTCGACCCTGGCCCGCTCCGTGTTCAGGATCTTTCCCCGCAGCGGGAGGATGGCCTGGAACCGGCGGTCGCGCCCCTGTTTGGCCGAGCCGCCGGCCGAATCGCCCTCCACGATGAACAGCTCGCAGAGCGCCGGATCCTTCTCGGAGCAGTCCGCCAGCTTGCCCGGCAGGTCGTCGCCGTCCAGCGCGCCCTTGCGCCGCACCAGTTCCTTGGCCTTGCGGGCGGCGTCCCGCGCGCGGGCCGCCTCGGCCGCCTTCTCCACGATCCGCCGGCCGACCCCGGGGGTCTCCTCCAGGTACTCCCCCAGCTTCTCGTTGACGACGGTCTCCACCAGGCCCTTGATGTCGGGGTTGTTCAGCCGCCCCTTGGTCTGGCCCTCGAACTGCGGGTTGGACAGCTTCACGCTGATGACGGCCGTGAGCCCCTCGCGGACGTCATCGCCGCTGAGGCTCGTCTTGAGATCCTTGAGCAGGTTTCGGCCGGCGGCGTAGTTGTTGATCGTCCGGGTCAAGGCGGACCGGAAGCCGATGACGTGCGTCCCGCCATCCTGGGTGTTGATGTTGTTGGCGAAGGAGAAGACCGTCTCGGTGTAGCCGTCGTTGTACTGCAGGGCGATCTCCACGATCGTGTCGTCCCGCTGCGCCTCGATGTAGATGGGGCGCGGGTGGAGCGTCGTCTTGTTCTCGTTGAGCAGCTCGACGAACTGCTTGATGCCGCCCGTGTAGTGGAACTCCTCGGTCCGGTCCACCCGCTCGTCCGACAGGATGATGCGCAGCCCCTTGTTCAGGAAGGCCATCTCCCGCAGGCGATTGCTCAGGACGTCCAGGCTGAAGGTCCGGTCCTCGAAGATCTCGCCGTCCGGCAGGAAGGTCACGCGGGTCCCGGTGCGCCGGGCCCGGCCGATCTCCTCCACGTCCCCCGTCGGCTTCCCCCGCTCGTAGCGCTGGAGGTACTTCTTGCCGCCGACCCAGACCTCTGTTTCCAACCACTCCGACAGGGCGTTCACCACCGACACGCCGACGCCGTGCAGGCCGCCGGAGACCTTGTAGGCCGATCCGCCGAATTTGCCGCCCGCGTGGAGAGTGGTCATGACCACCTCCAGACCGGGCCGCCCGGTCTGCTCGTGGACGTCCACGGGGATGCCGCGCCCGTTGTCCACCACCGTCACGCTGTTGTCCATGTGGACGGTGACCTCGATGCGGTCGCAGGCCCCTGCCAGCGCCTCGTCCACGCTGTTGTCCAGCACCTCGAACACGAGGTGGTGCAGCCCCTCGGGGCCGGTGCCGCCGATGTACATGGCGGGCCGCTTGCGGACCGCCTCCAGGCCCTCCAGGACCTTGATCTGGTCCACGCCGTAGGTGCTGGCGCCGCCCCCTTCGCTGCCGTTCGTCCTGGCCATGTCTCCTCGTAAGGCGCGGACGGCCGGGCGCATCCCCTCAGCCGCCGACGCATAAGAAACCCTCCATCTCCTGCCCGCCGCCGCCGACTCGTGCGCGGATCGAAGGAGTGGAGGGCCTCAGGGGGACAGGCGCCCCCCTCGCGTTCTCGTTCCTCTGCCTGTCCCGCGCTGCGGACCTCCGTGCGCCCCCAGCCATCCCGCGGCCTGCGCGTCCTGCCGGCCGTCTCGTGCCCCGCCGTCCCCTTGCACCGCGTCCCGGGCGGGCTAGAGACGCATCGGCATGATCACGCAACCGTACGCGTCGTCGCCGGCCGCTTGAAACAGCGCCGGGCTCAGCGGGTCCGTGATGTGCAAGGCCACCCCTGCGGCGTCAATGGCCGCAAGGAACTCCAAGACGTACCGCGCATTGAAGCCGATCTTGAGCCCGTCGCCGTCGTACGTCGCCTCGATCTCCTCGTGCGCCTCGCCGAGGTCCATGTTGACGCAGGAGACAAGGATGCGGCCGGGCCGGAGCTCGAACTCCGTGGCCGTCGTTCGCTCCCCCATGATGGCGGACGTCCGTCGCAGTGCCCCCTGCAGGGCCTCCTTGCCGATGATAATCTTGCGCGGGCCCGGGACGGGGATCACCTGATCGTAATTCGGGAACTGCCCATCGATCAACCGGGCGACCAGGGTGCTCGCCTCTTGGTGGAGGATGAGTTGATTCTCCGCCAGCCACACCCGGACGTCACCCCCATCGTCTCGCGTGATCTTGGCTGCCTCCACCATGGCCTTCTTCGGCACGAGCGCCTCCAGCGTGTCGCCGCCCTTTCCCGCCCGTCGCGGCGCCCGCACGAGGGCCAGTCGGTGCCCGTCCGTGGCCACCATCCGGATCTCCTCAGCCTGCACTTGCACCATCACGCCTGTCAGCGCATAGCGCGTTTGGTCCGAGGAGACGGCAAACAGCGTCTTCCGAAGCATGTCCCGGAAGGGCCGTGTCTCGAGTGTGATCCTGTCGTCCCCTTTGAGGTCCGGCAGGGAGGGAAACTCCTCCCGTGGGAGCCCCTTCATGCGGAAGCTGGATCGCTGGCAGCGAATGGCCACCTGCAGGTCCGCGTCCGCCTGCAACTCTACCATGGCCTGGGGCAGCTCCCGCGCGATCTCGTAGAGCTTCTTTGCCGACAATGCGACCGCACCCGGAGCGATGACCTCTGCGGTGAGCCCCCTGCGGAGCCCCACGTCGAGGTCCGTTCCAAACAACCAGACGCCGTCCGGGCTAGCCTCCAGCAGTAAGTGCGAAAGAATGGGGAGCGTCTTTTTCGCCTCTACCACTCCTTGCACCGGGCCCAAGGCGTCTACGAAGGCATCCCGCTCAACACGAATGTGCATGAGCCTTCCTTTCTCTGCGTGTGGCCACACGCGCCTTGGTTGCAGGGAATGCGCGGAGAGCGACCCCGGAACACCCTCTCATTCACATCATTCACAAACACGAAGAATCAACTAGCAAGAAGTATTACATAAAAACTAGTCGGAGTAACCGTAGGCAAGGGGATACGTGGACAATCCGGTAACGAGATGAATTTCCGGACTTTGAACGGGTTGTGTTCCTGTGGACGAGATGCCCAATCTCCCCGCTCGAGGGCCGACCTGCGCCCAATCGGCCAATCCGTGTGGAAAAAGACGTCCAAATCCCCCTGTTTGCACACTAAATACTAGCAAAGCGCACCACAGAATGTCAACGAAAGGTTCCGAAATTACGACACGAGAAGTTGTGTCAGTGAGAGCAGCGATGAGCCAACGCCGGTCAGGAGCCCCGGACAGGGCCCAGGAGTTACACACAGGCTTTTCCACACATGTGGATAAGTGATTCTGTTTAGTATAATCAAGCAGTTATAAACGATTTGGGGGGAGTTGCGCTCCACCCATTCTTTATGGGGGCAGCCCAGCAGCGGAAGAAGGCTGGGGGTTCGGCCGGACGAGGCACCCCTGGCGAAACGCCGCGGGGCGGATCCTGGCGGACGCAGGCGCAGCGGGGATCGCGAGGCCCCGTCCACAAGCCCTGCCCGTTAAGTAGTCGGTGCCCGCGCGGAGATTTAGATGTAAACCCAGGCGGCTGTTGTGGGTCAGTGAAAACGTCCGCTTGGCGGATCCGTGAAAACGTTCAAGCCGCTCCGGGCCACACCGTTGGGCGCGCCGGGCGAGGGCCCACCGCCGTTTCCGAGCGGTGAACTCAAGGGTCTCCCCCGCCTGCGTGGCCGCGGCCCGGCGGCTGTCGAGCAGAGCGAGCACGCGCAATCGGCGAGACCCCTCTGGGCTCAGCCCCACCTGTCCTCCTTTCCCCGTGAGAGGACAGAACCACTGAACGGTTAGGGGAGGACAAATTCACCGAGCAAAGACAAGATGGACCCGGGTGCACGACAGATTTGTGAGAAAGGGATCGTGGGGCCACGAGGCTCTGGGCGCGACGCTCCCAGAAACCCGCGAAGCGGCCACTCGGCTTGGAACAGCGAAGGGCAATGGTTGCGTTCGCCCCACGGAGGGTCCAGTGCATTCCGGCGCGCTTGAGACGCGTGCCGATGGCCACCTTGCACCTGGCCTCCACGACGGCGGTGGAAGCACACAGCCCCCGTGCCCTGAAGTCCGGGTAGCGCATGCGGCGTCGATTCACCCAGATATAACCGATGCACTTTCGTCCCTCATCGCGCCTGGAGGCTTCGGTGCACGAGCGGTAATGGGGCCCGCCAAGGCGGCCAAGACCTTGTGGAGCTTACCGGCGTCGAGTTCGTCGTGGCGCGCTTTTGCCCATGCGTCGCCGAGGGCGCTCGTCGCGCCGTAGATGACCCTCGCCACACCGCTGAGGTGTGCCTGGGCGTGGAAGCGATCAACGACCTGGATGGCATCGGGGAAGTATTCGCCGGCAATGTTCCATGTCCAGGGGGCACCATCGCCAAGGACGGCACGCCGTTTCGGCCGGTCAACGCCGCGCCGTCTCGCCTCGCGCTCGACACGCCGGGCGAACGCCGAACATGTCTCATCCGTGTCGCGCATCGCGGCGCTCTCGATGGCGGCCGAATAGGAGACCGAGCCCTCGTCACGCACGGGCACGCCTTCTTCGTCACACCCCTCCGCACTCCAGACCGTGCACAGCTTCACTTCACGCGTCCTTGAAGAACCGTCCGCCTGCTTGCCCGGCCTGCCTTCCAACTCCTCTTTGCGCATCGGCACACCCGTTCCATCCATAGCCAAGGTACATCGTGGGCGCGATCTCGGCATCCTCGGCAGTCTCGATACTGAGCGCCTCGGCCGTACGCTCGACCTGCTTCGCATTGACGGTAAGCCCCGCCAGGTCGCCGAGGAGTTCGCCGCCTTCTGCAAAGCTGACCATCGCCGCAACCGTACCCACCATGCGCGTGACGGCCGGGGAGAGCGACGCGCCTTCCACCCCCAAGACCCGGTCGCGCGGACAAAAACCGCTCCGGCATGCGTCGCAGTGGTAATAGGCCCGCTCAAGCCGCATCTCACCCATCGCCGTCAGAATGGTCTTCTCCTTCCTCCCCGCGGAGTGGGCCGTGTTCCCGCAACGGCAGGGACCGGTGGGTCCCACATGGTCCGTGTGGCCGGCGTTGATCCGGTGGGCCACGGCCCGTGCGGCCACGGCAAGGGCGCAGCGGCGCGCCGCCGTCTCAACCGCCTCGAAGTCCAGCGTATCGGCCGCCCCCTCGCCTATGAACGCCTCGACTTCGGCGATGATCTCCGAGGCGAACGCGGCTTGGAGTTTTTTTACCCTCTGCGCCCTGATCCGTCAGGCTCTCGCAGACGAGGATGTACTGCTGAGCCAGCTCCTTGAACCGCCGGCAATTCTCCGTCTCGGTTCTGTACTGCTCAACCGCGTCCTCTGGGATGCGCTGGCTGTACGACCTGCGCTTCTCGGTGCGGCTGTAGAGGTAATATGGTCCCCGAGTGACGACGGAGCCGTCCTTGAGGCGCCCGGTGAAGGACTGCACGTTGACGGTGCCCCTTCGCATGCGAGCAATGGAACCCATCGTGTGCAAGATGTCGAGGCGCTCGGACTCTTTGTCTGCTGGACACATGGTTCCCTCCGGGTTGTAGCTCACCGGCTACAATACCATGCGTCCAGCCACAGTCAATATCTGGGTGTACGACACCAGAATGAGATTGCGGCAACTCCGAGGGTGTGATACCGTTGGCTTACGGCTATATAGGCCGTAAGGAGGCATTATGCCCGACTCTCACATTGTGCCCTCGGCTGTCCGACAGCGTGCCGCCCAGCTCGCGGAGCCGAAACCCATGCGGCGGGGCTCCCTCTCGGAACGCTACGTCAAGTGCAGCAAACCCGGCTGCCCCTGTGCGGAGCAGTCTCAGGCGCGCCATGGCCCCTATTACAGCCTGACGCGGGCCGTGGCCGGCCGGACCCAGTCGCGGTTCCTGTCCGCCGAGCAAGCCGCGATCGTCCGCCGCCAGGTTGCCACTGGACGGCAGTTCCGCCAGCAAGTGGACGCCTACTGGGAGGCGTGCGAGCGCTGGGCCGATGCCCAGCTCGACGCGCCCGAGGCGGCCGCGCCGGCGGCGGCCCAAAAAGGGGGCTCCGGGCGGCCTTCCAGGCGGAGGTCGTCCGGGAGGTCGAGGCGCTCGTAGGGCCGGGCGTGGCCGACACGCTTGACTTCGAGGCGGTCGAGGTCGCCGTCCGCCGGCAGGCGCTGCGGCTGGCGGCGCGGGTCGTGGCACAGCGTCTCAACGCCGACACGTCCGACCAGGCGGGGCCGACCTGGCCATGCGCGTGCGGGCAGCCGGCCCGGTACGCCGGCCGCCGGCCCAAGGCCTTTGCCACGGTGCTGGGCCCCCTGACCCTGGAGCGCGCCTACTACCACTGCGCGGCCTGCGCCGCGGGCTTCTGTCCCCGCGACCAGGCGCTGGGCCTGGAGGGCACCTCGTTGTCGCCCGCCGTCACCCGCATGGTCGGCGGCGTGGGGGCGCTGGTCAGCTTCCAGGAGGGCAGCGAGCTGTTGCGGGAGCTCGCGGGGGTCGAGGTGACGCCCAAGCACGTCGAGCGGGCCGCCGAGGCGCTCGGCCGCGAGATCGCCGAGGACGAGCGCCGCGTCGTCGAGCCGGTGCCGCCCGCCGCGGTCGCCCCGACCCTCTACCTGGGGATGGACGGGACCGGCATCCCCATGCGGGCCGCGGAACTCGCCGGGCGCGTCGGCAAGCAGCCCGACGGCTCGGCCCAGACCCGCGAGGTCAAGCTCTGCACGGTCTGGAGCGCGGAGGGGCGCGCCGCGGACGGCACGCCGGTGCGCGACCCCGGCTCGGTGAGCTACTCGGCGGCCCTCGAAAGTGCCGCGAGCCGGGACACCGACAACCACCCCTCGGCCTTCGCCGCCCGCGTCGTCCGGGAGGCCACGCGCCGCGGCTTTGCCCAGGCCCCGCGCCGCGTGGTTCTGGGCGACGGGGCCCTGTGGATCTGGAACCTCGCCGATGAGCACTGCCCCGGGGCCCTCCAGATCGTGGACCGCTTCCATGCCAAGGAGCACCTGAGCACCGTGGCCAAAGCCGTCTATGGCGTGACCAGCGAGCTGGGGCGGCAGTGGGCGCACCAGCGCCACGTCGAACTCGACGCCGGCGATCTGGCCGCCGTGGTGCGGGCGCTTGAGACCCACGCGCCGGCCCACGACGAAGCGCGCAAGTGCGGCGAGTACATCCAGCGGAATCGCCATCGCATGCGCTACCCCGAGCTCGAGGCGCAAGGCCTCTGCACCTCCACCGGTGTGGTCGAGGCTGGCTGTAAGGTCGCCATCGGCACCCGCCTCAAGCGCGCCGGCATGCACTGGACGCTCCAGGGCGCCAACGCCATCATCGCGTTGCGCTGCACCAAGCTCAGTGGCCGCTTCGAGGACTGTTGGGAGCGCCGGTCACAGGTCCGTGCGGCGGGATGACCTCACATCACTTTCTTGTCGTGCACCCCCAATATCTATTTCTCACAATGGTGTCGTGCGCCCTATGGACCCAGACGGCTGTCGCTGCTCAGAGAAAATGTCCGCCCCCCCGCCCCGCGCCACACCGGTGGGCGCGCCGGGGCGGGGGGAACCCGACCACCGCTTGCCTGCCCGGATCTCGTCAGGGGCGCCCTCCGCCGAGGGGACCGTGCACTCCCGAGCCGGGTGAGGAGGTGCAGGCTAGGCCCCTCGGTGCGCAGCCGCATCGGCCCTTCTCTGCATGAGAGGGGACAGGACCACTGAACGGTTTCGGTCCATCGTGAACGCCCGGATCGGTCCATCGTGAACGCGAAGATCACTCCATCGTGAACGCCGGGATCGGCATCGTGAACACGCGGATCGGTCATCGTGAACGCCCGGATCGGTCCTCATGAACACCTAGACGAACCCCGGGAAATCGGCGACCCTCGCCCCCGCGAGCGGGCGCCGAGAGCAGCAGCGACGCTGGATAGTCCAGCGCGCCACCCGCTCCGGGAAGGAGTGGGATGGCGACCGAGCGACTATCCATGCGTCAGATCCGCGAGATCCTCCGCCAGAAGTGGGTCCTGGCCTGCAGCCACCGGCAGGTGGCCGCCAGCCTGGCCGTTAGTCTCGGGACCGTGACCGGGGTCCTCCGCCGGGCGACCCATGCCGGGCTGGACTGGCCCCAAGTCCAGACTCTGACCGATGTTGCCCTGGAGGCCCGCCTCTACGGTGCGCCGGCCACCCCCGGGGCGACCCGCCCCCTCCCCGATTGCGCCTACCTCCATACCGAACGGCGCAAGCCTGGGGTGACATTGGAACTGCTCCACCTCGAGCACCTCGAGCAGCACCCCACCGGCTACCGCTACACCTGGTTCTGCGACCTCTACCGGCAGTGGCTCGCCCGGCACCGCCTCACCATGCGCCAGGAGCACCGGGCCGGGGAGAAGGTGTTCGTCGACTACGCCGGCCAGCAGCCGCAGCTCGTGGATCCCACCACGGGCGCGGTGCTCGCCGTCGAGCTCTTCGTCGGCGTCCTCGGGGCGAGCAACTACACCTTCGCCGAGGCCACCCGCACCCAGCAGCTCCCCGACTGGCTCGGGAGCCATGAGCGCATGTTCCGCTTCTTTGGCGGGGTGCCCACCGCCATCGTCTGCGACCAGTTGAAGAGCGGGGTCACGATCCCGTGCCGGTACGAGCCCGGGCTGCAGCGCACCTACGACGAGTTCGCGGCACACGTCGGCACCACGATTCTCCCCGCGCGCCCGGCGGCGCCCCGGGACAAGGCCAAGATCGAGGTCGGCGTGCAAATCGCCGAACGCTGGATCTTGGCCCGGCTCCGGCACGAGACGTTCTTCGCCTTGGGGACCCTCAACGCCCGGATCGCGGCGCTGCTCGAGGACCTGAACCATCGGCGCATGCGGCACTACGAGGCGAGCCGGTGGGACCTCTTCACGCGGCTCGATTGGCCCGCGCTCCGCCCCTTGCCGGCCGACCCTTTCGTCTACGGCGAGTGGAAGCTCGCGAAGGTCAACGTGGACTACCATGTGGAAGTTGACCACCACGACTCCTCCGTCCCTCACGCCCTGGTGCACGCGCACGTGGACGTCCGCGTCAGCGCCCTCACCGTGGAGATCTTCCACCGCGGCCAGCGGGTGGCGGCCCACCTCCGGAGCCACGCCCGCGGCAAGCACACGACCGTCACCGCCCACATGCCCAAGGCGCACCAGCAGCACCGGGAGTGGAGTCCCTCCCGGATCATCGCCTGGGCCCAGACGGTCGGGCCCCAGACCGCGGCCTTGGTCGAGGCGACCCTCGCCAGCCGGCCCCACCCGGAGCAGGGGTATCGCTCCTGCCTCGGGATCCTGCGCCTCGCGCGGCGGGACGGGGCCAGCCGTCTCGAGGCGGCCTGTGCCCGGGCCCTGGCCGTGGGCGCCCGCTCCTATCGGCACGTGGAGGCCATCTTGAAGCACGGGCTCGACCGGGCTCCCTTCCCGGAGGCCGGTCCGGCCGCCCCCGCCCGCCCCGTGGTCCACGACCAGGTGCGCGGGCCCACCTACTACCAGTGAGGGAGAGGAGGAGACCCGATGCTCAGCCCCCCAACGATGGAGCAGCTCCAGGCCCTGAAGCTCGCCGCCATGGCGGCCGCCTGGACCGCCCAGCAGCAGGATGCGTAGGCGAGTCAGCTCAGCTTCGACGAGCGCTTCGGCCTGCTCGTGGAGGCCGAGTGGCTGGCCCGGGAGAACGCCCGGCTCACCCGGACCCTCAAGACCGCGAAACTGAAGCTCAGCCAGGCCTGCCTGGAGGCACTCGACTACCCGGCCCGGCGGGAGCTGGACAAGGCCCTGGTCCGGCAGCTCGCTACCGGCCGCTGGACCGCCGAGCACCACCACCTGTTGATCACCGGGGCGACCGGCACGGGGAAGACCTTCGTCGCCTGTGCCTTGGCCCACCAGGCGTGCCGCCAAGGGTACCGCGCCCTCTACTGGCGGGTCTCCCGGCTCTTCCACGCCCTGGCGTTGGCCCGGGCGGATGGGACGTACACCCGCCTCCTGGCGAAGCTGGCGCGGGTGGACGTCCTCGTCTTGGACGACCTAGCCCTGACGCCCCTCCAGGAGGCCGAACGGCGGGATCTCCTCGAGGTCCTGGAGGACCGGTACGGCACCCGCTCGACGATCGTCACCAGCCAGATGCCCCCGAGCCACTGGCACGGGGCCATCGGGGACCCGACCCTCGCGGATGCGATCTGCGACCGGCTGCTTCACAACAGCCACCGGCTCGTGCTAAAAGGACCCTCACGGCGAAAGGAGGAGACGCTCGAAGCCTGACGGACTCCCAGCGTCGCTTCGCTCCGTTCACGATGACCGATCTGGCCGTTCATGATGGAGCGATCTGAGCGTTCACGATGGGCGAAATGCGCAGTTGCGGGTTAGGGGAGGACAAATTCACTGAGCAAAGACAAATGGACCCAGACAGCTTGACAGGCGGAGCACAGACGAAATATTATGGGGGTCTTCTCTAACTGGAGGGCGCATGAAGCGGACATATCAGCCGAACAAGAGCAAGCGCAAGGGAAGCCACGGCTTTCTCAAGCGGATGAGCACGGCGAACGGGCGAAAGGTTCTCAAGCGGCGGCGTGCCAAGGGTCGGTACCGCCTGACCGTTTAGGGGGCGACGGTGCGTCGGCGGGGCAGGCAGACTCTGGCCGGTCACCTGCGGCGACAGGGCGTCCGGGTCAGCGCAGGACCATGGACCATCTGTGCGAACAACGCCCCGGGCAGGGGCCGGTTGATCCTTGCCCTGGGCCGCGCCAGCGGAGGCGCGGTCACGCGCAGCCGCGTCCGGCGCATCGCCCGGGAGGTCCTGGCGGGCAAGTGCGAACGCCCCGAGGCGGCGGACCTCTTGCTTCTCGCCCGCAGCGACGTCAGTCGCCACCCGCGCCGTCAGGTGCGCGGAAGCCTGGCGGAGCTCTTGAAGCGGCTGTCGGGTGCCCTGGCGCGCCGTGAGGCACACGGACCGCGACATGAATAACCCCTCCCGCGCGGCCGCGGCCGCCATCCGGGGGTATCGGCGCTGGCTGGCGCCCGCCCTGCCCCCCGCCTGCCGGTTTTTCCCGAGCTGTTCGGCGTATGCCCTGGAAGCCGTGGACCGCCACGGCCTCATCCGGGGCCTGAAGCTGGCAATCTGGCGGCTGCTGCGCTGCCACCCCTATCATCCTGGCGGCCTCGACCCCGTTCCCTAGGCCCCCACCTCGTTTCCGGAGGACGCATGGAGCGAAACGCGATCCTGGCGACAGCGCTGGTCATTCTCATTCTGGTGGGGTACCAGTGGTATATCTCCCGCTTCGAGCCGCCGCCCCAGGAGCCGGTCCGGTCGGGACCGACGGGGACCGCCCGCCCCCCTGCGCCGACACCCCGCCACCCCGGCCCCCCCGAAGAGGGCCCCAAGCCGAAGGGCTACACCCCGACATCCCAGCTTGGGCTCACAGCGCGAGAAGTCGTGGTGGAGACGCCGCTCATGCGGGTGACGCTGTCCACGGCAGGGGCGCGGGTTACGAGCTGGCAACTCAAGCACTACCGTGTGGGAAACGGGTCTCCGGTGGAGCTGGTCGCCGTGAGGGAGCCGGGGGCCGCGCTTGGTCCCCTTGCGGCCTGGGCGGACGGCGAGGAGGCCCAGGCGCTCTACCAGGTGGACCGCGACTGGTTGGATCTTGCTGCCGGCCGGGAGGAGACCGGGACGCTGACCTTTACCCAGGTGGCCGCCTCCGGGATCGAGATCCAGAAGCGCCTCACGTTCCACGCGGACCGCTATCAAGCGGAAGTCGCCCTGAGCGTCCGGAACCTTTCGGGCACAGACCTGGCGGTCGAGCCCCGGCTGGTCTGGGGGCCGGGGCTGCGGAACAGCCTGGACAAGAAGAACAGCACCCTGCAGGCCCCGACCCTGTGGCTCGACGGGAAGCGGGTGCAGGAGGACCTCGCCAAGGTGAACGGGCAGAAGGCCCTCCCGGGCGATCTCTCCTGGGCGGCGCTCCAGGACACGTACTTCGCGGCGGCCCTGCTGCCAGGAGACAAGGGCCTCCACGCCTTCGTCATGAAGGCAGCCGAGGACCAGCCGGTCGTCGGGGTGGCGGCGGCCAAGCAGGTGCTGCCGCCGGACGGACGGACGAGCGTCAGCGCCCGGCTGTTCGCAGGGCCCAAAGACCTCGACATCCTCAAGGGGGCAGGACAGGACCTGGACAGCCTCGTGGACCTGGGCTGGTTCGACTTCCTGGCCCGGCCCGCCCTCTGGCTCTTGAAGTTCCTCTACCGCTTCACGGGCAACTACGGCCTCGCCATCATCTTGATCACCGTGCTGCAGAAGATCGCCTTCCACCCCCTCACGCACAAGAGCCTGAAGTCCATGCAAGCCATGCAGGCCATCCAGCCCAAGATCCAGGGCCTGCAGGAGCGGTACAAGAACAACCCGAAAAAGAAACAGGAAGAGACGATGGCGCTGTACAAGAAGCACGGGGTGAACCCCATGGGCGGCTGTTTGCCCATGGTGGTGCAGATCCCCATCTTCATCGCTCTCTACAACGCCCTGTCCAGCTCCGTCGAGATGTGGCAGGCGCGCTTCCTGTGGATCCGGGACCTGACTCAGCCCGACGCCTTGTTCACCGTGGGGGTCTGGGGGGGCTACGATTTTCACGCCAACATCCTGGCCCTGCTCATGGGGGTGAGCATGTGGGTCCAGCAAAAAATGTCGCCGCCAGCCGGCGACCCCCGGCAAGCCCAGATGATGCTGTGGATGATGCCGATCGTGTTCACCTTCATGTTTTGGAGCTTTCCGTCGGGCCTCGTCCTCTACTGGCTGGTCAACAACATCCTGCAGGTCGGCCAGCAATGGCTGATCACCCGGACGCCCGCCCGCCCGCCCGCCGCCGAGGGCCAGGCAGCGTAGGCGGCCCGCCCACCCCCGCAACATGGGCCTGCGGCAGGGTCCCCGGCCCGGCCCGGACGAACTCCTGGTCGCCGGCGCCTTGTCCCTGGGGCTTCACCTGGAGCCGGAGCAGGTCGCGGCCTTCCGCGCCTACCGCGAGGAGATCGCCCGCTGGTCGGCCCGGGTGAACCTCACCGCCCTTCGGGACCCCGAGGACATCGTTCGGACAGGGTTTCTCGATTCGCTGGGGTGCCTGCCGCTCATCCCGCCCGAGGCCAGACGGGCCCTGGACATCGGGTCCGGCGCCGGCTTTCCCGCGCTCCCCCTGAAACTCCTGCGGCCAGACCTCGCCTTCACCCTGGTGGAAGCCTCGCGCAAGAAGGCCTCGTTCCTCCATCACATGGTCCGGAGCCTGCGGCTGGCGGAGGTCCGGATCATCCAGCGTCGCGCCGAAGCCCTGGCGGGAGATCCCACGGAGCAGGGCGCCTATGACCTGGCGCTCGCCCGCGCGGTGGCCCCACCCCCCGAGCAGGGGCGCCTGGTCAGGCCGTTTCTGGGGGCCGGGGGCCTCTTCCTGCTCCAGGTCGGGCCCGGCCCCCTGGACCCGGACGCCCTGGACCGGCTGGCCGACCTCGGATTCGAGCTCGCTCGAGAGCTCCCCCTCCCCGCCGCCCTCGGGCGGCCGGGGCGCCGCGTCCTCGCGATGCGGCGAGCCGAGGGGCGGGCCGGGGGGGAATGTTTCACGTGAAACAGGCTACCCCCCCTGGCCCGCCGGCCCCCGGTGTGCTATGGTTCGCCGAGGGCTATCCGGGCAGGAGGGTGGGCGTGGCCAAGATCATTGCGGTCGCGAACCAGAAGGGCGGCGTGGGCAAGACCACCACGGCCGTCAATCTGGCCGCCTGCCTAGCGGCCGCCGAGTGGCGCACCCTGCTGGTGGACGCCGACCCGCAGGCCAACGCGACCACGGGCGTGGGGGTGGACGTGGGGGCGGTCAAGATCCACACCTACCACCTGCTCCTGGGCACGGCCCGGGCGACCGAGGCGGCGCTGCCCACGGCCCTGCCCGCCCTCCAGGTGATCCCGGCCCGGCGCGAGTTGGTCGGCGCGGAGGTGGAGTTGGTGGACCTGCCCAACCGGGAACTGCGACTGAAGTGGGCGCTGCAGGCCATTGCCCCGCGCTACGACTACATCCTGATCGATTGCCCCCCAGCCCTGGGATTCCTGACGCTGAATGCCCTGGTGGCGGCCGACTCGGTGGTGATTCCCTTGCAGTGCGAGTACTACGCGCTGGAGGGGCTCGGGCAGATCCTGGACACGATCCGGCTCTGCCGGCAGAACCTGAACCCACGCCTGGAGGTCGAGGGCATTCTCCTCACGATGTATGACGGGCGGGTGAATCTGGCCGGGCAGGTGGCCCGGGAGGTCCGCCAGCACTTCCCGGACCGGGTGTTCCGCACGGTCATCCCCCGGAACGTCCGGCTGAGCGAGGCGCCCAGCCACGGCCAGCCGGTGATCCTGTACGACATCCGCTGCCCCGGCGCCGAGGGGTACCTGAATTTGGCGCGGGAGGTGATCGATGGTGCAAAAACGCGGGCTCGGTAGGGGGCTCTCGGCCCTGATCCCCGGCGCCGAGGGGTCCGGGGCGACCAGCCTGGAGATCCCGCTGGCGGAACTGGAAAGCAACCCGCTGCAGCCGCGCCGGCACTTCGAGCAGGCGGCCCTGGAGGAGTTGGCAGCCACCATTCGGGCCCACGGGGTGCTGACTCCGGTGGTGGTCCGCCGCGCCCCTCACGGCTATCAAGTTGTCGCCGGGGAGCGGAGGGTCCGGGCGGCGCGCCTGGCGGGGCTCACCCGGATCCCCGCCGTCATCAAAGAGGCGAGCAATGCCCAGGCGCTGGAGATGGCCCTGGTGGAGAACCTCCAGCGGGAGGATCTCAACCCGGTGGAGGCGGCCGAGGCCTACCGGCGCCTGACCGAGGAGTTCGGCCTGACCCAGGAGGAGGTCGCGGAGCGGCTGGGGCGCGACCGCTCCTCGGTGGCCAACGCCCTGCGCCTCCTGCGCCTCCCCCGGCGGCTGCGAGAGGACCTGGCAGCGGGGGTCCTGTCCGAGGGGCACGCCCGCGCCCTCCTCGGGCTGGAGAAGGCGGCGGACCAACTGAAGGCGCGGGACCTCATCCTCAAGCGCGGGCTCACGGTCCGGGCCACGGAAGCGCTGGTGCGCCGCCTGCGCCGCGGAACGCGGGGCCCAGGCGGTCGGCCTCAGACCGGGGACCCGAACCTGCGCGCGCTCGAGGACCAGATGCGGGTGGCCCTGGGAACCAAGGTGCGCATCGTGCGGAACGGCAAGGCGGGCAGCCTGGAGATCAGCTTCTTCTCCGACGAAGACCTGACGCGCCTCGTGGAGCTCATCGCGGGGCCGCGCTAGGACATGCAGCTCCGGATCAGGGCATCGGCCCGCTTTCCCCTGGCAGGGGTGGACTGGCCCCGGAAGCTCTTGATGGGCGGCGCCACCGGCCTCCTCCTCGAACTCATCTTCGTGGGGCTCGCGTACCTGGCCTCCGAGGAGGCGGCCTTCGGGATTGCGCCGCTCGTGGTGGGGCTGAACTTCCCCGCGTTGGGGTACATCCTCCAGGTGTACCGGGGGACGCTCATGTGGGAGGTGGGGGCGCTGCCCGAGTGGGAGAACTGGCCCGCCCTGCTGCGCAACGGGCTGGCGGCCTTCGCGGTCTGCCTGGCCTACGGCGTGGTTCCCCTGCTGCTGCTCCTGGTGGGGCTGGGCCTCCTAGTCAAAGGCGGGATCCTCCTGTTCCTGGGGATGGTCCTCATGGTGCTGGGGGTCCTCGCCGGGGTGTTCATGCTGTTCTTCCTCCCCATGGCCCTGGCCCGGTATCTGGCGGAGCGGCGGATCGAGGCCGCCTTCCACCCGGCCCTCCTGTGGGAGGGGATCAACGCGGTCCTGGCGGAGTACGTGGCGACCTATCTGCTGAGCATCGGTTCCTACCTCCTGGCCAGCCTGATCGCGGCGATCCCGTATCTCGGCGGCCTGATCTGGCCTTTCCTCTGGTTCTACCTCATGCTGGTGCAGGCCCGGCTCTTCGGGGAGATTTGCGCCAAGGCGGCCTGAGCGGATCTCCCTGCGCCAAGGTCCCGGAGGACGCCCGGCAGGCCCCCTCCGGCGGGAGGATTTATGGCGACAACCGCAGAAGCCATCGCGGCGTTCCTGGTCGGGGCCGGCGTGCGCCGGATCTACGGGATGCCGGGCGGCGGCAGCACGCTCGACGTCATCGAGGCCGCCCGGCAGCGCCAGATCGAGTTTCTCCTAGTCCACCAGGAGGCCGATGCGGCCCTCATGGCCGCCACGGAGGGCGACCTCCTGGACCGGCCCGGAGTGTGCCTCCTCCCCATGGGGCCCGGCGTCGCCAGCGCCGGCGGCGGAGTGGCCCAAGCCTACCTGGACCGGGCGCCCCTCTTGGTCCTCTCCGAGCGATCGTCCCGGACGAGCCTGCGCCTGGCCCCGCGGCAGGGACTGGATCACGGCCGGCTCCTGGGGGCCGCGGTCAAGGACGCCGCAACGATCACGGCCCCCCGGACCGAGCGCCTGCTGCGGTGGGCCTGGAACGAGGCCCTCACGTCCCCGCGGGGGCCCGTTCATCTCGATCTTCCCGCGGACGAGGCGAACAGGCCGGCACGCCGGCACGCCCCGCGGCCAGCCCGGAGTCGCCCGAGCGAGCCCTCGCCGAGCGCGATCCGGGCTGCGGCCCGGCTTCTGGCGCGCCGTGGCCGGGCCGTCGTCATCGCGGGCCTTGGCTGCCGCGGGGCGAGGCCAGCCCGCGCCCTCCAGGAATTGGTGGAGCATCTGGGATCCCCGGTCCTGACCACCTCCCGGGCCAAGGGCGTGATTCCGGAGGATCACCCCCTGGCAGCCGGGATCTTTGCTGGGGGCCGACTGGAGGAGGAGTTGCTCTCCAAGGCGGACGGGGTGCTGGCGGTCGGGGTGGATCCGGTGGAGCTCCTCCCGCGGCCCTGGAAGGCTGGACTGCCGGTGGTGGCACTGGGCGAGTACCGGGTCGGCCACCGCCCATACGAGGCGGCCCACGAGGTGATCGCCGACCTCCCCGCCGCCCTCGAGGCCCTCAGAGAGGCCCTGCCCCCCGGCGGGGGCTGGGGCCTGGCGGAGTGGGCGGGGCGGGGCGGCGAGTTCAAGACGCGCGCACGATCCCTGCTGGCCGAGGCCGGCACGGGGCGCGGGCGAGCCGGCCTCCCCCCGCACCGGGTGGTGGAGATCGCGCGGGAGGTGTTCCCGCGGCAGACGGTGGCCACGGTCGACTCTGGAACCCACGCCCTGGCAGTTGCCGAGTTCTGGGAGACCTACGAGCCGAAGGGATACCTGTGCCCCGGCGGCCTCGCTGTCACGGGGTACGCCCTTCCTGCCGCCATCGCCGCCAAGCTCGTCGCCCCGGATCGCCCCGTCCTGGCCTTCCTGGGAGATGGGGGGTTCCTTCGGAGCGTGGGCGCTCTGGCCATTGCGGCGTGGCAGCGACTCGCCCTGGTGGCCATCGTCTTTGTGGACGCTTCCTTGAGTTTCAGCCGGATCCAGCAAGAGCAGAGGCGGTATGCGCCGGTCGGCGTCTCGCTGGGGGCCATGGACATCCCGAAGCTAGCGGAAAGCCTGGGCGCCTTGGGCACCGAAGCGGAGACCGAAGAAGAGCTGCGATCCGCCCTGAAGGATGCCGTCGGTACCACCCAACCCGCCATCATCGCTGTCCGGGTCCGGCCCACCGGATACCGCCGGATGCTGGAGATTCTCCGCGGGAAGGGTGGAGGATAGGTGAACGGCGGGCTCACCGGCCCCCTGGCGGACCTTTCCCCAACCTTCCCCGGGGCCGGGATTCCCTCAACGGCCCGCGCGGCGATGACCCGCTGTCTCCTGGACACGCCGGGCTGCGCCCTGGCCGGGCTCGCCCGAGATCCGGATGCGACCCACCCGATGGAAGCGCTTGACGCGATGCGTCAAGCATCTCCGTTCTTTCCTCCTGGCTCCGTCTGATCGGGGGGCTCCGTTGCGAAGGCGATGGCAGGACTGAAGAAGAGGAGGATCGGCGAGGGGAATCAAGCCACCCGAGGCCCGGCATCGCGGATCGCTTGCGGGACCTCGGCAAACCGCTCGAAGTTCTTCTGGAATAGCCGAGCCAGTTCCCGGGCTTGAGCATCATAGGCGGCCTGATCCGGCCACGTGGTGCGGGGGTTCATCATCTCGGGGGGGACCTCCGGGCAGACGGTCGGCACCTGGAGCCCAAAAACCGGGTCCTGCCGGGCGGGGACGTCGGTGAGAAGCCCCTCCAGTGCGGCGCGGAGCATGGCGCGCGTATGGACCAGCTGGATCCGGTGGCCCACCCCGTACGGCCCCCCGCTCCAACCGGTGTTCACCAACCAGCACAGCACCCGGTGGCGCGCGATCTGCTCACCCAGCATGTCGGAGTAGACGCTCGGGTGCAATACCAGGAACGGGGCCCCGAAGCAGGTGCTGAAGGTCGCCTTGGGCTCCGCCCCCATGCCTCGCTCGGTGCCGGCGACCTTCGCGGTGTAGCCCGAGAGAAAGTGGTACATGGCCTGCTCCGGCGACAGGCGTGCGATGGGCGGCAGGACGCCGAAGGCATCGCAGGCGAGAAAGAAGATGTGGCTGGGATGTCCCGCGACTCCCGGGATGACGGCATCCGGGATGAAGGTCAAGGGATAGGCAGCCCGCGTGTTCTCCGTCAGGGAGTCGTCGCGAAGGTCGAGCAGCCGCGTTTCCGGATCGATGGTCACGTTCTCCAGCACGGACCCGAAATGGATAGCGCCCCAGATCTGCGGCTCGTCCTCGCGGGAGAGGCGGATGCACTTGGCGTAGCAGCCCCCCTCGAAGTTGAAGATCCCGCCCTCGCTCCAGCCGTGCTCGTCGTCGCCGACCAGCCGGCGGCTCGGGTCCGCCGACAGGCTGGTCTTCCCGGTCCCCGAGAGGCCGAAGAACAGCGCCACGTCCCCCCGGGGGCCCAGGTTGGCGGAACAGTGCATGGAGAGCACCTGGCGCAGCGGCAGCAGGAAGTTGAGGAGGGAGAAGACGGACTTCTTCATCTCGCCCGCATAGCTGGTCCCGCCGATGATCACCAAGCCCCGCGCGAAGTGGACGACCACGAAGGCCTCGGACCGTGTCCCGTCCAGGTCGGGATAGGCGTGGAACTTGGGGGCGTCGATGACGGTGAAGCGGGGGACGTGCTCCTGCGTCTTGGTCCAGTCGGCCCGCACGAAGAGCTGGCGGGCGAAGAGGTTGTGCCAGGCGTACTCGGTGATCACCCGGATGGGGATCCGGTGGGCGGGGTCGGCGCCGGCGAAACAGTCCTGCACGTAGAGGTCGCCCCCCTGCAGGTAGGCCAGGAGTCGCCCGTACAGGGCGTCGAAGCGGGCCGGGTCGAAGGGCCGGTTGACCGGCCCCCACCAGATCCGGTCCTGGGTGGAGGGCTCCCGCACGATGAACTTGTCGTCGGGCGAGCGCCCGGTGTACTGCCCCGTCCGCACCACCAGGGCGCCCCCGGCCGCCAGCAAGCCCTCGCGGCGACGGATCGCGTTCTCCACCAGGGCGGCGGTGCCGAGATTCCAGAAGACCTGGTTGACATTGTGGATGCCGTGGTTCTCCAGCCCGTGGCGGCTGGGGTTGATGCCGAGGGATTGCATGAAGGCCTCCGAGACCTGGCGGGCATCCGGGGGACCGCACGCCAAGGACTGCGCCGGGCGGCAAGGATGCGGCGCAAGTTAGCAGGCTTTCCCGGATGAAGTCAAGGCTGTTTGCCGCCCGCCCCTTCCCCCTTTTGCCCTTGACAAGCCGCCGGCCCCTGGTATTAGCTACCTCACATTGTGGCAGCAGACAGGGACGCGCGCGCTGCCACTGCGACACCATGGGCCTCAAGGAACGCGCGGGCCTCACGCCCGCTGCATCCCCCCGACGAGGAAAGGAGGAAGAACGATGGGAACGAGAAGACGGTGGCTGTGGCGTGTCCCCTGGATCGCCGCCCTGTGCCTGGCGCTGGCCCTCATCGGGCCGGGTCTCACGGGGACGGCGGCCGCGGGGGAGAAGCTGGTCGTGTGGTGGAACAAGGGCTACTACCCCGAAGAAGACGCCGCGATGCAGAAGATCGTGAAGGAGTTTGAGGCCAAGCAGAAGGTTGAGGTGGACCTCTCCTTCACCGCGCAGGAGGACCTGCTGAAGAAGATCACGGCGGCCCTCATCGCCCGCCGCGTGCCGGACGTGGCCTTCTGTTTCTTCAACGACTGGCAGGTGATCCCGAAGTACGGCTGGAACGATCAACTTGCGGACGTGTCCGACCTGATCAAGGAGCTGAGGCCCCGGTACAACGAGAAGATGCTCGAGGTTGCCTACGTCTTCAACAACAAGACCAAGAAGCGGGCGTACTACGGTATCCCCATCGAAGCCCAGACCATGCACATCCACTACTGGCGGGATATGCTGAAAGAGGTGGGGATGGAGGACGATCCAGCCAAGATCCCGATGAAGTGGGACGAGTACTGGGGCTACTGGAAGAAGGCCCAGGACGCCCTGCGGAAGAAGGACCCGGCCAAGTACGGCAAGCTGTACGGGATCGGGATGACCATGTCCACCCGCGCCAGCGACACGTTGTACAACTTCGACATGGCCCTGCTCTCGTTCAACGGCGAGCTGCTGGACAAGGGCGGCAAGGTGGTCGCCGACCAGCCGAAGAACCGTGAGGCCATCATCAACACGCTCAAGTGGTTCGGGGAGCTGTTCACCTCCGGCTATGTCCCGCCGGATGCCACCAACTGGTCGGACGGCGACAACAACGCCGGGTTCCACAACAAGAGCATCGTGATGACGCCGAACCCGTCGCAGAGCATCCCGGCATCCCAGTTCTTCAACAAGGACGATCCGCAGAAGACCAACTACTTCGATAACATGGCCACCATCGAGTGGCCGGCCGGGCCGGACGGGAAGAAGGCGCGGTACCTGAGCGCGGTGAAGACGGTGATCATCCCCAAGGACAGCAAGAACCAGAAGCTGGCCAAGGATTTCGTGCGCTTCGTCCTGGAGCCGGCGCGGTTCCTGGAGTACGTCAAGGCCGCCAACGGCCGCTGGTACCCGGCCTTCACCGACGTCGCGAAGGATCCCTTCTGGCGAGCGGGGCACCGGGGACCCAAGGGCCAAAAGGATCCCCACGTCCCGGTGGCCACCACGATCTACCAAGACCGCGACAACAAGGCCTTCGAACACTGGAAGCACCCGGCCAACTCCCAGGTTTACGACGAGAACATCTGGGGCAAAGCGATGGCGCGTATCGCGATCGACAAGTGGCCCCCCGAGAAAGCGGCCGACGAGGCGATCGATCGAATGAAGGCGATCTTTGCCGGGTACAAGTAGCACGCCAGGGAATGTCACGGCGCGAAGGGGGGTGAATGCCCCCCTTCGCGTTTCTGGTGCGCACCACCCGCGAGGAGAGGATGGTCCGCCTGCTCCACAACCGGACATTCCACGGCTTCATGTTCAGCGCGCCGCTGCTGGCGCTCTTCGGGGCCTTCGTCATCTATCCGATGGCCTTCGGCATCTACTACGCCCTGGATCGGGACAGCTACCGGGCGCTCTTCGGGGACCCCACCTTTCGCCAGACGGTCTGGAATACGATCTGGTACGTCGGGGTCGCGGTAAACGTCAAGCTGTTCCTGGCCTTGCTGCTCTCCGGGATCTTGGATTACCCGTACCGGTGGATCCGGGTCCTGAGCGCCCTGTTCCTCATCCCCTGGGCCATCCCGGCCCTCCCCGGGATCCTCTCCTTCCGCTGGATGCTCAACTCTCAGTGGGGAATCTTCAACCACCTCCTCACGAAGTTCGGCCTCCCGTCCGTCCCATGGCTGGCACGGCACGACACCGCACTGGGGGCGATCATCGTTTTCCACATCTGGAAGTATCTCCCCTTCTGGACCATCATCTTCCTGGCGGGGCGGCGGGCCATCCCCCACGAGCTGTACGAGGCGGCGGCCATTGACGGGGCTCAGCCGGTGCAGAATTTTCGTTTCGTCACTTTCCCGCTGCTGCGAAACCTCTACCTCATCTGCACGCTCCTCTCGATGGTGTTCACGCTGGGGGACTTCACGGTCCCCTGGCTGCTGGCCGGCGGGGCCCCAGGCGACTCGACCCACGTGCTCGCGACCCTGGCGTACCGGTACACCTTCCACATGGGCCGGCTGGAGTGGGGGATGGCCACCTTCGCCGTGGCCCTGCCGGTGACGCTGTTCTTCATCTTCCTCCTGTTGCGGTGGGTCAAGATATGAGCGCGAGCGGGCACCAGCGGAACCGATTCCTGGTCCAGGCGGGCCTCAGCGGCCTGGCGGTCCTGATTCTGGCCTGGACGCTCTTCCCCGTCTACTACATGGTCCTGCTATCGCTCACGCCGACGAACGACTTGTTCCGGCCCGGCCTGTACATCGATAATCCAACCCTGAAGAGCTACATCTACACGATGGGCCAGGACAACCCCTTCGTCCGGTACTTCTGGCGACAGCTTGGAACGAGCCTCATCGTGGCGATCTGGACCATGGCGACGGTCATGGTGATCGCCTCGCTGGGCTCGTTTGCCATGGCCAGGATCCACTTCCGGTTTCGCCGCTTCGTCTCGGGCCTGACCCTCTTCACCTACATCATCCCGGCGTCGTTCCTGTCCATCCCGTTCTTCAAGATGATGGCGGATTACGACCTGCTTGACACGAAACTTGCGTTGGTTCTGGCCATGGTCACGTTCGCCTCCCCCTATGCGCTCTGGGTGCTGTCCGACTACGCACGCACGCTTCCTCCGGAGATCGAAGAGGCGGGGGCCATCGATGGGGCGGGGGCGCTCACGACCTTCTTCTATCTCTACCTTCCCCTGATCTTGCCTCCGCTGATCGCCATCGGCACATACGCCTTCCTGTATGCCTGGAACGAATACCTGTATGCCCTGCTCCTGCTCACCGGGGAACACAACATCCCCATCCCTGTGGCGATGGGGAACTTCCTGACCACCGACAACGCCCCCTGGAACCTGCTGATGGCAGTCTCCACGGTCTACGCGATTCCGCCGGTCATCCTCTATTATTGCTTCAAGCGTTACCTGGTCAGCGGGCTGGTGTCGGGGGCGGTGGTCGGGACGTAGGTGAACGCGCCGGAGCGTGCGAGCGACGCCGAAAGCGCGCGCTGGTCGACAGGGTTCGCCGACTTTCGAATTGACAGCCCCATTCTCCTCTGTTAGTTTGGCGCCATCGGTCGTCCGGGGCGTTCTCATCAGTCGCACGTCGCTTCAGTTTCCGCCCGGACGCAACCCCCTTCTCATTCATCATGCCCCTGGAGGCCACCGTGCTGAAGCGGGACAAGGAGCGGGTCGGGACCGACTTCGGTGAGATCCGCGCCTTCCTCGGGGAGGGAACCCAGTTCAAGGGGGTGCTGAGCTTCGCCGGCGCCGTTCGCATTGACGGTCAACTGGAAGGCGAGATCGTCGGCGAGGAGGCGCTCATCATCGGCGAGCCTGGGCAGGTGAAGGCCGAGATCGAGGTCGGGACCCTGGTGGTCAGCGGCCAGGTGCAGGGGAACATCACCGCCAAGCAGCGCGTGGAGCTCCTGCGGCCGAGCCGGGTGACCGGCACGATCCGAACCCCCTGTTTGGTGGTGGCTGAAGGCGCCCTGTTCAACGGGAGCTGTGAGATGGCCAGCCCGGACGAGGGCAAGGTCGTCCGCCTCCAGCCGAAGGAGGAGGGCCTGCAGGCGGCCGAGCGGGCGTGACCCCAGCCCCCTGAGTGCCAGGCGCTGTCTTCAGCGTCGTTGTGTTTCGATCTCCCCGGTGCGTTCCGCCCGCCATCCGGTCCTCCCTGCCCGCACGCCCCCCTTTGCCCGCGGCCGTCCGCTGACCGCGGACGGATCGGGCCGGTGCCGACGAGATGAGAGTCTATCTGGACCACAACGCCACAACGCCGCTGCACCCCGAGGTGCTGGCGGCCATGCTGCCCTTCCTCACGGAACGGTTCGGCAACCCCAGCTCGCTCCACGCCTGGGGGCAGGAGGCCCGCCAGGCCCTGGAACAGGCGCGGACGACTGTGGCGCGGGCCCTGGGATCCGGGGACAAGGACAGCGTGGTCTTCACCGCGGGGGGGACCGAGGCCGACAATCTCGCCCTCCTGGGCGCGGCGGCCGCCCAGGAGACGCGGGGCCGCCACGTGATCGTCTCCGCCGTGGAGCACCACGCCGTCCTGCACGCGGCCGCTCACCTCCAGCGCCACGGCTTCGCGGTGACCCGCCTCCCCGTGGACGGGCAGGGGCTCCTGGACCCGGACGAGGTGCGGCGGGCCATCCGGCCGGACACCATCCTGGTCAGCCTCCTGCACGGGAACAACGAGACCGGCGTTCTGTTCCCCATCGACCGGGTGGGGCGGATCTGCCGCGAGCGCGGGGTGACGTTTCACACCGATGCCGTGCAGAGCTTCGGCAAGCTTCCCCTGGACGTGGGGGCGCTCCAGGTGGACCTCCTCTCCCTCTCGGGCCACAAGATTCACGGGCCGAAGGGCGTGGGCGCCCTCTGCATCCGGCGCGGGACGCAGATGCAGGCCCTGATCCACGGCGGGACGCAGGAGCGCTCGCGCCGCGCGGGGACGGAGAACGTGGCGGCCGCCGTCGGCTTGGCCCGGGCGACCGAGCTCGCCCTCCTGGATCAGGAGGCCGCGGCCAAGCGCCTGGCCGATCTCCGGGACCGGCTGGAGCACGGCCTGATGTCGGCGCTCCGGGGTGTCCTGCGGAACGGCCATGCGATCGAGCGGCTGCCCCACACGACGAACCTGGCCTTTGCCGGCGCGGAGGCGGAGTCGTTGATCCTGGCCCTGGATCTGTCCGGCGTGGGGATCTCTTCGGGCGCTGCCTGCTCCTCCGGCTCTCTGGAGCCGTCGCACGTCCTCGCGGCCATGGGTCTTCCGCGGGAACGGGCGGAGAGCTCGGTGCGGTTCTCCCTGGGCCGGGGGACGACGCCGGAGGAGATCGCTCGCGTGCTGGAGATCCTCCCACCGATCGTGGAACGGATGCGCCGGGTGAACGCGGGCCGCGCCCCGGCAGAGGCGCGGACGTGATCCCTCGCGCCGAGGCAGACGGGACGATCGTCGTGGCCATGAGCGGTGGCGTGGACTCCGCCGTGGCGGCGGCGCTGCTCGCCCGGCAGGGCCTGCCGGTCGTCGGGATCACCCTGCGGACCTGGTCCAGCCTGCGCCCGGCCGACCTCTCGCAGCAGTTCGACAGTTGCTGCTCGCCCGGGGCGGTGGAGGACGCGCGGAGCGTGGCCCAGGCGCTCTCGATCCCCTACTATGTCCTCAACTACGAGGCGGAGTTCGATCGCGAGGTCATCCAGTACTTCACCGAGGCCTACCTCCACGGGGAGACACCCAATCCCTGCGTGCCCTGCAACTCCCGGCTGAAGTTCGGCTCGCTCTTCACCCGGGCCCGGGGCTGGGGCGCCACGCGGGTGGCCACCGGGCACTACGCTCGGGTGGAGCGCGACCCGGCCACGGGGCGCTACCGGCTTCGCCGCGCCGCGGACCCGCGCAAGGACCAGAGCTATTTCCTCTACACCCTGACCCAGGAGCAACTGGCGGCGGCGCTCTTTCCCGTGGGGCACCTGCGAAAGGAGGAAACCCGCCGCATCGCGGCCGAGTTGGGATTGACGGTGGCCGACAAGCCGGACAGCCAGGAGATCTGCTTCGTGCCCCGGGACTACCGCGCATATCTCCGGGAGCGCGTCGGCGCCGCCATCCAGCCCGGGACGATCCGGGATACGGCCGGCGCGGTGCGCGGACAGCACCCGGGGATCGCCTTCTACACCGTGGGGCAGCGGCGCGGCCTGGGGATCGCCAGCAGCCAGCCCCTGTACGTGATCGACCTGGACCCCACGCGAAACGAGGTGGTCGTCGGCGACGAACAGGAGCTGTGGACGCGGGAACTGGAGGCGGAGCGGGTGAATCTCATCGCCATCGAGTGCCTCTCCGAGCCCCAGCGGGTCCTGGCCAAGGTCCGGTACGCCCAGGCGCCCGCGCCCGCCGCGCTGATTCCCCTGCCAGGTGACCGGGTGCGCCTCTGCTTCGACGAGCCCCAGCGAGCCGCGGCCCCGGGCCAAGCCGCGGTCTTTTACGACGCGAACGACCCGGACCTGGTGGTCGGGGGCGGGACGATCCTGCGGCAATGCAAAATGTCAAACTGACAACGGACAATGAAGAACCGACAACGAACCGGAGGACTCAACACGGACAACCGAAAACAGCACTTACCCATTTTTCGGCTGTCAGTTGTCGGTTGTCAGTTTTGCATTGGAGGTGTCAGTTGTCGGTTTCCCGTTTTTCATTGCAGGAGACCTGCCGATGGATGACCGCGAACTCATTCGCGCGACGTTGTCTTCCCTCTCGCGTCGCCTGCGCCTGGTTCGGGCCCTCTCCGCCAGCGTCCGGTTCCTGGTGGTGGGCCTGGCACTCGCTCTTGCGCCCCTCCTCTTGAAAGGGTTCTTCCCGGTCGCCAGCCCTCTCGCAGCCCTGGGCCTGACCGGCGGCCTGGCACTCCTGGGACTCTTCTACGGCCTACTAGCGCGGCTCCCCCTGGCGCACGCGGCGCGCCTCGCGGATGGCCGGTTGCACCTGAAAGAGCGCCTGACCAGCGCGCAGGAGCACCTGGCCCTGACCGATCCCCCCGATCTCGCCCGCGCCCAGCTTGCCGAGACCGCGGCGCGCCTTCGGGAGATCCGCCCGGAGAGCGCGTTCCCCGTGCGGCTCCCCCCGGAAGCCCGCTGGGCCCCGCCCGTGGCGGCCCTGGTCCTGGCCCTCTTCCTGCTGCCCCCCCTGCCCTTGCGCCTGCCCGCCGGCGCCGGCGGGCCTACCCCCCAGGCGACCAAGGCGGACGAGGAGCAGGGGCGGGAGAAACCGCTCGAGCAGAAGCTGGTGACCCCGGCCGTCCCCGACGAACTCTTCCCCAAGACGCGCGAGCGCGAGGCGCAGCGCGGCCCCCTGTCCTCGCGGGATCGCTCGGGGGACCTGGCGGCGGTCTTCCGGGACACCAAGATGAGCCAGCAGCGCCCGGACTTCGGCAGCTTCATCAAGCAGGGGGACGAGCGCCTGAAGCTCCTGGCACGCCCCGAGAGCATCCCGGACCTGAGCCGGGACGTCACCCAGAGCCCCTACCAAGTGATGATCCGGCGGATGCAGGAGCAGCTCAAGGCGGGGCGGATGCAGGGCCTGACGTGGGAGCAGATCGAGCGCCTGCTGTCCGAGCTGGGGCAGAGCGGCCAGCGGTTCGGGGCCGGCGGGCTGCCCGAGGACCTCATGAGCGAGATGGAGGGACAGGGGGCCGGCTCTTCGGACAAGATGCTGGATGCCCTGGCCCGCGCCCTGAATCGGCTTCGCGACCGCGACGAGGCGACCCGGGGCCGGGGGCGCAACCTCCGCCAGGGGCCGTCCCGCCAGACGGGATCGGGACAGGATCGGGGCGAGGGGGAAAGCGACCAGGGCGAAGACGGGTCCCCGGGCGGCTCGTTGCCGGGGAAGGGCAAGTCGCTCCAGACCCGGGGCGACCCCACATCGCGGATCGGTGGCGAGAAGCAGGGCTCCACGCTGGAGGGCGATCTGCGGGAGGGCCAGATGGAGGCCTACGACACGAACCTCTCGGGGCCGGGAGCCGAGAACCCCTCGCGCCTGCCGTACATGGACGTGTTCTCGCAATACCGGAAGATGATGGAGGAGGCCCTGACCAAGGAGCCGATCCCCTTCAACTACCGGGAGCAGGTCAAGGAGTACTTCCGCTCCCTGGAGAACCGATGACCCCCTTGCCTCAGCGCCGTTCACGTTTCACGCGTCACGCATCACGTCCTCACGCATCACGCCCCAGGTGACCGATGGCGCAACGAATCTTTGACCAGGAGTTCCTGAAGCGGCTGGATTCCCTGTCCATCGTCTCCCGCAAGGTGGTGACGGGCCGGGCCAAGGGAGAACGGCGCAGCCTCCGCAAAGGGGCGGGCGTCGAGTTCCAGGACTACCGCCCCTACGTGATGGGGGACGACCTCCGCTATGTGGATTGGAACATCTACAGCCGGCTGGATAAGCTGTTCCTCAAGCTGTTCGTGGAGGAGGAGGATCTGTGCCTCCACCTCCTGGTGGACGGCAGCGCCTCCATGGGGTTCGGGCAGCCGCCGAAGCTGGAGTATGCCCTGCAGGTGGCGGCGGCGCTGGGGTACATCGGCCTCAGCAATCTGGAGCGGGTGGCCCTGGCGCACTTCGCGGGCGAGCTGACCCGCATGCTGCGCCCGCGGCGGGGGCGCGGCCAGATCCTCCCGCTGCTGGATTTCCTGTCCAGCGTGGAGGCCAAGGGCCCCACCAATCTGAACGGCTGCCTGGCGAATTACGCCCTGCGTAACCGGGTGCCGGGCGTGGTGGTGGTGCTGACCGACCTCCTGGATCCGGGCGGCTACGCCGACGGCCTGAAAGCGCTTCTGCAGCGTCGCTACGAGGTCTTCCTGCTGCACGTGGTGAGCGAGGAGGAGCTGCGCCCGCAACTCCGGGGCGATTTGACGCTCGTGGATGCGGAGGGGGGCGACAGTCGGGAGGTCAGCGTGGATCGCGGGGCGCTGGAACGGTACCAGGCGCGCCTCCACGGCCACTTCGCCGAGGCCGAGCGGTTCTGCGCCCGCCACCGCGTGGACTACCTGCGCACCAGCACCGCGGTGCCGTTTCAGGACCTGATCCTCCGGCACCTGCGGCGGGGCGGATTCCTGCGATGACCTTCCTCAACCCGGCCGCATTCCTGCTGCTCCTCACGATCCCGGTGGTCATCCTGTTCCACCTGCTGAAGATCCGCCGGCAGCAGGCGGTGGTCAGCAGCACGCTGCTCTGGGGGGAGAGCCTGCGGGACCAGCAGGCCAGTGCCCCCTTCCGCCGCCTGAAGCCAAACCTCTTGCTCCTGCTCCAGATCCTGGCGCTGTTGGCCCTGGCGGTCGCCCTGGCCAGGCCGGCGCGGACAGTCCTGGCCACGGGCTACGAGCGGAACGTCTTCATCCTGGATGTCTCGGCCAGTATGCAGGCCCGGGACCTGCCGGGGTCGCGCTTCACCGCGGCGAAACACGCCGCCCTGGCCGAGCTGGAACAGTTGCGCCCCGGCCAGCAGGCCATGGTCATCGTCTCCGGGCACGAGCCCCGGGTGCTGGTTCCTTTCACCGAGGAACAGCGGGTGCTGCGGCAGGCCATCCAGGCCCTCGAGCCGCTGGACGTGGAGGGGGAGCTGTCCGGGGCCTTCCGCCTGGCCCAGGCCAATCTGCAGCAGGGCGGCCGGCCGGCCGTGATCCACGCCTTCACCGATGGGGCCTTCGACGCGCCGAGCCTGCCGGACATGGGCGGGGCGGCCATCCGCTGGCATCGGTTCGCCCAGCGCGGCAAGAACCTCGGCATCACCGCCTTCGAGACGCGCAAGACCTACTTCGGCGCCTATGATTACCAGGCCTTCCTGTCGGTGGCGAACTACAGCAGCGAGGCCGCGACCTTCGACCTCACCCTCACGCTGGAGGGCACGCTCCTGAAGGCGGAGCGCGTCACGCTGGGCCCAGAGGTCAAGCGCTCCCTGGTCATCCCGTTCACCCACAACGGCGGCGGGATCCTGCGGGCGGAGATCAACGCCCTGGACGAGCTCAACGTGGACAACCGGGCCCTGGCCGTCCTCCCGCCTCCGCGCCCCCTCCGGGCGCTCCTGATCAGCGGAGGCAACGCCTTCCTGGAGAAGGCGCTGACGGCGGACGTCCAGATCCAGATGGAGGTGGGGACGCTAGATTCCCTGGCCCAGGCGGCCCAGTACGACGTGGTGATCCTGGACAGCGTCCCGGCCAAGACGGTGCCCCCCGGGCGGTACCTCTTCATCAACACCCTCCCGGAGGGGATCCCGCTGGAACTCCTCGGTCGCGTGGACGAGCCGCCCATCATCGACTGGGACCGGTCCCATCCCGTGATGCGCTACCTGGACCTCTCCAGGGTGGCGGTCCAGGATGCCATGCGGGTCCGCCCCGTAGGGAGCGGCCGCGCCTTGGTGGAGTCCAACCTCACGCCGCTCATCTACGCCCTGGACGAACGGCGGGTGAAGGCAGTCTTCGTCGGCTTCGATCTGTACCGGACCGATTTCCCCCTCCGCGTGGCGTTCCCCCTGTTCGTCAGCAATGCTCTCCGGTGGCTGTACCCCAGCCAGATCGAAGACGCGGGCCTGCAGCTGCGCGCGGGCCAGCCCCTGACGGCCAGCCTGCCGGCAGGGATGCGCGAGGCCACACTCACCGATCCCGCGGGCAAGAGCTGGACGCTGCGGGCGGACGCGGACGGACGGGTGGGCTTCGTCGACACCGCCCGCGCCGGCATCTACACCCTGAAGGCGGGGGCGTGGGAGCAGCGCTTCGCCGTGAACCTGCTCTCGGACGGGGAGTCCAACGTCGCCCCCCGCGCCCAGGCCCTTCCGGAGCGGGCCGGCCAGGGAGCCCCCGAGGACGAGGCCGCCGCCTTCCCCTCGCGCCAGGAGCTCTGGCGGCTCTTCGCCCTCTTGGGCCTGCTCCTGCTCTGCCTGGAGGGGGCCCTGTACCACCGCCAGGCGCAGGGGAGCTGGCCGCTCGGCGCCGTGGTCCTCCGGGGCGTCGTGGTCCTGCTCCTGATCCTGGGGCTCCTCGGGGCGGGCCTGCACCATACCACCGACCAGCTCAACGTCCTGTTCCTGCTGGACGCCTCGGACAGCGTCTCGCTGGAGAACCGGGTGAAGGCCCGACAGTACGTGGAGGAAGCGGTCAAGGCCGCGGGCAAGCGGGACCGATACGGGGTGGTGGCCTTCGGGGGGAGCCCGGTGCTGGAGGCCCCGCTGGGCAGCGGCCCCTTGCCGGAGAAGCCGCCCGGCGTGGCCAATTCCCGTGCCACGGACATCGGGGGGGCCATCAAGCTGGCCCTGGCAGCGTTCCCCCGGGAGGGGGCGAAGCGGATCGTCCTCCTGACCGACGGCAACGAGAACCAGGGGAACGCGCGGGAGGCCGCCCAACGGGCGCAGGCCGAGGGGGTGGACATCCACGTGGTGCCCCTGCGGAACGAATACGTAGGCGAGGTCCTGGTGGAGCGCCTGGTGGTTCCCCAGGAGGTGAAGTTCGGCGAATCCTTCCTGGTCCGGGTCGTGGCCTGGAGCGCGAAGGAGACCGCGGGCCGGATCTCCCTGTACCGGGATGGGGAGTTCGTGGGGGCCCAGCCCGTCAAGCTCACGCCGGGGAAGAACGTGTTCGCCTACCAGCAATCCATTGACCAGGGCGGGTTCCACGTCTTCCAGGCGCGCCTGGAGGCGCCCGATGACGTGGTGGAGGAGAACAACCGGGGCGTGGGGCTGGTGGCGGTCCGGGGCCGGCCGCAGGTCCTGTACGTGGAGAAGGACCGGGACCAGGGGGCGCACCTCCTGAGCGCGCTACGGACGCAGAACCTCCAGGTGGAGATGGTCGGGCCCGAGGCCCTGCCCACCACCACGGAAGGCCTCACCCGGTACGACTCCATCATCCTGAGCAACATCTCCGCCCTGCGCATGACGAAGCCACAGATGGAACTGCTGCGCAACTACGTCCGGGACCAGGGGGGTGGCCTGGTCATGCTGGGCGGCGAGGAGAGCTTCGGCGTGGGCGGCTACTACCGCACGGCCGTCGAGGAGGCCCTCCCCGTGACCATGGAGGCCCGGCAGAAGGTGGAGATCCCCTCCCTGGCGGTGGTGCTGGTCATCGACCGGTCCGGCAGCATGGAGACCAGCGTGGACTCCCGCTTCTCCAAGCTGGACCTGGCGAAGGAGGCCGCCCAGCTCGTGGTGGAGCTTTTGGACGAGCGCAACGAGGTCGGGATCATCGCCTTCGACACCGCCTGGAGCTGGGTCGTGCCCATGGGCCTCGCCAACGACAAGGACCGGATCCTCAAGGAGATCGCCACCATCAAGGCGGGCGGGGGCACCGACCTGTTCCCGCCCCTGAAGGAGGCCTACCAGACCATCTTCGACCGGAAGGCGCTCCTGCGGCACGTCCTGGTCCTCTCCGACGGCGAGGTGACGGTGGCGGACTTCGCGGGCCTGGTGCGCCGGATGCAGAAGGACAAGATCACCGTCTCCTCCGTGGCCATCGGCAAGGACTCGGACATCCGCTTCATGACGGACCTCTCCCGCTGGGGCCGGGGTCGCTTCTACTACACCGAGGATGTCTATAGCATCCCCCGGATCCTCACCCTGGAGACGCAGCTGGCCAGCAAGGCCTCCATCATCGAGCAGCCCTTCCGCCCCGTGCTCAGCCACGCGGGCCACGAGATCGCCCAGGACGTCCGCTGGGACCAGGTCCCGCCCCTGGGCGGATACGTGTCCACCACGCCCAAGCCGACGGCGGACACGATCCTGATGTCTCACCAGCGGGACCCGATCCTGGCGGCCTGGCGGTACGGCCTGGGGCGCACGGTGGCCTTCACCTCCGACGCCAAGGCCAAGTGGGGCATTCTCTGGGTGAAGTGGGACGAGTTCAGCAAGCTCTTCGGCCAGACGGTCCGCTGGACGCTCCGGACGGCGCAGCGGAACGAGGTGGTGACGTCGGTCGTCCAGCGGGGAGGGCGGGGCGAGGTCCAGCTCGAGGCCGTGGACGCCAAGGGAGAGTTCGTGAACTTCCTGGAGGCCAATGCCGGCGTGGTCTACCCGGACAAGACGCAGGGGGTGCTGCCGCTGGTACAGGTGGGCCCCGGGCGCTATCGCGGCGCCTTCCCGGCGGCGGAGCAGGGGGCCTACCTGGTGGGCGTCGCGGAACGGAAGGATCAGAAGATGGTCGGCTCCGAGGTGGCGTCGCTGGTGGTCCCCTACTCGCCGGAGCATCGGGCGCTCTCGGTCAACGAGCCGCTGCTCCGCGACGTGGCGACCGTCTCGGGCGGCGCCGCGCCTTCGCAGCCGGGGCAGAGCTTTACCCAGAACCGGCGGAAGGCCCGCGTCTGGATCGAGGCCTGGCCGTATCTGCTGGGCCTGGCCCTCCTCCTGTTCCTGCCGGACGTGGCCATCCGGCGGCTCCAATTGCGGGGGCGCCTGTGGCGCAGTCTCTCTGCCCGGAGCGGGCCCCGCCCGACCGGTCCGGGTGGCGCGACGGGAGGAACGGAAGGGGACGCTGCCGGACACGTGGCTGCGCGGTTCGGGGGTCGCGGACGGCGGTTGTAGCGACGAGGCATCGCCGGCCGACCCCGGATGACCTGCGCGGAAGGCGATTGGCAAACAGAGGGTGAATCCACATGGGGTGACACCAATGAACACGAGAAGCACGTGGGGCGGGACCCGTTTGGTCGTGCTCATCATGGCCGCCCTGTGGGTGGCGGCACTCGCCGGGCGGGCGAACGGACAGGCGCCGAATGCGCCGCCACCGACGGCGGCACCCAGGATCCCGCTGGCGGTGATCCCGTTCACGGGGTCTGCGACTGGCGTGCCCGAAGGATTCGGCGACGCGCTGAGCGAGGCGGTCCGCCACGGGCTGCGGCAGGTCCGAGCGGTACGCCTGGTGGATTCGGAGGGCATCGTCGCGTCAGGGCAGCGCGTGAACGTCTCGGTGGCGGACGTCCTGACCGATGAGGCCGCGCTCCGACTGGCGCGGGATCTCCAGGTCCTGGGGCTCGTGACCGGGACTTATGCCCTGGATGGCGACATCCTGAGGGTTCAGGCCCGGATCGCGGACAACGGCGGGGGGCAGGTCGGCCACGTCATCATGGGCGAGGAGGCCGTGGGCCCGCTGAGCGACTTCCTGGCGGGTCAGGGGCGGATCGCCCGGCAGCTCCTCCGGCATTTCCAGGTGCGGGTGACCCCGCACGATGAGCGGCGGCTGCAGGCGGCCTTCACCAAGCAGACCGGCTCGCTGGAGGCCTACGCCCTCTACGCCCGGGCCATGTGGCAGCAGGGCCTCCGGACCCGGGAGGGGCACGAGCAGGCCATCGCGCTCTTCGGCAAGGGTCTGGAAGCGGACCAGAACTTCGCCCTGGCCCACTTCGGCCTGGGGATCTCGCTCTTCGCCACCAACAACCGGTGGAAGGCCTCGGGAGAGTTCCGGAAGGCGATCCAGCTCGATCCGACCTTCACCGACGCCTACAAGTGGCTGGGCGATCTCTTGGTCAACAGTCCGCGCCGTCTGTACGATCAGGCGATCCAGGCGTACCAGAAGGCCGCGGAGCTGTCGCCGGACTATGCGGAGGCGTTGGTCGGGCTGGGGGACGCCCGCCAGGCCAAGGGCCAGTACGACGAGGCCATCGCCGAGTACCGGAAGGCGCTGCAGCTGGAACCGGAGAACGCGCGGGTGCACTTCGGCCTGGGCAAGATCTACTACAACGAGAAGCAGCTCTATCACGAGTCCGTGGCCGAGTATCAACGGGCCATCCAGCTGGATCCCAAGTTCCTGGAGGCGCACCTGAGCCTGGGCGAGATCTACGAAGAGAAGGGTCTGTACCAGGACGCCATCGCCCGCTACGGCCACGTCCTGTCCCTCGACCCCCGCCACCCGGGCGCCACCTACGGGCTGGCCCTGGCATATGAGAAGGTGGACGCGAAGAAGGCCATCGAGCAGTGGGAGCGCTACATCGAGCTGGCCTCCACGCTGCCGTCGGAGAAGGACTGGGTGGACATCGCCCGGAAGCACCTGAACAAGCTGCGCCGCGAAGAGAAACCGAACTGAGAGCCGAGAGCCGCGATTCGTGAATCGTGAAACGTGATGCGTGACGCGAGGAACGACGAGCCACGAACCCTGAGTCAAACTACGAGGGGCCACATGCGCGCCGAAGAACGAGCCCAACAGTTCCGCGAAGTGTTCACGTCGCTCACGCGGGAGATCGCCAAGGTGGTGGTGGGCCACGAGGAGATCATCCGTGGCGTCCTGGTCTGCCTGTTTTCCGGGGGCCACGCCCTGCTGGAGGGGGTCCCGGGCCTGGGGAAGACCCTGCTGGTCAAGACCCTGTCGGAGAGCCTGGACCTCCGCTTCTCCCGGATCCAGTTCACGCCGGACCTGATGCCTGCCGACATCATCGGGACCAACATCGTGGTGGAGGCGCCGGGGGGAGGTCGCCACTTCACCTTCCAGGCCGGGGCGCTCTTCGGGCAGATCGTCCTGGCGGACGAGGTCAATCGGGCGACGCCGAAGACCCAGTCCGCCCTCTTGGAGGCCATGCAGGAGCTGTCGGTCACGGTGGGCGGCGTCCATCACGCCCTGGCGCCGCCGTTCTTCGTCCTGGCGACCCAGAACCCCATCGAGATGGAGGGGACCTATCCCCTGCCGGAGGCGCAACTGGACCGGTTCCTCCTGAAGCTCAAGGTGCGGTATCCGAGCGCCGCGGAACTCACGGAGATCGTCGAGCGCACCACCCGGCCGCAGACGGAGCTGGTGCAGAAGGTGACGGACGGCCCCGAGGTGGAGGCCATGAAGGCGCTGGTGCGGGAGGTGCCCGTCGCCGAGCCGGTCAAGCAGTACGTGACCCAGCTCGTTCTGGCCACCCGGCCGGATCATCCCGCGGCCCCCGACATGGTCCGGCGCTTCGTGCGGTACGGCAGCTCGCCGCGGGGCGCCCAGGCGCTGGTCCTGGGCGGAAAGGTGCAGGCCCTCCTGGACGGGCGGTTCAACGTGAGCTTCGAGGACGTGCGGGCGGTGGCCCTCGCCGCGCTCCGGCACCGGTTGATCCTGTCCTTCGAGGGCGAGGCGGAGGGGGTTGACCCCGACCAGATCCTGGAGGACGTCCTGTCCCGCCTTTCGACCCAGCCGGCGAAAATGGCCCTGCTCCCCGAAGGGCTGTAAGGCCAACCCCCCTCGAGGGCAGGCACGCCGTCCCGCCGGACGGTGCCTGCCCTTCGTGTTTCCGCCCACCCCAACGACGCGTATGGCTTATGGCCCATGGCGCATGGTCACGTTTGAACCATACGCAATACGCCATATGCCATGGGCCGCTTCCCCAAAGGTTGGGATCGGGAATTGGGGCCGTTGAATCGAGCGATCATCGGGCTTCTGGGAGTAATCCCAGAGCGAGGGGCTCCGGAGCAACATCTCGGTCAAGCCGACCCACATGGGGTTGAAGCTGGACGGGCGCCTCTGCCTGGAGATCCTGCTGGCGGCCGACTGCCCCGTGGGGATCGCCACGCACGACGACTGGCTGATCCAGGAGGCCCGCAGGCTGGTGGGGCACTTGGGGCTCCCCCGGGACCGGTACGAATTCCAGATGCTCCTGGGGGTGCGCCCGGACCTGCGCCAGCGGCTCCGCGCCGAGGGCGAACGGGTGCGCATCTACGTGCCCTTCGGGGAGAAGTGGCGCGCCTACTGCCTGCGCCGGTTCACGGAGAATCCGGAGCTGCTTGGCCACGTCCTTCGGGCCCTCTTCCGGCCCGGCGCCTGACCCCAGTGCGGAATTCCAACCGCCGAGGCGCCAAGAACGCCATGGCATCCCCAGCTCCGTCTCATAGGTCCTGATCGAAATCCCTGGCAGCGTGAAGGCAACTTCAAGCGATGGGCATGTGGCAGGGCTGCTTCCGAAATATCCGCGATAACCGTGCCTGGTCCCCTGCTTGCGTCCCCTCCTTGCCACGATTCCACCTGGTAGGCGCTCGGCGCTGCCGCCTGGAACCTCGGCTCTCCTCCCGCCCCAATTGACCGCTGACCAATTGACCCATGGACGGGTCCGTCTCGGCTCGCGGCTCTCGGCTAGGCTCTTGACTTCGCCGTCGGCAGTGATATCGTCTTCCCGCCCTCCAGGGTTTCCGTGGCACTGGACGGGAAAGGGGACCGCGGAAGTCATCGTACAAGCGACGATGCAACAGCCGGGACTCATGCCTGATCCGGACCACCACGGCCCCTCAGCGTGGCAGATCCCGAGGGGCCGCGACGCCGGAAGCGCGCGATTAAATTCCGGCCCAAATTGGAAAGCCTATTCAGTCTGCTGTCCCCTCGTATCGGGGGGGCGGGAGCGTTCGCAGCCCGGCGGGTACGCTGTGATGACGCCAACCGACCGACAGGCCCAAGAATTCGCCACTTGCGTGCGAAGACATCCGCTTACGAACGTGCGTGTTATCCTGACAGGGACTCAGGTGTTTCGTTCTTACGCGGACCATATACTCAATAGTTCGCCGAAACCATGAGAAATTGTTTACCGTACGATCCGGGTGTTCTGCCAACGAAGCTGGCGCCTTCGGCCGGAGAATCCCTTACCTGTCGAGTGAATGGATTGCCTCCTTACAAGGACGAGCATTTCTCAATTCGCAACGTCCGGCACAAGATCCATGATCGGTTCAAGGCTCTGCGTGATGCCGCAATCCGATCCATGGACGGCCGTGCTCCCTACCGCGGTCCAGTGAGGCTGGATTTCGATATGCATGCTCCCGGATTTGAAGCCGGCACAGCGCTCATAGATTACACGGGCGGAATCGAAGACATACTGGACGGGTCACATGGTGTGGAATTCACGTACCTCCCGATTGTCTACGAGGATGACTGCCAGGTGTGCGCAGGAAGAAGCAGACTTATCCGCGATCCAAGCGAATTCTATGAACTGCGGATCACGTTTCTCGGTGAAACGGTCGACGGCGAAACACCGGTTGGAGGCGGCGCTGAGTAGCGCGCCTCAACCGCCCCGTTAGACGGCGTTACCAAGAATGGCAGCCGGCGTTGATCAAACTATGAGGAGTAGCAAAGCCGCATTTCCGAGGCCGCCAGCGTTTCTCGCCGGGGCACCGCCAGCGGTCCTTGGAAAGCTGGATCCAGACCGTGCGTTGTTGTCAGCACTGAACGCCAGAAAGGAGCCCGCGTCACTCGGTTGCCGCATCGCTCTCGGCAGCATCGACTCGACACTGGCTGCCGCGAAAGTTCAGCAGCGGCGAATGGCCCGCGCCAAGAAAATGATCTGGAAGCAACCGACCGTTGGACGCCGCAGTCGCACCCTATTTCATGACGTTCACTTCTACCTGATTTGCTGGGCCAGAGTTGCGAAACTCGCGAGATTTGTCGCCAGAGTGACCCGGTTTCCGCAAGCGCAGATCGTTCTCAGACGATATCGCACCCGCCTTGACCAGATGTCAGGTTTCCGTGACCATCTTGAGCACTTCGAAGAGCGCCTCCCCGGGGGCTCAAAGCAGCATGTTCTTAAGGTGCCTGGGGATCTCTTCAACATGACCGGCGACTCTGCAACCATCGGAGGCGACAGCGTCGACGTTGGGGCGGCCAGTCTCCGGCTACTCGTTGTGATTGTGAAAGAATTCAAGGCGGCGGTGCTGTTCGATGCGCTCGAGACATTGGCCTCGGATGATCCGACGACGGTAACACGCCTGATTCGGCGAGCAGCTCAAGATGTTGGATTGGCTCGCACGATAAGACAGGTCCAGAAGGAATTCGGGAACCGCGGCCGATGAAGTGAACGATGTCAGATCTCTGGGCGCGATACGGAGATCTTTGTTGTGAGGCGCCGTCTAACACGGTTTGCAGCCGACGGCGGCGGGCGCGACAATGAGCCGCCGCGGCTGAAACCTGGCCGATGCGCCGACGCGCGCGGCCGTCGCTCCGGTCCAGTCGGGTGACCCCGGGTGGCGCCATCGCCCCGAGCCCGGCGGCTCCCGAGAGGTTGGCCGCGTTAGACTGAAGCAGGGAATCATTCCGCGCGAGGTAGGCTTTGACCGCAATCCTACTTGGCCTCTTCGGTGGCGCCGGCGCTACGCTCCTGTGGGAGCTCGTGCTGAAGCCCATGCGGGAGCGGCGGAATGTCGCCGAGGTTCTCTCAGCTGAAGTATCCCTCAATCTAGAACTTCTCGCGGCCGCCGCGCTGCACGCGCGTCCGGACAACGTGCCGTCGGACTTCGAGCTCTCGACCATGGTCTTCGACGCGATGGCCGAGCGGGTTGGCGAGCTACCCTCCCAGACAGTGCGTGAAGTGATCTTCCTTTACCGATATTTTAAGCAGCTGAGCGAACTCCCGAAGATCTACGTGAGGTCCGTTGATACCTTCCGCGCCGTTTCTGCCGATTCACCTCACCGAAAAGCCATGGAGAGCGAGATCCGGAGTTGCGCGGAGGTGTTCAACAGCCTCGTTGCGAAGGCAACTCACCGCGTCAACCTTACGCAGCCGATGTTACTCGTCGCAGCGTTCCCGTGGTGGTCACCACGCAAGTACCGCCACGCACCATCAAAGGAGCTGGACTTGCGCGAGATGGCGGAGCGAGTACTCGTCTCTCAGGCTGAGCGGGCCAAGCTCGCTGAGGAGATTCGGAGGCGTGATCGGGAATGATCGGTTAGCCAAGCTGTGTGTCTAACGATCGCTGCAGTTGCCGGCGCGACCAGCATCATGTTTGTATGCCTGGAGAGATCCTGGCACATGTGGGTGGCCGCCTCGCGCGTGGCGGGTCGGCGCGCCGCAACTGAGCTTGGGCGTTGCACCTCACCGACGTAGGAGCTACACTTGAAGACCCTGCCTACTGTCATCGCGAGCTCAGTCCGAGATGCATCCCTGGGGCTTGACCTCTTCGACGGGACCGAGCGAGCGCAGAATCGCGACGCGTTCGACTTCGCCTTCAGGGCGAGGACGGGACCAACCAGTGAGCAGCGCCTGCTCGTAGTTCGATTTAGCGGCACCGTGATGGCGGTTCGATCTGAGGCGTTCGGACTCCCGGCCCTTGGCGACCGCCAGGCGATCTTCCGAATGTTCGCTGAGGCAGCCATCGGAGATTCTTTAGACGAGAGCGGTCCGCTTGACCTTGTTCTGCCGGACAATGCTGTGCGGACGATTGACTGTTTCTCCCCGCACTTCCAGGCTTGGCACGACCGCCCGCCTGCGACAGATGACCAAGTTGAGAGTTATCTCTTCGCCCACGCGCTAGCGTCTTGGGAGTTCAGCCTGCCAAATTGGGTTCTTGGAACCTCCGACTTACTGCGCTTGAAGCGAACTGTGGCTGATGTCCTGAGGATGGTCACTCTTCAAGAGGGGTCGGCCTGGACTCTATCCGACCAGTCGCCAACGGGCGCTGCCCTTACTCCCTTGCGAGACTTCGTCCGAGATCGACGGGCGTCCCGTGGCCCCAGTCCTCGGACGACTGCGCCGCCGCAACCACAGGAGGCAACGGTGGCACCGCCGGAATCTACTCCTGCAGCTTTTGTCTACGTCGACGAATCGCGCATCGCCGATCTCCGCCGCCTTGAGTCAAGTAGCTTTGATCTACGTAAGCTGATTGCCCTTTGCGAGGAGCTTAATCAGTGCTATCGCGCGCAATGCTACCATGCTGTCGCGGCCCTCACTCGCGCACTGATCGATCATGTACCGCCCATCTTTGGCGTGCGTTCGTTTTCGGAGGTCGCGAACAACTACGCTGGGTCGCGCTCATTCAAGGACAGTATGCAGCAACTCGACGCTGCCGCTCGAAGGATCGGGGACCAACACTTGCACACTCAGATTCGATCAAGTGAAGTGCTTCCGACGCGAGTGCAAGTGGACTTTTCTCAAGTGGTCGACGTCCTGCTCAGCGAAATCGTTCGCCTGCTTCAGCCGCGTACTACGAGTGGATCAGGCACATAGTCGTTATCATTTCGCGTGATGGGGGGACGTCCATAAAATTATAAGTGTCTCCTCCATACGACCCCTTGCCCCTGTTATTCAACCTCCACCCAGGATGCGCCGCAGCCAGGGCTACAGGGGGTCCCGGCCGTTTTCTTGTTTGTCCGGGCGGCTCCCTCCTGGCGATGTGGACGCATCGCTCCTTGTCCGGATGCGATCCCTCCGCCGAGTCCCTCCTGAATCGCTCCCCCGTCTGTCTCATGCCCTGGCGTGATGGCTCGATCTGGCATCCTCGCCGTCCTGATTCCAATCCGACAGAGGAGGACGGCAGGGGCCCGCGCCGGGCTCCAGGGGGAAGGGGGGCGCCCTATCTCCCTGCTGTCGGCACACCCAAAAAGTCGGGCTTGCAAATTAGAAGTCTCGCTTCTATAATGCGTGCATGATCGAGCGCCGCTACGCGACACAGCTCCGGCGACTGCTGCGCCAGTTCCCTGCCGTCACGGTGTTGGGACCCCGGCAGTGCGGAAAGACCACGTTCATTCGCCAGGCGCTTTCCGGATGGACCTACCTCGACCTGGAGCGGCCGTCCGACGCCACCCCGCTCGCTGCCGACCCGGAGGCACGCCTACACCAACTGGGCGACCAGGTCATCTTCGATGAAGCACAGCGCGTCCCCGAATTCTTCCCGGTCCTGCGGAGCGTCATCGACGCCCGGCGATCCCGAAAGGGGCGCTTCGTGCTTCTCGGCTCCGCCTCCCCTTCGCTCATCCGAGACATCTCCGAATCCTTGGCCGGCCGGACGGCCTTCCTGGACCTTGCGCCTTTCCGGTGGGACGAGGTCGCCAGGCGACGGAATCCCCGGGAGCTCATGACTCTGTGGTTCCGGGGGGGCTTCCCGGATGCGTACCTGGAGCGGGACGGCCGGGCCCGGTGGATGTGGCTGGAGTCCTATACCCGGACCTTCATCGAGCGGGACCTGGCCGCGCTGGGGATCGAGGTCTCCGGCGTCCAAATGCGGAAGCTGTGGACCATGCTTGCCCACTGCAACG